>Ga0326597_10003038_pt1 | contig 24555 bp, 22 predicted proteins | sample RVTome_12_FD_203789 | JGI IMG/M metagenome (GOLD analysis project Ga0326597, IMG submission 203789) | Soil microbial communities from uranium-contaminated site in the Upper Colorado River Basin, Wyoming, United States - RVT100D185 | ecosystem: Environmental > Terrestrial > Soil > Contaminated >... | reverse complement strand
GCAAATACGGGCCTCCGGGCGGCTGCCTGTTGAACTTTCGCACCTATCCGCGCATCCCCTTTTACGAACAGGTGCATGACAGCGAACCGTTCCACACCGACACCGGACGCATGCACGCCTATGCCGACGTGCCGGAAGCGATCGAGTACGGGGAAAACTTCATCGTGCATCGAGAAGGACCGGAAGCGACCCCTTACCTCCCCAACGTCATCGTCAGCTCGAATCCGCTAGTGAGGCCCGAGGACTACGGCATCCCTGCCAACGCCGAGCACTGGGACGAGCGGACGATCCGCAATATCAAAATGCCGTGGAGCAAAGTGAAACAGACCAAAAACTTTCTCTGGGAAAAGGGGTTTCAATTTTACTGCTTGACGCCCAAAACCCGCCACCGCGTGCACAGCGGCTGGTCCAACGTCGATTGGCACATGCTTTACGATTCGAACTTCGGCGATCCCTATCGGTTGGACAAGCGCGCCCCCTGCGTCGGTGAACATCAACTGCACATGAATCCGCAGGCGGCCCGCGATCTCAACATCAACGACGGCGACTATGTCTACATCGACGCCAATCCCGCCGACCGGCCGTACCTCGGCGCCAAGCCCGATGATCCTTTCTACCGCGTGTCGCGCTGCATGCTGCGCGTGAAGTACAACCACGCCTATCCTTACAACATCATCATGATGAAACACGCGCCATTCATCGCCACGGAAAAGAGCGTGAAGGCGCACGAGACCCGGCCCGATGGCCGCGCGCTTTCGGAGAACACGGGCTATCAGGCCAACCTGCGCTACGGCTCGCAGCAGTCGGTGACGCGCAATTGGCATATGCCGATGCACCAGACCGACACGCTGTTTCACAAGGCTAAGGTCTCCATGAGCTTCATCTTCGGCGGCGAAGCCGACAACCACGCGATCAATACGGTCCCGAAGGAAACCCTCGTCCGCGTCACCAAGGCTGAGGACGGCGGCATGGGCGGCAAGGGAATCTGGAAACCGGCAACCACTGGCTTCACGCCGGATAACGAGAGCGATTTGATGAAGCGCTATCTGGCGGGAGATTTGACGAAAGTAAAAACATGAGATGGACACGTTCAAGCGGTTCAAACCGTTCAATCGCTTCGCTCCGTTCAAGCCGTTTCGGAGGTTTCAATCATTCGAACCTCCGATTCCCTTCCTCCCCCGCACCCGCGGGGGAGAATTAAGGCGGTGGTTGAACGACTTGAACGTTTGGAACGATTTGAACCCGAGATGAGGGAGACGAGAGATGCCTTTTAGAGATCCCGACCCCACCGATCCGAACATGCTCGTTGGCGTCATGTTGCCGGCGGACGCCGAAGCCAGTCGCGACATGGCTTATGTGTTCGCCGAAGAATTCGCCCGCCTGGGTTACGACCGAGGTCAGCTTCTTGGCCTTTTCAAAACTCCCTTCTACGGCGGCGCACACGGCGCTTATCAGCAGCTGGGTGAAACGGAGATTCTTTCGATCATCGACGAGTGCCTGAACGTCTGGGGACAGGCTAAATTTTGGATTTTAGATTTTGGATTTTCGATTAAGGACGAAAGCTCTGAAATCTCCGATCCGCAATCCAAAATCGCAAATCTAAAATCCAAAATGGAGGAAGGGGGAGGTAGTGATGGCTAACGTTCACAACTGGCAAATCGGCCGGGAGATGAATTATCCCTACACGCAAGCGTTTCCGCGCCAGCAATTCGCCTTCGTATTCAACATCAATCGTTGCATCGCCTGCCAGAGCTGTACCATGGCCTGCAAATCGACCTGGACTTTCAGCAAAGGGCAGGAGCAAATGTGGTGGGCCAACGTCGAGACCAAGCCCTACGGCGGCTACCCGCAATTTTGGGACGCGAAAATTCTCAACTTGCTGGAGAACGCCAACCCCGGCAAGCAAGAATGGTCCGGAAAGCCGTCGACGGATAAGAAAAAACCCTACGGCCAGTTCGACGGCAAGACCATTTTCGAAGCGCAGAACATGTTGACCCCGGACAGCGCGCGGGTACTCGGCTATCTGCCCACCGACGAGGAATGGAATCTGCCGAACATCTACGAGGACAATCCGGTGGGCAAAAAAGGCGTGCGTAACGAACTCGACAAAGAAGGAACCGAGTTGCCGGTGCACAAGACCTGGTTTTTCTATCTCGCGCGCATCTGCAACCATTGCAGTTACCCGGCCTGCCTCGCCGCCTGCCCACGCAAGGCGATTTACAAAAGACCCGAAGACGGCATTGTCTTGATCGATCAGAAGGAATGCCGTGGCTATCGCAAATGCGTCGAAGCCTGCCCCTACAAAAAGAGCATGTACCGCGGCAACACCCGAGTCTCGGAAAAATGCGTTGCCTGCTATCCGCGCGTCGAAGGCAAAGACCCGGAGAGCGGTGGGCAACCTATGGAGACCCGCTGCATGGCCGCCTGCATCGGCCAGATCCGCATGCAAGGTTTAGTGAAAATGAACAACGACGGCACCTGGGCCGAGGACCGTTATAACCCGCTTTACTATATGGTCCACGTCGCCAAAGTGGCCTTGCCGCTCTATCCCCAGTTCGGCACCGAGCCCAACGGCTACTACATTCCGCCGCGCTGGGTGCCGCGGGATTACCTGCGCCAGATGTTTGGCCCCGGCGTCGATGACGCCATCGAGCGCTACGCTTACCCGGATCGCGAATTGCTCGCGGTCTTGCAACTCTTCCGCCGCTCGAACCGGATCATCTTCCGCTACGAGATCAAGGAAGGACCGAAGGTTTACGAAGCGACACTGCGCGGCCGCAAAGTGACCTTGTACAACGACACCGTGATCGCCTACGGCCAGAACGGCAAAGAGATCTTCCGCACGCAGATAGAAGAACCCTTGCACGTGCGGCCCAATAAACATGCGAATTCGATATGATTGAACGCAGAGTCGATGATCGAGGATGGAGGATCGAGGATAGCGAATTGCCATCTTCCATCTTCGATCCTCGATCCTCGAATTTTCAATGTGCGCAGGAGAACTAAATGGATGTTCCAGCCACCACGATTGGTGAGACAAATGATGCGATCGACCTCGCCCTCGCCCGCGCGACGCTCTACAGCGCGCTGGCGCTGGGGTTCCGCCCGCCGACAGAAGAAATCACTGCGCGTTTCGGCTCGAATGACGCAACGGCGACTCTGGCAAGCGCGGCGGCTCTCCTCGACCCCACTCGCGAATTTGGTCTCGCGGCGGTGTCTTCACTCCTCAATACTCACACCTCACTCCTCACTCTTGCCGAAGCGCATCGCGCGCTGTTCGGCCACACCGCAGGCGGCGCCGTCCCGCCCTACGAAACCGAGTATGGCAACGAAGCGTTATTTCAACAACCTCACGAGCTCGGCGACTTGATGGGTTTTTACCAGGCCTTTGGACTAGCGGTAAAGTCTGGCGAGCACGAGCGGCCCGATCACATAAGCTGCGAGTGCGAATTTCTCTCTTTCCTCGCCATGAAAGAAGCCTATGCGCTGGAGCATAGCGAAGGAGAGATGCTGGAGGAAACGCGCAAGGCGCAAAAATTATTTCTCAAAGACCATCTCGGCCGGTTCCTCCCCACGTTCGTGCAGAAACTCGGCGGCGAAAAGGCTTCCGGTTTTTACGCCGCGCTTGCCGGGCTCGGCCTTCGCTTGGTTACCCAAGAGAGCGCCAGGCTCAAGGTGACGCTCGGCGGTGCCAATATGATGCTGCGGCCCGCCGATGACGACCGCGTGCCGATGGCCTGCGGTAGCGGCACGGAATGCGCGGCCATGCCCGGCGCGTGTACGCCGGAGGGAGACGATTCCGTATGAACCCAACATTGGCCGTCCGCTACGATCCGCACTTGATCGAAGAAGCGGTCTTTCATGCCCGGCGCCACGGGCATGTGTTAAAAGGATTCGATGCGCAGCGCAACCGAATTTACCAAGTGCCCGACCCGGACGATCGGGAAAGGCTGTTCCATGACCTGCATTACTCGTGGTTCGTTCGGCTCGGCTTGAACCAAACCATCGACGAGGCTCTACAAGAGCAACCGATCATCGCCGCGCAAGTCGGCAGTTGTTTCATCGTTTGCGCTGCCGAATCCAACGCACAAGGGGCCGAGCTTTTCGTCGCCCAAGAGGAACGGCCGGAAAACCCAGGCAGCCGGACGCTGCGGGTTCTTCTTACGCCGGAATCGTTGTTGAGCGCCACGGGCAAGCCCGTGGGGCGAAATCCTGAGCGAGAGCCCCCGGACATGGCCGGGGATCGAGTCGAAGGGTTGAACTCGCCCTCTCTTATGACTCTCTTGCGCCGCGAACTGTTTCACATCGCGGACATGCTCGACGCAGACTTCACCTATGAACCGGCGCTGCCGAAAGCGGAGGGCGGTCCGACCTACGACACCCTAATCACCAACCGCTATCGAGTGTTATGGGACATAACGATCCATGGCCGAATGACGCGCCGAGGCTGGTTGCCGGAATCCGATCGCGCGGAGCAGCTCGCATATTTTCGCCAGGCCTTTCCAATGCTGAAGGATAACGCGGAAGAATTGTTTAACCGATTCTTCGACAGCGATCGACCGACCCACCCGGAGCTAACCGCTTTTGCCTTCGATCCGAGAAACGCTGGGGGTGGCGCCGGTGATCCATGCGCCCCCGGCACCCACTGTCCGCTCTGTAAATTCCCGACCCATTCTTTCGAACCCCACGCGGACCAGCTCGGCGAAGACGTGCTCGCGGCGATAAAAGATGATTTCGAAAACTGGATGCCGTCCATGGGACTTTGCGCGCAATGCGCCGATCTCTACCGGGCGAGCCGGCTTTCGCTGGCGGCGTTGAAACTCCTGCCCGGTTGGTCTCCAAGCCCGAGGCCGGAGCCAACCGATGGCCGCCATGCAAGCAAGAGTGCCGCCGCTGGAGGAAAGTAGCCATGCGCAGCTTGGAAGAACTGTTGAATGAATCCTCTGCCAGCCACGGTCATCGCTGCGCTGGACAGGTACTCGGCGTGCGCCTGGCCATGGCCGGATGCCGCGAGGTCGGCATCGACGAACCCAAAGGATGCAAAAAGCTCGTGGTGCTCGTGGAGATCGATCGCTGCGCGACCGATGCCATTCAGGCGGTCACCGGTTGTTCGCTGGGTAAGCGCACCTTGAAATTCCTCGACTACGGCAAGATGGCAGCGACCTTTGTCAACACCGAGACGCAACATGCCGTCCGGGTTTTGGCGAAAGACGATGCCAGAGAGCTGGCCCGGCTCTATGCTCCCCGCGCCGCTACCCCTGGCGAAGCGCAAAAGCAGGCCTATGCCGCGATGCCGGAAAAACTGCTTTTTTCGATCCAGCCCGCCAGAATCAACATCGCTGAAGAAAATATGCCGGGCTTTCGCGGCGTCCGGGTGATCTGCGCATCGTGCGGCGAAGGGATTAATCTCCGTCGGGATGTTCGCGTGGACGGGCGCATTCTATGCATACCTTGCGCGCAGCGAAACTTGGGCTCCAACGGAGCGGGTGGCGACCGACCGAAAGTCGTTCTCATCGTAGGCTACAAAAAAGTCGGTAAGACGACCTTGATCGAAAGACTCATTCCCGAGCTTTCCAGCCGCGGCTACAGGGTCGGCACCGTCAAGCATCACCACTCGGACTTTCCCGTGGAAGTCGATGCCCAAGGCACCGACTCCTCGCGCCATCGCCGGGCGGGAGCGAGCGGCGTCGCGTTGGTTACTCCCACCGATGTCGCGCTGTTCCGTGACACACCGGGCGGAGCCTCGTTAGAAGAGGTCGTGGCGGCCTTGCATGGAACCGATATCGTGCTCGCCGAGGGCTTTCATCAGGCGCCCGGTCTCAAGATCGAGGTTCTGTCCACGCCAAACGCCCAACGCCGCTGCGCAGGGGACCCTCAACTGCTTGCCACAGTGGGGCCTGCAACCGGTGACGCAATGATTGCTAGCTTTGAACCCGACGCGATCAAATCCCTGGCCGATTTCATCGAGCGGGAAGTCTTAGGGAAGCTTGAGTTCCCCGGCGTTGCGAAAAACTCTAACTTTGAGATCGCGTCGGTTTCGCAGTTGCCGGTTGGTTAGCCCTGAAAGCGACGACGAGTCAGACTCAAAAAGGTTCCTGTCACCGTTTCTCTTTCAGGCACGGAGTTGATCAATAGGTTAAAAAAAATTGCCCGGGAAAAACGAACTACTATACAACTCCATTCTTGAGCCCTATGACCATGTTAAATTTGGAAGAGCATGATGTTCGTTAAGATAAATTTCAGGAAACTCGGACGCACCGCACCTGGTGGAAAAAAGTGGCTGCCTGAATGGTAAAATTAGTGTCGGATTGGGGTTAGTTGCCGAGAATTTTTCTTGCCCGCTCGATGACCGCGGGAGGGAAATCCATGACCGCTTTCACCAGCGCCTCCAGCTCCTCACCAGGGGTGGCGACTACATCCATTCTTCCTTTTTTCGTCTCAGCTAAGAGCTCAGGGTCTTTCAAGGTCTTGAGAAAGGCCTCGCGTAAGATCCCAACTCTTTCTGCTGGAGTGCCCGGCGTGGTCATCATTGGACGACCAAGATCGCCTTCCGCCATAAGCACCTCGGCCACGCGGCGGCTATTCGTAGGAGTCTTATATTCATCAAAGAGTTCATAAATAGTAGGAGTATCTTGGACCCGCGGATCCCTTTTGCGCGAGCCCTGGATGATATGGCGATCAAAACCTTTTTTATGCCAGGTATTAAAGGGCTCTCGGCCGAAGTGGGCCGAGATATTGTGGGCGCGGCAGATCACCTCTCCTTTCTCCACTGCCAAGTCGACTTCGCTGCCACCTTGGTAGCCAACCACGTTATTAAATTTTGCGCCCAACGTATCTTCTAGCATTTTAAGAAACGTGTAGCTCTGGCTGGCAGTGCCGGTCGAACCGCACTTGGGTAGCTCCGTGGCCTTTATAATATCTGCCATAGACGTATAAGGTGCGTCGGCTCGCATGTAGAGGATTGTTGCCTCCCGGGCCGGCGAGCCGATCCAGTGGAAATTACGCAGATCAAACTGCACCTCCTTGCGCGCGGCAAGCTGCTCCAAGTAAATGCTGCTCAAGGGCATGCCAAGGGTCAGTCCATCGGGCTTGGCGACGTTGTAGATATAGTTAGTGGCCACCAGGGATCCGGCCGCGGGCATGTTTTGGGCAATGATTTCAGGGTTCCCTGGAATGTACTTCCCCATGTACCGTGCGAAGAGGCGCGCCCAGCGATCGTAAAAGCCTCCTGTAGTAGAGCCCACGATGATCCGGATGGTTTTGCCTTTATAAAAAGGCTCGGACTGGGCCTGAAGATTGGACATCAAGAGTGGATTCCATGACAACAAAAGCGACAGTGAGAAGGCTATGGCTAGGATCATGAGCTTTTTCATAATGACCTCATCGTAAATGCCGGTAAATGATTCGAGATTGCTTTTGAGGCGTGCCGACAGTGAACTCGGAAATTGTCTCAACCACCGCGCGCGAACTCACTATTGAGTGCCCAAATTCCCTTTCAGAGAGCATCGACTACCGCGGACCCACAGCCGGGGCAAACATATCCCATCTCATAAAGCTCTGACGTTACAACACGAGGTTTTGGCTGTCATAAGCTAACGCCCGGCCTAATACCAGTATTTGCCACACTTGGCAACTAATTTATTAGTCATGTACCTCCGGCAAAACCGGAGGCTTGATTTGTGAACCGCTCAAAGCGGTTTGGCCGGCTACGCCGGCACGTTTCCTATTCGAACATCTTCAGTTGATCGAGCCGACGATCTTCTTTCTCTCCGATGTCCTGGCGTACTTGCGCTTCGTCCCGCTCACCGTCGACACGCAATATCCCCTCGCCCAAAAGTTCAACCCAACAAACTCCTTCGTCCGATCCATGAAACTTCGGGCGATCGCTACATGATACTTGCATTCCCATTTGGTGTGCTTTAGCTTCTCCTTGCTACTATTCACTTTGGCCTCCTCTTCGTTGAGCCTACGTGGTTCACGAATTGAGCGATGTTATCATCAAGGCGATCATGTCAAATGAACTGGCTTTTATGAGCATTATCCCGACGGCAATTCTGGCGGCTGTTCGTGGAATACCAGTTCCAACCGTCGCGGTGAACGTCGACAGCGCACCCTATGTGCTGGTGGGCAGACCGGAAGTCAAGTCCATGCGCGATATGAAGGGGAAAAAGGTGGCCGTAGGGTCGCTGGGAGGAATGAGCACGTACTTACTACGCGAGATCGTGTCGCTTAATGGGCTGCACCCGGAACGCGACTTAACTTTTCTCGCCGTCGGGGGGAGCGGAGCCCGGGCGGCATCGCTCGCGTCTGGATTTGTTGATGCCACGCTGGTTTCGGTCCCTCTGAATTACGAGCTCGAACGCAAGGGGTTTACCCGTCTGGCATGGGGCCCTGATTTTGTCCGCTACCCGCTCAACGGAATAGCCGCATCGGCCGAATTTCTCGCTAAGAACCGCGCTCTCGTGCTCGCGTTGCTTAGAGGAGTTGCCGCAGGAGTCAGGGATGTGAAGGAACGGAAATCTGCCACGATCGCTTTCATTAAAAAATACCTCAACCTTCAGGATGAGGACGCCTCAAAAAGCTACGAGTTTTTAGCGAGCCATACGCCCGATAATTTGATGACGGACGACGCTACGATCAAAATGGCAATGGCGTTCGCAGGACAAGCCCTGAAACTCAAACCCGATGCCATACCGAACATCGATAAAGTTCGCGACTGGTCCTTTGCCCGGGCACTAAAGTAGGCCCTGCGGCGGGTAGGGTCGTGCCGAAGTATTATTCTCTCACAGTCGACTTGTAGGAAGATATTAAAGAGGCTGAGGTTGCCCCTTCCCATCTCCTCCGGGCGAGCGTGACGCAAAAGGGCAGCTTGCTGTTTCACGCGAGTCCGGTAAAAACGACGCGAAGTTTTTTCTTTTCCTATATTGGCGCCGTGATATGGGGAGAGCAAGCGGAATCAAAAATTGCCCGGGCTTACTTCTTGCCAGCTTTTTTCGCTGCCCAGAAAGCCTTCAATTTAGCCGACATCTTCGCTCTGGCTGCCGGACTCATGGTCTTCTTCTTGGCCTTCGCGGCGGGTGTGACTGGAAGCGTCTCTGGTGTAGCTCGTCGAAGGTTCGGCCACCTTGTTTTTTGAGCAGCCGCAATCTTCCTTTTCACCGAAGCGCTCATGGTCCGCTTTTTCTTTGGCGCAGTTCCAGATTTGGCTGGCGCACCGAGGATGCTACGGAGTTCTTTGTTGAGAGCCTCGATTCGTTCTTTAATCGCAGCAGCCCGTTTGAGTTGGTTAACTGTCAGGTCAGATAAATTCATGGGGCTAGTTAACATTCAAAACTGGTGGAAATCAAGCACGGGGCGGAGGCCACTTGCTGGAGATGATGCCTATTACCGTCCTCTAAATAAATCCTCTCCCGATGATCGCCCCGCGACGTCCCATGATACAGGGCGCCAGCTAATTCCAAGCAAAGAGGTCGTGCCATTGGTGACAATTGGCCCCAGGAGACTATAAAGTAAAGCACTGCCCCCTGATCCTGACCCCTGAACTCTCAATTCTCTCACTCCTCACGCGTAACCACATATCCACACGCGTGTTCCTCAAGAGCTACGATGCACTCGGAGCCCACTCTTCGGCTGCTTACGCGGTCGCGATCGAGGAATCTGGCAATCCGGCCGATGGTGACGGCTACTCCGATCAGGAGGATGCCCATCTATCTCTCTTTGGCGGCCTGCCTGGCCAAAAATGGATCCGCTGCCGTTTACCCCACGATAACCCCCTTCGCATTGTCCTCTTCTTCAGCGCCGATGGTTTCCTCACAGGCTGGTCAACCACTCTTAATGGCACCACTTGTACCAATATGGATCCCTGTGTCACGCCCCAGTAATCAAGCAGGCGGCGCCCACAGTGGACAGGCTACTTTTTAAATCGAAAAATTGCCTGGCCCCTTTATTCCTGCGTTGTTCCTTCAACACCAGCGCGTCTCTGGCCGACCAAATATCGATCTCCTCCCCGCTCTTGAGCGTCACTCGGGACCGCAGGCTGAAGCTGTGCCCCCCACAAGCGGCTCGTAGACCCCAGTGGCAAAGTCTCTCTTGAACAGACTCTTGCAGCAACGCGTTAGACAATTTGACAATGGCTCCCGCGGGGCAGTATATCAACGAAGAGTCAGACGGCTCAAGAAAAGGAGTATGATATGGCACGCAAAGTAATTCAGCCCAAGAGTTTATCGGATCCCAGGCCGAGATATTCCCAGGGAATCTTAAACCAGGGCGGCAAGCTGCTTTTCATCGCCGGCCAGACCGCCTCCGACAAAAACGGTAACGTCGTCGGCAAGGGGGATATCAGAGCGCAGACGGAGCAGGTTTTCGCGAACCTGAAAGCCGTCCTAAAGGCAGCCGGCGGGACGCTGGACAATCTGGTGATGACGACGACGTACATCACCGATCGAGAATACCGGGAAGGCTACAACGAAGTGCGCCGCCGGCAATACAAGAAGACGCCTCCGACCAGCACTCTCGTCATCGTCAAAGGACTGGCCCATCCGGATTACTTAATCGAGATCGCCGGCATCGCGGTGCTGTAGGGAGGTACGACGGATAACCGCTGACCGAGGACCGGGGACCGCCGGCCCGTCTGCCGTCTTCGGTCTCCGGTCATTTTGATATGAAAGTCACTGTCCTCGACGATTACCAGCGCGCCATCGACGGCACCGAAGCGATCCAACGGTTACGGCAGAAGACCGAGGTTCGAGTCTTCACCGAAAAGCTGGCAACGCAACCGGCGCTGATCGAAGCGCTGCAGGGGTCGCAGGCGATCATCCCGATTCGCGAGCGCACCAAGTTTCCCGCCTCGCTGATCCAGGCGCTGCCCGATCTCGAATTCATCTCGCAAACGGGAAATCACGCCTATCACATAGACATCGAAGCCGCCACGCGGGCGGGGATTATCGTCGCCCTGGCGCCGGGCGGCAACAGCACCACGGAACTGGCTTTCGGCCTGATGATTGCGGTCATGCGCCGCATTCCGCAGTGCGATCAAGCGATGCGCCACGGCGAATGGCCGTTGGTGCTGGGTTACGTGCTCAAGGGAAAAACGCTCGGCATACTAGGGCTGGGAAAGATTGGAACCGAAGTCGCAGCCATCGCCCGAGTCTTCGGCATGAACATCATCGCCTGGGGACCGACGCTGACGCCCGAGCGCGCAGTGAAATCCCAGGCGACTTATATGGCGCTGGACGACGTCATGCGCCAGGCCGATGTTGTCTCGGTCCACCTGGCGCTTTCGGACCAGAGCCGGAATCTTCTGAACGAAGCGCGACTTCGTCTGATGAAAAAGAGCGCCTATCTCGTCAACACCGCGCGCGGCGCCATCGTCGATGAGAACGCGCTGGTGCAAATACTTAAAGAGCGCGCCATCGCCGGCGCGGCTTTGGACGTTTTCATCGAAGAGCCGCTGCCTGCAAACCACCTGTTGCTCGGATTGGATAACGTCGTGCTCGCTCCTCATCTCGGCTGGCCCACGGACTCGGGCTTCGAAGGTTTCGCGGAAAACGCGGTGAACAACATTCTCGATTACATGGATGGCAAATGGACCCGGGTGATCAACCCGGAAGCCATACCGATCCGCCGCAAACACCCCTGACCCCTCCCCAGAAATCGCAAGCCAGAGCACGCCGAGAAACGAATTCAGACCGCTTTGATCTTGGTCGAGTGGAATGATTGATTTTCTTCGTCGAAAAACTCGACCAGGGCATGAGTTGGATCTAGCTTGGGATCCACCGTCACTTTAGCGAAATTGAACGTTTTGTTGGAAAAAAATTCAAACCGGCTCGCCGCGCTGTTGGTGATCACGTTCATCGCCGCGGCCAGCGGCCCCGCGGCAATCTCTTTGAGGCCCTTCGTGCGGGGAATATTAATCACGCCGGCATAGTGAAGATCGGCGCTCAAGAATACCACCCCACGAATATTCTTGGCCGCGATGAATCGGAGGAGTTCGGCGCGTTCTTTGGGATAACCGTCCCAACGATCCCCGCCGCCGCCATACAAAGCCACCGACGTCGCCACGAACTTAAACAGAGCCGACGAAGAGAGCAGCCCGTCGAAAAGCCAGCGCTTTTGCGCCGCGCCCAGCATCGTGCCGCGCTCACGGTCGCGATACTGCCGCGCGTCGAGTAGAAACAGCTCGCACGCACGCCCCCAGCGAAACGCGCGATAGATCCGCTCCGGCTCCTGGGGGTTTCGCCTGATCGGCCAATAATCCAGAAAAGCCTTTCGGCCGATCGGCGCCAAGGCATTATCGGGTTCGAAATTATCCTCTACTTCGTGATCGTCCCATATGACATACCAACTAGTTTCCAAAAAACATCTCTGGGTGGCGGCATCGTCGCGGTTGGCGCGATACTTCGCCCAAAACTCGTCGAGCCGGCGGGCACTGCCCCCCCGGTCGGCGTAAATAGTGTCACCGAGGTGCAAGAAGAAATCGGGGCGCTGGGCGCGCACCGCATCCATAATCGTGAAGGGTTTGTAACTTTCGCGGGAATCGCCGCTGAAACAAAAACTGACTTTAGCCGGGTCCTCGCTTGGCGGCGCGGTGACGAAACGTGCGATGGGGCCGGGTTTTCGCCCTTTAACGACCGCGCGATAATAGTAGGTCGATTTCGGCTCCAGCCCGTCGAGCGAGATAAGCGCGGTCGAATCGGCGTCGTCTCTTACTTTGAAAGATTTCGTCTCGGCAAACTGCTGGAGAGTCACATCCTTGCCGTATTGAATTGTCACGGCTGAATCAGGCGCCGTGCGCAACCAAATCATCGCTCCGTTGGCTGTAACATCCCCGGCCGTATATCCCAGCGATAATCCGGTCCAAGGGTCGGGCGTGTCCACGACCGGCAGAGTGCAGGCCGATTGTCCGAGCAGCGCCGGCATCGCGATGCCGGCATTTCCCAAGAGGCGCAGAAATTCTCTGCGAGTCACCTTCATCAAACGTGTAACCGGTCCCAAATATTCTGGCAGAGCCAGCCGGCGAAAAGAGGAAAGAAGAGACTGACGGCCACGCGCACCGCCACGAGTTTGGCGCCGAGAAACGGGATTTCCCACATGATGATGCGTTGCAGGCCAAAAAGAGACCAGGCGGTGAGGTAGGAAACCAGTGGCCCCACGCCAACGCCGACTTTGAACAGCGAGGCCACAACCGGAAAATGTGTCATCGGCCCGCCCGGTGTCACGGTGCCCAGGGACATGCCGATCAAAATTCCCTTCAATCCCGAGCCATGTCCCATCCAGCCGACGATCACATCTTGCGGCACCACCGCTTGAATCAAACCGGCCAGCGTGAAAGCCGCGACCATCCGCGGAATGATTTCCAGGATGAGCACGCCCGCGGCGGTAAGCCCTCTGCCGGCCGATTCCGGCGATTTCCAATAGACGACGATCAGCGCGATGGCCGCCGCCGCCATCATTACGATGCTCGAAGTGTCCATGGACCTCCTTACGATCACGCAGAATTTATCGTGCAGCGACATGGGTGGAAGTTTGGTTAAGAATTGCTTACCGACTGTAGATGGCAGACTAGGTTTTTTCAAGGCGACGGGAGGTTTGGGTAGTGGTTCAGTTCCGCGAGAATTTGTAGGGGCGACCCCCTGTGGTCGCCCGAAAACAGGGCAGGCACGGGGGCCTGCCCCTACCTTGACACGTTGTTGAAATCAGATTGAACCACTACCGCTATTTGACTTCCCCGCGAGCCTATAGTTATTTCAACTCACGTCGGAGGAAAGATTAATGGCAATCGATAAGCAAGCGGCAACAAAAGTCCTCGCCCAGATCGATCGTGACGAATTGGCACAGCTCGGCTGCGACCTGACCAGCATTCCCAGCCCCACGGGTCAGGAAAAAGCGATCGCCGAGTTTATTCTGCACTGGTTCGAAACCAACGGCATTAAGGCAGTGCGCCAGGACGTCGAATTCGACCGGCCCAACGCCGTCGGTATCGTCAAAGGTGACGGCACGGGTCTCAGCCTGGGATTCAACGGCCACACGGACACGAGCTTCACCGGCACGGAGGAAGACCACCGCATGGTCGCCAACATGGAGCCTGAGTCGGATCTCAAAGGCAAAATCGCCGGCAACAAAGTCCAAGGCCTCGGCATCTCCAACATGAAAGGCGGCGTGGCGGCATTCATGATCGCGGGCAAGGCACTGAAAAAAAGCGGCATCAAGCTCAAAGGAGATGTCGTTCTCGCCGCCGTCGTCGGCGAGATCTCGCGCACGCCCATCGGTCCCTGGCAGGCCAAAGAATATCGCGGCGAGGGCGCGGGCACGCGCCATCTACTTACTCATGGCATGCACACCGACTACGCAGTGGTCGCAGACGGATCGGACTTGAACATCGTCTGGACGCAGACCGGCGTGGTACAGGTGAAGATTCAAACCTTCGGAAAAGCCGAGGCGGCGTGGGGATCCAAGCGCGCGACGCATCCGATGGAAAAGCTGAACGCCATCGTCAAGATGACGAAGATTATCGACGCCATCGAGCGCTGGGGCGCGGAGTTCGAAGAGAAATATATTTACCCCTCCCCCACTGGCCCGCTCTATCCCAAGGTCAACATCGGCGCCATCGAGGGCGGCGCGCCCTACCGGCCCAACTATTTTCCCGGCGTCTGCGCGATCTACGTCGACGTGCGCATGCCGCCGCAGGTGCGGCCCGTGACCATCAAGTATGAAATTGAGCGCGCTCTGAACAGCCTCGGCCTCGACTACGAGCTGGACATTTACAAGTCACTGCTCGGCCACGAGGGAAAACACGTTGAACCGTTGGTCAAGTCAGCCGAGGAAGTCTACGAGCACCTCTTCGGCGAGAAGATCAAACCGGAAGCGCCCGAACGGGCGAGCATCTGGACAGACACGAATATCTACAATGAATTAGGAATCCCGGCGATCAAGATCGGCCCGCGCGGCCGGCGCATCGGCCCGCGCAACGAAGAGATCGACATCGACGTGATGCTCAAAGCCGCGCAGATCTACGCGCTCATGGCGCTGGATATCTGCATGCGCGAGCGCCCGTCGAGCGGGGCATGACTCGGTTGAGCCGTCGAACCATCGATCAAACACTAAGGTTTCACAATCAGCGAAGTTTCTTCTTCTTTCTTGGCTTCTTGCTCCGACAGAAAAAATGCGAAGCTTTTCTGCACGAGGCCGGTAAGAAAGGAAACATCTAGCGGGCCGGGATCGCCTTCGCCGGTTTGGAGACCGACGGCGAGAGACAGCTTGGCGAGATCCGCGCGGTTGGTCTCGACGAAATAAAGCGCCATGTCTTCCATCCGGCGCTGAAACAGCTTGGCGTTTTCGCCGGCGCAAAGCGCTTTGACCCCCTCGCGCACGATGGCGGCAAGGCGCTCCTCTTTTTGAACCGCATTGAGCACCAGGCGGCTGGTCTGCGCTTCCTCGATCTGCGGCAGAAACGCTTGCAGCCATTCATCGGTGAGAATCCAGTAGTGCAGCTCCGGCTCGTCGAGGAGGCGACGGGACTGCTCACGCCAAGCAGCATCCCGCACCTCATCTTGGTTCAACCGCCGATAGATCGGGTGAGGTTGCTCTTTCGGTTTGCCGGTGTTGACGATCGAGCGGATTTCATGAAAATCTTCTAAACCATTCTGGCCCCGCGCTTTGGCCCGCTCGTAACCCTCATAGAGAATTCGATCGGCATATTCCCAGGGAACGGAGGTCATCGTCACATCATGCTGCTGCTTGATATCGCCGGCCATCTTGCGCAGCTCTTTGCGCCGGACCTGCGCGCTGCCGATCCGGAGCAACCCCTCGCGGTCGTGCAGCATCGCCTGGATGAACTGGAGCCCGTGACTAGGCTGCACCCTGGCGATCCAGACCAAGCGGCCTCCGCCTCCATCGACGAAAGACATGTACGCTTCGATCTCAGGCGGGCGCGTAAAGTCCGCAGCCGCGGTTGCTTTGGCTGGCTCCTCTTTGGGCACCGCCAGCCCTCTCTGAGCCAACTTGAAAAAGGAGCGTTTAACCTCTCTCTTAACCTCCTTGTCGGCGCTCTCCCTTTCGATAACCTTCAGGGTTTCAACTGCGGCACTGTCGGGTATCCTACCCAGGGCAAAAACAACCGCGAGCGCGGTGTCCCTCCCCTTCTCCATTTGCTCTCGTAGGCGCGGAATAAGCGCCGGAGAGGCATCGTCAATCGCCAGCCCTGATTGGCGCAACTGCTCGACTCCTCTCCGCATCGCTTCTTCGTGGGATTTCTTTTTCGCCAAAGGAAATTTCCTATGCACGATCTTGGCAGAAGGAAGCCTTCCTACGGCTTGGTCAAGTCGCTCAGTGTGCCCGCTCGACCGGCGAACGCGAAATTCGGCCAGCTCTCCACCTGGGCATCGTGGTAATTCTCGCGGTACCACTTGGCGAGCTCACCGGCGGTGGCAAACCAGACCTTGCCGTGGCTCTTGGCGTAGCGAATGAACTCGCGCAAGAGGTGCGCGCGGAACGGCCGGCCGCCGACAAAGGGGTGGTTACCCCAGATCATGAACTTGGGATCGGTAGCGCCTTCCTCGTAGAGGCAATCGAAGCAGTCTTTCCACATCTGCAAAAGATCCCGCGGCGTCCTGCCCGCTCGCTGGTAGCTTGAATAATCGTTAAGATCGGCGAAGTAACTGAGCACGGTCAGCTCTTTGTTCTTCACTTTGAGCGTGTACGGCGTTTCCTGGTGCTGCGGGTCCATCCAGTAGGTATAACCGCACTCGACGATCACTTCCGGGGTATTGACGCTCGGCGCGATGCCGGTGGAAAGATAGCCCACCGGCGCCTTGCCGGCGACTTTCTTGACGATGTCGACGGTCCGCTGGAGATCTTTTTTCTCCTTGTCGCGCTTTTTCATGTAGCTGTAGTCATGAATCCAGGTTTCCGTGCCGACCTCATGCCCCATCTCGACCGCTTCCTTAAATATCTCCGGATAGTTCTGCACCGTGACGCCGGTCGGAAAAAACGTCGTGCGGATTTTTTCCGACTGGAAGATTTCCAAAAAACGATAGATACCGACGCGTTCGCCGAATTCGCGGTCGGTGATCGCTCCCAGGTCCTTCTTGGTCAGGGCGTGTGTCGGAAAGCCGCGGCGATTCTGATGTTGCTGGGTCTTAGGCCCGCCAAGATCCTCCGGCCAGGTTTCAAACGCCACGCAAGGGGTAAGCGCCACCCGCGCGCCGTCCGGCCATTGGATCGGTTTTCTCTTCGGTCTAACTTTCATATTGCCTCCTTAACTGTAAAGTTCGATTAGTCATGCCATAGTTCCGGCGACATTCCAACCGCCTTCAGCCGAGTTGTTGCAATGGAGAGTTGTTTTTCTGTTCAACTCTTACGCGTCACCTACTTGGCCGAGAGTCGACTCGAAACCGCCGGTTTCGGCCTTGACTTGCGCAACGATGCCAGCTAATTCATTGCAGTGATTCCGACATAGGAGGATTGATTTATGGCAGACGGAAAACTGATCGAATACCGGGTTGACAACGGTATAGCCGTTTTGGAAATCAACCGGCCGCCAGTCAACAGCTACACGACGGAACTCCTCAAGGAACTAGACGCCGCAATTCTCGACGCCCGATTCGACGAGAACGCTCACGCCATCGTCATCACCGGCAAAGTGGAGAAGTTTTTTTCCGCCGGCGCCGATATCAACATGTTGTCGAGCAAGCCCCTCTCTTTCAAAAACAACTTCGCTTTGCACGGCCACGAAGTCCTCATGCGGCTTGAAAATACGCCGAAGATCGTCATCGCGGCGATCAACGGCCACGCCGTCGGCGGCGGGCTGGAAATCGCCATGGCCTGCGACATCCGCATCGCCAAGAAGGAAGGCGGCCGCGTCGGCCTGGCGGAAATCAACCTTGGCGTCATGCCCGGCATGGGCGGCACGCAGCGGCTTCCGCGCCTGGTCGGTAAGGCCCGCGCTATGGAACTCTGCATGACGGGAAAAACCATCGCCTTCGAGGAAGCCCTCGACATGGGCCTCGTCCATTGCATTTACGAGCGCGAGAATTTCATGGAACAGGTCATGGACTACGCTCGCCAGTTCATCGTCCCGAATAAGAGCAGCCTGGCGGTCGGCAAAGTGAAACGCGCGATCAACACCGGCCTGGAACTGTCACTACCTGACGGCCTCGCCTTTGAGAGAGAACTTCTCGCCCAGACCTTCGCCAGCGAGGACGGACAGGAAGGCGTCAAAGCGTATCTCGAAAAGCGAACCGCGCAATTCAAAGGGAAATAATATTTCTGTTTCGGGTTCCGGGTTTCGCGTTTCGGGTTTGAAGAACTCGGAATCCGTTCGGAGATAGAACTCGAAACCCGAAACTCGTAACTCGAAACTTTTTTGGAGGTTAGCTAATGGCTAAGATGTTTATCGGCGGCGAATCCGTCGATTCCGTAACCAAGAACACCACCGAAGTGCGCAATCCCGCCACCGGCGCTACCATCGACACCGTGCCGCAAGGAAATGACAAAGACGTCCAGCAGGCGACTCAAGCCGCGGAGGATGCTTTCAAAGTTTGGTCCGACGTATCGCCCGAGGATCGCGGCAACGCGCTCCAGAACGCGGGCGAGCTGATCAAGAAGAACACGGGTGAGATCGCTCAACTCCTAACCCAAGAGCAAGGCAAGACGCTGTTCGAAGCCGGTTTGGAAATCCATCATCTCGTTCACGGCTTGGAATTCTACGCCGGGCTGGCGTCGAAAGTGCGCGGCTCCCATGTGCCGCTGCCGCAGAAAGGCGCCTACGGCATGGTCGTGCGCCAGCCCATCGGCGTGTGCGGCGGCATCGTGCCGTGGAATTTCCCGCTCACGCTCATGGGCACCAAGCTCGGGCCAGCGCTCGCCGCCGGCAATACGATCATCATCAAACCGGCGAGCACCACGCCGCTGGCAACCATTAGGGTGATCGAGCTGATCGCCCAGGCGACCTTTGGCGAAGGCAAAGCTCAGAAAACTCTCCCCAAGGGAACAGTCAACATCGTCACCGGTCCGGGCGGCAGCGTCGGCGAGGAACTCCTGCGCAACCCGCGCATCCGGCGCATCGCCTTTACCGGCTCGACGCCGGTGGGCCGCCATGTCATGGAGGTTGCGGGCCGCGAGATCAAGCGCGTCACGCTTGAGCTTGGCGGGAGTGACCCGATGATCGTCATGGAGGACTCGAATCTCGACTTGGCCGTGAAGATGGCTGACGTCGGCCGCTATTTCAATTGCGGCCAGATGTGTCTCGGCGTCAAGCGGCTGTTTCTCCAGGAATCCATCGCGGATAATTTCGTGGGCGGACTGGTGGAAATTCTCAAAAAGAAAACCGTCGGCAACGGCATGAGCAAAGAGACCCGCATGGGTCCGATCCACACCGGCTCGCAGCGCCAGGAAATCGAAGAGCAAGTCGAAGACGCCAAATCCCGCGGCGCCAAGACTTTATTCGGGGGCGAACGCCCCAAGGGCGGCGACCTCGACAAAGGCTTCTTCTATCTGCCGACGCTGATGACCAACGTGCCCGACGACGCGCGCATGACCAAGGAAGAAGTCTTCGGTCCCGCGCTGCCGGTCTATACGTTCAAGACACTGGATGAAGCGCTCGAGAAGGCCAATTCGTCCGAGTACGGTCTCGGCTCATCGATTTGGACCCGCAATTTGCTAAACGCCAACAAGGCCATCGACAAACTCCAGGCCGGCAACGTCTGGGTCAACTCGCTCCACTACGGCTACGACGAGCTGCCCTTCGGCGGCGTAAAATCGAGCGGTGTCGGCCGCGAGCATGGCCCAGAAGCGTTGGACTATTACCTCGAGCCGAAGGGCGTGGTCATCGTCAACGTTTAAGTAGGGGGCAGACCCCTGTGTCTGCCCTTTCGGGCCTGGCCCAATCCTGGATGAATAAAGGAGCCCTCGATGTTTGCACAAATGCGACATATAGCGATCGTTACCAGCAACGGGAATCACGAAGGCGATTTTTACAGAGATGTGTTCGGCATGAGGCGTTCAAGCGTAGTTCGTGCCGGCGGGGCGGTGGTCGTCGGCGACGGCTATATCGGCTTGAATCTCAATCCGCGGGCGCCGGGTCGCCAGGCGGGCTTCGATCACTTCGGCTTCGAAGTCCAGGACGTCGAGCTGGTCTTTTCGCGCCTCAAGGAAAAGTATCCCAAAGTCCAGGTGCTCAGACGCCCAAGCAACCGCCCTTTCGCCGGGATCAGCCTGCATGACCCAGCGGGCAACGTATTCGATCTTTCACAGCAGGGCATGGAGAATCGCCGCGATCTGTACACGGACAAGGCCGAAGAGCGCAAGCGCCGCATCGGTCACTTCGGACTCCGTTGCGTCGAGCCGGAGCAATGCGCCGAATTCTATCGATCCGTTTTCGAATTGACGGAACTCGAAAAGCCCTCCGGTGATCTCAATCACTATCTGTCGGACGGCAAAGTCACGCTGGCGGTCATGCCGTGGAAGATTTCCGATTTCTATGGCTCTGGCATCGAGCGGCCGGCCCTTGACCACATAGGCTTTAAAGTGGAAAACATGACAGCGTTCAAAGCGGACTTGGACAAATTCATCAGCGCTAACCCAACACCCGACGACCGACCGGAGAAAAACCCGGAGCACGAAGTGAGGCAAAAACTGCTCGCGACCTGCTGCTTCGGTCAATACCAAATGTCCGATCCCGACGGCGTCTTGATCGACGTATCGCAAGGCTAAAGCACCGACTTTCGGCTCGCAGCCGCAGTAAATTCTTTGACCGCAAAGGACGCAAAGGTCACAAAGGATTTTTTTTGCGTTCTATGCGTTCTTTGCGGTTGTTCCAACTCTTCGTCGCGCGGAGCTTGCTCCACCGTCCCACGCCTAATCCCACCGCGACGATTGCGACGAAAAAACTAATCGCCGGAATCATCGCTCGCGCCGGCGGCTCCACCCCGGTCACGGATACGTTCTTCTCAGTGCGGAGCATCGGGCGCCCGGCAACGTAGGCGATCGCTGCAACTCGGTACTCCGCCCCGTCGGTAAACTGAAAATTCATTGCGAATTCCCCCGTCACAGGAAGCCAGTCAACCGCGAAAACCGTTTTGCCTTTTTCCGGGTGAGTAATGGTAAGCGTAAGCAGCGCGGGCGGTTTCTCCGCCTGTTCATCTCCTCCCAATCGCCAACGAACACTACTGGGCTTCCCGACGGTCGCCGGATCGACCTCCAGCCAGCCAAAGTACCGGGCGCTTTCCGCGGCTTGCGCGGGAGCGATTCCAGGCGATAGCAGCAAACTGCCCATTGAGAAAAGCAAACCCGTGGCGATTTCATTCGTTCGAGAGGGCCCAGTGAAGACCCTGCCGGCGATCGCGCCGAAAACAAAAAGCGCCAGCGAAAGCCCTCCAAACAAAAACCATTTCTGTTTGTTCTCTCGAATCCTAAAGGCGAAAGTCTTGTTGGTCTTTCGTCCATCCGGCGCGGCGAAATCGACGGTTAGGAGGTACTCGCCGCGAATCGGAAACAAATATTTCCACTCCGCCTTACCTTGCCTGAGCGGCAGAGTCATTTCCAGTAACCGGCTCCCTTCGACAAACGGGAAGTCAGTCGAAAAGAACCGTCCGGGCTTGGGCGCGTCGAGACGAATCGCCAGGCTGCCATGAGCGACCGGCCTGCCGTCGGCGCCCGTCACCAAAAGCGTCAGCGTCGCCGGATCGGAGTAGGGATGAAGCAACTCCAAACGCGGCGAAGCTTTGAAATAAATATTGAACTCTTCGGCCCGAACGGGCGAGCCGAGAAACACGACGAGACCGAAAAGCGGAAGGAAGGTTCTCAGTGGCAAGGCACCACGGCCAGCGCGTGACGGAAGTTGTGCAGGGCATCATGAACGGCCGGATAGCCGGCGGCGAGCAAAACATACAGGATCGACCCAGAGACAAACAGAAACAAACCCGACTTGATGAAGAACGAAAGTTGCTCCGGCAGCGCAACGCCCAACCAACCAGCTACAGATCTTTCCATGACAAACCCCTTCCCCGTTAAGTGATGGGCATTTTCATCCCAACCACGCCGCCTTGTCAAGCCAAACTGGCCACCATGTTGTAGCAAAGTGAATCCGTCAGGGGTTAATAGCAACGAACTTGGATCTGCGAGCAGGAGATGGGAAGCCGGGATCTGGGATCGACGAATCAACAAAGATAGTCATGTCGTAAGAGTCTGACCCCACGCCTACGTCGGGGAATTCGAACTCCCGCCCGAGTTGCGTCTGTGGCATGATGGGCGCGTTGTCATTACGCCCCATATATCGGCGGCAACGGACGTCTCCGAGCACCGCCGGGTAAAGTTATTCTGTGAAAACCTGACTCGTTACCTGGAAGGCCTGCCGTTGGAAAATGTCATAGACTGGGAGCGTGGATACTAAAGCGGACTTGTTCGAGGGCGGCTTCGAGCTCTTCGACGACTTCCTGGGCGAGGCCATCGGAATCGGGAAGGTTGTCGGACTCTTCGCGGGGTTCCTCGCAATATTAATCCATTTAAGGAACGTCGGCTCTGATTTTACGTTTGACGACATTAGAAATTAAACTGGTAACGGGCGACGAAATAATGGGAAGAGCCTCGTTTCTTGGTGCCGGATTCTCGCCAAGGGAATGAGGCTGCGCGTTAGGAAGCGTGGCTGGCGTTTGTTTGTCGGGAAAAATCGTAGTAATCTTTCGCTCAGCGGCAATTCTTCTTCAGAGCCGTCGTAGCTGTGACACGAATATGGCTAATCCCATAGTTAAATCGCAATCCGCCCCGGACACTCTACTTGCGGAGAGCGTTGTTCTCACGCGCTTGGATAAGGCCGTCGGCTGGGCGCGAAAATATTCTCTGTTTCCCTACCCGTTTGCGACTGCCTGCTGCGCCATGGAGTATATGTCGCTCTCGATGTCGCCCTACGACATAGACCGCTTCGGCGCGCTTTTGCCCCGCTTTAGTCCGCGCCAGGCTGATCTGCTGATGGTTATCGGAACAGTCAATCACAAGCTGTCGCCGGTGCTAAAGCGAGTTTATGAGCAAATGTCTGAACCAAGGTGGGTCATGGCATTCGGGGCTTGCGCCGCTAGCGGCGGCTTTTATGACAACTACGCCACGGTGCAAGGGATCGATCGAATCATACCGGTGGACGTTTACGTCCCCGGCTGCCCACCGCGGCCTGAAGCGGTGCTCGATGGTCTCATGCAGCTTCAAGGCCGGATCGCGACCCAGAAGCATCCCCTGTAAATAGTCTCGCATTTTCTCCTCGCCCGAGCGGTAAGTCCGCTAGGCTCTTATGGCAGAATGTTGGGTTGTGAGAGTAGGTAACTATTGGAGCTGAATTTGCCATCAATTGAGCCTACGAGCGACGGGTAGGCCCAGGAGGTTCAAAATTACCTTTATGAGCGAGACCAACGATCAGCCCTGGACGATAGATCCGAATGACCAATACCATCACGGAATCGTGACCAAGCTTTTTCCGTCCAACAACACTGGGATCGTTCGCACCGAGAGCGGGCGCGAGCTTACCTTTTCTTACCAACTGGTCATTCTTTTTGGCGAGGCAAAAACCCCCGCGGATTTAACAGAAGGGGAGCCCGTGGGTTATGATCTGGGCTGGACGTCGAGCGGTCTAAGAATCACGAAGATCAAAACCTATCCCAAGCGTGCCGAGTAAAGCGGGCGCCGAGCCTACAGCGGGAGAGAAGTTAGGGCCAATATCTGCCTTCCCTGCCACTGCCACGGATGTTTTCGTGATCGGGAAGAGCCTGCTCAGCACTCTTGTCGTTGTCCTCCAAGCGGTCCAGTCCGTTCTCCAAGATGTTGCGCAGGGCTTTAAACGATAAGGAGCCAAACTTAAGCGCCCGCAGCGCGGCGTTTTCTAAACGCTGTGGGGAATAATGTTTCTCCAACCGCAGGATGCCCAAGCAGGAGCGGTAGGCATGCTCGGGGTGAGCGCGGCTATCGATAATCCTTTGGACCAACGCCGCGGTAGCGGGGCCGGTCTTTTTGGCCCAGCTAACGATCCGAGATGGAGTCCACTCCAGATAATTCTGGTGCGCGGGTGGCATGTGCTCTTTAAGAGTGGAGTGGCGGTGCGGGATAAAGGATCGGACGTGGGCAGTCACCCGTTCGCCTTTTTGGAAAGCTTCGACGGTATGGGCGGTCAGCCGGACATCGAGTTTCTCACGTAACAGCCGGAAAGGAACGCTGTAGTAATGTTGGTCGACCTCAATGTGGTAGTCGATGTTGACGGTGGCTAGTTTCCACTCGGCATACTCGTAAGGCTTTTGGGGAAGACCAAGGGCGTTGGGTTGATCGTACAGTTCAAACAGTTCTCGTCGTGACTTCTTCAACTTGCGCAGCGCCCGGCTGTTCAAGCGCTCAGGACCGGCGTCAGGCTTAATTTTATTGATTTTATTGTGATCAGGGTTCAAACGTTTACGTCGTGACTTTCTTCGGCCCTCTTCCATTCAGTCAAATTGCGAGATCTACGCGCGATCGGGTTTCCGATCGGAAAACCGGCCGGGTCAAAGTCGCTACATCCCGGATCCGCGCGCTATTCAATACTGACGC
>Ga0326597_10003037_pt1 | contig 24559 bp, 19 predicted proteins | sample RVTome_12_FD_203789 | JGI IMG/M metagenome (GOLD analysis project Ga0326597, IMG submission 203789) | Soil microbial communities from uranium-contaminated site in the Upper Colorado River Basin, Wyoming, United States - RVT100D185 | ecosystem: Environmental > Terrestrial > Soil > Contaminated >... | reverse complement strand
GAGACTCAGCCGGCGATCGACGCCAGCGGATGGGACCGCCGGGGCCCGGTGGCCTATCTGGCGCGTCTGTTCGCCGATGAACGGGGCGTGGCGGCGATCCTGACCGCCCGCGGCGAGCGGCTGCTGCGCGAGCCGGAGTTCGAGCGGAAACTCGCGGCCGCGGCGCAGGCGGCCGGCATCGAGCCGTCCGCTGAACAGCAGGATGCGGTCTACAGCGCGCTGACCCACCAGGCGGCGGTGATCACCGGAGGTCCGGGGGTGGGCAAGACCACCATCGTCCGGCTGCTGGTCGATCTGGTCACCGGCCGCGACGACGAGGTGCGGCTGGCGGCGCCGACCGGCCGCGCCGCCAAGCGGCTGGCCGAGGCCACCGGCCGCAAGGCCTCGACCATCCACCGGCTGCTCGGCTTCGATCCGTACAGCGGGATGTTCGCGCATGACGAGCACGATCCGATCGAGGCCGATCACCTGGTGGTGGACGAGTGTTCGATGATGGACGTGCCGCTGGCCGCCGCGCTGTTGCGGGCGCTTCCTTCGCATGCCCGGCTGACGCTGGTGGGCGACGCCGACCAGCTGCCCTCGGTGGGACCGGGCGATTTCTTCCGCGCGGTCTGCGCCTCGGATGCGATTCCGGTGACAAGGCTCAGCACGGTCTACCGCCAGCGCGAGGGTTCGCGCATCGTGGCCGGCGCCCACCAGGTGAATCGGGGCGCCTTCCCGGAGTTCGATCCGCCCGGCCCCGGCGGCGAGTTCTACTTCGTGCCGATCGATGATCCGGTCCAGGTGGCGGAGATGATCCGCACGCTGGTGGTCGAACGGATCCCGGAGGCCTACCAGCTCGATCCGCGCTTCGATGTGCAGGTCCTGACGCCGATGCATCGCGGCGCGGCCGGCGCGGAGAACCTGAACGTCTTGCTGGGCACGGCGCTCAATCCGCATCCGCCGGCGGAGATCACCCGCGGGGGACGGACGCTCCGGGTCGGAGAGCGCGTGGTCCAGACCAGGAACGACTATGAGCACAACGTGTTCAATGGCGATCAGGGGTTCGTGGTGGCCTGCGACCCCGAGCAGGGCTCGCTGGTCTTCCGGGTCGACGACCGGGAGGTGATCTACGAGCGCGAGGCGCTCGGTTCGCTGCTGCCGGCCTGGGCCACCACCGTGCATCGCGCGCAGGGCGGCGAGCACGCCGCGGTGGTGCTGGCCCTGACCAACCAGCACTTCCCGTTGCTCCGGCGCAACCTGCTGTACACCGCGATCACCCGGGCTCGCCAGTTGTGCGTGGTGGTCGGCAGCCGCCGCGCGCTGGAACTCGCGATCAAGAACGCCACCGCCCACGAGCGCTACTCCTGGCTCGAGGAACGCTTGCGCTTCGCGGCGAAGCAGCGGGGGCCGTCATGAAGCAAGGCCTGGTGATCCGGATCGAGGCGCGGGTCTGGACGGTCGAGGTCGACGGGCAGCCGGTACCCTGCTCGTTGAAACCGAAGCTGTTCGACGTGCAGACCAGGCGGAAGACGCCGGTGGCGGTGGGGGATCGCGTCCTCTTGAGCATCGAGGGGGAACGCGGTCAGATCGAGGAAGTCCTGCCGCGCAGGAACCAGCTCGCGCGGCCGTCGCCGGGCGATCCACGCGTGCTCAAGGTGACCGCCGCCAACATCGACCGGCTGGTGATCGTGGCCTCCGCCAGGAACCCGCCCTTGCGGCCCGGCCTGATCGACCGCTTCCTGGTCACCGCCGAGCGCCAGGACATGCATCCGCTGGTGGTGATCAACAAGTGCGACCGGGTCGAGCCGGGCTCGCTTCTGGAAGAGCTCGCGGTCTACCCGCGGATGGGCTACGCGCTGCTGTTCACCAGCGCCCGAACCGGCGAGGGCCTGGAGGCGCTGGCTTTTGAGTTGAAGGATCGCACCTCGCTGCTGGTGGGGCACTCGGGCGTGGGGAAGACGTCGCTCATGAACCGTCTCGATCCCGAGTTGAAGCTGCGCACCGGCGACGTGGCAAGGCACGGCCGCGGGCGGCACACGACCACCTCGGTGGCGCTCTGGCGTCTGCCCGGCGGCGGCCACGTGGTCGATACTCCGGGGCTGCGCGGCTTCGGCCTGCTGGACGTGCCGCCCGCGGAGCTGGCCATCCTGATGCCCGATCTACGCCCGTTCACCGAGCACTGCAAGTATCCCGACTGCACCCACGATCACGAGCCGGCCTGCGCCGTCCGGGCCGCGGTGAGTCAGGGCGCGATCAGCGAACAGCGCTATGCCTCCTATGTGCGCATGCTGCGCGACCTGTCGGGCGAGGAATCGTGAAGATTGAGCCAGGATCGGTCATTCGCGCCGTTAGACTCGCTGGGAAACCCCTGCTGCCCCTGCCGCGCTGCCCTGCGGTCCCCGCCGCGCTGCCCTGCGGTCCCCGCCGCGCTGCAAAGGAGTCCTCGAAGATGAAGCTGTTCGCGTCGATCTCCTGTCTGTGCCTGCTGTCCATCGCCGCCGCCGAGACCCGGCAGATCCGACTGCCGAGGCAGCCGCAGATCTCGCCCGACGGCAAATGGATCGCCTTCTCCTGGCAGGAGGATCTCTGGATCGCGCCGGCCGCGGGCGGGACGGCGACTCGGCTGACGCTGCATGCGGCCGACGATTCGCACCCGTACTTCAGTCCCGACGGGCAGCAGATCGCGTTCCAGAGCGACCGCTCGGGCGGTTCGCAGATCCACGTCATGCCGGTCACGGGCGGCCTGGCCCGGCAGGTCACGATGGATTCGAATCCCAAGCAGCTCCTGGGTTTCGCGCAAGGCGGCCGGCAGTTGCTGATCTCGAAGCGCAGCGACCGGGGCTGGCACTACAGCGAGTCGAACCGCCTGTACCTGATCGATCTCGAGGGGGACGCTCCGCCGCGCAGACTGTTCGACGCGGGCTTTTCCGAGGCGGCTCTCTCTCCGGACGGCACGAAGGTGCTGTTCACCCGCGGCCGGTCGGTGGTGACCCGCAAGGGGTATCGCGGTTCCCAAGCCTCGCAGCTCTGGCTGGCCGACCTGTCCGATGCGTCCAATGCGTCCGATGTGTCCGATGCGTCCGATGTGTCCGATGCGTCCGATGTGCGGGGCGCGCGGCCGAAACTGACCCGGCTCGACCAGGACCGCCCGAGCTTCCAGAACGTGTCGATCGTGAATCCGGTCTGGGCTCGAGACGGCGACGGGTATTACTACGCCAGCGATCCGGATGGGATCTTCGACGTCTACTTCAGCAAACTGGATGGAACCGACAGCCGCCGCGTCACGCGCGTGGGCGCCGGCGAACGGAGCGACGACGGCGTGGCCTACCTGAGCCTGTCCGCGGACGGCGAGACGATGATCCTCCGCCGCCGCTTCGATCTGCACCGCCTCGACCTGAAGAGCGGCGCCCTGACGCGCCTCGAGTTCCAGGCCAGCGGGGACGCGGTGGCCAGCTCGGTGGAACGCCTGGAGGAGCGCGCGGCCGACAGCGTGGCGTTTACCGACGACGGCAAGCAGATGGCCTTCGTGAGCGGCGAGGATCTCTACGTCATGGATCGGATCCTCAAGGAGCCGGTCCGGATCACGCACTCGCCGCACCAGGAGTCGAGTCCGGTCTTCAGTCAGGACGGCAAGCGGTTGTTCTTCGTGTCAGACGTGGACGGCGAATCGGACATCTACGAGGCCACCCACGAGCAGGCGGACAACATCTGGTGGCTCTCGAACGAGTTCCACCTTCGCCGGATCACCGAGGATTCCGCCGTGGAGCGCGACCTGAAGGCGAGTCCCGACGGGCAGCACGTGGCCTACGTCAAGAACAACGATCTGTTCCTGATGGACCAGGACGGCTCCGATCACCGCAAGGTCATCGAGTCCTGGTCGGGGCCCGCATTCGACTGGTCGCCCGACGGAAAGTGGCTGGTGTACGCGACCCAGGATTCCGACTACAACAGCGACGTCTGGGTGGTGCCGATCGATGGCACCAGGGAGGCATGGAATCTCTCCCGGCATCCGGACAGCGACGACGAACCGGTCTGGTCCGGCGACGGAAAGCGGATCGCCTGGGTCGGCCGGCGGGACGGGGAAGAGAGCGACATCTACTACGTCAACCTGACCCGGGAGGAGGAAGAGCAGACCGAGCGGGACAAGCTGCTCGAGAAGGCACTCGAGGCGATGAAGAAGGAGCCCGTGAAGGGCAAGGCCGGGACGTCGCGGCGGGGTTCCTCCAGCCAGCGCGGGCGGGGCGCGCCGCGGGCCGAGCCGGACCCGGATCCCTCGGTGGCGGCCGAGCCGCAGGATGACGATTCGCCCGCGGAACCGGGGAGCGACGAACCGAAGGCGGACGAACCGGTCAAGGTGACGATCGACTTCGAGGATCTCGCGGATCGCCGGCACCGCATCTCGATCCCGGATTCCCGGGAGAGCGGGCTGATCTGGTCCCCGGACGGAAAGCGGCTGGCTTTCTCGGCTACGGTGGACGGCGAGCGGGGTCTCTTCAGCGTGGAGTTTCCGGACGTCAAACAGCCGAAGAAGCTGGCGAGCTCCGGCCTGTCCAGCGCGCGCTGGCTTTCGAAGACCGACGAGATCGTGGGTCTCTCGAGCGGGTCCTCGAGCGGTTCCGGCGGGCAGCGAGGTCCCCGCCGGGGCGGCGGGCGGAACTTCGGGGGAAGCGGCCGCACGCCGGCCGCGCTGAGCAAGAAGGGCGAGCTCTCGAAGTTCGCGTTCGAGGTGCGCCGCATCCGGGACTGGAGCGCGATCCGCCAGATCTCGTTCGACCAGGCCTGGCGGGCCATGCGCGATCGCTTCTACGACGAAAACCTGAACAACCGCGACTGGGAGGCGATCCGCGGGAAGTACCGTCCGGTGGCCGCGGACTGTCTGGGCGCCGATGAGTTTTCCGAGCTGATGAACATGATGCTCGGCGAACTCAACGCGTCGCACATGGGCCATCGCGGCGGCAACGATCCACTGCCGGAGCTGGCGGAAGCGGACACCTGGACTCCGACCACGTTTCATCTCGGACTGCGTTTCGAACCGGGCGGCCCAGGCGGCCCGGACGGTCCGGACGGCGAGCATCACGGACTGGTGGTGGAGAGCGTGATTCCGGGCAGTCCGTGTCACCGGCAGCGCTCGCGCGTGCAGCCGGACGAAATCCTGCTCTCGGTCGACGGCCTCCCGGTCGGTCCGGAGGTCGACCTCGAGCGGCTTCTGACGATGGAAGCTGAACGCGACGTGGAACTGCTGGTCGCCGACAGGGCGGGTGCCCAGCGCACCGTGGTCGTGCGTCCCGTCCGTTCGGTCAGCGGCCTGTTGTACGACGAGTGGGTGGAACAGACCCGGCAGGCGGTGGAGGAGCAGTCGGACGGCGAGCTCGGGTATCTCCACATCCAGGGCATGAACATGAGCAGCTTCCGCCAACTGGAGGAGGACCTGTACGACGCCGGCCACGGCAAGCGCGGGTTGATCATCGACGTGCGCTGGAACGGGGGCGGCAGCACCACCGATCACGTCCTGACGGTGCTGACCCAGCCTCAGCACGCGATCACGAAGTCGCGGGGCAGCGGCGAGGGATATCCGCAGGATCGCAAGGTCTACGCGTCCTGGAGCAAGCCAATCGTGCTGATGTGCAACGAGCACTCGTTCTCCAACGCGGAGATCCTCTCGCATGCGATCCGGCAGCTCGGGCGCGGCCGGCTGGTCGGCATGCGCACCGCGGGCGGCGTGATCAGCACCGGCAGCGTGCGTCTGCTGGACGGCAGCGTGGTGCGTATGCCGATGCGCGGCTGGTATCTGGCCTCGGACGGCAAGGACATGGAGCTGAACGGCTGCGAGCCGGACATCGCGCTGTGGAATCCGCCGGGCGGCGAGGATCTCCAGTTGAAGGCGGCGGTCTCGGCGCTGCTTTCGGACGTGAACAGCGAGCGGGAGGCCGCGCGGGTCAGGCTCGAGCCGGCGGCGGAGCGGCGGCTGCGCCGGGAAAGCGCCGTCAGCAGCGAGGGAGATCAGTGACCGTGGACGAGGAATCCCAACCGGAGCTGAGCACCCGGGCGGTGCATGCCGGCGATGCGGCCAACGACAGCATGGCCGTGTCGATGCCGATCTACCAGAGTTCCACCTTTCGGTTTCGCGACGCGGAGCACGGCGCGCGGATCAGCGCCGAGCAGGCGCCGACCCATTTGTACACGCGCTGGGGAAACCCTACGGCGCGCGCGGTCGAACTGTCCCTGGCGTCGCTCGAGAACGCCGAGGCGGCGCTCTTGTTCTCGTCCGGCATGGCGGCCGGTTCGACCGCGGTGCTGTCGATGGTCAAGAGCGGCGATCACATCGTGGCGGGCTCCGGCCTGTACGCCGGGATGGTCGAGCTGTTCGAGCGGGTCCTGCCGCGCTTCGGAGTCGAGACCACGTTCGTCGATCCGGTCGATCCGGAGCAGTTTCGCGCGGCGCTCCGGGAGAACACGCGCCTGATCTACGTGGAGACCCCGGCCAACCCGACCCTGGTCTTGACCGACCTGCACGCGGTGGCCGACGTCGCCCGGGAGCGGAACGTGTTCACGATCGCCGACAACACCTGGGCGTCCCCGGTGAACCAGCGCCCGCTGGAACTCGGCATCGACGCGGTCGTGCATTCGGCGACCAAGTACCTGGGCGGACACACCGACGTGATCGCCGGGGCGGTGGCCGGCTCGCGCCGGTGGATCGAACGGGTCTGGCCGTTCCTGAAAGTGCTGGGCGGCTGTCCCAGTCCGCACGACGCCTACCTGCTGCTGCGCGGCATCAAGACCTTGCCGGTGCGCGTCCGGGAACAGAACGCAACCGCCCTCGAGCTGGCCCGGTTCCTGGAGCGGCACGACGCGGTGCTGCGGGTGCACCATCCGGGTCTGGAAAGCCATCCGCAGCACGAGCTGGCCCGCCGGCAGATGCTCGGTTTCGGCGGCATGCTGGCCTTCGAACTGAAGGGCGGCATGGAGGCCGGGCGAAACCTGCTGGAGCGGCTGCGGCTCACCATCCACGCGGTCAGCCTGGGCGGAATCGAAACCCTGGCGGTGCACCCGGCCTCGACCACGCACGGCCCCCTCACCCCCGAGGAGCGGCGCCGCGCGGGAATCGGAGAGGGGTTGATCCGCGTTTCGGTGGGGCTCGAGTCGGCACGAGACCTGATCGCGGATTTTCACCAAGCACTGGACGGGATCCACTGAGCCGCGCTGAACGGCACACCCAGGGCAATCAGCACCACCCGCCGCCGTAACACCTGCAGTTTCCGTTGCACCATTTCCTCCGCTGTTGTGCAACGTGACGGATCGAACCGGATCTGAACTGTCAGCGGGAGTGGCTGGCCAGGGTTGCGTCGAGGCGGTCGAGCATCGGGTCCAGCATCGCGGGATCGATGCCGAGCGGTTCGAGTTGGCTGTGTTCGAGGATCGAGCTTCGGGTGAGTCCGAAGGCGGCGCGGGTGAAGTGGGCGAGGTCGTTGGCGAGACAGACGATTCGGGTGAGGGTGGAGGGATCCGGGGCGGCATCGGGATCGTGGTGGTACCGCGGAACCTCGGTGAACCGCGCCGGCAGATTCCAGTTCTCGATCAGGCGGGCGCCGACCTCGGTGTGGTATTCCGTGGCGGCGGCTTCCATGACGGCCGGAGCCAGCTCGAGCCTGCGCCGGGACTTGATCCCCTGGCGGATGCGCAGGTCATCGATCGCCTGGAGCAGCACCGGGCGGCCGATGTCGTGCAGCAGGCCGCACAGGAAGGCCTCGTCTTCCTCGAGGTGGAGCAGGCTCGACAGCTCTCTCGAGATCAGCGCGGTGTCGTGCGCGTGCTCGAACAGCTCCCGGGCGCGCTGCTCGCAGCCGCGAATCTGGAAGATCCGGTGCTCCAGCGAGACTCGCAGCGCCACGTCGCGGGTCTGGTTGAGACCCAGCAGGCTGAGCGCGTGCTGCAGCGACGTGATCGGACGAGGCGGGCTGTACAGCGCGGAATTGGTCACCCTCAACAGGTGGCCGGACATGAACGCATCGGTCTCGATGATCTGCACCAGCCGGGCGAGATCGCATTCGGGATCGAAACAGGCGGAGACCACGCGGTTGGCCACCTCCGGCAGGGCCGGAAGCTCCAGTTCGCGATTCTCGATCTGCCGCTCGAGCGCCGCCCGGATCTCGGCCGGCAGCTCCAGGTTTTCCGTCGTCGTGCCCATCCCAGGGTCTCCAGCTCTGGCCTGATCGGCAGGATGGAGATCGGAACTGAAGACCCCGGACCGTGTCGGCGCCGCTACCTCCGCTCGAGGTCCAGCAACAGCCGCTTCGCCTCCAGCCCGCCGCCGAATCCGGTCAGGCTCCCGTTGCTCCCGATCACCCGGTGACACGGAATCACGATCGGCAGTGGATTGCGCCCGTTGGCCGCGCCGACCGCCCGGACCGCCGTCGGATGCTTGATCTTCCGGGCGATCTGCGAATAGGAGGCGGTCGATCCATACGGGATCTCGACCAGGGCCTGCCAGACCTTGCGCTGGAAGGCGGTTCCCTCCGGCGCGAGCGGCAGCTCGAACGCGCGGAGCTTCCGGGCGAAGTAGGCCCGAATCTGGCGGGCGGCCTCACGGAGCAGCGGGTTGCCCCGCTTCCAGCCCGCTTCGGGATCCTGCGCGTCGCTCTCGAAGCGGATCGACTTCAGGGACAGATCATCCGCGACCAGCAGCAGCCGGCCCACGGGCGAGGACAGATGGGAATAGGCGAGTCTCATGATCTCAAGGAACTCCAGGTGGTGAGAGTCTCTGCCAGAGCGCCAGGGCGGCATAGGAGCGCCACGGCCTCCAGGCCTGGGACAACCGGTCGAGCTGCGCCGCCGTGATCGGTTCGCCGGTCCGCGACGCAGCCCTGCGCAGACCGAGGTCGGCGCACGGGAAGGAGTCGGGATGGGAGAGCGCACGCATGCAGATATAATCCGCGGTCCAGGGGCCGATCCCCGGGATCGCGCTGAGCGCGCCTCGAACCTCCTCCGGGTCGGCGCCCGGGCAGAGCTCGAGCCTTCCTGCCGCCACCCGTTCCGAAAGGCACGAAATCGCGCGCGCGCGCGCCCGCGGCAGGCCGATGGCGCAGAGGTCGGCGCCGGCCAGCCGCGAAGGCTCCGGGAACAGCCGATCGAGAGCGCAAGCCGGTCGAAGATCGCAGGCCTCCCCGTAGCGCTCCACCAATCGTCCGGCCAGAGTCGTCGCGCCGCGCACCGAGACCTGCTGCCCGAGGATCGCCCGCACCCCCAGTTCATATCCATCGAAGGCGCCCGGAAGCCGCAGTCCCGGTGGCCCCAGCTCGATTCCGGCCGGCTGCCATTGGGCCAGTTGCTCCGCGATCACGGCCGGATCCGCACGCAGGTCGAACAGGGTCTGCACCCGCTCCGAAATCGGGAACAGATCCGGCAACAGGCTCGCGGGCACGCGCAGTTCGAGAGCCGGTCGCACAGGGAGCGCGCGCACCTCGAACCAGGCCGGCCCCGCCGCGGTTCTGAACGTCCGAAGGTAGCCGTCTTCCAGGACCTGCTCCACTCCCGGGACGCACCGCGGCCGCAGGAATGAGAGCAGCTCGGTCAGGCGGTAGGGCGGGCGATACGGCAACTCCAGCGCCAGGAACTGCCCATCCTCCGCAGCCCCAGCCCGCCCAGGACGCCGGCGCAACTCCGTCGGAGTCTTCCCGAAGGTCGCCTGGATGGCGGCATTGAAGCGCCGGATGCTCCCATACCCCGCGCTGAACGCCACCTGGGTCATCGACAGCGAGGTCTCTCCAATCAACCGGCGCGCGAAGTGCGCCCGCCGCGAGCGGGCCACCCGCGCCGGGGACGCCCCCAGGTGGCGCCGGAAGAGGCGGTGGAGATGACGTTCGCTCACCCCCAGACCGGCGGCGAACGGCGCCGCGCCGAGCTCGTCCAGACCGCCGGCCTGGATCCGCCTGAGCGCCCGGCTGACCGTGTCGCAGGAAGGCATCCAGTCCGGGGTGCCGGGCGTGCTCTCCGGCCGGCAGCGCAGGCAGGCCCGGAACCCGGCTTCCTCGGCCGCCGCCGCGGTCTTGAAAAATGTCAGGTTCCGCCGCAGCGGCGTGCGCGCGGGGCAGATCGGGCGGCAGTAGATCCCGGTGGACCTCACGCCGGTGAAGAAGCGCCCGTCGAAGCGCTCGTCCTTGCTCCGAAGTGCGCGGTAGCAGAGTTCCTCGTTCAGTTCCATGCTCGCATCCGGCCGCCGCCGCTCGGGTCTCGGGTCATTCTCCCGAATCGGGCCGCCGTTGCTGGCCGTTTCCGGACCTGTATGAGACGAATCCCAGCGCTGACCGCGGACGCCGGTCCACCGCCCGGCGGGAAAAGAAAAAAAGCCGGTTTCGCTCCAACAGCTAGAGAACTACCTTGGTAGTACTAGCCCAGTAGTTGGTGATCGGAGATCGGCATGTCGGATCCTCGTCAGTTGGGCGACCTGCAACTGGCCATCCTGAGGGTGCTCTGGCGCCAGGGGGAGGCCACTGCGGCGGATGTTCATGAAGCGCTGCTTCCGGAGCGCGGGCTGGCGCCCACGACCATCGCGACGATGCTGTCCAAGCTGGAGAAGCGCGAGCTGGTCACCCATCGCACAGAAGGGCGGCAATACATCTATCGGGCCACCGTGGCGCAGGAGGAGGCGCGCAGATCGATGGTCTCCGAGTTCGTCGATCGGGCCTTTCTAGGCGACCCGGCCGCGCTCCTGAACCATCTGCTGACCGAGTGCGACCTGGGGGCCGAAGAACTGGCGCGCCTGCGGCGGATGATCGCCGACCACAAGCGTGGTGCGGGTGACCGGCAATGAGCGGCCCCTGGAACGAGAACCTGCCCGGATTCGCGGCCTGGCTTTTGACCTATCTGCTGCACAGCACCGTTCTGATCGGTGGCATCTGGGCGCTCTGCAAGTGTCTGCCGATCCGATCGAACGTGATCCGTGAAGGGCTCTGGACCCTGGCCTTGTTCGGCGGATTGTTGACCGCGAGTGTCCAGACCGTGCTGGACGTGGAGCCGGTCGCCGGGACGCTGCGCCTGCCGGAGCTCCTCGATGCTCGCGGCTCGGAACCGGACCCGATCGCGGCGCCTGGAGACATCGAGCCGTCCGCTCCGCCGCCGCGTCCGATCGAAGCCGCGCGGGCCGGTGGAACCGCGGGTCCGCTCCGGGACCTCGCGCCCGCGACGCGCGCCGGGGAGCCGCATCCCGTCACGCCGCGGGCCGCCTCCCGGACGTTGTCGGCCGCCCTTTTCCTCCTGGCGGCCGGCCTGCTGTTCGCTGGTTTTGCACTGATCGCGATGATCTTTCGGGCGCCGAAGCGGCGGCCCCTGCGGGAAGGGTTGCTGCCCGACATGCTCCAGAGGCTCTGCGCCCGCGCCCGCCTGAAGCACGCGGTCGCGCTGAGCGTGTCCGAGCAGATCGCCTCGCCCGTGGCGCTCGGAATTCTCCGGCCCGAGATCTGCGTACCAAAGCGATCGCTCACCGATCTGAACGCCTTCCAGCTCGAAGCGATGCTGGCTCACGAACTGGCGCATCTGATCCGGCGGGATCCCTTGCGATTGCTGCTGGCCCGCGCGGTGGAGCGCCTGTTCTTCCTCCAGCCGCTGAACCGGCTGGCCCGGCGGCGGTTGTTCGAGACCGTCGAGAGTCGCTGCGACGCCTTCGCCATCCGGCAACTCGGGACCGGGCTCCCCCTGGCGGAGTGCCTGGCCGAGGTGGCCGGGTGGATGACCGATCATCGGCAGCCTGTGCCCGCACTCGCCATGGCCCAGCCGGGATCCCATCTGACGCACCGGGTTTCACAGCTTCTGAAACAAGAGGACGCGCTCGCGCGCGATCGGGGCCGGCCGGCCCTTTTGCCCTGCCTGTCGCTGGCGCTTCCAGTGTTGGTGTTCCTCTCGCCGGTGGTGGTCATCCGCGCCGCGGATCGGCCGGCCGCGAGGTCCCCGGCAAAGGCGGCGCCGGTCCTTCATGCATTGGATGCACCGGATGCACCGGATACACTGGCGCCCTCCGCCCGCGATCAGCAACAACCGTTGCCGCTCCTGATCGCGGAGGCCGTCGGCCTGCTCGAGCGGGAACTCGATGCGCTGGCAAAGGAGCTGACCACCCTGCACGGCGCGCTCGACGGCCAGCGCGTGTCGGACGAACTCCGGCTCCGTCTCATCCGGCTTCAAAGCCGGATGGCGGAGTTGAATCAGCGCCGCCGGGTTCTGGCGGTTTTCAAGACCAGGATGCTGCGGGAGAGCGGGCTCGTCTCGCCGCGGCCAACGAAATCGTCACCGGGCCCGTGGAGCAATACAAGATGAAGAGCGTGGTTGGATGGACAGTCGTGTTGATCGCCGGCCTGGGAGCGGCCTTCGCCTCCGATGCCGTTTCCACCGGAAAAACCCGGGTCATCAAGCTCAAGAGCCCTCCGCGCGCCGCCGCGGTTGCGGGTGAAGGTCAGGCCTGCTGCCCCGAGGCGGCAACCTCGTCCGGAGCCACCGGCGTGGGTCACGCCCCGACCGCGGCGGTGGTTGGCGCTGGCGGGCACCTCGAGGCCCACGCCGTCGGCCAGATCTCCGCCGCCGATGCCGTTTCCACCGGGAAAACCCGGGTCATCAAGCTCAAGAGTGCTCCGCACGCTGCCGCGGTTGCGGGGCACGCCTGTTGCCCCGAGGCAGCAGCCTCGTCCGGAGCCGCCGGCGTGGGTCACGCCCTGACCGCGTTAGCGGTTGGCGCTGGCGGACACGTCACGGCGCACGCCGCCGGCCACAGCTCGAAGAGCAGAGGGAGCAAGGCCCACGGCGCCACGCACGCCTACTCGGTGATGTCGGCTGGTGACGGAGAGCAGGCGGTCGTGACGGCCGGCGGGCACAAGATCATCATCAAGCCGGGCCTGATCATCGTGGACGGCCGGGAGATCGAAATCCCGGAAGCGGACGAGGTTGAAACGGTCGAAGTGCTGGAAGAGGAAGTGGACATCCCGGAGATCCGGATCGAGGGTCTGGGTGAACTGGGCGTGAGGAGATTCGAGGGACTGAAGGGCCTGCACACCTTGAAGGGCTTGAAGGGTCTGAAAGGCTTGAAAGGCCTGAAGGTTCTCGAGCACATCGAAGGCCTCGAAGGTCTCGAGAGTCTGGAAGCTCTCGAAGGCCTGGAAGCTCTCGAAGGCCTGGAAGCTCTCGAAGGCCTGGAGGCTCTCGAAGGCCTGGAGGCTCTCGAAGGTCTCGAGGATCTCGAAGGCCTCGAAGTTCTGGGCATCGATCTGGGATCCTTGTTGAAGGCCCGCCAGCACGAAGCCGAGGAGCTGGCTGAGGAAGCCTGGGAGCGGGCGGAAACACCGGCCTCCGACCAGACCGAGGTCCAGGCCGAAATGCTCGATCTGATCCATGAGCTGCGGGCGGAGCTGCGTGAGCTGCGCGGCGAGGTCCAGAGCCTGAAGAACCAGATGCGCAAGGAGGGCGTGCGCTTGTTCTGACGCGTTTCGCGCACCGATTTGGAGGACAGGGCGAACGGCGGCGGCCGCCACCGTTCGCCCTGTCGCGTCCGTCCGTGAATCGTTGCTCTTCCGGTCACACCGGCAGGTCCTGTCGCACCATTTCCTCCGGTGTTCATTCCCACTTCCACTCCGTGGGACGTCGCTCGCAGATCGAACCTGGTTCGAGCTGCCAGGAGCGGAGGAAACGGTGCGACGGGAAGTGCAGGTGTTCTCATCGCGCGGGCCCTTGCGGTCGGGCGGGGGGGGGTGGCTCCATTGCGGAAACGTTCGATCCGTGATACAACTCCTGCGTCGTTTTCAGGCATCCCCAGGGAGAATCGCCCATGTCGCCGTCCCGTGTGTTCAGAGCCTTCGCCTTCCTGGCCGTGCTCAGCCAGGCTCCGGAAACCAACGCGCAGCCCATGCACCTCGACGTAAAGGGCGGCGGGCTCGGAGAGACCCTGACCCTGTCGTTGTCGGGTCCGCCGAACCAGCGCTACTTGCTGCTCGCGTCGTTCGTGTACGCGCCCACGCCGTTTCCGGGGCATCCGGTCGGCTCGCTCGACATCGGCCTCGAACTGCTCACGATCTGCCTGAGCATTCCCGGCTTCCTCGGGAACCTGGACGGCGCGGGGGAGATGGTGTTGCCGGTGCCGGTGCCCAACAACCCCTCCTACGACGGCCTCAACCTGAACTTTCAGCTCCTGCGGGTCGTCGGCAACCGGGCCCACGAGAAGTCGAATCCATGGCGGGTCACGTTCGACACCGTCGGCGATTACACGAACACCCTGGGCGAGCTGCTCCAGGCGCGGGCCTTCGCCACGACCACCGAACTGAGCGACGGCACCGTGCTGGTCGCGGGCGGCGGCACCGGCAGTCTGACCTCCGCCACCGGGCTCGCCTCGGTGGAGCTCTACCGGCAGAACCTGGAGGCTTTCGAGGCGTTTCCGCCGATGAACCAGGCGCGTTCGCTGCACCGGGCCACGCGCCTTCTGGACGGGCGCGTGCTCTTGACCGGCGGCGTGGACGGCGCGGGCAATCCGCACAATTCGGCCGAGGTCTACGATCCGGCGGCCGGGACCTCCACACCCACCGGCAACCTGTCCATCGCGCGGGTCGGCCACACGGCTTCCCTGCTGCCCGACGGGCGGGTCCTGATCGCCGGCGGCTCATCCGACCTGTCTTCGGACACATCGTTCGCCACCAGCGCGGAAGCGAGCACCGAGATCTACAATCCCGCCACGAACGCCTTCTCGCCCGGGCCGAACCTGTCGCAGCCCAAGACCTTTCACGACGCGGTCACGCTGGCCAACGGAACCGTGCTGTTCACCGGCGGCATCACCTACATCACGATCTTCATCCGCATTCCCGACCTCTCGGACCGGGCCCAGGTCTACACGCCGTCCGCGGGAGCCGGCTCGTTCGGATCGAACCTGACCATGGGCTCGAAGCGCGCGGGGCACTCCACGATCCTTCTGGACGACGGCCGGGCCCTGGTGGTGGGCGGCGCATCCGGCTCGCTGCTGTCGCCCGTGATCCTGGCCAGTTGCGAGTTGTATACCGGGGGCGGCTTTGCCGCGGCCGGAAGCCTCGCGACCGAGCGCGCGATCGCCGGCCTCGTCAAACTGGACAATGGACAGGTCCTGGCCTCGGGAGGCGCCCAGGGCGACCTGCTGAATCCGACCTCGATCGCCTCCTGCGAGCTGTACACGCCCGCCCCGCCTTCGGGCGCGGGAAGCTGGGGCGCGGCCGGCAGCATGGGCACGAGCCGTTCCGGGCATGGCGCGCTGATGCTCTCGGACGGCACCGTGGGTCTGATCGCGGGCGGCGGCGGGGCCTCCGGCACGGCGCTCTCCACCGCGGAGATCTATCAGCCCTGAAAGCGCGGGTGCTGAGGACGGGTGGAAATCGCTTCCAGTGGGTCCCCCAGGTTTTTGTACTGAGGGCGACCACCGCATCGCCGGTACCGACCGTAACGAGGACTGCCCATGGCGAGTCAGGACGCAGAGCAGCGTCTCAAGACGCTCACGGCCCACAGTCTGAACCTGCTCGACCAACTCATGCAGGCCCGGCAGGAAATCCGCAAGCTGTCGGGCGGCGACGAGAGCGCGGAGTCGCTGCAGAACCAATTGATCCACGAACGGCAGCGGGTCGCAAACCTCACGGAAGCGCTGGCCCAGCGGTCCAATGAACTCGCCCGGCGCTCGACCGAACTGACCGAGCGGTCCAATGAACTGGCCCGGGTCCAGTCCGCGCTGGCGGACCTGCAGGAGACCGACCGACTGCGGTCCGCGGCCGTGGCCGAACTGTGCGGCGCCAGCGGGCTGCCGGAGGACAGTTCGATCGGGCAGGTGGCGGAGCGGGTTCGGGGGCTCGCGCGCTCGCTCACGGACCACCAGCGCTGGGTCGCCGACCTGCTCTCCGAACTCACCGGCCGGCGCTTCAAGCTCGGCCGCCGGGAGCTTCTCGATCACGAGCGGCGGTTTCTCGAGCAGCACTTCCGGGAGCAGGCTTGAACGTCGCCCCGACGGCTCCGATGAAGCTCCTCTTCGTGCTGCATCAATTCCTGCCGCGCTACGTGACCGGCACCGAGCAGTACGTGCGCTCCCTGGCGCTGGGGCTGCGCTCGCGCGGACATGACGTGCGGGTGCTGGCCGTGGAACCGCAGCTGCATCTGCTCGCGCCCGATCGGGCCTGGCTCGAGTCGGACGAGGTCGTCGACGGAATTCCGGTGCGCCGGATCGGCGTCCATCATGAACTGGTCCCGAATCGCGAGCTGCTGGACCACATGAATCCACTGGCCGGCCGGCAGATGGCCCGGCAGCTCGAAGAGTGGCCGCCCGACCTGGTGCACGTCTTTCATCTGCGCAACCTGGGCCTGGACGGCCTGCTCGAACCGAAGCGGCTCGGAATCCCGGTGGTCGTGAACCTGATGGACTTCTGGTTCCTCTGCCCGCGCTACACGCTGTTGACCGGATCGGGCGAGCTCTGCACCGGCCCGCCCGAGGGCGGACTGGGGTGCATCGGCTGCCTGGACCCGGAACTCGGGCGCCTGCTCGAACCGCTTCCCCGCGGCCTGTTGCGGGATCTCCTGAGCGCGGAGGCAGAGCCGGACGCGGCGCGGCCGCTGGTGGACCGCTGCCGCGCGCTGGTCGGTCGCAAGGAGCGGCTGCTGGCGGCGCTCCAGCAGGCCGACGCGGTGCTCGCACCTTCGCTGTTCCTGCGGCAGATGTTCGAGAACGAAGGGTATCCGCGGGGCCGCATCCGGCACCTTCCGTACGGCGTCGATCCCGAGCGGCTGGCCGGGCGGCGGCGCGCCTTTGCGGATCGGATCGAGCTGCCGCTCTGCCTCGGGTACGTCGGTTCGCTGACCCGCCACAAGGGACTCGACGTCGCCATCTCGGCGCTCATGAGCATCGAGGGCGACCGTTGGCTGTTGAAGGTCCACGGCGGTCTCGACGCCGATCCGGCCTACGGCCGGGAACTGCTCGCGCAGGCCGGAGGCGACGAACGGATCCGTTTCGAGGGACCCTTCCGTCCCACCGAACTCGGCCGGGTGCTCGAGCAGCTCGACCTGCTGCTGGTGCCGTCGATCTGGTACGAGAACACGCCGTTCACCATTCTCGAGGCGCAGATGATCGGGCTGCCGGTGGCGGCCTCCGATCTCGGCGGCATCTCCGAAGTCGTCCATCCCGGCCAAAACGGCCTGCTGTTCGAGGCGGGCAACCCCGAGGCGCTGGCAAGGACGGTGCGGGCGGTGCTCTCGGACCCGGAGCAGCTCCGATCGCTCCAGAACAACGTCCCGTCCCGTACATTGGAAGAAAACCTGGACGACCTGGAACGGCTCTATCGGGAGTTCGTGCCCGGGCCGGCCCAAGAGCCCGGCGCGGAAGCCCCATGAAGCTGGCCCTGGTGGCGCCGCTTCCTCCGCTCCCGGTCCCGCACGGCGAACTGATCGCCCGGCTATCGGAAGAGCTGAACCGCCTGGCCGACGTGCGCGTGTTCGTGCGCGACCCGGCCCACGCCGATCCGGGCCTTGGCCGGCGCCTCTCTATCGAGCCCTGCGCCGACCTGCCGGAGCGGGTGCGAACGGGGGACGTCGAACTCCCGATCTACCTGCTGGCCGGCAGCGCCCACTTCGCCCACCAGGTGCGCTTCCTGAAGGAGGTGCCGGGCTTGCTGGTGCTGCTCGACGACGACCTGGAGGAACTCTGCGTCGAGCTGGTGCTGGGCCCGGGAACCGGCCGCGCGGCGGAGCGTCTGGCCGGGTTCGGCCGCGCGTTGCTTCGGCCCGCCGATGTCTTCGCGGAGGCCTTTGGCGGCGGCGACCCCGCGCGGCTCGCCCGACTCGTGGTCGAGCGCGCGGCCGGCGTCCTGCGACAGGGCCCGGCCGTGGTGCAGCCGGCGCGGCCCGCGCAGCCGGCGGCGGAAATCGTGATCGTGTCGTACAACGGCCGCGCGTTCATCGGGCCTTGTCTCGAATCCGCGCTGGCCCAGGACTACCCGAACTTTTGCGTCACGGTGCTCGACAACGCCTCGACCGACGACACGGCCGGTTTCATTCGCGAGCGGTTTCCACGGGTCCGGCTGATCGCCTCGCGCGAGAATCTGGGCTTCGCCGCCGGCAACAACCGTTGCTTCGAGGAGAGCCGGGCCGACTACGTGGCGCTCTTGAATCAGGATGCCATGGCGCGCCGCGACTGGCTCACCGAACTGGTCCGCGTCGCGGAACGCGATCCGCGGGTCGCGATGGTCGGTTCGAAGATGATGATGCTGCGCTGTCCCACCATCTTGAATTCGACCGGCATCAGCATGAACCGGATCGGTTTCCCGGTCGATCGAAGGATCGGCGAGAAGGACCTGGACCCGTCGCCGGTTCCCGAGGAGATCTTCGGCGCCTGCGGCGGGGCGGCCCTGATCCGCACCGCGACCCTGCGCGAGATCGGCGGCTTCGACGAACTATTCTTCATGTATTTCGAGGACACCGACCTGAGCTGGCGGATCTGGCTCTCGGGGGGCAAAGTCGTGTATGCGCCGCTGGCGGTGGTGCACCACGACTGGCACGGCGATCTGGCGGGCTCCGGGCAGACGCCGTGCGCGGGCCGGGAATTCTCGGAGAAGACCGAACGGCGCCGGCGCTTGTGCGAGCGCAACCGGCTGCTGACCATGCTCAAGAATTACTCCCTGCGCGCGCTGATCGGAGCCTTGATCAGCGCGAGATGCAACGACCGGGCGCGCCGCCGGCAGGTCAAGGAGGCGCTCTCGCGCAACGAGACACCCGAGTACTTCCGCATGGTCGAACGCGCCATCCGCGACGCCTGGACCTGGAACGTCCGGAACATCGCGCGCGTCTGGCGACACCGTCTCGCGACCCAGCGGCTGCGGCGGGTCAAGGACGCCGAGCTCTTCCGCCTGATCTCCGACTGGAACGGCGAGCCGTCGTTCGTCGGCGAGCTGGAAGCCATCCAGGACGGCTTTTCGGCCCGCCCGGGCGATCGCGTGGTGATGGGGGCGACCGACCACCGGGCGCTCGGACCCGGCTGGTACGGAATCGAGCAGCGGCCCGATCTGGGAGTGACGATCCGCTGGACCAAAGAACGGGCTTTCGCCTACCTGAAGCCCGAACGGGACGCGCGGCGGCTGCATCTTCTGGCCGCCTCCGGCCCGCGGCCGATCGATCTGGCCGTCACCGCGGGAGGCCTTTCGGCCGGGCGGCGGACGCTTCAGGGCGGAGCGTTGACCGGGATCATCTTCGATCTGCCCGGACCGCTGCCGGCCGGCCAGGTGCACGAGCTGCGTTTTGACTCGCAGACCTTTCGACCCTGCGATTATGGTATGGGGCCGGACACGCGGGAACTTGGCATCACGGTGGCGGAATTCCGGCTGGAGTGAAGCGCATGGGCAAGCAGATAGCGCTGATCACGGGCGTGACCGGACAGGACGGTTCGTACCTGGCCGAGTTGCTCCTGGAGAAGGGGTATGACGTCTACGGCGTGGCCCGGCGCACGTCGCTGTTCAACCGGACCCGCATCGACGGCGCACGGCGCGAGGCGGCCCGGCAGGGCCGGGTCTTCGAGCTGCATTACGGCGATCTCGGAGACTCGAGCAGCCTGAACCGGATCCTGGCGCTGGTGCGTCCGGACGAGGTCTACAACCTGGCGGCGCAGTCGCACGTGGGCGTCTCCTTCCAGCAGCCGGAATACACGAGCGACGTGGACGCCACCGGCGTGCTGCGGTTGATGGAGGGGCTCCGCTCGCTGGCGTTGCGGACTCGGTTCTATCAAGCCTCCACCTCGGAGCTGTTCGGCCTGGCCGGCGAGGTCCCCCAGCGCGAATCGACTCCTTTCCATCCCCGCTCGCCGTACGCCGTGGCCAAGCTGTACGGGTACTGGATCGTCCGCAATTATCGCGAGGCGTACGGCATGCACGCCAGCAACGGGATCCTGTTCAACCACGAATCGCCGCGGCGGGGCGAGAACTTCGTGACCCGCAAGATCACCATCGGCATGGCACGGCTGCGCGCCCGCACGCAGGAGAAGATCTCGCTCGGCAACCTGGACGCAACGCGGGACTGGGGCCACGCCCGCGATTTCGTCGAGGCCATGTGGCTGATGCTGCAGCAGGAGCAACCGGACGATTACGTGGTCGCCACCGGCGAGAGCCACAGCGTGCGCCGGTTCGTCGAACTCGCGGCGGAGATCGCGGGCTTCCAGATCGAGTGGGAAGGGAGCGGCGTTGACGAGATCGGCCGGGACCGCCGCTCGGGCCGGGTGCTGGTCGACGTGGACGCCAAGTACTACCGTCCGGCCGAAGTGACCGCCCTGCTGGGCGACGCGAGCAAGGCCCGCGAGGTCCTGAACTGGCGCCCGAAAGTCAGCTTCGAGCAGCTGGTCGAGATCATGACCCGGGCCGACCTCGAGCTGTTCGGATAGACGCCGCCGCGCCCTTCTGAGGAGACGCAAAACGGAGGACGAACCGGGTTCGTCCTCCGTTCCGTGGCGTTTTGCGCGAACGCGTTCGTTGCGCGCTGCTAGTAGGCCGGCATCGAGGGAGCCGCCGACTTCTCTTTCTCCTCGGGCTTCTCGGAGACCAGCGCGTCCGTGGTCAAGAGCAGCGAGGCGATCGAGGCCGCGTTCTGCAGGGCCGTGCGGGTCACCTTGGTGGGGTCGATGATGCCCTTCTGGACCAGGTCGCCGTACTCCAGCGTGGCCGCGTCGAAGCCGAAGGCGCCCTTGCCGTCCTTGACCTTCTCGACCACGATCGAGCCGTCGACGCCCGCGTTCTGGGCGATCGTCTTGAGCGGCAGTTCGATCGCCCGCCGCACGATCTCGACGCCGACCCGCTCGTCGCCCGAGGTCTGGAGCTTGTCGAGCCCCTTGCGGGCCCGCAGCAGCGCGATGCCGCCGCCCGGCAGGATGCCTTCCTCCACCGCCGCGCGGGTGGCGTGCAGGGCGTCCTCGACCCGGGCCTTCTTCTCCTTGACCTCCGACTCGGTGGCGGCGCCCACGTTGACCTGGGCCACGCCGCCGGCCAGCTTGGCCAGGCGCTCCTGGAGCTTCTCGCGGTCATAGTCCGACGTGGTGCGCTCGATCTCGGCCTTGATCGCGCCGATCCGGCCCTGGATGTCGGCCTTCTTGCCCGCGCCTTCGACGATCGTCGTGTTGTCCTTGGTGATGATCACCTTCTTGGCCTGGCCCAGATCGCTCAGGTTGAGCGAGTCGAGCTTGATGCCCAGATCCTCGAACACGGCGGTGCCGCCGGTCAGCGTGGCGATGTCCTCCAGCATGGCCTTGCGCCGATCGCCGAAGCCGGGCGCCTTGACGGCCGCGCAGAGGAAGACGCCGCGCAACTTGTTGACCACCAGCGTGGCGAGCGCTTCGCCTTCGATGTCCTCGGCCACGATCAGGAGCGGCCTGCCGGCCTGGGCGACCTTTTCCAGCACCGGAACCAGGTCCTTGATGTTGGAGATCTTCTTCTCGTGAATCAGGATCAGGCAGTCCTCGAGCACCGCCTCCATCTTCTGGAGGTCGGTCACGAAGTGCGGCGAGGTGTAGCCCTTGTCGAACTGCATGCCCTCGACCCACTCGATCTCGGTGTTCAGCGACTTGCCCTCCTCGACCGTGATCACGCCGTCCTTGCCGACCTGTTCCATGGCCTCGGCGATCTTCTTGCCGATCTCCGGGTCGCCGTTGCTGGCGATGGTCGCCACCTTCTCGATGTCGGACTTGCCGCTCACCGGGGTGCTCATCGAATGCAGCTGCTTGACGATCGCTTCCACGGCCTTCTCGATGCCGCGCTTCAGGTCGACCGGATTCGCGCCGGCGGTCACGTTGCGCAGGCCCTCCTCATAGATCGCTTCGGCCAGCACCGTGGCGGTGGTGGTTCCGTCGCCCGCGATGTCGGAAGTCTTGGACGCGACCTCCTTCACGATCTGGGCGCCCATGTTCTCGTAGGTGTTCTCGAGTTCGATCTCCTTGGCGACGGTCACGCCGTCCTTGGTGACCGTGGGCGAACCGAACGACTTCTGCAGGATCACGTTCCGTCCGCGGGGACCGAGCGTGACCTTCACCGCGCGGGCCAGCTTCTTGACGCCGGAGCGAATCAGCTCGCGCGCCTCTTGATCGTAGGCGATCTGTTTTGCACTCATCTTGTCTTGCCTCTTTCTCTATGGGTTGATCTGTGAGGTCCGTCGCCGAACCCGGGTTGCCGATCGGCGGGACGCTTCAGTCCTCGATCACCGCGTAGACGTCCGACTCCTGAACGACCTTGAACTCCTGACCGTCGATGGTGATGTCGTGGCCGGCGTACTTCGAGTAGATCACCCGGTCGTTCTTCTTGAGCTGGAATGCGGCTCGGGAGCCGTCGTCCAGCAGGCGGCCCTCGCCCAACGCGATCACGGTGCCCTCCGCCGGCTTCTCCTTGGCGGTGTCGGGCAGGATGATGCCGCCCTTGGTGCGATCTTCGGCCTCGGCCGGGCGAACCAGAATATGGTCGTTGAGCGGCTTCACCTTGGTCACGGTCCTGGTCTTCGTTGCCATGCTGATTTCCTCCGCGGTCTCTCGTGGCGGACGACAAATACGATCAGCCCGTCCGCCACGAACGAGCTGTCAGTCTTCGATTCGGGATCGCCATCAGGGCCGTCCAGGGGATCGAACGTGATCCCGGAACGGCTACAGATACTTCCCGTAGTGCTGTTCGAGCAGTCGGTGCATGGAGAGGCGCAGCAGATCGAGCACGACCGGTTTGGAGAGCATCGAAAACGCTCCCACCTCCAGCGCCTCGGCCTGTCGATGCCTGGAATCATCTCCGGTGATGAAGATGCAGGGCAGGCCGGAATGCTCTTTCCGGACGACCCGCAGGACTTCGATTCCGGTCATTCCCGGCATATCCACATCCATGATGGAGAAGGACATCCGCTGCCGCAGCAGGATCTCCAAGGCCGTCGTGCCGCTGTCCGCCTCGACGATGAGAAATCCCTCATTGGCGAGAAACTCGCGCAGCGCGGCACGGACGTCGGAATCGTCATCCGCCAGCAGGACTCTCATCGATCGGTGCATGGGATTGGTCATCGCAGCCGACATACCAAACCTCCGACTTCCGCCCCGGATCCGTCCGGGACGTTCTCCTGACGTCATCAAAAGGGGTGCCAATCCGGGATCGGACCGTTCCAGCCTTGTACTCGCCATTATCGGCACTTAGGAACGGTTGAGAGCGGGCTTTCGGCGGAGCTTCGGCGACAAATTGTCCGCCGATCCTGGCCGGGGCTGCCCGAGGAGTGGATCGATATGACAAAACGTCGCTTCCCGAGCTGGAGGGAACGCCTCCAGGCTGCCCGGCTGTACCTGATCCTGGATCCGCGGGCGGCGCCTGGACGGGATCCGATCGAAGCGACGCTGGCCGCGGTGCGGGGCGGGGTCGACCTGGTGCAGGTGCGGCTCAAGCGGCGGACGACCAGCGAGCGCGTCGACTTCACCCGGACTCTGATCGAGCGGCTTGGGCCCGGGGGCCCGCTGGTGATCGTCAACGACGATCCGCAGGCGGCACTTCTGGCCGGTGCGCACGGGGTCCACCTCGGCCCGGACGATCCCGCCGTCGACGCGGTCCGAAAGGACGTGGGGGACGAGCTGCTGATCGGCCGGTCGGCGCATTCGATCGAGGAGGCGATCCGGGCCTTCGCCCTGGGAGCGGACTACGCGGGGCTCGGAGCGATGTTCCCCACCCGGACCAAGCGCGAGACCGTGCTGGTCGGGCCCGAGGCGCTCAGGGATCTGGAGCACCGGGCGAACCGGCCGGTCTTCGCCATCGGCGGCATCACGCTGTTCAACCTGGACCAGATCCTGGCGCGGGGTTGCCATCGCGTGGCCATCTCCAGCGCGATTCTCGGCGCACATGATCCGGAGCAGGCCGCGCGGGCCTTTCGGGACAGGCTTCGTGAAACGGCGGACCCGGGCCGATAGGATCGGGAGCATGCGCTTCCCGGGACTCCTGTTGCTTTGCACCGCGCTGCTGCCCGCCTGTGCGTCCACGGAGCCTCCACCTCGGGCGGTGGGCCCGAGCCACCTCGAACGGGCGCGGGAGGCGCTCCAGCAAGAGCGCCTGGAAGCGGCCGAGGCGGAGGTGCTGCTGGCGCTTCAGGTCGAACCGCGCAGCGCGGCCGCCCACGGCCTGTACGCCTCGCTGCTGGCGCGCCAGGGCCGGTTCGAGCAGGCGATCGTCGGCTACGAGCGGTCGCTTTCGTTCGATCCCACCCGCTGGGACGTGCTCTACAACCTGGGCACGCTCCACCTGAGAAAGGGCGATGCCCTGCGCGCCGCCCGTTGCCTGGAGCGGGCCGTGGAGCTGCGGGCCGACCACCCGGGCAGCTTCAACAACCTGGCCAAGGCCTACTATCAGCTGGGCTTGCCCGAACTGGCCGGCGCCGCGTACGAGGAGGCCCTGTCCATCGACTCCGACAACCAGATCGCGCGCGAGAACCTCGAGCTGCTGCGGCGGTCGGCGGCGGCTTCAGGACGGAGCGGCTCATGATCGCGAGTCTGGCCGGCCTCGCCGGGATCGGCGGTCTGTTGCTGTCCGTCGGGCTGCAGGAAGCGCCGCCGGCGCGGCCGCCGGCCGTTCCGGCG
>Ga0326597_10003036_pt1 | contig 24559 bp, 21 predicted proteins | sample RVTome_12_FD_203789 | JGI IMG/M metagenome (GOLD analysis project Ga0326597, IMG submission 203789) | Soil microbial communities from uranium-contaminated site in the Upper Colorado River Basin, Wyoming, United States - RVT100D185 | ecosystem: Environmental > Terrestrial > Soil > Contaminated >... | reverse complement strand
CGCGCGGGGCTCGCCCCGATGCAGCGCCACATCCCGTGGTCGATCGCCACCGCGCGCTTTCGCCTGGCTCGGGCCATCGCCCGACGCCTGTGTCAGTGCCCGTGTTGCGGAAAACCGTACGTGCGAGCATCTAGATGTTAATAACACAGTACAATTACTATCCCGCCGGATGAACAAGGACCACGTGACCGACCTCTTTTCTACCTCTCGCAGCGCCATCATATTGACCGCCAGCCAGGTGGTCGCCATGGCTGCCGGTTTCGTCGCTCAGATAGTTGTTGCCCGGATCCTGTTGCCGGCGGCTTACGGTTCTTTTGCGGTTGCCTTATCCGTCCTCACCTGGGTTGAGCCCCTCGTCAGTGGCGGTTTTACGATTGCTCTGGCGCAGGCCGTAAGCGCAGATCAGCGGAATCTTGCTGACGCAGTGCGTTGGGTCAAGCGAATATTCGTGCCCTATTCTCTTGTCGTTTGGGTAGTCTACTCGGCTGCCTCGAACCTGATCGCATCTGGGCTTGGAGACTCTCGGCTCGCGATGTTGCTACTTGTGGCAGGCCTGGAGCTGCCGTCAATTGCTGTGTTTGCCGCATCACGGGAACTGCTCATGGGCGTCGGGGCTGCGGGGCGGCAGGCTAGCGTTATATCCGTCTACGCGCTGCTACGAGCGGCTTTTGTCATTACCATCGGTGTTATAACTCAATCTGCCGCCGGTGCGCTCGCCGGTAACGCTCTGGCAGCGCTTCTTGCCGCAGGGGTCGCGGTCATGCTACTCCGCTCCAGTATTTCATATCGTACACAGTCTGCGCGGCCCCGCTTTTCCGGCGGCTCGTTGGCAACCTCAGTGCTGCGATTCGGGGTGCCCACACTTCTCTTGGTTTTGCTCACCCAATTGGCTCTGACTATCGACCTCTGGACCGTAAAGCGGCTTGTAGTCGACCCCCAAGCCGTAGGCTACTACGCGGCCGGACGCTTCTTTGCCTTCATACCTTACATGCTGGCGACCGGGTTGAATCTGGCTTTGTTTCCCGCACTCTGCCGTGAGCTGGGAAGAGGGGATTGTGCCCAAGCGCTCTCACTCGCGCGAGAGGCGGTTAGAGTGCTGGTAGTGTGTCTTGTCCCCCTATGTGCCATCGTCTTGCCGACCGCTTCTCCGCTTGCACGTCTGCTTTTCTCTGAAGAATTTGGTCCTGCAGCGTTCACGATGGCTGTGCTGACGATCGGTCTTTCGTTCTTTTCGATCGTGGGAACACTCCAAACCGTCCTGATTGCCCACGGGAGATTCGTATTCAATACCGTTTTCGCTGTCGCGTTAAGCGTCACTGCGCTCATTCTATGTGGAGGACTGGTACCGGCGTACGGAGTCGCCGGCGCCGCTTGGGCCACCACGCTGACAGGGGCGGCGGCTGCGTCATTCCTGACGATCTATAGCGGCTGGCGTTTTGGAAGGCTCTTACCGTTTTCCACGATGGGTCGTGTCGCGATGGCGTCAGCCTGTCTATACGTTCTGGCAACGGCCTGGTATGTGGAAGGCGTTTGGCTGCTTGGGCAGTACATCGTCTTCGTCGCAATTTATATACTCTTGCTGATAGGCCTTCGAGAAATAACTCCGAGCGATCTCAATCTTGCTCGAATACTAATCGCAGATTTCTGGTTGATGCTGCAAGGGCGCGGGCCGTCTTCTCTGGAGTGAGCATAAGTGGCGCGCGAAGAGCAATCGATGATTTCTGACTTCCGACTTCTGACGTGAATCCGTTGGACGCGACCGTGAGTAACTCCTCCAAACGGCCGGAGCTTTTCCTCGACACACGCGGGTGCCGTTTCGCCTTGGCTGGCGGGCTGGCACTCGCATGCGCTCTCGCCTTGCTCGCTTATGCGGACACGCTACACAGCCAGTTTCAGTTCGATGACGAGCACGCGATCGTTACGAACACGCGCATCAAGGACCTGCGGAGTTTCTTGCAAGCCGATTTTGCCGACATGTACCTAACGGCTCAGAGGCCGGTGACCGATCTGACCTTCGCCTTGAACTACCGGGTCGCTCGGCTGGACCCGTTCTGGTATCACGTGACCAATCTTGTTTTGCACCTCGCGACCGTCTTGCTCGTGTGTTTTGTCACTCGTCGGGCCGCTCGCGACGCCGGTTCCGCCACTCCTGTAGCAATTGCCGTGGCTGTCGCCGGCCTGTTCGCGTTGCACCCCGTGCAGACCCAGGCGGTCACGTATGTAGTGCAGCGCGCCGAGTGTCTGGCTTCTTTCCTATATCTGCTCGCGCTTCTCTTGCTCCTGAAATCCGAAGAGGGCCGCGGACTAACCAGAGCGGCCGCCTACGGCGGCGCGCTTGTCGCCTTCCTGCTTGGCCTTGGAACCAAGATTATCGTGATCACCATGCCTGCCGCCTACCTTTTATATCAGCTTTGGTTTTCGCACAGGCATGGTCAGCCCAATGATCCGCGCAGTTGGTCGCGGTCCCAGCGGCTTCTGGCGCTTGCCTCGTTCGCGGCCGCAGGCTTGGCCTTTTCTTTCGTGACGTTCGTCGGGATGCGCGACTTTCCCTCGGTAGGCTTTTCAGTTCCCGGCGTCGGCGTCGGCAACTATATCCTTACCCAGCCACGAGTGGTGCTCACTTATCTGCGGCTCCTGTTCTGGCCCGCTAGGCAGAACCTGGACTACGATTTCCGCTTAAGCACGTCACTCGCTGAGTTGGACACGCTGGGCGCCCTCTTACTGGTCGTAGTGATTCTCGGAGCGGCCGGCGGCCTCGCGTGGTGGAGCAAAAGGATCGTTACAGGAGAAGCTGCGGCTGCGGCCCGGCTGTCTTCCTTCGGGTTGTTCTGGTTTTTCCTGGTGCTTAGCCCCACGTCGAGTTTTATTCCTCTCGCCGACGTCATAGTGGAGCACCGCCCCTACCTCGCTTCTTGGGGCATCTTCGTTGGGGTTTGCGCTTGGGTGGCCGCTGCCCTTCACCGTCTCACGCCCGCCCGCGCGTTGCTCGTGGGAGTCGCGGTTACTTTGTCCGCCTGGGCAGTGCTCGCCGGCCTGACTTGGGAGCGCAACAAGGTCTGGCGCACTAAGGAAACATTGTGGCGGGACGTAGCCGCCAAGTCGCCTAATAAGGCCCGCAGTCACATGAACCTCGGCTTTGCCCTCTCGCTGCAGGGCCGCAGAGAGGAGGCGGTGCGCGAGTACCGCGCTGCGCTCGCTCTCGGGGATCGCAGCCTTGTCCGCAGCGAGACTTTACGCAACCTCGGCGTATCATTATTCGAGCTTGGCCGCCTCGACGAGGCGATCGGAGTCTTCCGGCAGGCGCTAGCGCTTTTCCCCACGGACCCAGATCTGCTTAACAATTTCGCGATTTGCCTGATGGATAAGGGGGCACTCGACGAATCGGCAAGCACGGCGGCGCGCGCCGTGGCGCTTGACGCGAAACATGGCGCCGCACATAACACGCTCGGTGAAATCGCGTTGAAAAGGGGACACTCCGAACAAGCCCTTGCCCATTTCCTCGAAGCCCAGCGGCTTGACCCGGATGTTCCCTCCAGGCTTTTTAACGTTGCGCTGGCGCGCGAGCGCGCCATTGGCCCGCGCTTCGCGTGCGATGATTGGCGCAGGTATCTGGCCGTTGAGCACGACCGGCAAGGCTGGGCCGAAGCCCGTAACCACATGATCAGCCTTGGATGCGGCAATCCGTAGTGGCGGGAGAGGTGTTTCAAAAGAGGCAAAGCGGCGTTACCTTGTGAAGGTCGCAACGGGTCAGGCAGAGAGAAAGATTCTGCTGAAAAACCTTCCGTTCATCCTTCGAGAGCCTCAGGACGAACGGAGGAGCGTGTGAAATCATTGGAGGATTTCCGTTCATGCTGAGCATCGTCGAAGCATTCATAGGGTTTTTCAGCAGAATCGAGAAAGCGGTATTGGAACGGCATGTGGAATGGCTTCATAAGCTGATCGGTAAACATGCGGGACTCACTAAGAGGAAAATGGTCTTGCGATTTACAGTCTTAAGCTTGCTAGGCCGGTGACTCAGCAGAGTGTATGCCGGCGGTAAGAATAGGGCGTTCTATCGGCTTTGGCGTAGAAATTCAGGCTAGTTGCTTTTGGTCATCATTTGAGCGATAGGTGACTTTTCGCCCGGTCTGAGGTATTGAATGCGCTCGTTCTACGGCGTCATTGGCTTGCTGGTCCTCCTGACAGCGTGTCTCCCTATGGGCCAAAATGGGGAGTCTCAACGCGATCCCTCGCAAGGATCGACTTTCGCGAAGTTTCTTAAATTAGCCGATGCCGGGGATGCGAAAAGCCAGAATCTAATTGGATTCATGCACTACTTCGGCGAAGGCGTGCCGAAGGATCGTTACTTGGCTCATCGTTGGTTTCATCGCGCGGCAGACAAAGGCAACGTGAATGCCCAGCTTAATGTTGCCATTATGCACTATTTGGGTGCGGGAGTTCCCCAGGATCTTGAAGAGGCACAGCGGTACTTTCGGCTGGCCCAAGATAACAACTCTTTAAATAGCAATTCGGCGCCACGACTCCAGATACCCGAGAGCCTTGCCGAACTGGCAGAGCACGCTTCGATGCGACCGGAAAATACCCAAAGCGCCGGCGAGTCGACTTACGCGACGTTTTGCGCCGGTTGTCACGGGTTCAATGGTATTGCCGCTTATATCGGATCACCTTCGTTTGCGCTCGCTGAGCGTATGGAAAAGAGCGATGCCGAGCTTCTCCGCACGATCACGCAAGGCCATGGAGTCATGCCAATGTGGAAGGACAAACTCCCCGATGAGGCACTCGCTAACGCGCTTCGCTTCGTACGAACCCTCCCGGTGCAGTATCAGAATGGGATTGCGCAAGTTTTGCGGACTCCTCCTTCGCTCTTTTTCTTTTTCGGGCCAATGAGTACTCACCCAGGCGGGCTCTATCAGGACTATAGCGACTGAACGCCGATCGAGATTCCCGTGGCCCGCTGGGACCGCCAGCGGAATCCAAAAAGGCCGCTGTTCGCCGGCTGTGCACCTGACCTGTGTTCCAGGTCGTACGCGGTTTTGTTTACAGATTATGGCAGGCCAAGCAGAGCCTCGAGCCGACATTGCTCAGTACAAGTTTTGCCGGTTGCTGCGACTCGGGATGGTGGCAGCTTACGCAAGCGGTTTGGCCCTCCTTGAAATAGATGGCCGGATCTAAGGCCGCTGGCAGTTTGAGTTTGCCCACGCTTTTCATCTGGGCAAACAGGTAATTGGTATCTACGGGATGGCCTCGATGGAACTCGGTGGCCAACACCCCGTCATGGCAACCCAAACAATAGTTTGTCGCTTGGTTTAACGTGAATTCAGTACTCACCTGTGGTTCAAAGGCCACTGAACGCAACGGCCAAAGCATAAGAAAGGCAGCTAGCAGGACCAGCCGAAGGATTGACATCCAGGTTCCTCTCGCTGTTCCCATTCCAATCAACGTTACTCTCCAAACCCCGCTGCCCGACATGGGCTTGCAAATTATCGCAAGAGCTTGAGACTTTGAAGATAAGCGATCAGATCATCCATGTCTTGCTGGATGAGAACGACCGCCGGCTTATGCGTGTTGGCCAATTGCTGGCGGTACCATTCCGGAAGCGTTCCCTTCTCACCCACTCTTGAGAGATCCGGTCCGACTTTCGCTCCTTTTCCTTCGATGAGGTGGCAAGAGGGGCAAGCATTCCGCTGGTAAATTGTTTCCCCGCGCTTCTGGTCTCCTTTTGAAAAACCAAAAGGAGATTGGGGAAACTCGGGCGGCATCAGCGGCGGAGTTAGCGGCTTGCGCTCCGCGCCCCAGGAGTTTAGAGTCACTGAAATAACGAAAACAATGACGGACAGTCTGATCTGGGTCATGTTAGTAGTCTCCTTTTTTCTCCCTCGGGTCTAATCGTAAAGGCTGATTGCCGTAGACTTGTTAAGGGTTGCTTCGACTTCTTCTCCCGGCTTTGTATCGACTGGGTGAAACCAGAAATATTTGATCTCAGTGCCTTGAAGTTCATAACGAGCGTGGAGAAGATACCGGCCTGGCGAAAGCCCGTCAAATTTGAAATTTCCCTTCACGTCGGTCTTAGTTTTTTTTATAGCGTTTTTAGCGAGCAGCGGAGTGACCTCATTTCCATAATCCGAACGGAGCTTGTCGAGTTTCTCTTGTTCGCGTTTTAACGCTTCCCGTTTCTCTTTTGGCTTGTCGAGGGCCGTTGGTCTCCGGACATCGCCGATAGCTTTTGTCACCGCTTTTTCTTGCGCGCGTATCGGCGGAACTGATTTCTGTTTTAGATTCTCGAAGTCTTTTTCCACAGTTCCGTTGCCGTCAATCAACGCCACTTCCACGCCAGTTGCGAACATCACGTCATAGGACAAGTCTCCAGAATAGCTTACGTAGAGAACGCCGCGGATCGAACTCTGCCCCTCCGCCGCTGGAGACGAATTCACAAATAGCCCCGCGCAAACAACAATCCACGCGGCTAACAGACAGCTCTTGTTCCAATATGACTTCATTGCCCCTCCTCCTATGGCAAATCTCCTGACGAAGGCCGATACTGCAACCCGTTCATCGTTGATCCTCCTCCCACACCACCGGACGTGCTGTGGCATTCGAGGTAACAGCGCCTCTCCTTGGTCGTCGTGTTGAACCACCACTCCGGTCTGGCGCGCCCTCCGATCGGCCGGATGTTGGGATGGAAATTAATGAGGCGTGTTGGGGTCGCCGCAGGTGGCGCGCATGGCGTGCCGGAGGCAATGCCACAGGACAGGACAAGGTTGATTCTATACTGGGTGTTAGTCTGCTCCTGGTTGCTATGGATGTTGTAGTGACAGCTCTTGCATTCAGCGCGGACCTTATCGATCCGGTCGATCAGATGAACCCAATGGAGGTTGTCCTTACCATCGATAGTGTCATAAAAATTTGTCCGCGCTCCATCGCCAGTGCGTCGGGCTGTCAGAGCGGTCACGTTATGGCAACGGAAGCAGAGATTGAAGTTGTTGGAGTTAAAGCTAGAGGGGCCGGGGAGAGTGTTCTGATAATTGGCCCGGCGAATGCTTCCGTAAGTTGAACCATGCGGACCCACCGGCGTGGAGGCTCCTGTCCCATAGCTTGGTGCCCGGCCTGAGGTGCCCTCGTAAGCGTTGCTGTTGTGGCAGTCTGTGCACTTGATAACTGAGCTCGTGTTAAGTCCGTTGGGGGTGAGTTGAGCATTCAGGTTCGTTGAAGTGTTACGTCCGGGCCCTCCTATGGGGTGAAAGGCACTGTTGGTAGTCTGAAATTCGGTTTTCTTGTTACTTGGCGTGGCGCCGCTCGGCAAAGTGCCCACACCAATCACTGTGGAATAAGTGTCGCCGTGACAGCGTAAGCAAATCGGATATTGTCGCGTGCTCGGCGCCCCATCGGCAGGCGCTGGATCGTTGATGACGTTTTCCACGATGTTTCCGCTAAGATCGATGCCGCGCATTCCCTCGGTTCGGTTTGTCCTCTTAACCTTGTGCGGATTATGGCAGTCCACGCACTCCACATGCTTGGTATCGGTGAAGCGGGGGTCCGGCGCAGCTTGTCCAGGCTTCAGTAGGACACCCTCTGGAAGCCCCGTCGGCGGCGTCGTGATGAAAACCGGCCGGTGGCCGCTATAGGTGGCTATGGGCATTTTCGAGAACTTGTTAAATTCGGTCTTGATATCGGGAGCGATCCCTCCGGTCGCAGCTGATTGATGACACAGGTAGCAGGTTTCTTCGATGGCGGATTGCCCGCTTATCGCCGCATTGCGGAGGAGCCGCTCCGCGCCGGTGACGGTATGAGGCGTGTGGCACGCGAAGCAGGAGTGGTCCCGCACCTGCTCCGTGGCCTGCGCTTTGGGCCAAAAGATAGTGTCCGATTCATGGGTGCTCCCCAGCCATCCGGGTTTTTGATGGCAGGTCAGGCAAAGATTGTCGGCCTGGCCTTTCGGATTCTTCTTGAGAAATTTTGTAAACGCTACGGAATGGGGATCGTGGCAGGTCGTGCACTGAACCGAATCGCGAACTGCGGGGTTGGTGCCTGGATAGAGCTTAATCGCGCCGGTGAGCGTCGTGGGATCTACCAGCTCTCCATCGGCGGATCTAACGGCCTGATCGAACACCATGGAAATAGGATGATCGTTCAAAAGACTGGTGCCGATCAGAGTCGAGCCCGTCGGCATTACACCGCCGGCTCCCGTGCCGGTCAACTGAATGGTCGCTGATTGACCTCTTATGTTCCGCACTGCGCCAAGGGCAATCGTTCCGTCGTGGCAAGAGAGGCAGAGTTTAGAGTAACCGTTCGGTTGGCCAACCGCTGACTGAAGAGAAGGGCTGTCATAGGGGACGTAGCTAGCTGAAGAAAGCTCACGGTTCCATAGGGGTGGCGAAGCCAGACTGGCGTAGTGAGGCGTGTGGCAGAAAACACAGACCTCGGTTTCTGTTACTGCTTTGACCGTGCCTGGTCCTGTCACCGATAAATTGTGCTTGGTTCCCAACATGCCGCCCTGACCGTAAGCCTTCCCGGAAAGGATGAACAATCCCAAGAAAAGGATCAGCAGACAAATCCGCCCATGAAACACTGAATCACCCCCCATTACGCAAATATTGAAAAATCTGCACTCGACCATTATATGAATCGGCGACATAAATGCGATCCTTGGCATCGACAAAAATACCGGTCGCTAGCCAGAACTCTCCACGCCCGACCCCGGCGTTGCCGAAAGTCAGAAGAAGCCGGCCTTCCCGGTCAAAGATATTGACCACGTCATAAAGCCCTTCCACAAGATAAATATGGCCGTCCGAATCGATACCGACTCCTTTTGGACGGGCAAGATCGCCCACCGCATCGCCGAGTCTGCCGAAGTTAGAGATGAAAGTCCCGTCTGACTGGAAAATCTGCACCCTGAAATTCATCGCGTCGCTGATGTAAACGCGGCCTTCCCGATCGATTGCAATATTGGTGGGGAAGTTCAAGCGAGCCGTCTCCGTGCCGCGGCCGCCGAAGGTAAACATGAGCTTACCTTTTAAGTCGTAGACCAGGACTTCGTGTCGAATGACGTCGACTACGTAAAGGAGATTGTTTGCTGCATTGAACGCCAAACCTGCGGGCCGCTGGAGGCCCTCCGTGATCGTCACAAAGGCAGTTCCGCCGCGGTCAAATCCGATCACGGCTTTGCGCTCGGCGTCGGAGACGTACAGCCTTCGCTCCCGATCGACGGTCACCCCCAGCGGAAACTGAAATTCTTCCCGGTTAGTCCCGCGGATCGACCAATATTTTTGATCCGGCATGTCGAAAACATGGACAACCCGAAGCGCGGAGTCGGCGATGTAGATCCTGCCGTCGCTATCCACCGTCACGCCATAGGGTTGCTGGATTCGCTCATCGCTTTTTCCGAAAAAAAACTCTACCACTTTCCGAAAAAAAGATTTTGTAATTCCCACGTCTTCGGGACGTGAAATCGTGTTGACATACTGAATTTTGGGATCTTCAGGCGGGGGGGGCCAAAATAAAACCGGCTCGACTCCCCTTAGTTCGCTAGGCAGGCCCTGAGAACCGGCGCATCCCGACGCCAGCGCAAGCAATAGGTATACAAAAATAATGCGGATCACGTTCAAAAAGGATATCCGTGTGATCTTAAAATATTAGCTTACTCACTGTGCTTTATCAAACAATAATCTGCCAGCGTAACGCAAAGCATTTCGAGTGCCACCGGCTAGAAACCGAGTCTAAACGGCCTCGACACGTTGAAGTGAATGGAGTTGCTTAGGCCACTTGAGCCTGCTGTCTGTCTCCTCTGCAGGCGATGCTCTAGCATCAGGATGGTCTGACCGAAGCGATAGTTTAAGCGACTGTCAATTTCAAACCGGTTATCTTCGGTCGCGGCAGCCCGCTCCCAGATACCGTTGATATCGAGCGTCGGGCTGCCGGGAACAGGCAGCATGTAAGAAACCCGCAGGTTGCCGCGCATAGTGATACCGGAGGTGTTCCCGTCGTCGGTCCACTGAAGATTGCCGGCCAAATCCAGACTCAGGTTGAAAAGCGGCCGATAGGAGGCGCCTGCCCCGACAGTCGCGGCCTTTCGGTCGCTCGATCTCTCCTGAGCCTGAATGTTTTCAATCAAATAATCCGCAAAAGAGCGAACAAAAAGCTGTGGGGTGACCACGGCCTCAGCTTTACCGGTAAAAAAATGGCGCGTGCTGTGGGTCAAACCCGTTTGAAGAGCGAAAAAATAATCGCCTGAAAGGCGCACCGGTTCGAGTGTCTGGCTTATAACCCCGAAGTGAGACTGTTGGGTCGTGGTGGGCTGTGCAACGATTGTTTCGTACGACACGGCGAGTGCATAATCAGCAACGAGCCAAACGGGTCGAAAATAAGTGATGGTTGAGCTGTTTCCTGCGCTCCAGGCGACGCCGGCTGGGTCCTCACTACCGAAGCGTTTCTGGGCGATCGCCGAAGTGAAAAAGTTTGCTTGTAGCCACGTATACGGAACAAAAGTCTTGGAAATCGCGCCGGTCATGTTGAGCGAGTAGTTGGTTTCGTCGCCCGCCCGGCTAGACTGGTATGAAGCCCCTAACGTTCGACTGAGGGTAGGATCCGGCCGGTTCTCCAAGGAGTATGACGAGCCCATGCCAAGCTGATTGCCTTGCAAGAAAAAATCATTCACGGATCGCAGTGTGGTAGCGGGACTCCAGGCGAGGGTGCCGTTTAGCCGGCCAAAATAGCGGTCCTGTGAGGAATCGTTAAGTTTATCTGTAAAGTTTTGAACACCGACGTCACCATCGAACATCGTACTCCAGAGTCGGTGCGAAACGTGCAGCTTCCCGGTGGTGATCGAATTCTCGACACGGCTCGCTCCGCTGCTTTCAACGGTAATACGGTCAAAGTCTATATTGAATCGGGGCCAGTCTGGGCGAGTTATGCGAAGATTCGCTCCTAACGAATTGCTCTCAGTGTCACTCCCGCCGCTCGAAAGGGACCGGCCCGCTCGGAGCATGAGGCTGTAAGGTGCTTGCTCTAGAAGCGAAACAATCCCGGAAAATGAGGTGGCCCGGCTATTTTCTTCGCCGAGGAATGAAGTGCTGAATGCACCGGAAAGAAAGAAGGTCGCCAGGCGAGGATCTAGAATTCTCCCGTTGATTCCGAGATTATACTGGTGGAGGAAAAGCTGCCGGCTCGTGCTTACGCCCTCAGACCGGTCGTTGTCGTACTGATAATCAAGACCGATCGTTCCGTAGACCGCGGAGAGCTGGGCCTGCGCCGGCGTGGCGAGGAGACCGACAAGTAGAGCTATGATCAAGCCGAGCCAACGTCCTCGCCTGTACCCGCGCCGGTAGGACGGTCCGCGCTTGGTCGAGAAAAGAAACTGTCGTGCCCGTATCCGGCCCGCCATCTGAAGTCATATAGCCGATTTTTCTTGAAAGAGACACAAGTAAATCAGATTATCCTTTCGAGAGCGCATGCACGGCTCGTTACACGGCTCCGGCGCTTAAGCTGTTCTTGCCTCGCTGCCGTTCATGTTTCTCGGTACTCGTCCCATGCATGAATCGTTCCGGTCCATTCGCAAAATATGGAGTTGAGCTGGAAGAAGAGTGCCGGGATATTTATGAGCTCGTAGACTCGCCAACCTTGCTAGAAAAAAACTCGCCATGCTTTGTTTCAAGATAAAAAAAAAGGGGAGGAAAACCCTCCCCTTTTTTGCTTAGCGTCCAGTTAGTCTATGCGTCTTTCTGGTGGCAGGTGAGGCAAACTGCGCTCCCGTTGTTTCCTCCGACCCCACCGCTTCCGCCGCCGGTGCTGTCGATTCTTAGGAACGTGGCGTTATCCGACCGGTGTGGATCGTGGCACGAGTTGCATTGAACCTTGCCCGCGACGAGCTTGAGACCGTTGCTAAAATAAGTGTCGCCCGTGGAACTAATTGTGCCAGTTGGATCCTTGAAGCCTGTAGCATGACTATTTACGCCGCTCGATGAGCTCGGGCTCGCTGCGCTGGCGTAGTCGATCGAAATCGGGTGGTCGTTAGTAAGGTCCATGCCGAGGTTAGCGACCCTGTCACCTGGCATCTTCTTGTCCCCCGCGTTGGCGAAGATCCAAGATGTTACTCCGGCTGCGGACGGGGCGTTACTAAAGCCACCGGAGCCGGGAAGGTTTCTCAGCGCGTCAAAGGCGATCGTGCCGTCATGACAGCTCAAACACGCCTGGGACACTCCCGTCGGCTGCGCATCGATAGTACCGTCAATGCTCGGGCTGTTGTACATGGTATATGTCGAAGTGGTCACAGCGCGGTTCCACAACGGAGCCGCTACGGCGGTGTCTGAACCGTGCGGCGTGTGGCAGAAGACACAGATCTCAGTAGTCCCACTTGTGTTAATAGACCCAGTGCCGGTACTAGACAGATTGTGCTTTGTGTCCGCGATCCCGGCTGCCTGCGAAACTGAAGCAAAAACCAACAGGCATAGGATAGCCAAAAACACATAACTAGTTTTCATTCCTCTCATTTTCTTCGTCCTCCCTCCAAAATTTTTTGTCACCATAATTACTTCCGACTTGACCTTGCTTAAAGCAACACTCTTGCCAATCACTCGTTTTCCGAAGTGAACGCTCAAGTAGCTGCTTCTGAAAAGGAAAATAGTTGTCCTGGGAAATGTGCAATGTGTTATGCCAGACTCCGATGCGCTGATTTCGCACAGTGTGCGGATTTAGACTGGCCCAACTGCGCTCAGTTAGGCGAAATACCTAAACAAAAGGATCGAAATGTAAAGGACAGTCAAGAGGGCAAATTGATACTTGTGATGAGCGGTGGGCAAGACGTAGTGTCGCGGCCTTACATTCGCCCGTTTTTGTCCAGGTCTGTTTATTAGGTAACCCCACGCCCTGAGGCGGGAGCATTATTGTGGGGTTTTCAAAGGGGGCGAGCATCCCATTTGGTCGAAGGCGGGTTAAAGTCTCGCCCGCGAAGGGGTTTCGTTAATTCACGGAGCCTTAGCCGCAGCGGCTGTTGTCTTTTCGCTCAGATACTGGAAGACCTGGACTCGTTGGTTGTACTGGTCGGCCACATAAATTTGATCCTTTTCATCGACGTGAAGTCCGGCAGGGATCGCGAAGGAGCCCGGGCCTCTTCCTCTGGAGCCTACAAACATGAGAAGCTTGCCTTGATCATCAAAGATCTGGAAATTGTCAAAGGCCGCGTCTGTTACGTAGACATGGCCTTCGCTATCGGCGGCTACCCCCTTGGGACGGGCAAAGTTGCCGAAGCCGTCCCCAATCTTACCAAAGCTCTTCAAATACTTCCCGTCGAGGTCGAGGAGTTGGACTCGAAAGTTGCCTGTATCAGTTACGTAAAGTTTGCCGTTTCTTATGAACAAGTTCGTTGGAAAGTTTAGCTGTCCCACATCCGAGCCGCGGTTACCAATGTCGAAGAGGAACTTTCCGTCATTAGTGTCGTATACCTTGATCCTATGGATTTTGGCGTTGGCGACATAAAGGCGGTTGGTGGCGGCGTCGATGGCAAGACCGGCCGGATTCCCCAACTCATCCTTTTTCCCGATGGCCATCACCATCTTGCCATCCTTGTCAAAGGCATAAACCTTCTGCGCAGTAGAGTCCGAGACAAAAAGTTTCCCTTTTGCGTCCACCGCAAGCCCGGTAGGGGTGCGCAATGAACCCTGGCCTATAAATGAGACTTTCTTGCTCTTTTCATCGAAGACCCAGACGGTTCGTAGACCCGTGTCGCTGACGTAAACTTTACCTTCTTTGTCTGTAGTAATGGCGTATGGCTTGGACATTCCGCCGGTAAACGACGTACCGAATAAAGTATCAAGCCAAGCTTCCTTGCCGGTCTTGCCAAAGTCGTCGGGGCAGCAGTAGGCTCGTACGAATCTGACCCTGGGCTGCTCTGGCGGAAGCGGCCAGACCAAGTCTTCTTTCTTTTCGGGTGCTTGGGTCGCGCAGCTAGCGGTCAATAAGACGATACTTAGACTCCAGAGGACTCTGTTTCTGAAACGATTCATAGTCCTTTCTCCTTTTCGATAATCAATCGCCATTCGGTTTAAGCGGAATGCCGAGCCGCACAGCTTTGTCGTATAGGGTTCGACGCCCGATGCCGATTCGTTTTGCCGCGAGGCTTTTGTTCCAGTTGCATTCAGCGAGAGTCCTGGTGATCAACTCTTTCTCCAGCTCTTCCAGGGTGCTAACGCCAACTTTGATCTCGCCATTGGGTTTCTTCAATGGCAGATCGTCAGGAGCAATAATGCTGCCGGCGGCCATAATCGCGCCTCTCTCCAGGGCGTTTTCCAACTCTCTGATATTTCCGGGCCAATGGTAGCTTTGCAGGCTCTCCATCGCCGCCTTGCTTATACCGTCGAGTTTTTTAGTCATCTTGAGAGACAGTTTTCTAAGGAAATGATCGGTCAGATCCGGGATGTCTTCACGGCGCTCTCTCAAGGGTGGAAGGTGAAGATGGACGACGCAAAGGCGATAATAGAGGTCCTCGCGAAACGACCCCTTGGCTATTTCTTTTTCGAGGTTCTTGTTGGTTGCGGCGACGATGCGGACGTCGGTCTTGAGGACTTTGGAGCCGCCGACGCGCTGGAATTCGCTTTCTTCCACGGCGCGCAGCAACTTGGCTTGAAAGGCGGGGCTGGTATCGCCGATCTCATCCAGATAAAGGGTGCCGCGATCGGCCAGCTCAAAGTGGCCCTGTTTGCTGGCGATGGCGCCGGTGAAAGCGCCTTTCTCGTGTCCGAAAAGCTCGCTTTCCAAGAGCGTTTCAGGCAAGGCCGCGCAGTTGATGGCATAAAATTTTTCCTCTCTCCTGGGGCTGGTTCGGTGAATCGCCCGGGCGATGACCTCCTTGCCGGTGCCGCTTTCGCCGGTCAACAGTACCCTGCAATGGCTGTCCTTAAGTCTTTCCAGAGTCTCAAATACTTTTTTCATCGCCGCGCTTTGGCCGATGATCTCGGGAAAAGAATCGGTCGCTTGGAGTTCCTGGCGAAGATAGAGATTCTCATTGAGGAGTTTTAAGTGACTCAGAGCTTTCTTGATTTTGAGGATCAGCTCGTCTGAGTGAAACGGCTTGGAGACGAAATCAGCGGCACCTTTCTTGACCGCCTCGACGGCCGCATCCACGGTGGCGTAGGCGGTCATGATGATGACGGGGAGGGTCGGATATTCCTTCCGAACCAGTTCGAGAACCTCCATGCCGTTGAGTCCGGCCATTTTTAGATCGCTGACGATCAGATCCGGTTGCTTCTCGGCGATAATTTCTTGGATCTTGGTGGAATCGATACTGGTGGTGCATTCATAGCCGGCGCGGGCCAGCATCAAACCGATGGACTCGGCCATGTCGGCCTTGCTTTCGAGAACGAGGACTCTGCCTTTTCCCTTCATTGGCCTACCGTTCTCTGATTCGGCAAAAGCGGAAATGAGAGAGAGAACGTCGAACCTACCCCAGGCTTGCTCTTTACCGTGATCGAGCCGTTGTGTTTTTTCATGACCCCAAGGCTCGTCGATAGCCCAAGCCCGATGCCATCCTCGTTGTGTTTGGTGGTAAAAAACGGATTGAAAATTTGCTCCAACTTGTTTTCGGGGATACCGACTCCGTTATCGGTGATCGTGCAAAGGATCTCCTTGGCATCGCTCTGGGCGAGGGTGGTGGCGATGGAAACGGTCCCGCCCCCATTCCTGATCGCGTCGAGGCCATTATTGATCAGGTGGATGAGAACCCCTTGGATCTCGTAGGCGTCGCCAAGAACTAGGGGCAACGCGGACTCGAGGCGCTTCTCGGCCTTGATATTTCTTTCCTTGAATTCGTTTTCCATCAATAGCAGGGTTTCCTCAATCAGCTCGTTCAGATTCAGTGGCTTCATCTCAAAGCTTTTTTGCTTGGAAAACGTCAGCAGACTCTTAATGACCTTGGCGACTTGATGGCTCGACCGATTGATCACTTCAAGGCCCTTGATGAAATCCTCCGGAAAGTTGTTCTCTTTGGCCTGCTCGATGAGCAGCTCAGAACGAATGGCCGTGACGCCGCATGGGCTGTTGATACCCTCGGCAATTTCCCCGATCAGCTTGCCGATGGAGAGATGACGATAAGTCTGCTCCAGGATCGCGTTCTTGCGGCTCAAATCACGGTTCAACTCCTCGACCTCTTTTCTCAACCGTTTTTCACGGTTGGCCAGCAGCGCCATGGACACGGCAATGAGAAATAGGAACGTGATGCGCAGAAGAAAGTCAGGCCAGGGAACCAGAGCAAACCCGCTTCGCTCGAGAAAAATCCATCCGTAGAGCGCGGACGAAACAAAGGCGGCGGCTAAAGCGACCCCTAAACCAAAATAAAATGAATGAATGGCGACCAGCAGGTAAAAAGCGATAAAAAAACTGCCCGCCAACTGACCGATAAAGTGAACCAGCGCAAAGACAAAGATCAGATCGACCAGGAGGGTCGTTAGATAAAACGCGCGAATTGCCTTGGGCCGATAAAATACCCCCGCATACAGAAGACAGCTATAAACTATGTACGCAATCAGCGTCCAAGCCAGAATCCATTGTTCGCTTGGGCCGTAAGGCGCAACCAAAAACCAGATGAGTCCGCCGAAAATGGTAAGAAGTCGAAGAACGAGAAAATAGAAGTCGGCCGCTTCCGGTAGCGCGAGCCGGCTTTGGACCGAACTGATTAGGGAGCGATCTTTATGCGCGGATATCACACATCGGCAGAGTGGCAATTGGTGTGCCATTGTTGCGCATGTGCGGAAACCGGTCTGTTAGAGAGTGTGTGCTGAAAGATACTCTATACACAACATGTTAAAATATATCGATTTATCGTCATTGGTCGCATTCGGGTCTTATTGGCACATCAATTTATGCGTTATTGTGGAGCGGGTATGGCAAGTCAAAATTTTCTTTTTGGAGGGAATTTTTAGCCAAAAATTCCAAATACGAACCGATGACATGCGTCTATTTGAGTTGAATTTTTCGGCCCTTCGGCTTGAGCCGGCGCCTTTGCCGGAGGCTCTCGCTCAGGATTTCACCCGGACTGGCGTAGTGGAAGGCGGTAGTTACGGCTTATAGGGCGCCACGCTGGCCTAGATAGCAGAACGCCTCGCCCTATGGCGAGGCGTTCTGAACCGCTCGGAGAGAGATTAACGCGCGGACGTAAGTTACTTCTTGGCTAACTCGATTGTTATCTTAGCTTCTTCGCCGGCTTTGACGGTAACCTCCTTAGTCAGCTTTCCCAAGGTCTCATGCCAGATTTCGACCTTGTGTGTTCCCGGCGGGACATCGGCAATCTTAAAGGCACCGCCATCCGCGGTGACTGCGGATTTGTCATCGGTAACCACGACCCAGGCATTCATCCACGAATGCGCGTCGCAAACAACCTTTATTACCTCTGCCTGCGCAAAGGTTTCTGTCATTTTTTTCTTAAAGCCGGGCTGTGCTTTGTTAATGACCGCATTCTTGCTGCTATGGGTGTGGAAATTGTGCAGGATGCCGTCATTATTAAGAATATCCAGAGATCCTCCCGTCGGCACAATCGCGACGTGAGGAGCAAAGGTGCATCCTTTCTGGTCCAGTGTGGGGCTGCCCTGGGGCTTTCCTTTCACTCCAGCCACACTGACAACAGCATTCTTAATCCCACGGTCGGCCGAGACGATTAATTCTTCGTTCAAGATCTCCGAACCGCATTTCTCGTTATCCTTTGTCACCTTTATCTTCTTCGCTTGCGGTGCGTCTCCGACGAACACCACACGCCCCGAAATGCTCCCTCCGGACTGAGCCCAGAGTGGTTGAAATACGCCGAGGGCGAGTAATCCCCCAGACACCGCAACTAGCGTTCTGCCGATTCGTGCAGCCATCAACTTTGAATCCATTGTTTCCATCCTTTCAAAAAATTTATGTGTGATTCAAGCAAATTCTACGCCACAGCGGGAGCCGATGTCAACAGGTAGATGTGTAAAAAGGTTAGGCGGCGTCCCTGTCCTCTTGGATTTCTTCTCCGTCTTGGTATCACGTTCCGTCGACCACTTTTGCAACCAACACCGGCCCATCGAGCTTTCTGGTTCTCATTTCGGCGGTCATTTTCGCTGGTGCGCGTAGAGTAGGCGAATCTTGAGTCGCGATTTTCCTGCTGATAAGAAAACGCGCAAAATCTTTCTCAGGCACAAGATAGAGAAACCTATTCCACACTTTGACGCGAGTCCCAGCCTTGGCCGGGACCTTTTGCTCAGGCTTTCGCCCCACAGACGTACTGGAAGGTGCCACGGGCTTTCCCGTAGGGCTCCACTTTTCTGGTCTTGGTGTAATCTAGGGAAGGCGATATCCATTGCTTTTGGAGGTGGTACTGGTTTTGCTGCTTATTTCTGTTGTCCCTGTCGTCTAGCGGCCCAGGACGCTGTTATCCCTCTTGTCGAAAGCTCGAAACGGAAAAGGGGGGCTCGATACGGAAACCAGGGTTCGAATCCCTGTAGGGACGCCAAGGCCATTTGATTTATGGTCGACTTTCCACCCGTAACTTCCCCGACCCGGCTATTCGGCCGTTTTGCATTTGCCGGCCTTCTTGGTTTTGTCGCCATCGCGATCATACTGTTTCAACTCGGGATGCGAATACTCGAGGGCCATTTGGTAACCGAAACAAAGGAGACCCGCGCCAAGTACATTAACGCCATTCTCGCTCACAAACTCAGGGAGACGGATTTTCAAAGTGTCAAAAAAGGCCCGGACTGGGAATTGTTTCGAGAACAAATAGCCGATCTTTTTTCGGTTCCGGAGGTTGTGAGAGTCAAAATCTACAACCGGGAGGGGACGCTCATCTGGTCCGATGCCGTGGCGCTACTGGAGATGGCGCCGGATGCCAAGAAAAACCCCGATCTCCTAGAGGCATTGGAAGGTCACGTCGAAGCCGAAATCTCCGCCCTCGAGAAGGAGGAACATCGGTTTGAGCGGGGCACCTTTCGCAATCTCATGGAGTTGTATGTTCCCATTTACTTCAGTGGAAGCAAGACAGTCGATGGAGTCGCCGAGGTTTATCTGAACGTCGATCCGCTTTTCGTTACCATCCGTCACTCCGGATGGCTGATTGGCTCGGCGATCTTCGGCGGGCTTGGGCTTCTGCTGCTAACTTCATTTATCGGCCTGGGGAAAGCGGTTACAGTCATTCAAACGCAAAATCAGAATCTCCGCAACGCGTTGACGGAAATTTTTAAGGCGAACCGCGTCAAGGATGATCTCATTAACAATCTTGCCCACGAGTTCCAAAATCCCGATGCGATTAGGAGCTACGCAGAGCTGTTGGTCGATGGGGCGTTGGGAGATTTGCCCAACAAGGTCAATCCTTCAGTGGAAAAGATGCGAAATACAGCCGCCGAACTTCTGTCTCATTTCAACCGCACTTTGGAACTTACCCGGCTGAAGTTGGGCGACTTTTCGACTCAGAAGGAAAACGTTGAGCTGACCGGGCTGATTCGGAATATTACCAGCGATCTCCGCTTTCTCTGCGGTGACCGTGAAGTGTCGTTCGAGGTGGAAGTTCCACCGGAACAAGTTGTGATCAAATCAGACCGAAAACTGGTGCAGCAAGTCATCCTCAACCTGGTCAGCAACGCGATAAAATTCACGAAGAAGGGTCACATCCGCACACGGCTCGAAGGGAGCACCGACGGTGACCGCGTAAGAATCGTCATAGAGGATACCGGCGTTGGGATCAAAAGCGAGGAGCTGCCGATGATTTTCGACGAGTTCTATCGTGGAACCCATGGTGATGCGCGCTTCAAAAGCGGTGTCGGGCTCGGTCTGGCGATTGTGAAGCGATCTTTGGATCTGGTGCGGGGAGACATTCAGGTAGAGAGCGTCTACGGGGAGGGCTCGAAATTCACCGTGATTTTACCGAAGGATGTTTAGGGGGGAGAAGGGCAAGAATCATTCTTGAGCGCGCCCGGTCGGCGATGGCGCGGCCAACCCCAGCAAGCTGCTGAAAAAGACTCATATGCTTCGTTGCGCTCAATCGCCTCGCTGCATCGTGTTCGTTTCTCGTGCTCGTGCTCGGTCGAACACGAGCCACGAACACGAATAACGAAAATGCGCGCCTCGCTTCTGAGATCTTTTTGAGCAGCCTGCAACCGAGTTTTTCAGCAATCTAGTTTGTTGACTGTGATCTCCAGTAGCTTCTCTGCGTCATCTTTCACGGCGCAGCAGCGTTTAATTTCAACGGGTCCAATTCTCCGCAGCTTATTACGCTGCGAATCAGCGGTCGGATAGGTTGAGCAGTAGCGAAACCCATTGTCATCAGCGGCGGGTCTCGGTGCTGCGCGCCTCTGCCTACCCCACAATTCCGGTTGATAAACAATTTTCGCGTCGTGACCTGCTTGACCCAGGGCGATCCTAAGAGCAAGATCTGACAGTCCAATGCCAATGACAGTCGAAAAATCCTTAGCGCCCAAGTTCGAGGGCGTACCGGCTTGGAAAAGGAATTAGGAATCTAGAAATCCAGACTCGAGACAGAAAGAGAGCATCCGAATGGACACAGACAAAATACTTTACGAAGTCAAAGACCAGATCGCCTGGATTACCTTGAATCGGCCGGAGGCGCTGAACGCGGTCAATCGGGAAATGGTGGCGGCGATCGTCGGTTACTGCAAACAGGCGAACGACGATCCCAACGTTCAGATCGTAATCTTCAAAGCCAACGGCGAGCGGGCTTTCTCCGTCGGCGGCGATGTCAAGGATCGGGCGCGCGCCAACGCGGCCGCGAGCGGGACTGAGGCCGAATCGCCGCTGGTTCTCCGCCAGGCGAGATATTCCGGCACTCCGGGCACGCCGGCGCCGGCAATTGCTGCCATCAACAAAATCACTATCGCCCTTGTGCACGGTTACGTGGTGGGAACGGGGTTGTTGATGAGCCTGGCGTGCGACGTTCGAATCGCCGCCGAAGGCGCCAGAATGGGTCTCAGCGAAGTGCGTCTGGGTTTCATTCCGGCGTCGGGCGGTACTCAGCGTATGACGCGGCTCGTCGGTATTCCCAAGGCGCTGGAGATTTGTCTATCTGGCGAACTTTACGAAGTCCAAGAGTGTCACCGGATCGGCCTGGTGAATCAGGTCGTTCCTTACGACCAATTGATCCCGGCGGGCGAGAAGCTAGCGGCCTCTTTTTTGAAAGGGGCGCCCTTGGCGCTGCGCTATATAAAGGAAGCTATCTACAAGGGCAGCGAGCTGTCACTCGATCAAGGGCTGCGGTTGGAATCGGACCTTGCGAGCATGGTATTGAACACCGAGGACGCCAAGGAAGGGCCGAAGGCTTTCGTCGAAAAGCGGCCGCCGAATTGGAAGGGCAGATAGGAATCAGTTTCGGGTTTTGTGTTTCGAGTTTAGGGTTCAAACCCAAGCCCAGACGCTTTAATCCCGGGTTTCTCCGAAATCTTTAACCCGCAACTCGGAACTCTTATGACTTCAACTCCGATGTTAATGGGCGACGGCCTGCGCCGCAGCGCCACCAATTTTCCGCAAAAGGTCGCTGTCAGGGACCGTTCCCGTGAAATCAATTACGGCGAGCTGAACGCGAGGGTCAATCAGTTGGCCAACGGATTACTGTCCCTCGGCATTCGTAAGGGCGACGATGTCGCCGTCCTGGTCGGCAATCGCATCGAGCATCTGGAGATTATTTTCGCCACGGCGAAGATCGGCGCGCTGGCGATTCCTCTCGATATCAAATGGAAGGCGCTGGAGCTCGGCTCGGTGCTGGCTTTTTTCAAACCCAAAGCGCTCATCCTTCAGCCGGATTGCCTGGAGGCATTTGAAGAGGCCCGGGTGGCGCATGACTTGAGTTGGATCAAACCGATTGTGGCCATTGATTTGACCTACGGCGGATTGCTGAACGATCAAAGCGCGGCGGAGCCGCGGGTGGAAGTGCATGAAGACGATCCTTTCGCCGTGCTTCTCACCTCGGGGACGACGGGATTTCCTAAAGGCTGCCTCGCGACGCACCGGACCTTTGCTCTTCACTGCATCAACAACGCCATCGAGAAGGGGCTCGGCGCCCACGACAAGGCGCTGCTCTCTTCGCCGATCTATTTCAATGCCGGGCGCTCGTTCACCCTCGGCATTCTCTACTTCGGCGGCACGATGATCCTGCACGAGCGCTTCGATGCGGAAGAAGTTTTGAAAACCATCGAGCGCGAAAAGGTGACTTATATCGGCGCCGTGCCGACTATGTGCGAGCGCATGCTGCACGTGCTCGACACGAAAAAATACGACACCGGCTCGCTGCGCTGCCTGGCCATCACCGGCGGCAAGGTTCATCCGTCCGTGTTGGAGGATTTGCGGCAGCGAGTTACGCCGAACATCTACCGCACCTATGCTTCGACGGATTCGGGACAAATGGCGATCTCGAAACCGGCCGATTTGGCGGCCAAACCCAACGCCGCGGGAAAGCCGGTCTGGTGCGTGGAATTGCGCATCCTCGCCGACGCCGGCAATCCGGTAAAGATCGGCGAGGCGGGGGAGATAGTCTGCCGCAGTCCGCTGGCGACACACGGATATTACAAAAATCCCGAAGCGACCGACGCCTCATTCCGCGACGGCTGGTTTTACACCGGCGATCTCGGTTACTTCGACGCCGAAGGTTATCTCTTCGTCGCCGGACGCAAGAAGGACATGGTGAAGAGCGGGGGTATCAGCATCTACCCGCTGGAGATCGAGAGTGTGCTCTACGGCCACGCCGACGTTCTCGAAGCGGCGGTGATCGGCGTACCGGACCCGCGATGGGGCGAAGCGGTCAAGGCGGTGATCGTTCTCAAGCCAGGTGCCGCGGCTCGCGGCGAGGAGTTGCTGTCGTTTTGCAAGGACCGGCTTTCATCCTACAAGGTGCCGAAGTCCGTTGAAATCCGTTCTTCACTGCCGCACACCGAGGTCGGCAAGGTTAACAAGGTAAAGTTGCGGGAGATGATTCTGGCTGAATCCGGGAGCGCCGCTTCTGCATGATTTAACGTTCGTTACGAAAGGTGATTTCGATGCCTATGCTTCGGTGGAGAAGGGGGGATGCATCGATGAAGCGGCGGTTAGGCTTAGTTGCCATTTTGTTACTGCTCTCCGCGTTGCCGATCTCGGCCCAGGAGAAGATCAGGCTTCCGATCAGCGCGTCGTCCAAGACGCTCGGCTATAGTCCCGTCTGGGGGGCCTGGCGTCAGGGTTATTTCGATAGACAGGGGCTCGACGTGCAGGTCGTGTTCGTCGAGGGGGCGGACAAATCCGTGATGGCGCTAGTCGGCGGTTCGACCTTCGTCGCCGCCGGGGCGGCGGACGCGATGATGACCGCGGTGGACCAGGGGGCGCTCGACTTAACGGCCGTGGGCGGCGTCATCAATGGTTTGACTCATTTGATTTTGGGCGGGAAGAAGTTTCACGCCTACGAGGATCTTCGCGGCGCGACCATCGGTTCTTCGGGTTTGACCTCGGGGACGGCTTTCGTGCTGCGCCGTGTCTTGAAAGCCAAGGGGCTGGAATTTCCCCGCGACTACAAGATGCTCAACGTCGGCGGTTCGGGTCCGGCGCTCGCCGCGCTGGTGTCGGGCAGGGTCGATGCGGGTATCATCGCCATCCCGCTGGGCTACGAAGGCGCCGATCTGGGACTCAACGTCATCGGCAAGGTGAACGAGGTCATCCCGGATTATCAATTGACCGTGTTGACCGTGAAGCGTTCCTGGGCGGAGAAAAATCGCCCCGTGCTGGTCCGTTTCATGAAAGCGACGGTGCAAGCGATGCGCTGGCTCTACGACTACAAGGAGCCGGCGATCGATTTTTTGTCCAAAGAGATGAAGCTCAAGCCCCAGCAGGCGCGCCGGGGCTGGGACTATTACACCGAGAACCGAATTTGGAATCCGAACGCCGAGGTCAACATCGAGGGAATGAAGACCGTCATCCAGATTAACGCTGAGCGCATGCAGACCAAAGGCGCGTTGCCGCTGCCGGCAAAGTATCTCGATCCGAGTTATGTGCAGGAAGCATTGAAGGAGTTGGGGCGGCGCTGATGCGCGCAGTCGAAGCCCGTCGGAACGCACCAGGAGGGAAATCGATGAACCGAGCAGTGGTTTTAGCGTTCGTTTTTTTGTTTACGGGCCTGTCGTTCGCGGCGGGGCAGGAGAAAATCAAGTTCCCGGTGAGTGCTTCGTCGAAGACTCTCGGGTACAGCCCGCTCTGGGTAGCGAGCAAGCAGGGTTTTTTCGAGCGCCAGGGGCTGGACGTCCAGCTGGTGCTGGTATCCGGCGCGGATAAATCCACCATGGCTTTGGTCGGCGGCTCGGTTTTCATCGGCAGCGGTTCCATCGACGCGACCATCGGTGCTACCGAGCAGGGCGCCGATCTGGTAGCTACCGGCGGCGTCATCAACGGCCTTACACATGTGCTCATGGGCGCGAAGAAGTTAAAAACCTACGAAGATCTGCGCGGCGCCAACATCGGTTCCTCGGGTCTGACGTCGGGCACGGCTTTCGTGCTGCGACGCATGATGGCGGCGAAGGGATTGCAGTACCCGAAGGACTATCAGATGATCAACGTCGGTCCCTCGGCGCAGTCGTTTCTGGCGCTGGCC
>Ga0326597_10003034_pt1 | contig 24561 bp, 13 predicted proteins | sample RVTome_12_FD_203789 | JGI IMG/M metagenome (GOLD analysis project Ga0326597, IMG submission 203789) | Soil microbial communities from uranium-contaminated site in the Upper Colorado River Basin, Wyoming, United States - RVT100D185 | ecosystem: Environmental > Terrestrial > Soil > Contaminated >... | reverse complement strand
GCCTTCCGCAGCCGTCCGAGGTCGAGCAGGAGGCCGAGCAGCACAAGGACCAGCGGCACGAGCGCGGTCGCCACGCCGGCCTGGAGGCCGAGGAGGGGAACGCGGAGCAGGATGATCGCCGCGAGGACCACCGTCGCCGCGAGCAGGCCCCACCAGGCCCAGGCTTCCCCGCGGCGGTAGGGGCCGAGCACGACGGCGAGCCACAGCACGCCGTAGGCCGCTCCGAACGCGGCCGCGGTGGCGCGAGCGCCCTGCAGGGCCGGGCCCACACCCGGCACCAGTCCATCGAGAGCGGCGACACGGGCGGGGCCGACGAGGAAGTCTCCTCCGTAGGCCACCCGAGCCGAGATCAGGCTCACGACCAGGATCGCGACGCCCACCACGAAGAGGATGATCCAGCTGGCTTTTTTCATTCATTTACCCCCCACCCTAGCCCTCCCCCCGTAGGGGGAGGGGACCGCTGTGGTTTCGGACGTGATCATCGGCTCCGCGTCACTCACCCCCACCCAGAGGCGGTCGAGCTTATCATCGGCCCCATGGCACGCTCCCATGAGCCCGTGGACTACGGCGAGTACCTGCAGCTCGGCAAGCTCCTCGCGAGCCAGGCCCCGAAGAGCGCAGAGGCGGGCGCTCCCGCCCACGACGAGATGCTCTTCATCGTGGTGCACCAGGCCTACGAGCTCTGGTTCAAGCAGATCCTGCACGAGCTCGACTCCGTCATGGCCCTCTTCCGTCACGACTCCGTGGACGAGCGCAGCGTGGGCGTGGCGGTCGCGCGCCTCGAGCGCGTGGTGGAGATCCAGAAGGTCCTGCTCGACCAGCTTCGGGTGCTCGAAACCATGACCCCCCTCGACTTCCTGGAGTTCCGCGACCTGCTGGTGCCCGCCTCCGGCTTCCAGAGCGTGCAGTTCCGGCTCATCGAGAACCGCCTGGGCCTGCGGCGGAACGCGCGGGTCCCCCTCGAACGCTCGCCCGCATCGGCGAGGATGTCGTCGGGCCAGGTGGAGGCGCTGCGCCGGTCGGAAGGGGAGCCCTCCCTCTTCACCCTCGTGGAGCGCTGGCTGGAGCGGACGCCCTTCCTCGAGCTGCCGGGCTTCGCGTTCTGGGAGCAGTACGACGCCGCGGTGAAGCGCATGCTCGCGGCCGACCGGGCGACCATCGAGGCCCACCCCACGTTGTCCGCTCCCGAGCGCGACGCACAGCTCCGCGAGCTGGAGCGGACCGCGGCCAGCTTCGCGGCCGTGATCGACGAGACCGCCCACGAGAAGCTTCGGGAGGCAGGCGAACGCCGCCTCTCCCACCGGGCCACCCGCGCCGCCCTGTTCATCCACCTCTACCGCGACCAGCCGATCCTCCACCTGCCCTACCGGCTCCTCACGACCCTGGTGGACGTCGACGAGCTGCTCGCGACCTGGCGCTACCGCCACGCCCTCATGGTCCACCGCATGATCGGCACCAAGATCGGCACCGGCGGCTCCTCGGGCCACCACTACCTGCTGAGCACGGTCGAGCGGAACAAGGTCTTCTCCGACCTCTTCAATCTCTCGACCTTCCTCATCTCGCGCTCCGCCCTGCCCGTGCTTCCCGCCGACCTGGAGCGGCGCCTCGGGTTCTACTTTCCCCGCGAGTAGTCCGCCCCGAATCGGACCCATCCTGGCACCCCGCGGTGCCACGATCGGCCCGAAATGGCGGTGCTAAGCTATGCTGGTGGCAACTTCCACACAGTCTTCCGAAACCGCGGCCGATGCGCCCGCAACGCTCGCGGCTCAAGTGATGGAGCAGACCTCCCCCCGGCTCTTCACGGTGGACGAGTTCCACCGGATGCTGGAAGCGGGGGTGTTCGGTGACGACGAGCGCCTCGAGCTTCTCGAGGGAGTGATCGTCGCCTTGACGTCACAGAATCCTCCTCACGCGAGCGCGATCCAGCGGCTGACCAAGTGGTTCGTCCGGCAGTTGGACGATTCCCTCGCCCTCATGCCCCAGCTCCCCGTTACCCTGGGGGAGCGGACCGAGCCGGTCCCAGATCTGGCGATCGTGCGAGCGGAGGACATCTCACGCAAGACCCTGCCCCGCACGGCGCTTCTCGTCATCGAGGTGGCCGACACCAGCCTGCGCAAGGATCGTGGCGTGAAGTCGGCCATTTACGCTCGCTATGGCATCGCGGAGTACTGGATCGTGGACGGGAAGGCCATGACGGTCGAGGTCTACCGCGAACCCGATTCCGAAGCCGGCCGCTACCGCACGATGGTGACGGTCGGTAGGGACGCCACCCTCTCCCCCACGAACGTCCCGGGCGTCGCGATCCCCCTGGCGGAGCTGTTCGCTTGACGTGCTGAAGGCGCACTACCGGCGCTTCCTCGAGGCGCGGCCGGGGCGGCTGCACTTCGCCGCCCACAGCCACCATCCCTGGCCCGACGTCACGCGGACGGCCGTGCTCCAGTGCTGGGACGACGCGGCTCGGCTCGCCGACCGCAAGTGGGATCACATCCTCGGCGAGGTCGTGCCGAAGGCTCAGGCTCACCTCGCCGGGCTCCTGGGCACGAGCGCACCCGGACAGATCGCCTTCGCCGCCAACACCCACGACTTCGTGGTGCGCCTCCTGTCCTGCTTCGAGGAGGGTCGACAGTTACGCCTGCTCACGACCGACGGCGAGTTCTACAGCTTCGCCCGCCAGGCCGCGCGACTCGAGGAATCGCCACGGGTGCGGATCAGCCGGGTCGCGGTCGAGCCCTTCGCCACCTTCGACGCCCGCTTCGCCCGGGCCGCGGAGGGCGAGGTCTTCGACCTCGTTTACTTGAGCCACGTCTTCTTCAACTCGGGCTTCGTGGCGGCAGATCTGGTGGGCCTCGTGGGCGCGCTCCGCAACCGGGAGGCGATGGTCGTTGTCGATGGCTACCACGCGGTGGGCGTGTTTCCCGTCGCGCTGGCGCCCCTCGAGGGCCGCGTCTTCTACCTCGGCGGCGGCTACAAGTACCTGCAGGCGGGCGAGGGACTTGGCTTCCTCCACGTGCCCGGCGGGTGCGCCCTACGGCCCGTCGTCACGGGCTGGTTCTCGCAGTTCGGCGCCCTGACCGCGAAGCCCAGCGGTCGGGTGGACTACCCCGAAGACGGCTTCCGTTTCTGGGGCGCCACCTGGGACCCCACACCCGCGTACCGCTTCAACGCCGTGATGGACCTGTGGCAGCGGGAGGGCGTCACGCCGGAGCGGGTTCACCAACATGCGCGGCGCCTTCAGCGCCGCTTTCTGGAGGGCCTGGAGGGCGACCCGCCACGAGCCCTCGATGCGAAGGCTCTCGTCACGCCACGTGACCTCGCGCGGCAGGGCCACTTCCTGACCTTCCGGTTCGGGGGCGCGGCCGACCTCCACGCGGCTCTCCGCGCGCGGGAGGTCGAGACCGACCTGCGCGGCGACCGCATCCGGTTCGGCTTCGGCCCCTATCAGGACCAGGCCGACGTCGACTCGCTCCTGGAACGGCTCGGCGGAGTGTAGGCCGGTTCCGTGGCCCCCAACCTTCCCGTCTGCGCTAGGGTGAGGCGGTGCACGCTCTCGCATCGGTGGTCGTCACGATCATCGCCTTGAACCCGATTTCGACCGCCGCGGGAACGCCCGCGGTCCGGAACGCGCACGCCCTCGCCTACGACCCCGAGCGGGCGCGCGTGCTCCTCTTCGGGGGCGCCGACGAGAGGAGCGTTCACGACGACCTTTGGGAATGGGACGGCAGAACCTGGCGTCTGCTCGCTTCCGGGGGGCCTCCCGCTCGGACCTTCCCCGCGCTCGCCTACGACCGCGCCCGAAAGCGCCTCGTGCTCTTTGGCGGGAATCGCGTGCTCTTCGGCTCCGAAGGCGAGCGCGACACCTTCCTCGGCGACACGTGGGAGTGGTCCGAGGGAAGGTGGAGCCGGCGGACGGTTGAGGGTCCCTCCCCGCGCGCGGAGGCGGGCGTGGCCTACGACCTACGGCGGCAGCGGCTCGTGCTGTTCGGCGGCTACCGCACGTCAGGCGCGGGCCGCGTGCGCCTGGGCGACACGTGGGAGTGGGACGGCTCCCGGTGGGAGGAGAAGGCGTCGGCGCGCGGCCCCTCGCCGCGAAGCGGCGTGGCCATGACCTACGACTCCGAACGCGGCCGAGTGGTGCTCTTCGGGGGCAGCGGCGGCCCCAACGCGGAGACGTGGGAGTGGGAGGGCACGGCCTGGCACCGCGTGGAGGCCCCGGCTCCCGGGCGGTTCAACAGCGCGATGGCCTACGATTCCAGGCGAAAGGAAGTCATCCGCTTCGGCGGTTGGAACGGCGAGGTGCGCGAGGGCGACACCTGGCGATACGACGGCAACCGCTGGGAGCTACTCCCGGCGCGGGGCCCCGAGCCGCGCAACCACGCCTCGATGGCCTACGACGAGAGCCGCGGGGTGATGGTGCTCTTCGGAGGACACGACGGCGATCGCGTCTTCGGTGACACGTGGGAGTGGAGGCATGAAGCGTGGTCCCGCGTCGCGTTCGAGCCGCCTCGCCGCCGGCTCGACAACGGACACTAGGGATCGCTACCGCCACTCGAAGGCCAGCCGGCCTCGGCTTCCTCCGGGGCGCACGTAGAGACGCCGGCCCACGCCGGGCCTGAACTCGGCCGAGACCTGCGCGGAGTCGACGCGTTCCTTCCCCTTGACTTCGACGCGCAGCCGATGCCGCCCGGGGGGCACTTGCAGGGTCTCCCGCACGCGCCCGTTGCGGAACGTGAAGAAGAGGATCTTCTTGGACACCGTGCTGCTCAGGGGCGACCGCAGCACCAGCTTGGCGTCGAGCCACACGCGGACGGTACCCCGGGTAAGGGGGTGTTCGAGATGAATCGCCAGCTCCGCCTTGGCCGGAGGAGCCGGGCGTGCGGAAGGGGCCGCGCGAGCCGGGGAAGGGCTTGCCAAGGGCACGGGTTCCGGGGTCGCCGATGCGGGCGCAGGAGACTCGGCTTCCCCTTCCGCCTCGTGGTCGTCGGGAAGGAGGACGGGCGCAGCGTCGTCGGCGACGGGCTCCGCCTGGGCGTCTCGCGTCGATTGTGGGTCCTCGCCGTCCACCACAGAAACGGGGGCGGGTTGGGAGGTCGGCGCTGGAGCGCTGCCCGTGCCGGCCTCGGACGACGGCGGCGTCTGCGTCTCTGAAGAGTCCAGCTTCGACGACTCGACGAGGGCAGTGCCCGGCGATAGCGACTCAGAGGAAAGTGCCGACGGGGGCGGGGCCCCCCGAACGACTCTCGGCTCAACGGGGCGCTGCGAAGAGGGTGGTGCGAGAAGGGGGCCGAGAAGGGGAGCGAGCACATCCGCGAGACGCTCGGGGCCGGAGATCGACCGGTAGTGGGCCGCGAGGCCTCCGAGGAGGAGAAGGAGACCGATCGCACGCAGGGGAGAGCGGCGACGACGACGCGCGGGCGTCGGCGGCTCCAAGGCCAGCTCGGGAAGGCCTTCCTCTTCCCGGCGTCGGACCACGAGCGTTCGTTCGAGCGCCGGGGATCCCGGCTTCACCAGATGTCGAGGAGGCCGCCCGTCCAGGACGTCCTCGAGGTCGTCGGCCATCGCGTTGCCGGAGGAATAGCGCTCGGCCGGGTCCTTCGCGAGCGCTCGCAGGACGATCGCCTCGGTTCCCGCGGAGACGGCCGGATTGGCGACGCGCAGCCCCGGGGGAGGCTGGTGGGTCACGCGCGCCAGGACCTGGGCCAGCGTCTCTCCCTCGAAGGGGCGCCGGCCGGCCAGCAGGGTGTAGAGGATACCGCCCAGCGCGAAAAGGTCGGTGCGTCCGTCGACCGCGCGGCCGAGCGCCTGCTCCGGCGACGCGAAGAGCGGCGTCCCCATGAACTGCCCGGCCGCCGTCTGCTCCTGGCTCGCCCCGAGCTTGGCCAGGCCGAAGTCGAGGATCTTGACCTGTCCGTCCGCCAGGACCATGACGTTCTCGGGCTTCATGTCCCGGTGCACGACGCCCCGGCGATGGGCGTAGTCGAGGGCGCGGGCGAGCTGGGCGGCCAGGCGGAGGCCCTCCGCCTCCTCGAACTGCCCCTTCTCGGCGATACGGTCCGACAGGAGCTGGCCTGCGAGATGTTCCAGAGCCAGGTAGAACGTCCCCGTGGCGTCGTCCCGGCCCGCCTCGTGGATCCCGACGATGCCGGGATGGGACAGCCCGGCGGCGGCACGGGCCTCGGTCAGGAAGCGTCGCTCGAAGTCCGACCGCTCCTTGCGGTTGGCCGCGAAGGGCAACCGGATGACCTTGAGGGCAACGGTCCGATGCAGCATCGGGTCGTGGGCCTCGAAGACGACGCCCATGGCGCCGCGCCCCAGCTCGCGACGGACCTCGAAACGGCCAACGCGGCCGGGCGGCGTGTCGTCAGGCATCGCAGCGCTCCGCACCCCGCATTCTAGGCATCGGGGCCGGGGACCTTCTGTGATGCCGGCCGCAGTCCAAGCACCCGCTCAGCGAACGCTGTCGAGGGCCGCCTTGACGTCGATTCGCGGGATCGCGATGCCGTTCTTGGCGTCGGTGATCGGCCTTCCCGTCGCCCGCAGTGCGTTCTTGATGGCGTCCGGGGAGAGACCCGGGTTGGCCGAGAGCATGAGCGCGGCTGCGGCCGCGGCATGGGGCGAGGCCTGCGAGGTACCGAGGAAGGTCGAGGCGGACCCGCCCACGCCCGCCGAGGTGATGGGCGCGCCGGGAGCCAGAACCTCCACCTTGCTGGAGCTGTTCGAGAAGCACGGCACCTCGTCGCGTCGCGAGGTGGCGTCGGTGCAGCCGAAGGACACGGTGCCTCCGTTGGCGTCGTAGACCGCCCCCACCGCCACCGCGTTGGCGATGCAGGCGGGCACGCCGATGCCGTTGGGGGAGCCGTTGTTCAGCGTGGAAGCGAAGGTGCTCGTGCCCCGGGCCTTCAGGGCATTGATGGCCTGGGCAAGCGAGGTCGCGAAGGAGGCCGAGCTGTCGCAGGTCCCGTTGAAAAGGGTGGCCGAGCCGAGGGAGAGGTTGACCACCTTCACCTCCGGCCGACTCTTCAGCACGTAGTCGAAGCCTGAGATGATCGAGGTCGAGGTCCCCGCCCCCGTGCGGTCGAGCACCTTGATGGCCACGATGTCGGCGTCGGGGGCTATCCCTCGCGGCGCCACCCGCCCATCGGCCGTGATGATCCCGGTGACGTTGGTGCCGTGGCCGTTGTCGTCCGCGGCGGATCCGGCCCCCGCGGCCTCGCTCGAGCCGCCCGGGCAGCAGCCCGTGCAGAAGCAGTGCTCGTCCACGATGCTCGAGGCGAGGTCGGGATGGCTGCGCTCGACCCCGCTGTCGAGCACCGCCACCACGACCCCGCGTCCGCTCACGCCCTGGTTCTGGACCTCGTCCGCCCGCATCAGGCTCACGCTCTCGCCGGTAGCGGCGAAGACCGGCTCGTCGAGATCGATGCGGAGGACGTCGGGATCCTCGGCGAGAACGTCGAGACCACGGGGTGTGACGTCCCCCGCCACCGCGCTGATGGCGTCCCAGCGATGGGTGAGGCGGAAATCGGCCGCGGCCAGGCGGTCGAGCACGCCGAGCTGGAGCGCCTCCACTTCCGCCATGCGTTCGGCCAGGGCCTGCACGGGAGTGCGGGGCTCGCGCAGGGCTACGATCACCCGCACCCGAGGGCCCTGGCCGAAGCCGCTCCACACGGAAGCGCCGACCTTAGCGGAGGACGCGACGGACGACCCACTGACCGGGCCGCCCGTCGAGGCGACGGCGAGGGCGAGGGAAACCACGAAGAGAGTCGAGCGTGGCTTCATGGCTAGAACAGGAACTGGACTTGGAGACGGAGCTCGTGCGCGGTCTCGTCCCTTCCCTCGTCGCGCAGCCGGCGGAAGTCGCCGGTCGCCTTCAGCTTGTGCCCCCGGATGTAGTAGTTGAGCACTCCGGCCAGCTCGGTCAGGTCGTTGCCGGAAACCACGTCGGTGGGATCCCAGGACGCGTAGCGCAGGGCCGCTTCGAATCGATTCCTCACGAGGAAACAGCCGGCCTGGGCATGGTAGCCGTTCGAGGCGAAGCCTTTGCCCGTCTCCGGCGTGCGGTTGCGCCAGAAGTATTCGCCGAAGAGGGAGAACCCGCGGTACTTGAAGACCGTGTTGACACCGAGAATGCGGTCCTTGAAGTCGTTCGCGTTCGTCACCCCGTGGCGGTCGTTGTGCTCGAACTCCCCCTCCACGGCCAGCAGGGGATGGTCCTTCGACTCGAAGTCGGCCTCGGAGTAGCGCACGTCGCCCCACGGCTGGAAGGTCGCCCGCGCGTTCCACTGCAGTTTGCCGTTGTCGTTGGCCGGCCGATTGCGCTGGTTGCCGTTGAATGCCCCGAGCGCCCAAGCGAACCGGCTCTTCTCGGTCGCACCCCAGAGCATGACGCCGACGTCTCGGCTCTTGGTCAGCTCGAAGCTGAGGATCGAGCGGTCGACGAACTGCTGTCTCTCCGAGGAAGTGAACTCCTGGCGCCCGAAGGGCACCTTGAACTGTCCGCCCCGGATCCGGAGGAGGCCTTTCTTCGACACGTCCCAGTCCAGGTAGGCGTCCTCGAGTCCGCTGAAGGTGGTGCCTTCCGCCACTCCGGCGTCGGATCCCGCCCAGCCCACCTGGAACTCGTAGGTCAGCTCAGGCCAGAGGAGGAAGCCCGAGAGCTGGACCTTGGCGCGCCGGATCTTGAAGGAGGCCTTGCTGTCGCCCGGGGCGTTCGTGCCCGGCAGCTGCAACGAGTCCGGAGGGAACTCGTCGGTGAACCGGAACTGCAACCGGTTCTCGATCGTCACCGAGGCGTCGTCGAACTCGAAGGTGGTGCCGTGGTCCCAGTGGATCCGGACGGCCTTCCCGCTCGCGCCGCTCGTCCCGTTGGCGCCCGCCGGCGTGGCCATGGGCGCCGCGGGCGGGGCGGGAGGCCCCGTCCGCGCGTGCCGCGCATTGTAGAGGTTCACCGCGGCCTCGCCGTCGAAGACCACGTCCTCCCCGCGCGGACCGTAGGCGCGCAGCGTGATCGGCCCCGGGATGGGCGCACCCCGCGTCCAGCCCTCGTGGACCTCGCGGTCCGCGAAGACGAACAGGCGGCCGTCCTTCTCGGCCTCGAGATAGTAGAGCTCACCCGCGGCCGCCCCCGAGACGAGGGCCGACCCCAGGAGCGCCGCCGCGACCGCCCGGAAGCAAAGGGACACGCTCATCTCCTCTCACTCGACGCGTAGGGATCGGCCTTTCGCAGCCGCTGGCACAGCACGTGGAGCACGCCGCGGACGATCTCGATGTTGCCCGCCATCAGCTCCAGGAAGGCCTCCCGGTCCAGCCGCAGGAGCCGGGAGTCCTCCCGGGCGGAGATGGTGAAGAGCCGGGGCTCGGGGTCGAGAAGCGCCAGCTCGCCGAACACGTCCCCCGGTCGGAGGTCGACCACCGTGCGCTCGCCCTCCGAGACCCGCATGCCGCCTTCCGCAATGATGTACATGCTATCGCCGGCCTCGCCTTTCGTGAACACGACCTCCCCGGCCGCGACCTCCAGCTCCTCCAGGATGGCGGCGACGTCCGCGAGGACCTCCTCCGGGGCCTCCTCGAACATCCGGGCCGACTTCAGGGTCAGGACCTTCTCGATCGTCAGCATCCGCCTTCCTTTCTGGCTGGCTTCACCCGCGAGGGCCTTCTGGGCGAAGGCCGCGGTCTTCGCCACGAGCGGCGATTCCGCGGTGCGCAGCGCCGCCTCGACATCGGGCTCGAGCTGCCGGTCGGCCCCTGACGCCGCCGCGTAGAGCGCCGCGGCACGGGTGAAGGGCCGATACCCGGCGCCGGGACGCAGAAGATCGCGGAGCCGCTCCGTTCCTGGCCGCTCGTGGCTGGGGAAGAGAGCGAGGAGATCCTCCCGGCGGCGGTCGCCCTCCGCGCACAGCGGCAGCACGAGGTCCTTCTCCTCGGGGGCGAGGGTCACGTCGAGCACTTCGAGGGCCAGCGCCCTCTTCTCGGGGACCGCGTGACGCAGGCCCTCTCTCGCGCGAGCGAGGGCGTCCTTGTCGTGGACACCCGAGAGCCAGAGCAGGGCCCGTTCGCGCGCGAGATCGGCTTCGCGCCGGAGCGCGTTCGCGAGGAGGACCGTCGCCGCGGGAGAACGTCCCGTCCCGTCTCGCTCGAGGTCGCGGGCGGCGGCGAGGGCGGTGGCGGCGCGGCGTGCCTCCTCCCGCAGCTCGTCCTTCACCTCCGCTCCCCCGCCGAAGCGATGGCCCGCGCCCACGAGGGCCTCGAGGGCCGCCCGGCGGACGAACGGATCCAAGGCGGGTAGACGGGCGCCCAGGAGATCGGTAGCGCCAAGGAGGGCGGCCGCGCGCACGAGGCGGACCAGCACGTAGGGGTCGGCGAAGCGATCGAAGGCGGCGGCCAGGTGGGGCACGGCCGAGGGGCCCGCGGCGGCGAGGGCGGCCATGGCGGCGCCGCTGGCGCGGCGGTCCGAGAGGGCGGCAATCACCGCCGGCCACACGGTGGGACCGCCGGCCCGGCCCGCTGCCGCGAGGGCCTGGACCCGCACCGGCCGGTCCTCGTCGTCGAGGAGCGCGCGGAGCGCCTCGTCGAACGCGCCCCGGGGGCTGGCGGCAATCACCCGTGCCGCGTCCAGCCGGTCGTCCACGACCGGCGAGGCGGCTCGACGAAGGAGCTCCGCCGGCCACGGTGAGTCGGAGCGATCATCGATCCTCAAGAGGCCGGCGAGGGCGGCAGAGCGGACGCCGGCGTCCGGGTCGGCGAGGAAACGGGCCACGGATTCCGCCGCCGCCGGCCCCCGCAGCGTCACGAAGGCGGAGAGCAGGGCGGCGCGGACCTCGGGCACGTCCTCCGAGTGCAGGCGATGCGCGAGCAGTCCGGCCACCGAGGGATCGCCCCGCATCTCGAGGCGCCGAAGGGCGGCCCGGCGCACCTCCGGCGCGGCATGGACCACGAGCTCCCCCAGCGCGCGGCCCGCGCGCGCCGGAGCGGCCCGCTCCAGGAGGTCGAGGGCGAGGAGGACGTCGCTCGGGCGGTTGCTGCGCAGGGCCGCCTCCACCGCCCGGCGGCTGGCCTCGTCGCCGAGCTCGAGAGCCTCCCCGTGCACGAGCCGCCCCGAAAGCGCGCGCAAGAGCGCCGCCGCGTAGCTCCGGCCGGTGCTCGAAGCCGTGGCGAGCCACAGCAGGAAGGTGCCGAGCAGCACCCACGCGAAGGCCACGGGATCGAAGGTGCTCGCCGCGAACAGCAGCATCACGATCCCGGCGAGACCGGTGGTGACCGGGGTGACCAGGGTCTCGATCGTCACCTGGGCGGAGAGGCGCTCGCGCCGGGACAGCGGCTGGTAGAGGACCTTGAAGCAGGGGTTGTCGATAGGGTGCTTGAGCACTTTGTAGAGGGCCTGGTTTCCCACGACGAGGGCGAAGACGAGGGTGCCCGGCTCGGGCCAGAGGGCGGCGCCGAGGATCGCGATCGTGCAGAGGGTGTGCGCGGAAGGGAGTACGAGCAGACCCGCGCGAATGCCAAAGCGGGCGAGGACGGGACCCGACACGAAGAGCCGCGTCAGGAGGCTCAGCCCCTGCGTAAAGCCGGAGAAGAGGCCGAAGAAGGACGCGAAGGCGGCGGCGTCTGCGGTGCGGTCGCGCGTCTCGGCCAGGAAGGCGAAGTCCACGAAGTGCTTGGCGAGCACGCCCACGAAGGCGAGGGCGACGAGCTGGCGCAGGTAGGGAAAGGCGACGAGGGCGCTCAGGCCACGAGCGGGCGGGCGGGGCGCACGCGGCCCGGCCCGCCGCGGCGCCGGGGCCGCGTCCTTCCCGAGCACGGCCAGCAGCAGGAAGAGGCAGACGACGAGGGCGCCCGCGGAAAGCCAGAGAAGGTTCGCCACGCCGAAGCCGGCCACGAGCAGCGGCACCGCGAAGGCCCCGGCGATGCGCGCGACCACCTCGCCCGTGCCGATGACGCCGAAGAGCCGCTTGGCCTGTCGTACGTCGTAGAGCTGGCCCGCCACCGCCCAGTACTCGAGGTCGGTGAGCACCGACAGCACCCGGTAGAAGACGAGGAGTGCGAAGACCAGCGCTCCCGCTTCGCTCAACGCGAGTCCGGTGCGCAACGCCACCACCGACACGGGGAGCACGATGAGGAGGGCCGCCATGAGCCGCCGGAAGGCCAGACGCGCGCGCGCCGCCTCGAACGCCGCTCCCGCGGCAGTGGTGACGAGGGCCGCGGCGATGTACACCCAGGGCAGGGCCCTCGCCCCGAATCGCGAGACGAAGAGGGCGCTGGCCGCGGTCTCGAAGAAGACCGTGGCCAGGCCCATCGCGAACGAGTGCAGGGCCATGAGGCCGGCGGTGCGGCTCTCGCCCGGCTCCAGGCCGAACGCTCTTGCGGAGGCGCTTCCCACGCGGAGTTGTCTCAGGCTCGCGCCTGACGCCGGAGGCGACCCCGATCCACCTTGCCGAGATGCGTGCGAGGCAGGGTTTCGACGAAGACCACCTCGCGCGGGTACTTGTAGGGCGCCAATCGCTCCTTCACGAAGGCCTGGAGCTCGGCGATCAATGACGGGCTGCCGGCCTGGGTCTCCTGAAGCACCACGAACGCGCACGGCTTCACCAGGCCGTGGGCGTCGCTGACACCCACGACCGCGCATTCCTTCACCGAGCCGTGGCCGAGCAGGCAGTCCTCCACCTCCGCGGGCGCCACCCACTTCCCGGCGACCTTCAGCATGTCGTCGGCCCGACCCGCGTAGGTGAAGTAGCCGTCGGCATCGCGGGAGACGAGGTCACCCGTGACGTACCAATCGCCCTGGAAGGCGGAGGCGGTGCGCTCGGCCTGCTGCCAGTAGCCGAGGGCGCGCGAGGCGCCGCGAACGCGCAGGGCGCCCACCTCCCCCGCCGGGAGCTCGCGGCCCCCGTCGTCGCAGACCCGTACGTCGAACCCCTCGACCGGCCGGCCGAGCGTCCCCGGCCTGACGTCTCCCGGCCGATTGGTGATGAAGACGTGCCACATCTCCGCGGTACCCAGGCCGTCGAGGAGCTCGACTCCGAACCTCTCCATCCAACGACGGTGGAGCTCCGGCGGGAGCGCTTCTCCCGCCGAGGTGGCGAAGCGCAGGCACGAGAGGTCCTGATGCGCCGCTTCGGGGTGCGCGACCATCTGGCTCACCAGGGTCGGCACGTTGATGAGGATGGTGGGCCGATGCCGCCGGATCTGCTCGAACACGGCCTCGGGGGTCGGGTGCTCGGGGAAGAGCACGCTCGTGCCCCCCACCGCGAAGGGGAAGAAGAGGTTCGAGCCCGTGGCGTAGCCGAAGAAGAGCTTCGGTACCGAGAGCGTCACGTCCGACTCCGTGTAGCCGAGAGTGGCCTTGGCGAGGAGCTCGGTGGTGTTGGCGTACGAGCGGTGGGTCTGGAGCACCGCCTTGGGCCGGCCCGTGGTGCCGCCGGAGAAGAGCCAAAGGCAGGCGTCGTCCCGGTGCGTGGGAACGTTCTCGAAGCGGTCGGACGTCCGCGACGCTTCGGATTCCCAGGACGCGTGGCCCCCGGGATCGCCGCCCACCACGAGCAGGCGCTTCAGCCACCGGGATCCCGCCGCGGCTTCGGCCCAGGTCGCGAGACGCTCCGCCGGGACCACGGCCAGGCGGACCCGCGTGTACTCGTAGAAGTAGGCGATCTCCTCTGGCTTGAGCGCGGGGTTGGCCATCACCGCGACGGCGCCCGACTTGAAGGCGCCGAAGAGCGCGCCCACGTACTCCGGTGCGTCGGGCAGGGCGATGAGGACGCGCTGCTCCGGCTCGAGGCCGAGGGCGGCGAAGACGTTGGCGAAGCGGTTGGCGAGGGCGTGGACCTCGCGGTAGCTGAGCCGGCGCTCGCCGCACACGAGGGCGGTGCGGTCGCCGCGGCCCTCGCGCAGGCGGTCGTCGAGGAAGTAGTCGGCGATGGAGAAGCCCTCGGGCGGCTCGAAGCTCACGGCCGCCACTATAAACTGTCGCCGTAAGGAACCACGATCGTCCCCGCGCGAATCCGGAACGCCTATTCGCTAAGTGTTTACCGCTCGGCCGGTTCTTGACCGGCGGGCCCTTAGCTTTCCCTTGCAGGTCCTGGCACACCGTTTCTCCTTCGGAAATGACCTGAGCCCCTGCTAGACTCGAGCCTTCTCACAAAGGGAGTGTGTCCGTGAACACTAGCCTTGGGCGTTCTTTTCGTGGCCTTCCTACCCTCCTGACCCTGGCCGGCATCGTCGCCCACGCGGCAGCGGCCCACGCTCAGCCGGCCTACAAGGTCAGGGAGCTCAACCCGACCTTCAACGCGGCCAACGCCTACCCGGGCTATTTCGTGGACCTGAACGGAGTCGCTCTGTTCACCGCCATTAGTCCGGCGGGGCGCGAGTTATGGCGCTCCGACGGCACGGCGGCGGGCACCCTGATGGTCAAGGACGTCTTTCCGGGGAGCACGTCGTCCGAGACGAACTACCTCACGAGGGTGGGCGACGTCGTCTACTTCCAGGCGAAGGACCCCGCGGCGGGCTACGAGTTGTGGAAGACCGACGGCACGGCCGCGGGGACGGTGATGGTCAAGGACATCTACCCAGGCCCGTCCTGGTCGAATCCCTACGCCTTCCTGGACGTGAACGGCATCGTCTACTTCCAGGCGACGGACGGCGTGCGGGGCAGCGAGCTGTGGAAGAGCGACGGCACGGCCGCGGGGACCGTGATGGTGAAGGACATCCGGCCCGGCAGCGCCTCGTTCTCTCCCTATCTGCTGGCCGACATTGGCGGGAACACCTACTTCGTCTCCAACCAGATAGACCTCCAGGGCCGCGAGCTGTGGAAGACAGACGGCACCGAAGCCGGCACCGTGCTGGTCAGGGATTTCCGACCGGGCACCGGCTACGCCCAAGGCCGAGCAAACCTGAACGGCATCCTCTACTTCAGCGCCGACGACGGCGTGTACGGCCGCGAGCTCTGGCGCACGGATGGGACGGCGGAGGGGACCTTCCGCGTCACCGACATCCGCGCGGGCAGCCTGTCCAGCGATCCCTCTTACCTCACCGTGTTCGGAGGCTCGCTCTATTTCGCCGCGAGCGACGGGGTCTTGGGTCTCGAGCTCTGGAAGAGCGACGGCACCGCCGCGGGCACGGTGCGCCTTCTCGACCTCAGGCCGGGGGTCAACTCCAGCGACCCCGGTGGTCTGACCGTCTGGGGCGATCGCCTGTTCTTCAGCGCCAACGACGGAAGCCGGGGGTACGAACTGTGGAAGACCGACGGCACCGCCGCCGGCACGGTCCTCGTCAGCGACACCTGGCCGGGCTCCGGCACCGGTGGCGGGTGGGATCTCACCCCCATGGGCGACGCCCTCTTCTTCGTCGCCGCGTCCACCTACAACAACAACGAGCTCTGGAAGACGGACGGGACTCCTCTGGGGACGGTGCTGGTCAAGGAAATCCGCACGGGAGCGATGGACTCGAACCCGCACACCTTGAGGGTGGTGGGCGACCAGCTCTTCCTGAGCGCCAACGACGGTCCTCACGGCCAGGAGGCGTGGGTCAGCGACGGCACCACCGAAGGCACCATCCTGCCAAAAGACGTCTACCCCTCTCCCAACTCGGGCTCCCCGAGCTCGCTCGTCGCCCTGGGCCCGACCTTGCTCTTCGCCGCCAGCAACGGCGGCACCTTCGGGCTGAACGGCACGGAGCTGTGGACGAGCGATGGGACCGAGGCCGGCACCGCGATGGTGAAGGACCTCGCGCCCGGGACCGAGTCGTCCATGCCGAGCCGGCTCGCGGCCTTTGGGGGCAGGGTATACTTCAACGCCAAGAGCACCACCAGCGCCCTCGAGCTGTGGCGGAGCGACGGTACGGCGGCCGGCACCAGCGTCTGGAACGATGCCTGGCCAGGAGGCAACTCCGGGGATCCCGACAAGCTGACGGTTTCGGGCGGCTTCCTCTACTACACCGCGAACAACGGGCCGAGCGGGGTCGAGCTTTGGAAGACGGACGGCATCACCAGTGGCCTGGTGAAGGACATCCGGCCCTGGTATGGCTCCGCTCCCCACGACCTGGCCGACCTCGGGGGGACGCTGCTGTTCGCGGCCAACGACGGCACGACGGGCGACGAGCTGTGGCGAAGCGACGGCACCGCCGCGGGCACAACCCTCGTCAAGGAGATCGTGCCGGGCGCCAGCGGCTCGGGCCCCACGGGCCTGACCGACGTGAACGGCACGGTGTTCTTCTCGGCCGCCGAGGCGGCGACCGGCCGCGAGCTGTGGAGGACCGACGGCACCGCCACGGGCACCGTCCAGGTGGCCGACATCAATCCCGGTGCCGGGGCCTCGAGCCCCGCCAACCTCACGAAGGTCGCGGGGGCGCTCTTCTTCGCGGCGGATGACGGGGGCACGGGTATCGAGCTGTGGAAGTCCGACGGCACCGCGGCCGGGACCGTGCTCGTGGCCGACATCAACCCCGGTGCGGGTGCCTCGAACCCCGGGAACCTGCGCAACGTGGACGGCACCTTGTTCTTCACTGCGAATGACGGGGTGAACGGGCTCGAGCTGTGGAGGAGCGACGGAACTGCGGCGGGGACGGTGCTCGTGGAGGACCTCGCGCCGGGAGCGGCTTCCTCGTCGCCGCTCTTCCTGACCGACGTCAACGGCACTCTGCTCTTCCAGGCCAACAACGGGGTCGACGGCGCGGAGCTGTGGAGCAGCGACGGGACACCCACCGGAACCTTCCTGGTCCAGGACATCCACGCGGGAGCGCCTTCGGCGTCGCCCTCTTCCATGACCCTCGTGGGCGAGCGCGTCTTCTTCGCGGCCACCGATGAGAATGGCGTCGAGCTCTGGGCCCTGGCCAACCAGGCACCGACCGCGAACGCGGGCCCGGACCAGACCGTCGAGGTGGGGCCGGCGGTCACCGTCGATGCCTCGTCCTCGTCCGACCCGGACGGGAACCCGCTGCTCTTCGAGTGGCGCGACGCAGGGGGCGCGCTGGTGGGCCGCAGCCCGCTCCTGGCCGTGCCCCTGCCCGTGGGTGTGCACACCTTCAACCTCACCGTGCGCGACGGCCTGGGCGGCCGCAGCGATGACGCGGTCACCGTGACGGTTCAGGATTCCACCGCACCCAGCGTGGCGTTGTCGACGCCCGCCCCGGGCGAGACGCTGCTGACCGGCGTTCCCTATCTGATCCAGTGGACGGCGTTGGATGGGGGGACCCTCGAGTCCGTGGAGGTCTCTCTCTCCACGGACGGCGGGGCCACGTTCGCGCCCGTGCCTGGCTGCGCCGTGATGCCGGGCAGGACGGTGAGCTGCACCTGGGCTTCGCCCGGCCCCGCCGCCACTGCCGGCCTGCTGCGCGTGCAGGTGAGCGACGCCGCATCCAACGTGGGCGCGGCCACCGTGCCGATCGCTCTCGCCAACCCCTTCGTGGGCGTCACCGCGCCCAACTCGGCCGTGACCTGGGCTCCCGGTTCCGCGCAGGCGATCCTGTGGGGACACAACCTTCCCGCGGGTGCCTCAGTGGAGGTACACCTGAGCCGTGACGGAGGAGCGGCCTGGGAGATGCTCGCGGCCTCGGTGCCGGCCTCGTCGGGCGCCTACGCGTGGGTGGTCACGGGCCCGCGGACCACCTCGGCCCGGGTTCGTGTGAGATGGGCCGGCGACCTGAACGTCGGTGACGCCAGCGATCTGGACTTCACGATCAACGGCGCGCCCACCGCGAACGCGGGCGGGCCCTACGCGGGAGTGCGGGGCCAGTTGATCGTCTTGGACGGTACGGGCTCGGGCGACCCGGACGGCGACGTCCTGACCTACCAGTGGGACTTTGGCGACGGGACCACAGACACGGCGATGTCGCCCTCCCACGCCTACTCCGACCTGGGCAGCCACACGGTCACGCTGGTCGTGAGCGACGGTATGGCCAGCTCGGCTCCCGCCACGGCGCTGGTAACGATCCGCAATCAGGGCCCGGTTTCGAACGCCGGCTCGGATCAACTCGTCGAGCTCGGCAGCCTGGTCACCCTCGACGGTAGTGCCTCCTACGACCCGGACGGCGACCCCCTGACCTACGACTGGCGGGATGCCGCCGGGACGCCGGTGGGCGACTCGAGCACAACGACCCTCGAGCTGGGCCTTGGGACGCACGACATCACCCTCAGCGTCCTCGACAACCACGGGGAAGCGTCCAGCGATGTGACCCGGGTGACCGTTCGCGACACGACGGCTCCCGCCGTCGCCGTCGTCGCTCCCCAGGGCGTGCAGTGGCTCACCGGGATGGCCGCCGAGATCCAATGGACCGCTTCGGACGTCGGAGGCCTGGCCGTCTTCGACGTCTTCTTTTCGGCGGACGGCGGCGCGACCTTGACCCCGATCCCCGGCTGCACCGGTCTGGGTGGAAGCGCCCGCACCTGCCCGTGGCTCTCGCCGGGGCCCGCGAGCACCGACGCTCGCGTCCAGGTGGTAGCGCGAGACCCATCCGGCAACAGCGCGGCCGCCATGGCCGCGTTCACGATCGCGGATCCCTTCATCCTGGTCACCGCACCGAGCGGCTCGGAGAACTGGGGCGTCGGGTCTTCCCAGAACATCACCTGGTCGCACAACCTGGGGTCGGCCACTACCGTCCGGGTCGAGATCAGCCGCAACGGCGGATCAACCTGGAGCGTCGTCGCGGCGTCGGCGCCGAACTCGGGCACCTTCAACTGGACGGTCAGCGGGCCGACGACGGGAGCGGCCCGACTGAGGGTGCTCTGGAGCGAGAACCCGGCCGTGGCGGACGCCAGCGACGCGAGCTTCCAGATCGCCACGGCCTTCGTGAGGGTGACCTCACCCAACACGAGGGTCACGTGGTCGATCGGCACCGCCCGGACCATCACCTGGAGCCACAACCTGGGCGCCGGCGGGACCGTGAGGCTCGAGATCAGCCGCAACGGCGGCTCCAGCTGGAGCCTCCTCAACGCGTCGGTCCCGAACGACTCCGCGTCCTCCGGCAGCCACGTCTGGACCGTGACCGGGCCGGGCACGAGCCAGGCCCGGGTCAGGGCGACCTGGACCGCCAACACGGCCGTCACCGACCGGAGCGACTCGAACTTCGTCATCCGCTGAGCGACGCGTCCAAGGGCTCCGGGCCAAAAGCCCGCACCCGCCACGATAGACTCGCGCCGTGCGGATCACGATCGTGGGGGGAGGTCCGGCCGGCCTCTACTTCGCCCTCCTGATGAAGAAGCAGGACCCCGGGCACGAGGTCCGGATCTTCGAGCGCGACGGCCGCCACGATACCTACGGCTGGGGCATCGTGTTCTCGGGTCAGACCCTCTCGTTCCTGCAGGAGGCCGACCCCGAGTCGCACCGCGCGATCGCCCAGCGCCTCACCCGGTGGGACAGCGTGGACGTCGTGCATCGCGGCGAGAAGATCAGCATCCACGGCAACCGTTTCGCGGGGCTCGCGCGCGTGGCCTTCCTCGACGTGCTGCGCGCGAGGTGCGAAGAGCTCGGAGTGGAGGTCCTCTACCGAACGAACGTCGAGCGCCTGGAGGACCTGCCCCCGGCCGAGCTGCTCGTGGGGGCGGACGGGGCGCGCAGCCTCGTCCGTCGTGCCCACGCCGAGGTCTTCCGCCCTTCCGAGGACGCGCGCCGGAACCGGTACCTCTGGCTGGGCACGCCCCGTCTCTTCGACGGCCTGACCCTGACTTTCCGCGAGAGCGAGGCCGGCCCCTTCGCCGCGCATTCCTACAGGTTCAGCCCTGAGCGCAGCACCTTCATCGTGGAGGCGGTGGGCGACGCCTTCGATCGCGCGGGCTTCGAGGAGATGGACGAGGCCGAGACCTGCCGCTACCTGCAGGGCGTGTTCGCCGACGACCTCCAGGGGCAGCCCCTGCTCACCAACAACTTCGTGAGGTGGCTTCGCTTCGTCATCGTCCGCAACGAGCGGTGGCGGGCCCCCAACGCGGTCCTCCTCGGTGACGCCCTGCACACCGCCCATTTCTCGATCGGCTCGGGCACCAAGCTGGCGGTGGAGGACGCGATCGCCCTGGCCTCCTGCTTCGCCCGTCACCCCGCGGTCGACGACGCCCTCGCCGCGTTCGAGGCGGAGCGAAAGCCCGTGGTGGACTCGCTGCAGGACGCGGCTCGCGCAAGCCTCCTCTGGTTCGAGGAGTGCGGCTCCCGCCTGCAGCTCTCGCCGCTCGACCTCGCCTACGAGATCATGACCCGCAGCGGCCGCATCGACCGGGAGAACCTCGAGAAGCGGGACCCCGCCTTCGTCGCCGCCTGGCAAGCGCAGCGCGCGCAGGCGTGAGCGTCCTTGCCTGGGCGCGGACCCTCTGGGACTACCACCACCTGGACCACGCCCTCCGGCCGGCCGACTGCATCATCGTCCTGGGCAGCCACGACACGAGGGTGGCGGAGCGCGGGGCGGAGGTGTTCCTCGCGGGCTTCTCGCCCCTCGTCGTGTGCTCGGGCAACCTGGGCTCGCTCACGCGTGAGAAGTGGAACCGGCCGGAGGCCGAGATCTTCGCGGAGGTCGCGGTCGAAAAGGGGGTGCCGCGCGAGCGCATCCTGATCTATCCGGAGAGGGAGTTCCAAGTGCCACAAGAGGTGCCGACAGAGGTCATGGAAGCCTATCGGGCCCTCATCGAGAACGGCTACACCGGAAGGCTCATCCGCGACTGAGGGACTTCCCGGACTGCCCTCAGTCGCGGATGGGCAACTCGAAGGCCGAGCCCTCCGGAGCCAGGTCCACCGCTCCTCTCCACGAGAAGAGGCTGGGCGTGGGCTGATCGTCCTCCCCCAGCAGGAAGAGCGTGTTCACCCGCTCCAGGCGCGCGCTCCCGGCGCCCCGGGGCAGCGGGGGCTCGTCCTTGCCGGCGATGCGCGTGAAGGCCCGGGTGCGTAGACCCACGATGTCAGCGGGTGCTATCCCCGCGGGCAACGCCACCGCCCCCCGGAAGCAGCCGTTCGGAAACTCCGTCGCGCGCCGCCCGATGCGGAACCGAGGGAGCCCCGCGTCGGAATCGTGCCATCGTGTCGACCCATCGGGACCGCGCACGCCGATGGAGAACGCGATCGTGGCGTCGCGCGTCGCCGCGCAGGCCTCGAGGGTCGCGAAACGACGCGGATCGGGCAGCTTGTCCGATCCGGGGCGCGCCCGCTCGTCGACGCGCCCCTCCCGCCGGACCTCCCGAACGCTGACCGCGTAGGTCCAGGGGTTCGCGTCCATGAGCGCCTCGCGCGACGTGCTGGACAGGTCGAAAGCCACGGGGGCCGGCGCGAAGCGCACGGTCCGCTTGCCCCGATCGCTGACCATGTTGTTGTCGGTCACGACGTAAAGCACCGGGTGCTCGGCCTCGTGCCGCCCCGCGAAGGGAAGCAGCACGTGCTTGGGGCCCTGGTACTGCTCGCCGATCACCCGGCCGGAGGGATCGAGGTCCACTCCGTACACGTACTCGAGGTCGGTGAGGCGGCCCCAGGTGGCCATCAGGCGATCGGGGGGCGTCCCGCCATCCTCATTGCTGAACACGACCGAGTAGCGCAGTCGCGTCCCGCCTCCGTCGAGCGCCTCGGTCTCGACCCACAGCACGAGGGGAACGTCGCTGAAGTGGCCGAGCGTGTTCGGCCGGGCCTCGAGCACCGGGGCATGGGCCAGGAGCCTCTCCCCGGCGGTGCCGGGGGGGGCGGGGCGAAAGACGACGCCCTCGACCGAGGCTCCCCGTACCAATCGCCCGGATCGCTTCCGGTCCAGGCCGAGACTCAGCCGATGCGAGCCCGCGCCCAGGCGTCCCAGGGCGACCCGGTACTCCGCGGCCTCGCTCCCCCGGGTCAGGAACAGATGTTGCGAGTAGTGGCCGTCGAGCCGGAGGTCGAGGGCGGCCGCCTCGTGCCCACGCCCGCCCCAGTCGCATCCGCCGCAGGACGCGGTGACGTGGGCGACCACCTCGGACGGCGTGTCCAGCGAAAAGGACGCCTCGTGCGCGGAGAGAGCCGCGGCGGGGCCCGCGAGCAGGGCGAGCGCGGCCAGGGGAAGCGGGACCGGCAGCATGCGGTGGGCAGTATAGGACCGAGGGACCTGCTTTTTCCGGTTGACAAGACCCGCCGCTCCGCATAGAACTTTGGAACGTTGCAAAAAGTCACGGGAGCGTCGAAGAAACGCCGCCGCCCGCAGCGAAGTTGGTGCGGTTCTGCCCTTGGGAGCCGGCCCGTCCCGAGAGCTACCGGAGGGGAATCATGATGAAGCGAATCGCCACCGCCATCGGCGCCTGTCTGCTCGTGGCCACCGCCCAGGCCCAGGTGGACCGGGCCACGCTCACCGGAACCGTCAAGGACCAGTTGGGTGCGGTCCTCGCGGGGGCCTCCCTCGCCGTCACCCACAGTGGCACGAACGTGACCACCCGGATCAAGACCACGAACGAGGGCGCCTACCTCGCACCGAACCTGATCCCCGGCACCTATACCGTCACGGCCGAGGCCCAGGGTTTTGGCACCCAGTCCCGCGCGGTGATCCTCGAGGTCGGCCAACGGGCGCGCATCGACTTCACGCTCACGGTCGGGGGGATGAGCGAAGCCGTCACGGTGGCGGACGCCACGCGGCTCCTCGACACCACCCAGGCCGCGGTCGGGACCGTCCTCGACCAGAACGCGGTGTCCAAGCTGCCCCTGGCGATCCGCAACTGGGACGACATGCTGGCGCTGGTGGCCGGCGTCCAGGGCGACCGCTACAGCGAAGAGGGCGGCGCCACCGCCCTCGGACGCACGGGCGGCGTGAACGTCCACGGAAACCGCTCGCTCCAGAACAACTTCCTGCTCGACGGCGTCGACAACAACACGATCTCCACCAACGTGCAGGAGCTGTCGACCCAGGTCTCGCGCCCCTCGATCGACGCGATCGAAGAGTTCAAGGTCGTGACCAGCCCCTACTCCGCCGAGTATGGGCGCTCGCCGGGGGCGGCGATCTCCGTCACCACGAAGTCGGGCACCAACTCCTTCCGGGGCGCGGCCTACGACTACTACCGAGACGAGCGCTTCGACTCGAGCTCGTACTTCAACGAGGACTTCAGGACGGAGCGAGGCCTGGCGCCCTTGCCCAAGTTCGCGAACGACCAGAACCAGTTCGGCGCCAGCCTGGGCGGCCCGATCGTCAAGGACAAGGCGTTCTTCTTCGCGGACTACGAGGGGACGCGCATCACCCGCGGGGTGACGCGAATCACGCGCGTTCCCACGGCGAACGAGCGGCTGGGGATATTCACCTCCACGGTCCGCGATCCGCTCACCGGCCAGCCTTTTCCGGGCAACGTCATCCCTCAGTCCCGCATCGATCCCGTGTCCGGGGCCATCCTCGACCTGCTGCCCGCGCCCAACACCCCCGGCGCGAACAACTACACGCGCCCCGACGCTCAGGTGATCGACGACGCGGACCGCTTCCTCGGGCGCGTGGACCTGCGCCTGTCGGGCAGCGACAACATCTTCGCCCGCTACATCTACACCACGCGCACGCGCGTGCTGCCCGGCTGGTTCGGCGGGCTCGTCGACGGGACCGCGAGCTCCGCGCTCGGCGACCAGAGCATGAAGTCCCACGGCCTGGTGATGGGCTGGACCCGGATCCTCAGCCCAGCCCTGGTGAACGAGTTCCGCTTCTCGTTCATCGCGGGCGATTCGGACCTGACCCAGGTGCCCTTCGGCCAGGATCCGCCCGCCGCGGCGAAGGTCCCCGGCGTTCCCGAAGACCCCCTGTTCAGCGGCGGGGTGACCGGGATGAACATCATCGGTTACTTCGGCGGAGGCGCCAAGATCGGCTCGCCCAACTTCTCGCCCAAGTTCCAGCACACGCGCCAGTACGAGTTCCTGAACACGCTGTCCTGGCTCAAGGGCGACCACCAGTTCAAGTTCGGGATCGACGTCCTGGCCCCGATGAAGAACGAGTACCTGGACGTCCCGGGCACGCGCGGCGACCTGACCTTCCGCGCCACGTTTACCGGCAACGCGGTCGGCGACTTCCTGCTCGGCTACGTGTCGGACTCGCTGCTCACCACCTCCTACGTCGTGGACCAGCGCCACTGGGCGACCTCGTTCTTCGTCCAGGACGACTGGAAGCTCAGCCCCAAGCTCTCCCTCAACCTGGGCCTGCGTTACGACTTCATAACGCCCGCGCTCGAGGCCCAGAACCGGCAGGCCAACTTCGACCCGAGCACCGGCCAGCTCGTGAATGCCACGGACGGCTCGCTCGCGGACCGCGGCCTGGTCGAGCCCGACAAGAACAACTTCGCGCCGCGGGTCGGCATCGTCTATCAGCTGAGCGACAGCCTGGTCGTCCGGGGCGGCTACGGCATCTTCTACAACCTGTTCGACCGGATCGGGAGCGAGGACCAGATCGCCCTGAACCCGGGCAACGGCCTGGTCAGCCTGCAGCCGGCGACCGCGACCGCGGCCAGCGGGCCGCAGTTCCTGCTCCGAAACGGCTTCCCCACCGGCTACCTCGACCCCGCGCGCATCGACCTCTCGCGAGCCGTGCTGCGCGGCGCCGACCGCGATTCTCCCAAGACCACGATCCACCAGTTCGGCGTGGGCGCGCAGAAGATCTTCGCGAACGTGTGGGTGGTCTCCCTGGACCTGGTCA
>Ga0326597_10003033_pt1 | contig 24561 bp, 24 predicted proteins | sample RVTome_12_FD_203789 | JGI IMG/M metagenome (GOLD analysis project Ga0326597, IMG submission 203789) | Soil microbial communities from uranium-contaminated site in the Upper Colorado River Basin, Wyoming, United States - RVT100D185 | ecosystem: Environmental > Terrestrial > Soil > Contaminated >... | reverse complement strand
CCTGGCTGCTGATGGCATTGCTCGCCGGTCTTGCCGGCCTGGGCACGCGCCGCTTGAGCGTGCACGCGCCAACGCGCTTGCAGACAGCGTTGGAAGGGACGGCGCTTGCCCTGCGCGGGGCGATTGAGGCAGTCGCGCCAACGCACGCCACGCGGCTGCTGCCGTTCATCGGCACGCTGTGGATCTTCATCGTAGCGGCCAACCTGATCGGCCTCGTGCCGGGACTACGCTCGCCCACCAGCGATCTCTCGCTTACCCTGGCGCTGGCCGTGCTGGTATTTCTCTCGGTGCACTGGTTCGGCATCAGTATCGACGGCCTCACCGGCTATCTGCGCCACTATCTCGCGCCGAACCCGATTCTGCTGCCTTTTCACGTACTCGGTGAGATCACCCGTACTCTGGCCCTCGCCGTCCGCCTGTTCGGTAACATGATGAGCCTGGAGATGGCGGCGCTGCTGGTACTGCTCGTGGCGGGGCTTTTCGCGCCGGTGCCGCTCCTCATGTTGCACATCGTCGAGGCGCTGGTACAGGCATACATCTTCGGTATGCTGGCGCTTGTCTATGTCGCCGGCACGCTGCAATCCCGTGAATTGCAAAAAAGGAGCAACTCATGAATGACATGACCTGGTTCACGCTGCTGTCCACCGTCGTCGGCCTTGCCGCGATCACCCTCGGCGTGATTTTCCCCGCGCTCGCCATGGGGCGCGCCATCACCCAGGCGCTGGACGCGCTGGCGCGCCAGCCCGAGGCCGAAAAATCCATCACGCGCACGCTGTTCATCGGCCTGGCGATGATCGAGTCGCTCGCGATCTACGTGCTGGTGGTGGTGCTGATCGTGCTGTTCCGCAATCCATTGCTGCAATACCTTTTGAAATAGGCGCACGATGGACTTCGACTGGACAACCTTTGCGCTGGAGGCGGTGAACTTCCTGATCCTGGTATGGATACTGAAGCACTTTTTCTATCGCCCGGTGTTGGCGGTGATCGAAACCCGTCGGGCGGAGAACGAGAAAAATCTCGTACAGGCCGATACCTTGCGCAGCGAAGCGCAAGCATTGAAAGACGAGTACGCAAACCGCTTGGCTGCTTGGGAACGGGAACGAGTGGCGGCAAAGGCGCGGTTGGACGAGGAGATCTCGGCTGCGCGCGCGGAGCGCCTGGCCGCACTGGAGACGGAGATCGCGCAGGAGCGCAAGCGGCGGGAAGCCCTTGAAACCAGGTCGCGCAGCGATCGGCAGCACGCCCTGGAGCGGCAGGCTGTCACGATTGCCGCCCGCTTTGCCGCGCGCCTGCTGGAGCGTCTGGCCGGCCCCGAGCTGGAAGCAAAGCTGGTGGACTTGGCCCTGAGCGAACTCGTCACCAAACCACCTGATAAGCTGGAAGCCCTGCGCGCAGCGCTACGGGAACCGGGGGTGGGTGTTCAGGTGGTCACCGCGTACCCGCTCGATGAGACGCGGCGAAGCGCCTTTGCACGGGCGTTCAGCGAGCTCGCCAGCCGTCCTGTCGCCCCTTCTTTCGCCGAAGATCCCGTTTTGCGGGCGGGCGCATGCGTGAGGGCGGGCTCGTGGGTGCTGATGGCCAACCTGCGCGACGAATTGAGTTTCTTCTCGGAGATGTTCGATCATGGCGAGTGAAGCCGGAGTCCTTGAGCGGTTGGACAACCGGGTGGCGCGCTACCGATTCGGGCTGCGGCTGGGCGAGCAGGGGCGGGTCGCCTCAGTGGGCGACGGCATCGCCTGGATCTACGGCCTGCCTTCCGCCGCCGCGGAAGAAATCTTGCGCTTCGAGGACGGTAGTCGGGGACTGGTGTTCGATCTCCAAGCGGAGCGCCTGGGGGTTATCCTCCTGGACCCGGCCGCGAACGTGACCTCCGGCTCGCTCGTTTCCCATACCGGCGAGCGGCTTGAGATCGGTGTCGGCGACGCACTGCTCGGGCGCGTCATCGATCCTCTTGGCAAACCGCTCGATGGCTTGGCGCCGCCCGAACCGGACGGCGTCTGCGCGCTGGAGGCGCCTTCGCCGCCGATCGTCGCGCGGGACTCCGTGAGCCGCCCGCTTTACACCGGCATCAAGGTTATCGACATCCTGATCCCCATCGGCCGCGGGCAGCGCCAGCTCATCATCGGCGACAGCGGCACCGGTAAGACCTCGCTCGCGCTCGACAGCATCATCAGCCAGGCCGGGCAACAGGTGAACTGTGTCTATGTCTCGATCGGCCAGAAGCGTTCCGAGACGGCGCTGGTACTCGATATCCTGCGCCGCCGCGGCGCGCTCGCGTACACGACGATGGTGGTAGCCGAGGCCACCGCCACACCAGGCATGAAGTATCTGGGACCCTTCGCGGGCTGCGCCGTCGCCGAGGGCTGGATGCGCCGCGGCAAAGACACCCTGGTGGTTTACGACGACCTCACCACCCATGCCCGAGCCTACCGCGAGTTGTCATTGTTGATGCACCGCCCACCTGGGCGCGAGGCTTACCCCGGCGACATTTTCTATCTGCACGCACGCCTGCTCGAACGCTCCACTCGCCTGGCAGCAGATCGCGGCGGCGGCAGCCTTACCGCTTTGCCCATCGTCGAAACCGAGGAAGGCCAGATCGCCGCCTATATCCCGACCAACCTCATCTCGATCACCGATGGGCAGATTTATCTGGACGGCCGGCTGTTCGCCGCCGGCATTCTGCCCGCGGTGGATGTGCCGCTCTCGGTCTCGCGCATCGGCGGCAAGGCGCAGCACCCGCGCATCAAGGAAGAAGCGGCACGGATGAAGCTCGACTATCTGCAGTTTCTCGAGCTCGAGATCTTCACCCGCTTCGGCACCAAGCTGGAGGCTGGCACGGCGGCCAAGATCAAGCGCGGGCGGCTGCTGCGCGAGATTCTCAAGCAGGAACGGATGAGCCCCTTACCGGCGGAGTTCCAACTTGCCTGGATGATCGCCTATAACGATGGTCTGCTCGATGCTTTCGATCCCAAGGAGCTGACTGCACGGCTGCGCGTACTAGAGGAGCAGAACAAGGATCAGCTGCTGCCTCTCGATACCAGCCGAGACGAGTGGCTGGCGAAGCTTCGAAGCTGGCTAGGTCCGACTTCATGAGCGGTCGCGGGGAAATCGAGCAGCGCTTCCAGCGCCTGCGCGAGATCAGCGGCATCATGACCGCGATGAAGAGCCTCTCGCTGGTGGAGACGCGCAAGCTCGCGCGCTTCATCGGTCACCAGCAGCGCATGCTCGCGAACATCGAGACTGCGGCCGGTGATTTCCTGCATTTCTTTCCGGCGCAGGCCGCGGCTAAAACAGAGGGAACGATTCTGCTGATGGTTGGCTCGGAGCGCGGGTTCTGCGGCAATTTCGACGAGCGCATCCTTGCCGCGCTACGGGAACTGCCGCCGTCGGAACCCGCGCCTCGGTTGCTGGTGGTGGGCCGCCGTCTGGGGGCAAAGCTCGACGCGCATCCCGACGTGCTCGCCTCCCTCGATGGCCCGACCGTGACGGAGGATGTGCCCGCCGTGCTGGACCGCTTGATGGATGCCGTGTACGCAGCGCGCCAGCGCTTCGCGGGCGCTGGGGTCGCGCTCAGCGCGCTGGCGCACGACGCCGAAGGCGAGCTGCGGCTGAAGTGCCTGTTACCTTTGTCGCCGCCCGAGCCGCCACGCTTCGGCCATCCGCCGCGCCTTCAACTGGCGCCTGCAGAGTTTTTCCACCAGCTCATGGATCATTATCTCCTCGCCGCGATGTACGGCCTGCTCTACGGCTCGCTGGCGGCGGAGAACCGCCGCCGCTTGGAGCATATGGAGCATGCTTTGCATCGCCTCGATGAAACCATCGCGCGCCTCGCCATCAAGCGTAACGCCCTGCGCCAGGAAGAGATCGTTGAGGAGATCGAGGTCATTTTATCCAGCGAGCAGGCATTCGCTGACCGGCGCAAGAGCTGATGGGAAACCTCCAGCTACTCTACCAGTGCTGGCTAAACTCTGAAGCACCCCGATGATGCGCGATTCTAGCCGAGATCAGATGCAGAAACGCGCGAACGGCCGCAAGCTCATGCTCGCCACCGTGTTGACGCTTGGTTTCGCCGCGGTCGAGGCGGCGGCGGGTTGGTGGTCCGGCTCTCTGGCTCTGTTGAGCGACGCGGGGCACATGGTTACCGACTCCGCGGCATTGCTAATCGCTGCCCTTGCCGGATGGGTCGCTCGGCGCGGGCCTTCGCCGAAACACTCCTACGGATTCGGCCGCGCACAACTGGTCGCGGCGCTGGTAAATGGGCTATTCATGCTCGCGGTGGTAACGGCCATCATCGTCCAGGCCGTGTCACGGTTCGCAAATCCAATCGCTGTACAGGGTGAGGCGGTCACAGTGGTAGCGTCGCTGGGTTTGTTGCTCAACATTTTTGTGGCACGGATGCTCTCGCACGGAGGCCGCGACCTTAATATGCGGGCTGCGCTGTTGCACGTGCTAGGCGATCTGCTGGGCTCGCTGGCTGCATTGCTGTCGGGCATCATCGTTTGGGCGACCGGCTGGTTCGCCGTCGACCCGGCGCTTTCCCTTCTCATCTCCATGCTCATCGCCTACTCCAGTCTGAAACTCGTGCGTGAAGCGTTCCATGGGCTGATGGAAGGCGTACCGCTGCATCTATCACTGGAAGAAATCGGCGTAGCCATGGCCAGAGTGGAAGGAGTGACCTCCGTTCACGATCTGCATGTCTGGTCGCTCACCGCCGAGCGCATCGCACTGTCCGCACACGTTGTGACCGGAGGTCTGGAGAGCTGGCCGGAAACTCTGACACGGCTAAAGGCCTTGCTCGCGCAGCGCTACGGCATCGAACACGTGACTCTGCAGCCCGAGATCGGCGGGCAGACGTGATGGTGTTAATCATCTGAGTGCATGCAGCGTAGGTCGCCGCCCACGCATGGCACGCTAACTAATACGTTTAGCAGCGCAAGTGAAGCAGCGTCGGGTAACCGGCAAGCCGAGAATAGAAGAGAAACGGTGCGAACAGAAATGCCACTTCCACCCCGGTCATCGTCATCGGGCCGCAAAACAGAAACACCACAGGCGTAGCAACCAGATAAAAAGTGAGCGATATGGCCTTTGGCTTTATGTGTGATCTTTAGATTCTTGCACAATCTTCGGTGTCTCCTGCGTAGGACCGCCAGCTTCTAGGCCACGGCCCTGCAGAAGCTCTTGCCCAAATTTTATCGGGATTCCCCAGTTGATCGCGCGAAATTCCGAAAGGTGTGCAGCGTTGACACCTAACACCCGTCCCTGACGGTCCAGCAGCGGACCGCCACTCGACCCGCCTGTCGTATGAGCATCGTAAACGAGAGTATGGGGCAGAACCTCTCAGAGGAAACCTCCGGTTATGCTTGGACGCAATTGTTGACGTTGTGCCAGGAGTAGGGCCTTGGCATAGCCATTGTTGCCCGTTGCTTTCTCTAACTCCGCCTGTTCCTTATATTCCAACCTGGCGACCACAGCATCGAGTCCCGTCGGATAACCGACCAGGAAAACCGGCTGGCCCTCTCGAAGTTCCGGCGGATGATCAGGAACGTTCAGGGGTTGCGCGCTGGGAACCCAACCGACCGTACGCACCAGAGCCAGGTCCTGCTCGGCGTCCACCCGAAGAACTTCAATGAGCACACCATCGGTGCGTTCCTGAAAGAAGGCACGCAGCTGGATAAAAACCGGACGGAAGCCGGCAGCTAGCAGGGGCGCGGAACTCTCGTCTTCCCACCAAGGCTCCGCAACATGGCGATTCGTCAGGAGGTGTCCCTTCCCATCGACAAGAAATGCGGTCGCAGAATAGCGGGTGACAGCCACCAAGCCTGTACCGGTAACGTCAACCAGCGGAACCCCTTGGGCATCAGAGATGGGCTCTCCTGCCTCGTCAAGAACGTGGTGAAGGGGACGCCCTGTGGAATCGATAAACGTGTAGGTGCCCCAAACAAAGGCAACGGCCGCCCGAGCTTTAGCCACCGCCTCGGATACCTGGTCCGGCTTAAGCTCCAGCGCTTGAAGTCGTGCCTCCAACCTCTGAACTTGCAGTCGTAAAGCTTCGGTCTCTTTGCCATTCCATCCGGGCAGCATGGAGCATCCCGGCAGCATCGGCGCCATTAGGCTCGCTACCAGAATGTAAAGGAGACTGTATTTCAAGCGCATGACGCCCTTCGCTAAGGATTGATCCGCCTAGATGGTCGTCGAGTCACCCATAACGGTCGCCCCACTTCGTCACGTAGCGCCAAGGTGACGCCAGACCTCGCGTTGGTCACGCGCGCAGCTATCAAGTACATATTCCCCTTGCGGTCCGGGACGCGAGAACCTTCAACTGACAATTTATCCCCTGGTTTTAAATCCGCCTGCAGTTCGACAAGGAACCAGCCGGGGGCCAAGACAACATCAAAGATCTCATCTGAGGTCTGTAGTCGCAGCGTCGAAGGTCCACCTTGATCGACGATCTTCATCTCCGCAATCGTACCAGCAACGTGGATGACCGTTTTTCTGTCGAAGCCGGGGTTAATACGGGACCCCCACCACCAGCCTTGAGCGCTGGCCGGTCCGGGAATCGAAACCAATAGGATTATCGCGACCAGAAAAGCATGCCGCAAACGGCTTTGCAGACGTTCCTTTGACCAAACAACTTGCTGCGCATTCATCTCTGCTCTCATACGCGGGCGCGTCAGGTAGCGGCGCTGAATTGTGGGTGGGCCAATGAGAGGCTAGCGTCGCCGCCAGCCGCTCCAAACCGGGAAGCCGCTGTCGTCGCGCAACTTCAACACTTCATCGCCTTTTTTCACCTCTGCGGCGATAATGGCGGGCTTTCCACCGAAGGTGATTCTCGATCCCTTCACTTCGACCTTGTCCTTGGCCGCGATTTTGACATCCTGATTCTCAATGAAATAGCCCGGCCCCAAATGAACGGAGATCTCTCCCTTATCTGTCTTCATGCTCATGTGTATGCCGGCGGACATCCCCTTGAGAGGCGTAATCGTGTCGATCTTGACCACCTCGCCGCTTATCGTCTCAACAGTCTTGGGATCGTACATTTTGCTGTACGCGGTCCCCTGACCCCATCCTCCGCTGCCTCTCCACCTGACTCCCGCCGGCTGCGCGTCAGATTGGTCCACGACGAACAAACCAACGAAAGCTATAACGGCTATCGCTCCTAGAAATTTTTTCATGGTATCTCTCCTCCTATGATTTTCTTTTCTGCCCACCCTCAGTACCATCAGAGCAAACCCCGTACCGTTGAGATTTTTCCCTCTTGACCTCGTGATTTAATGCCTTACGTAAAATTTCTCCGAGGATCGCTAATCGATCTCCCCAGGAATCAGGGAAGCTGCATTCCTGAATTCGCACGGACGCGAAGAAACGGATTGGAAATTCCTAAGTATGAAATGGATGAGATCGATTGCAGAAAGAGAAATCAACGCGTCAGTTCCGTGACTTCTGAGATTCGCGGTCGCGATGCGTGACAACACTCGGTCTTTCTAATACCGGACCTACTGCATGTATTGTTCGTAGTATAGCGGCGCGACACGAAGAAATATTTTTGGTGGCTATCGAGGGAAATTTGCGGCGCGCAGCTTTCATGGCGTCCTTGTTCTTGCAACCGGCCCTGCGCCCCTCTCTGGCATGAGTGCCGATAACGCGCGGATCACGCTGTCGGACACCTCGCGGGGCTCCCCGGTTCCATCGATTCGAAGATGGCGGGGACGGTTATCGGGCCTCTCCGAGTAATAACCGCGCAATGATTCGGCATGAGTCTGGTGCAGCGTCAACCGTCGCCGGACGACGTCCTCCCGGTCATCTTCGCGCTGAAGAAGCGGCTCGCCGGTTTCATCGTCTCGTTCATCGTTCTTTGGCGGCTTAAAGATCAGATGATAGGTGCGTCCGGAAGGTTCATGGATCCGACGGCCCGTCAGCCGCCGGAGCAGCTCGGCTTCTTCAAGGATTAGCTCGACGATGCCATCAATATGAATGCCGGCCTGGGCTAACGCTGTCGCTTGCGGAACGGTCCGCGGAAATCCATCAAGAACGAAGCCGGTCGCGCAATCAGGTTGCCCGAGTCGGGTGATCACGAGCTTGTTGACAATCTCATCCGGTACCAGCGTTCCTGTCGCCATGGTTTTTTTGACCATCCGCCCGTCGGACGAATCTCCCTGCGCCGCGGCGGCGAGCAGTGCGCTCGCCGTAATGCGCGCAACTTTCAGCCGTTCGGCGATTAAGGCAGCCTGTGTGCTCTTGCCAGAGCCGGGCGGTCCCATAAGGAGAATGTTCATAGTTACGCGTTGCTTCAGAGCCCGCGACTCGCGGTTGCCGCCATAACTCGCTCCAAGTGCTGCGTCACCACAGACGGAAGACCTGGCAGTTCGATTTTCAGAAAGCCCAGCGTCAACGTTGCTACCGCCACGTCGCGCGGCAATCCTCGAGTCATGAGGTACTCGACCGCTTCGTCTGCAATCGGGCCCATCGCCGCCTCATGTGACAATTCGCTTCTGGGCGCGCCGATGGCCTGCAACTCCGGGATGGCGTAAATGCGCGCGGCATCTGAAAGCAGCATGCCCCGGCAGTCGAGATGGCCGCGGCTGTCGTTGTCCCGGCTCATCAAGGTGCCGCGCAAGTATATGATCGAGTTGTCCCGCGCAACAGCGCGCGAGATGGATTCCGCCTGCGAGCCGCGTCCAAGCAATTCGACCCGTGATCCGATATCAATGAGAGAATCCTTCACGCCGACCATGACGTTATGGAACTGAGCGCGCGCTCCCTCCCCCCGCAACACGACCTGCGGAAACGCCTGCACCGAGCGAACTGGACGGAGGAGGATGTAGTCGCTGACAAATGTCGCCCCTGTTTCCGCGATCACGCCCGTGCGCGGCCGTACATGGAAGCCCTCCGCCCAATTGTGCACCATCCTGTTAGTCAGTGTGGCGCCGGAATTCAGGAACACCTCGGTGACGCCAATGTGTAATCCCTCCCGAACACCAGGATGCAGCGTGCAGCCCGTGATGAGCTGCGCTTCGGCTTTCTCCTCTACAATGATCACGTTGTGGACGTTCTGACTGATATTGTTTTCTTGCACGAAGAGGCAAGCCTGTATCGGGCGCTCGACCCGCTGGCCGGCAAAGACGCGTAAGAAGAACCCGCCGGTCTGGTCCAGTTCCGCCGCTGCGGTGTATTTGTCCGCATCGACCTCGACGGCTTGCCACCAATAGTTCCACAGCCACTCATAACGATTAAGTGCCTCCGCCGTGGTCATCAGCTCAATTTGCCCCTGGTAGGCCTGTTGGATGTGCTGATAGATGGCGGAGTAGTCGATCTGAAAGTAGGAGCCGGCGCGATCGGCTTCTTCGGTATCAATGCCGGCCAGGAACGCGGCTTCCCGGATTTGGGTGTGGAGGGAGCGCAGATTCTCCACCGGTGCGCGTGCTTCGGGCTTGTTGAACTGCGTCAGATCGAGGTCCGGGCCGTATGGCGCCGGCCGATCTCTAGCTGCCAGCGCCCGCTCGCGCAATGAGCTATGCTCGGCGTTTACTGGGGTTAAAGCTGGGAGCGGCGGCACAGTGGACATTTTCCGTATCCGTAGGTTTGGATTTCAGCCAGGAGTTTACTTCCTTCCGCATGGGCCACCAGTGTGCCGCCATAGAGCACGTGGCTGGCAGTCGGCCGGAGATAATGCAGAATGTGGCCGGTGTGGGTGATGATCAGCCCTGCCGGAACCACACCGTCGGTCGAGGAACGTTCCAGCACACGCCTGATCGTCTCGCCCACCAAGACGAGGCTGTCCAGGTCAACGCCTGCGTCCGGCTCATCGATCAAGGCGAGTTTGGGCCGCCGGAGCATGAGCTGCAGCAGCTCGGACTTCTTCAGCTCTCCGCCGGAGAATCCATCGTTCACGTTGCGCTGGAGCAAGTAGTCCACGTGCAATTGCTCCGCAAGTTCGGTCGCAGAAGCCAGCTGACTCTTGCCCGCGCAGATGTCAGCCAACTCGCCCAAGCGCAACCCGCGAAGCGTCGGCGGCCGCTGATAGAGGAGCCCAATCCCCAGGCGGGCACGCTCATCGATTGAGAGACCCGCGATGTCCTGCTCCTGGAAACGTATCGTTCCGCTCGTGACCTGGTAGCGAGGCAGTCCCATGATGGCCATGAGCAACGACGTCTTTCCCGAACCGTTGGGGCCGAACAGCACGTGGGTTTCTCCACTTTCAATGCGCAACGTGATGTCGTGAAGAATCGGCCGGCCATCGACCGCGATATTGACTCGATCCAGCTCAAGCATGGCCATCTATGTTCTCTCTGCCCGCGTGCTCATGCGCCAGGCTCTTTTTTGTCCAAATCGAGCTGTCTCCCCCCTAACGCGGCCAGCGCCCGCTTCGATCTGGAGATAGGCATAGCTTTCTCGTGCAAGAATTCCAGATGTTTGACGATCGCTTCCAGAAACGAGACAGGAAATCCGACGACTGTTTCGTTCGGCCCGATGTCCGTCGCCTCGCGGCAGCCATAACAGCCATAGCCGAAATTCAGTCGCTGCTGGATGTAGGGAATGATCGTAGAGTCCGCACAGACAGCTTGCAGAATTGCGGTGGTGCCGGACACCCTCTCTCCGCCAGTGGCGTGCAGATAGGCCAGCGTCAGCCACATGAGTGTTTCGACGGCATCCTCGACGACGACGATGTCGGGCACCGACTCGGCCTTTTCCAGTGGAAACATGTCGAGCAATTTTAGTGCGCCTGGATCGAGATGCGGCATCTCCTTAAAGATTTTCTTTCCCACTTCGGGATCGGCAACAATGCCGAACCCAACCAAGCCTTTGCCCGATTTCAGCTGCGCCGGAAGCGGCTTGAACCCGAACGCGGCTGCGGCGGCGGGACAGGACAAGCCTTCCTTATCGAGCATCACGTGCTCGCCTTTGCGCGCCTTCATGACGGCCTGACAATAGCGGTGATGTTTCAATGCCTGGGCGCCGGTCGGACTTTTCGACTCGTCAAACAGCAAGCGGACTCCGACAGGAGAGCCGGCCAGTTTGAGCATCGCAATCATCTTGTTACCCAACTCGCGCACACGTTCCGGTGTTAGTTCGCTTGGTGAAGTCATCGTAGTTCCGCGTAGCTGCGATGGAACATTTTCGTCCTCTCTCACAGTCTGACATTCCGCAGCCGCAAAGAGTAACGTCTAGTCTCTTTAACTGTCTATACCGCGCACTCTCTGCAATCCGGCCGGAATCGCCAGCTTGGAGGCGACAAGACGGCCTCTTTGCTTTAGAAAAAAGTTAGGCACCAGATGCCGCGGCAGCCGGCAGAACCGCTTGTGAAGCCTCCATCTCCAGAATCTTCAGGGTTGTCTTCAAGACCGCGTCTGGATTGAGCGAAATGCTATCAATGCCCAGCTCCACGAGAAAAGCGGCGAAATCCGGGTAATCGCTCGGAGCCTGCCCACAGATGCCGATTTTTCTTCCTTTGGCCTTGGCGAGGCGGATGACGTTGGCAATCATCGTTTTTACGGCGGCATTACGCTCGTCGAAAACATGGGCGACGATTGCCGAATCGCGGTCGACACCCAGAACGAGCTGCGTCAGATCGTTAGAGCCGATCGAAAAGCCGTCAAAGATCTCGGCGAATTCCTCGGCAAGAATGACGTTACTGGGAATCTCGCACATGACGTAGACCTCCAGCCGGTTGATGCCGCGTTTTAGGCCATGTTTTTCCATTTCTTCGAGCACGCGCCGGCCCTCCTCAACCGTGCGGCAAAAAGGGATCATCAGTTTTACATTTGTGAGGCCCATCTCGTCGCGTACTTTTTTCATCGCGCGGCATTCTAGAGCGAAGCCGGCTTGGTAGCGCGGGTTGTAGTAGCGTGAGGCGCCGCGGAAGCCGATCATGGGATTTTCTTCAACAGGTTCGTAGCCCTTACCACCGATCAGATTCGCGTATTCGTTGGTTTTGAAATCGCTCAGTCGGACGATGACGTCCTTTGGATAAAAGGCCGCGCCGATCATGGCAACACCTTGCGCTAGCTTATCGACGAAGAATTGAGGTTTGTCCTCATAGCCGACCGTGAGCTGAGCAATTTGCTCGCGCAGGGCAGGGTCTTCAAGACGGTTGAAGTCGAGGAGAGCGAGCGGATGAACTTTGATGTAGTTCGAAATAATAAATTCTTCCCGCGCTAATCCAACGCCGTCGTTTGGGAGGGAGGAGAGGCGAAAAGCCTCCTCCGGATTGCCCACGTTCATCATCACCTTTGTCTGAGGCCGAGGCAGATCGCGAACTCTGATTTGTTGCACGTCAAACTTAAGAAAACCTTGATACACGAATCCAGTTTCTCCCTCGGCACAGGAAACCGTAACGGCTTGGCCGTCCTTTAACATCTCGGTGGCATTTTCCGTGCCCACGATTGCCGGCAGTCCAAGCTCGCGACTCACGATGGCAGCGTGGCAGGTCCGGCCGCCGCGGTTCGTCACGATCGCAGCCGCCTTCTTCATGGTCGGCTCCCAGTCAGGATCGGTCTTGTCGGTGACCAAGACATCGCCTTTCTGAACTTCGTTGAGGTTGTGAGCGCTCTTGACTACGCGCACGGGCCCGTGAGCGATCTTGTCTCCGACACTGCGGCCGCGCACTAGCGCCGGCCCCTTCTCGTTCAGCTGATAAACCTCCACCATCTCCAGCGATTTCTGTGACTGAACCGTCTCCGGGCGCGCTTGGAGAATGAAAAGCTCTCCCGTACGTCCGTCTTTCGCCCATTCCATATCCATCGGCGTGTATTGGCCCCGCTTGTGGCTGTAATGGTCTTCGATCAGGCAGGCCCATCGAGCGAGAGACAGGATCTCGTCATCGGTGATGGCGAACCGAGATCGGTCATCGGGAGAGACCGGGATGTTTTTCACCATCTTACTTCCGCCGATGTCGTAGACGAGTTTAAACTCTTTGCTACCTAGGCGTTTTTGCAGAATCGGCCGAAAGCCCCGCTTGAGCGTGGGCTTGAAGACAAAATACTCGTCGGGATTGATTGAACCTTGGACCACATTCTCGCCGAGTCCAAAGGCCGCGTTGATCAGCACGACGCCCTGAGAGCCGGTTTCGGTGTCGATGGAGAACATGACCCCCGACGACGCGATATCGGATCGGACCATGCGCTGAACCCCGATCGATAGCGCGATCGTGAAGTGGTCGAATCCTTTGTCCTGCCGATAGGAGATGGCCCGGTCGGTAAACAGAGAAGCGAAGCAGCGCTTGCAGCTTTCCAAAAGTGCCGCATCTCCCTGAACGTTGAGATAGGTTTCCTGCTGGCCCGCAAAGCTCGCATCCGGCAAATCTTCAGCCGTAGCGCTGCTGCGGACCGCGACGTCCGCCGGTCCATCCGCACCTTTGCTCAGCTCGCGGTAGGCGGCGATAATCGAATGCTGCAGGTCTTGCGGGAGCGGTACTGCCATGATGGCATGCCGAACCGCGCTGCCTTTCGGTCTGAGGTTGGCGGCGTCACGGGTGTCGAGGCCGAAAAGGATCTCCTTGATTCGCTGCTCGATTTTGGCAGCACGCAAGAGATACCAGTAGGCTTCCGCCGTAATGGCAAAGCCGTTGGGCACTTTGATTCCTCGGGGCGCCAGCTCGCGAACCATCTCCCCAAGAGATGCGTTCTTGCCGCCCACGAGCGGAATATCCTCCATCCCGATCTGGTCAAACCACCGGATATAGCGGTCCGGCGTCTCATCGCCATTCATCTTCCTAATCCTTCATGGTCAATAGTTATGTTAGAACTAGAAGGCGCAAGAGTGATGCCATCAAGCTCTCAAGAAAAAAGCCAAAGTAGAACCTTTTTTTCTGGGTGTGCGGCTCGCGGCTAAGCGTTTTTGGCACATTTGCAATTTGACGCCGAAAAGTTTTTCGGCTCTGCGAAAATCGAGGTGTCTAAACCCGGAATATCAAGAGGATAAAGTGGCACGGTGATTGCGCAAACCATGGAGATGACGAATCTAAAATCAAATCATTGAAGGAGGGAATAACCATGGCACAAGAAAAACAGAAGGCAAAGGAAACCAAATCAGTAACCCCCTGGCGGCCGTTCATGGGTTTCAGCGGCTGGGAACGAGACATGGAGCGGATGATGGACGACTTCTTCGGAAAAAGATCACGCCCATGGTGGCCCCAAAGGTGGTCGCTGCCAGCCGTGCTGGAGATCTCCGCGCCTGCCGTAGATCTTTATGAAGACAAGGACGACATCGTTCTTAAGGCCGAGCTACCCGGCATGGAAAAAGACAACATCGAAGTAAATCTCACGAACAGCACGCTAACCATCAAAGGAGAGAAGAAAAACAAAGAAGAGGTCAAAGAAGAGAACTACTACAAATGCGAACGCTCCTACGGCTCTTTCGTCAGGACCCTCGACTTGCCCAAAGACATCCATGCGGAAAAAGTCAAAGCTTCGTTTAAAAACGGCATCTTAGAAATTCGACTACCCAAAACGGAGGAAGCAAAGAAGAAAGAGATGAAGGTGAAGGTGGACTGAAGATACGTTTTGGCTGCGCGCGCGGGTCGTGCTATCAAAGACCTGACGAGTCGATGACTTTATGTCTACTTCTGAATTCGATCTTATAATCATTGGCGGTGGCCCGGGTGGGTACGTTGCTGCAATCCGCGCTGCGCAGCTGGGACTGCGTGGTGTTGTTGTGGAACGGGATAGATTAGGCGGTATCTGCCTGAATTGGGGCTGTATCCCATCCAAGGCACTCCTGCAAAATGCCAGCGTCGTTGAAACTATTCAGCATGCGAGCGATTTTGGAGTCCAGATCCAATCATTTTCTATCGATTTTAGTGCAGCAATTATGCGTAGCCGCACCGTTGTGACTAAGCTCCTCAAAGGTGTCGAGTTCCTGATGAAGAAAAACAAGATCGAGGTGATCAAAGGTGACGCAACCTTGACGGAGCGCGACCGCGTGGAAGTTCAGCCCGGCGGGCGCGCTTTGACAGCGAAAAACATCATCATCGCTACTGGCGCGCGGGGACGTTCAATCTCCGGCTTGACGATTGACGGGAGGCAAGTGATCTCGTCGCGAGAAGCATTGGAGCTGGCCGAGGTGCCGGACCCCATTGTGATTGTCGGTGCAAGCGCTGTCGGGATGGAATTTGCGACAATCTATCGTTCGTATGGAGCAGAGGTGACGGTGATTGAAATGCTTCCACATCTTTTGCCAAAAGAAGATGAGGAAGTTTCTTTCGAATTTGAAAAGGCAATGAAGAAAGCCGATATAAAGTTCCGCGTGAATACGAAGGTCGTCCAAGCGACACGGCTCGGCGACAAGATTCAACTCGAAGTATCTACCAACGGCCGGATGGAAACGATCCACGCCCAACGAGTGTTGATGGCGGTGGGGGTTCAGCCGAACGTAGAAAACCTGGGATTGGAAACGCTGGGTGTGGAGCTGGAGCGCGGCGCAGTTAAGGTGGACGATTATTGTAGGACAAACATCCCTGGAATCTATGCCATCGGCGACGTGACCATGAAGCTACCGCTTGCTCATGTCGCATCCGCACAAGGCGTCGTCGCGGTGGAAACAATCGCGGGGAAAGAACCGCGTGCGCTCAATTATAACAATATTCCGCGTTGCACTTATACGAGGCCGCAGGTCGCGAGCCTGGGTCTCACCGAAGCGCAGGCGCGCGAGACGGGCCGCGAAATATGCGTAGGTAAATTTCCATTCCGAGCGAATGGCAAGGCCCTTGGCATCAATGAATACGAGGGCTTTGTGAAGCTTATCGTGGACAAAAAGCGCGGTGAAATTTTGGGTGCACACCTAATCGGGCCTGAAGTCACCGAGCTAACTGGCGAATTGAGTCTCGCGAAATCAGCGGAATTGACGCCAATGCAACTCGCGCACGCCGTGCACGCGCATCCCACGTTAACTGAGGTGATCGCGGAAGCCGCGCTAGCTTCGTTGGGGCAAGTGATTCACGCTTAGATACGCAGGAGACAGAAAAAGAAACACCGCGCCGTTATTACTACAAGCCCAAGAGCGACGCCGAACCGCCGAGCTTAACTCCCAAGGTGCGAAGAAGCCGCGGCTACTCCGAGCTGCGAGGAACCGAAAAAGACAATATCGACGTGAACGTTTCGGAGCGTTTCTTGACCATTAAGGCTGAGAAAAAGAAAGAAAAAGAGGTCAAGGAAAAAGACTATCTCAGATCCGAGCGTTCTTACGGCTCCTTTGTCCGCGCGTTGGAACTACCCATGGAGGTGCAGACTGACAAGATTAAGGCTGCATTCAAGATCTCAGAGATCCACTTGCCCGAGACCGAGGAGGCCAAGAAGAAAAAGATCAAAGTTAAAGTGGACTGAAGGTGCGCTGGACTGGAAACGTGGGGGCGCAGGACGCCTCGTGGTGGAAGAAGGACGTTGATGTCAGTTGGCGGGTCAAAGGTGGCTGGGAGTAGTGATCTCATGACCTTCATCGATAACGCCACGCGCCACCTTTTCATCGCCGGCAAAGGCGGCGTGGGGAAAACATCTATCGCCTGCGCGAGCGCTGTCACCCTCGCAGACCGAGGCAGAAATGTGCTGATCGTCAGCACGGACCCAGCTTCAAACCTCGACGCCGTGTTCGGCGTTGCTTTGTCACCACACCCCACACCTGTTCTCCCTGTGTCAAGGCTATTTGCCCTGAACATCGATCCTCAAGCGGCGGCGAACGAGTACCGCGAGCGATTGATCGCCCCCTATAGGGGAGTACTGCCTGAGGCCGAGGTGGCGCGTATGGAGGAACGACTCGCCGGCGCCTGTTCGGTGGAGATCGCCGCCTTCGACCAGTTCTCTGGATTTTTGGCTGATAAAGAAGTTTCCCGCCAGTTCGATCATATCTTATTCGACACAGCGCCCACCGGCCATACGCTCCGCCTCTTACAGTTGCCCGTCGCGTGGACGGAGTTTCTTGAACGTAATATCTCGGACGACGCCTTATGCACTGGGCCTCGCACGGGCCTAAGATCCCACCAGGAACGCTACGCGGTCGCTCTGGAAGTGCTCACGGACCGCCAACGCACAACACTTGTTTTGGTCACGCGACCAGAACGCACTGCGCTCAAAGAAACCGAGCGAACAAGCGCTGAGCTGGAGTCCTTAGGTCTGCAGAACCAGTTTCTAGTCGTGAACGGCGTGTTTCACGCCAGCCGAAGGGATGATCCGGTGGCGCTCGGTTTGGAACGAAAAGGACAGCACGCGCTTGAAGCGATGCCCGAGCGGCTGTGGACGCTACCGCGCACCACCGTGCTGTTACGCGGCCACAACATCATCGGAATCGCGGCACTGCGAGAATTGTTATCAGACCGAACACAACCAGCAGCCGCCATGCACACCCAGCCCGCTGCAGATTCCCCGCCGCCACTCCCTTCCTTGGCGAAATTGGTGGGCGAGTTTGCTGCCTCGCGTAGCGGACTGATAATGGTCATGGGCAAGGGGGGCGTAGGCAAGACCACCATCGCCGCGGCGATCGCCGTCGAACTGGCTGCTCGCGATCTGCCGGTGCACTTAACCACCACCGATCCAGCAGCGCATGTCACCATGACCTTGGAAACTGAGGTTCGAGGACTAAAGGTGAGCCGCATTGACCCAAAAGCGGCGACCCAGGAGTATCGGCTACGTGCGCTGGAGAGGGCGAGAGAGAAATTGGATGCTTCGAAGTTGGCGTTGATGGAGGAAGAACTGCGATCGCCATGTACGGAGGAAGTCGCTGTCTTTCACGCGTTCTCACGCATCGTTTCGGGGGCGCAGCAGAAAATCGTGGTGATGGATACGGCGCCGACCGGACACACATTGCTGTTGTTGGACGCAACCGGCGCTTATCACCGAGAACTAGTACGTAACTTCGGATCGAAAGTCGTGTCTACGCCGCTAACACGGTTGCGCGATCCAGCGTACACCAAGGTGTTGATCGTGACGTTGCCCGAACCTACGCCCGTACTCGAAGCCGAACAACTGCAAGCCGAACTGCGCCGTGCGGGGATTGAGCCATTCGCCTGGGTCATCAACGCCAGCCTGGCTGCGGCTCGCCCGACAGACCCTATTCTCGTGCAACGCGCGCAAGCCGAACTCGAACAAATCCACAAGGTCCAAGAACGCTACGCTCATCGTGTGGTGATCGTGCCATGGCAGACTGAGGAGCCCGTCGGACCAGAACGATTGCGGCAGCTGGCTAGAGGAGTGTTCGGCGCTCAGGTGGAGTTAGTTCATTAATCGTGTCCGATAAACTTAGCCGCCCAGAGCACGCCCAGCCCAAGGAACAGCAAGGCGAACTGCGTCAGGGATTCTGCCGGCTTTCGCTGCTTGTGCAGTTCGGGCAATAAATCCACCAACGCAACGTACAGGAAACCGCCTGCTGCAAGCGCCAAGAGGGGTGCTTGAAGATTGGTCACATACAGAGAGAAAATGTAGGCAATCATACCGCCGCCAATGGCCGCAACCGCCGAGAGGAGGTTGAACGACAGGGCCTTCGCCCGGCTGAAGCCGCCATAGATCAACACGCCAAAGTCTCCCAATTCCTGGGGAATCTCGTGGAGGATCACTACCACGGTGGTAATCACCCCAAGCTCGACGCTGACAAGAAAGTTCCCCGCGAAGAGCATGCCATCGAGAAAATTATGCAGTCCATCTCCGACGATGTTGAGGTATGTGAAGGTATGCACAGCACACTTTCCGGCGTGACAGTGCCGCCAGGCGAGAAACTTCTCCAGCGCAAAGAAAAGAACGATACCCAGGACCACCAGAAGAAACGCCTGTTCCCCGGCAAGGGCCAAGGCTTCCGGCAGAAGATGAAAGAACGCGCCAGCGACCAGCGCGCCCGACGCAAAAGCGACTAACAAGGCAGACACGCGTTGCAACGTCGCCTCGTGCACTGACAAAAAGCACGCGCCAACGAGCGACATGAGACTCACGATGGTGGTGGCAAGGAAAATGTTGAGCGCGGTTGCCATCGCAAAACTAAATGTAAAAAGATCTCATACTTTCTCATTCCGCACCGCAGTCACCTTGTACTCCGGCGCATCGACGTAACCGTCACGGTACGGGCCAGTAACATAGCTTACAAACCGAATACGCAATTACTACGCCGTTGTTAATCCTTTCTGTTTTGGAGTAAAAGAGCCGAAAGCCGTCGGGTATATTCTCTCACCCCTGGACGACACCAATCTAGCTTCGTGCTTTGGACCGTGCCTGTGTCAGCTGGGCTCCGCTAGTCTTCTACCGCTTGGCCTGCTCTCGCCGTGGCAAGGCGATCTGGTTCTAAGCTTGCCAGCTAGACCTTTTCGGTTCCTCTGGTGCATTGCCGGAGGCCGGAGCTTCGCCCAATGGAGGCGGGAAAAACTATGTCTGGTGGTGGAAGATCGCCGGCTCGATCTTGATTGCGCTCTTAATTGAGTTGGAGACGAAACAATTCTCTTTGGCCATTTCCAAGATTCGCGGCACCCGTTCAAGATCTTTGGCGGACGCAATCACGACCTTGGGCTTAACCACGATTTCCGTGATCTGGTAGCTGCTTCCAGGCACCTTCTCCAGCTTTCCGTTCGCCGTGGAAGAAAAACTCACCAGCGGGAGCTTGGAATTTTCCGCGATGGCGAGAAAGGTGAGCATGTAACAGGTGTGTAACGACGCGACTAGAAGATGTTCCGGGGACCATTGGCCGTCGCGGCCCTTGAACTCGGGCGGTGCACCCGCGGCCACCGCCGGCAGACCTGCGCCGGTTAAGGTGCCGCTCTTCTCGCCTTTCCACTCGATAGCGGTTTCATAAAAATAAGTCGGTGCTTCAGCCACGGGGGTCTCCTGACTGGGTCCGTTCAAAGTTCAACGTCAGGCTTCTTGTGCGAATCAAGTGCCTGATTGCGTTTTTTGCGTTCTCTGCGGCCAATTCTCTGAGAACAATTCTTTTTTATATGTGACCTATGTATTACCGCACCCTAGGTCGCCTTCATGGCATCGGCGATCCAGGCGCTCACCGAAGCTGGCGAGGGAATACGCCCAGACGAAACAAGTTTTTCGTTAATCACCAGCCCGGGTGTGGACAGGACGTCATAAGCCAAGATGTCGTTGTAATCGGTCACTTTGGCGAACTCGGCCGTAACGTTCAGGTCGCTTGCAGCCTGGCGGGCGATCTCCTCCAAGCGTTTACAATTGGCACAGCCAGGGCCGAGAATCTTGATGGTCAACATATCGAAACCTCCTTCATGATCATAAAGTTTGCGCCTGTATGTCGTCTTGCCGATGATTGCGGTGCCTCACTAGCCATAAGGCGAGCACCAGCAGGGTCAGAAATAACGCGAAATACAGGACAACCCGGCCCAGGCTCATGCCGTCTACCCACGCGCCATAGATTAGACCCGCAATGGTGCTGAAAAACGCTACCCAACCGACAAAGGTCCAGGTCTTGAGTTTACCGATGATGGCGCAAAGCATCAGGATGCTTTGCAGACTTAGCTCCGGATCGGCCATGAGATATGCCAGCAGCGGGCCGCGGTGCATGCCCAGGCGGAGAAACATTTGAGCGATCGGCACTTCCACCAATGTCGGAAAGTACATGAAGACACCGAACGCAACGCCGGTCAGATTACCGAGGAGCGTGTTGCTTCCGGCCAGGCTTTCAATCCATTCGGGTCGGATCAAAGCCCGGATGACACCAACCAAAAACACTCCTACCACCAGCAGCGGAAAGATCTGTTTGACAAAGCGCCACGACTCCCACAACCAGTCGCGCAATTCGTCGTCGGTAAGATAGGCGCGGCCGAGCTGGAAGAGAACCGCCAGCGCAAACAAGACGCCGAAAAACTTGCCGGTGAAACCGACACTTAGCCCGACAGGCCTAGCCTGCACGTTCAAGGCAGCCACCAGCAGCGTCAAGCCAATCAAGGCTATCGCCGCCCTTGTCCACGCACTAAAACCGTCGTGGATGCGCTCGAAGCCACGCCATGAAGCCAGACCAATGGCTACCAGCAAGAGGATCAGGATCACGCCCTGCAGCGAAATGCCTTCCTCCCCTTTGCTGGCATCGAAGGGAACCAGGCGATCGAGCAGCGCCTGAAACTGTTGTGCCCCGGGGAGCGGGAGAGTGCCGTTAAGAAACGAACCCGTGAGGATATCGAGCTTCAACGTGCCGAAGAGCAGCACTGCGACCCAGCCCAGAAGAAACATCAGCGAGGCGGGGCTCATGCCTTTAACGCTCTGCGCCGCGAACATCTGACTAGTCGCCTCGTCGTGGGCTGCGTCATCCGAGCGAAACACCAGGGCCATGATCAGGCCAATGCCGATACTGAATGCAAGCGAGAGTAATAACCGGGCCAAGGCCAAGTCGACGCCGATGACACTGCCGGTGTAAACCAACGCCAAGATGTTGGCCGCAGGGGCGAAAAAGAGAAACGTGATTGCCGGGCCGATGCCGGCGCCTTTTTTGTAGATGCCGGCGAAAAGCGGCACGATCGTGCAAGAACACACCGCCAGCAAGCCCCCGGCGAGTACAGCCGCCGGATACGAAACCGCTTGCCGAGTGTTGCGGCCAAGAAAGCGGGTCACGCTTTCCTTTGGGATGAGCGCGGTCATCGCCCCGGCAATATAAAATGCCGGCAACAGACATAAGAGCACATGCGCCGCTAGGTACGCCGCTAGATTGCCTAGACCGCCACGTAGGGCATTGACTAAGAACGCCGCCACATCCATCTCCCACTCCATGCTCGTCGCCGGACAATTAAGTTCACTTGATTCAACTCCGCTATGATCACGCTGGTGATTGTTAGAAAATTTGATCGTCGAGAATTCTGGCCATCCGATCCAATCTAAAGCTTGTAGCCGATCTTGTGCAGCAGATCCTTGCGCCAGGCAATTCCCGCTTCATCCTCGGCCCCTTGGCTCTTGCCGCCGTCGATCACGCCCATGATGCCGCGGCCTTGATCGGTCTCGGCGAGGATCACTTCGACCGAACGCTCCGAACGACTTGAGCGGGTCGGGCCATCGCCCGTTTAGGCCCTTTGTGGTTAATCATCGGATTCGACTATTCAGTGATCTTCGTCGCGCCCGATAAACTCGCGCAGGATATCGGTGTAGGTAATCATGCCCACTGGCTTTTGCCCGTCGTCCACCACCGGCAGCCCGCCTACATGCCATCGCAGCATTAGCTCGGCCGCTTCTTTGAGCGTTGTTTCCTGTTTGATGGTGACCGGATCGAAGACCGCGGCCTGCTGCACTGAGATCGACCAAAGCTGAACCATCGCGTCTTCTTTGTTGGTGAAGGCCAGCGACGGGCGAATCAGCCGGATGTCGCGGTCGGAAAGCATGCCGATTAATTTTCCCTGTTCATCGACGACGGGCAGATGGCGAAAGTGGCCATGCTCCATTTTCCAAATCGCGTCCTTGATCCCGTCTTCGGCCCTTACCGTCGCCGGGTTTCGGGTCATCCGCTCTTTCACTTTGGCCGCCTTTTTGTCTTTGCGCGACGGAGTTCTCGAAGCGCCCGGGAACGGGATATGTTTCATGTATTCCGTTTCGAGATTCTCGTATTCCACCAGCTGAACTCTTCCGTTGACCAAAATTTCCTCGACCTCTCTGGATGCGGCGGCGTTCTGTTCGATCCAAAACGTGGCAGCACCTTTCTCGACGGCCTCTCTTGCCAACTCGACGAGATCGATCTTTTCCCCCGGATACACTTGAACAATGTCGATCCTTTTCGGCACGTCGCGGAGCTTCGAGTAGCAACGAAGGCCCAGCAAGCTCTCCCGATCAGGCACAACCGGTATGACTTCAAGGCCCAACCCCAAGAGCTTTTCCATCGCTATGAAGCTGGCGCTGTTTGGGTCTGTGCTGACGCCGGCGACTGCTATGCGGCGGCAGTTCTCAAGAATTGCCTTGCGTTGGCGTCGGAGCAAATAAACCCTGCGAGCCAGATCCCCTTCCCAGTACCTATGGATTTGCTCAGCTCTTCGTTGTCTCGGTGTGCCTCCTATGTCGACTTCCACGTTGGACATGAATCGCTCCTTTCCCCGCAATCAGCCTGCTTGCAAATCCCCGGATTCCAGCCGGTCGGATGAGCCTGGGGCGTAAGAAAAACCCCCTGCTCGTAGGCGCAGCAAGACGCATACCAGCTTCGGGCGCTGAAGTTTCAATGACAAAAGCGACGCCCTTGCCGGTATTGCGAAGAAGACATCTGTAAGTTTGCAGTGTTGCGAAATGCTTAATCCGGGTCGTGGAAGAATCTTTAGTCCTAAGCGATTCTACACATGCCCCCTGTCATCGGCCAGCTTGCGAAACCAATCCGGCAAGGTAAAGTCGTCCGCACGATAGTTCGGCCCGTACCCTTTGATGTCAAGAATCGGCGTGCGGTCAAAGAAATCCAAGCCCTGCACAAACAGCCGATTCCCTTCCCGCCGCCGCAGCCGCACCAGCGTGAGACCGATGGGATTAGGCCGCGTTGGCGAATCCAGCGCAAAGACGCCGAGCCACGGCAGCTCTTCGATCGTAAAGCCGCGCCGCAGGAGACCCCGAGGTTTCACCTTTAATGGTCCGATCTGCTCCGGCCGCAGCCGGTCGAAGTACACAATCACGAACAAATGCGAGTAGCCGTCGATTCCTTCCAGCCCCTCGGCAAATTCCGGATAGATCTCCAACTCGCCTTCTCTGCCGCCCGTCTCTCTGACATCGGTATCGCTCGCCTTCATCTTGATGGTGCCGATCGGCTTGAATCTAATCTCCATGATGCCCCTCCGACTTCAAGTGTGAGCCCATTTCCACTCGGCGATCTCCGGCGGGTCAACGCCCTCGCGCCGGATGAATTTACCATGGTCGGCGATCTTGCGTTCGAACCTTACGATCAGCTCTTCCGCTTTCGCCGAGGTTTTCGGATTGCGCCAAGCGATTTTTTGCGCGCCCTGGATGACCAGATGGTACCGGCTCGTGCGATTATGAATATGCATATCGAACGGCGTCGTGGTCGTCCCTTCTTCCCGATAGCCGTTCAGATCGAAGCGAGAATTCTCCCGCCGCTCCCAAAGCAACTGTTTGATCGCCGCAGTGTAACCGTGAAAATTAAAGATCGTCGGACAATCCACCGGGAACAAACGCTCAAATCGCTCCGCGTCCAATCCATGGGGATACTTTTGTGGAATGCCAAGAACCAACAGATCGGTGACATTGACGACGCGCACGCGCCATTCTGGCGCCTCATGACGCAAGATATCCGCCGCCGCCATCGTCTCGAGGGTCAAATTGTCCCCTGAGCAGGCGAGCACCAATTCCGGATCTTCGCCGTCATTCGTGCTCGCCCAGCGCCACGTCGTTGCGCCGACGCGGCAATGCTCCCGCGCTTCTTCCCCCGAAAGCCACTGCGGCATCGGCTGCTTGCCAGCGATAACGACATTGATCATGTCCGTCACCGTCAGACATGCCTCAATGGTGTGGATCAAAGTGTTGGCGTCGGGTGGCAGATAGATCCGATAGGTGTGTCCTTTCTTTGTCAGCAAATTATTGATGAAGCCCGGTCCCTGGTGCGAATAGCCGTTGTGCTCCTGGCGCCAGGCTTCGGACGTCAGCAAATAATTCAAAGAGGAAATCGGCTTGC
>Ga0326597_10003031_pt1 | contig 24582 bp, 22 predicted proteins | sample RVTome_12_FD_203789 | JGI IMG/M metagenome (GOLD analysis project Ga0326597, IMG submission 203789) | Soil microbial communities from uranium-contaminated site in the Upper Colorado River Basin, Wyoming, United States - RVT100D185 | ecosystem: Environmental > Terrestrial > Soil > Contaminated >... | reverse complement strand
TGCGTGGTTATCACTACCACACCGGTATCGTATTTGCCGCGTATGTACCTGGAAAAGGTCAAGGCATCGCCTATGGCGGGCGCTATGATGATATTGGCAGCGCCTTTGGCCGCGCACGGCCGGCCACTGGTTTCAGCACGGATGTTAAAACGCTGCTGGCGTTAAGTTCAAATAATATTCAGGAACAGCCGGGAATCTTTGCGCCTTGCGCGGAGGATTCCGATCAAAAAGAGGTAATCAATGAATTACGGCAACAGGGGGAGATCGTGATCTGTGAATTGCCCGGACAGACGGGCAACGCACGCGAGATGGGATGTGATCGTCAACTGGTACGCAAAGGCAGCACCTGGAAGGTTGTTAAATTATAGAATAAGAGTGAAACGAACAACGAAATACGAGGAAAGAATGGGGAAAAATGTTGTTGTCATCGGCGCCCAATGGGGTGACGAAGGCAAAGGCAAGGTTGTTGATCTGCTGACGGAGAGGGCGACAGCCGTTGCCCGTTTCCAGGGTGGACATAATGCCGGGCATACCGTTGTCATCGACGGCCAAAAAACCGTTCTACACCTCATTCCCTCCGGGATCCTGCGCAACAACGTACGGTGTTTCATCGGTAATGGTGTGGTCTTGAGTCCTGCCGCATTGCTTGAAGAAATAAAAATGCTGGAAAAAAACAATGTGCCGGTGCGCAAACGGTTGCATATCAGTGATGCCTGTACATTGATCCTGCCGTATCACAGCGCGCTCGATCAGGCGCGCGAAAAAGCAAAAGGCAGTGCCGCAATTGGCACCACGGGCCGGGGGATAGGGCCTGCTTATGAAGACAAGGTTGCACGCCGTGCATTGCGCGTCAGCGATCTCCTGCATCGTGAGAGATTTGCTGCAAAATTGGGCGAGGTCCTGGATTATCATAATTTTATGTTGAAAAATTATTACAAGACCAGACCGATTGATTTTCAGTCTGTGCTGGATGACACACTTAAATTGGCTGAAGACATCATCCCCATGGTGGCTGATGTTGCAGAATTGCTCTACCAAATACATAAAAAGGGCGAGAACATTTTATTTGAAGGGGCACAGGGAACCTTGCTGGATATCGATCACGGGACATATCCCTTTGTGACTTCATCCAATACGACTGCCGGCGGTGCAGCCACCGGGACCGGGGTCGGACCGATGAATTTTAATTATGTACTGGGCATCACCAAAGCTTATACAACCCGTGTCGGATCAGGCCCGTTCCCGACAGAATTGTTTGACGAACTGGGTGAGCATCTGTCACGGGTCGGTCATGAGTTCGGCGCCACGACCGGTCGTAAACGTCGCTGTGGCTGGTTTGATGCCGTGGCACTCAGGCGTTCAAAACAGATTAATAGTTTGTCCGGATTATGCGTCACCAAACTTGATGTCTTGGATGGCCTGGAGACGTTACAACTTTGTACGGGATATGAATGTAATGGTGAAATCAGATTAACGCCCCCTTCGGGTGCGGATAATCTTGCTGATTGCAAACCGGTCTATGAGGAGATGCCGGGCTGGGAAGCGTCGACTGTGGGCATCAGGGAGTATAATGCCTTGCCTGAAAATGCCCGCCGTTATCTAAAACGTATAGAAGAGATTACTGATACGCCAATTGACATGGTATCTACAGGACCGGATCGCGAACAAACAATTATCCTGCGGCATCCGTTTGATTAAAAAGTGAAGCGTGAAGCGTATATTGTAAAACGTTCAATGTTTAATGTTCAACGGTAATACCTTAAACCTTGAACCTTGAACCTTGAACTTGAGAAATTGGTGCCGAGGAGAGGACTCGAACCTCCACGGGTCGCCCCGCTAGTACCTGAAACTAGTGCGTCTACCAATTTCGCCACCTCGGCGTGGCCCATCAAACAGACGGCGGACTTTACCTAGCCACTAAAATATTGTCAATGAATAGAACACCAACACGTAAAAACAAATCGCCAGATCAGCATGAACTCCCGGAACGAGAGGCGATCCTCAATTATCTGACTGACTGTAACAGGCCGCGCAGTCTGCGCCGTATTGCAGAGGCCCTGGGTGTTGAAGGAAGTGACGCCCGCCAGGCGCTTGACAAACGTTTGCGGGCCATGCAACGCGATGGCCAGATCATCAAAAACCGGCGTGAAGGTTATGGGCTGGTCGACAAGATGGATCTTTTGCGCGGCCGGGTAATAGCCCATCCCGACGGTTACGGTTTTCTCAAGATCGATGAAGGTGGTAATGATCTTTTCCTTTCACCACGTGAAATGCGCGGTCTCCTGCATGGCGATCGTATCCTCGCACGTGTTACGGGAATTGACAAACGTGGCCGCCGTGAAGGTGCATTGGTGGAAGTACTCGAACGTGCAAACCAGCAGATCGTGGGCCGTTACCACAGGGAAGGCAAAATCGGTTTTGTTGTGCCGGATAATAAACGCTTGCATCAGGATGTTCTGATCCCGCCCGCGAATGCAGGTAAGGCAAAACCTGGGCAATATGTTGTTGCCAACATCGTCCGTCAGCCCGACAGGCATACACAACCGGTTGGAGACATCGTTGAAATTCTCGGTGATCACATGGCGGCAGATCTGGCGGTGGAGATTGCCATTCGTACCTACGGTTTGCCATGTGAATGGCCGGACGATGTGATCGGGGAAACAAAGCGATTCACGGGGGAAGTCAATGAATCAGACAAGAAAGGCAGGAATGATTTAAGAAATCTTTCTCTTGTCACCATTGATGGTGAAGATGCACGTGATTTTGATGATGCCGTCTATTGCGAACGGCAGGAAAGCGGCTGGCGGTTACTCGTTGCGATAGCCGATGTTTCACATTATGTGCGACCGGGATCTGCACTGGATGAAGAGGCCGCGCTGCGGGGGAATTCTGTTTACTTTCCAAGACGGGTGATCCCGATGTTGCCGGAAATCCTTTCCGATGGCCTCTGCTCGCTGAAGCCAAACGTCGATCGCCTGTGCCTTGTATGTGAACTCAATATCAACAAACAGGGCAAGGTTAAAAATTTTCGTTTTTTTGAAGGAGTGATGCGATCAGCATCGCGACTGACCTATACGGAAGTCGCCGCAATATTGGTTGATAAGGATGCTTCTTTACGTAAACGATATGAGTCATTGCTGCCATATCTGGATAATTTATATAACTTGTATCAACTCGTCCATAAACACCGGCAATCCAATGCAGTCATCGACTTTGATTCTTCGGAATCACGGTTTGTGTTTGATGAAAACGGCAAGGTGGAAAATATTCATTCCTTTGAACGTAATGATGCACATCGCCTGATTGAGGAATTTATGTTGTCCGCAAATGTCGCCGCCGCACAATTCCTGCTTGAACATGAAATGCCCGTCCTGTTTCGTATCCATGAAACACCCAAGGAAGAGAAATTGAAAGATTTGCGTGCATTTCTTGGCGAACTGGGACTGAGTCTGGGTGGAGGTGAAGAACCGTCGGCAAAAGATTATGCACATCTGCTTGAGCATATTGAAGCAAGGGACGACAGACATTTAATCGAGACGGTATTGCTGCGCAGTTTACCCCTGGCGGTGTACAGCGCTGATAACGTGGGTCATTTTGGACTGGCCTTTCCGGCCTATACTCATTTCACCTCGCCGATACGCCGTTATCCGGATTTATTGATTCATCGCGCCATCCGCCATTTGTTGTATCACAATTCAGTCGAAGGATTTACATACCAGAAGGACGATATGCATAAATCCGGCGCACATTGTTCCATGACGGAACGCCGTGCGGATGAGGCGGCTCGGGAAATCGTTCAATGGCATAAATGTGAATTTATGCAGGAAAAGGTGGGCGAGGTATTCGATGGAACGATCAGTGGCGTGACTTCATTTGGAATATTTGTCGAACTTGATGACATCTATGTGGAAGGACTTGTGCACGTCACCGCATTGCCGATTGATTATTATCATTTTGATCCGATTGGCCATCGTCTGCGCGGGGAACGCAATGGCCGTTGCTATCGTTTGGCCAGCAGGGTAAAGGTGATGGTAATGAGGGTGAATCTTGATGATAAAAAAATCGACTTTGAACTGGTTGAATAATATTTGAGAATTTTCTGTCATGGCTGGCAATACTGAAATCGTCTATGGTATGCATGCCGTAAGACATGCATTGCAACATTCGCCGGTGTATGTATTGGAGCTCTGGATACAAAATGACAGGCAATCTGAACAGGCCATACGGGATATTATGCAGCTTGCCGGTACAACACCGGTGCAATATGTTTCCAAACAGGCCATGAACAAACTGACGCATTATGCCCGTCACCAGGGTGTTGTGATCAGGAAAAAGAAAGCGCGATCAGCAAACATCGATTTGACTTCGTTATTGACCTCGGAAGACAAGACCATACCACTTTATCTGGTGCTCGATGGAGTTCAGGATCCGCATAATCTTGGTGCCTGCATACGTACTGCCGATGCGGCCGGGGTGAAGGCCGTTATTATTCCGAAGGATCGTGCGGCGGGTCTCAATGCAACGGTGAGCAATGTGGCGAGCGGCGCCGCGGAAAATATTCCTGTTATTGAGGTTACAAATCTGGCGAGGTCTTTGCGGGCGCTGCAGGATGCGGGTATCTGGATCATTGGTACGGTGAATGATGCAGGGACCAGTATTTATGAAGTGGATTTAAACAGGCCATTGGCGCTGGTTATGGGGGCAGAAGGCAAGGGCCTCAGGCAAAACACCCGCGACCATTGCGATATGCTGGTCAATATACCCATGGCGGGTGTCGTGGAAAGCCTGAATGTTTCCGTAGCGACAGGTATTTGCCTGTTTGAAGCCATTCGTCAACGCAGATAACAGACCTGAGATTGCATGATATTGAGACATGCATTAATATCGCGCCCTCATTTCCTTGCTCCATTCCGCCGTTGGCGGGAGGGGCTGTTAAACCGGGAGGATTAGACGATGCGGCATTACGAAATTGTGTTTATGGTCCATCCGGACCAGAGTGAACAGGTACCGGCCATGGTAGAGCGGTACCGTTCCATGATTGATACTAATGGTGGCAAGATCCACCGCCTCGAAGACTGGGGCCGGCGCCAGTTGGCCTATCCCATCAACAAGATTCATAAGGCACATTACGTGCTTATGAATATTGAATGCAATGCCGAAACCCTTGAACAATTGGACAGCGCATTCCGGTTCAATGATGCGGTGATCCGGAATCTGATTATCAAACGCAGTGAGGTGATTACCGAACCTTCCCTGCTTGTAAAGGCCAAGGAACAGGATGAAGCAGGTTATGCAGCTGATAATGGTGATATCGACATAGGGAATGGATCTCCCGTTAAAGATCAAATCCCCGATGTTGCAGAATCAGGCGATGCAAATGACGCAGTTGAAGCAGAAGCGGGAAAAGACTGACTGGCCCGTGAACTACCCTATGAGAGAGGAATAGAACTATGTCACGTTATGTCCGGCGAAAACGATATTGCAAATTTACCGTAGAAGGTATTAAGGAAATTGATTATAAGGATCTGAACACATTAAAGAATTACGTCACTGAAACGGGCAAGATCGTACCCAGCCGGATTTCAGGCACCAATTCCCGTTATCAACGTCAACTGTCGACAGCCATCAAACGGGCACGTTTTCTGGCGTTAATTCCCTACTGCGATTCGCATTAGTATCATCTGATCTAGTTACGTATTTTTGCAGAAGTGCCGGTCTGACCCCCCGGGATCAAAGGTTTGTTCACGCGAGCCAGACGCTACAGATATAAGATCAGATAATCATGCGCGGATTGGGTACATATATATTACGCGGGCGCTTGCAGGCAATTGCTGTGACCAGCGTGTTGACCATGCTGTCGCTGTTATTGCCATTCCTGGCGTATATATTAAGTGGTGCACCACCCAGTCTTGTAACCCTGCGGCAAGGACCGATTGCAGGATTACAGGTCATCATCGGCAGTATGGTGGTGATAGCGGTGTTTGCATATTTGATAAATATGAATCCACAGATCTCCACCGTATTTGCGTTGGGGATTTGGATCCCGTTATGGCTCTGTGCAAACATTCTGCGCAGAACCGAATCCCAGGGCAGGCTGGTTCTGGCGGCAGGGGCTTGCGGGGCAGGTTATATCCTGGTGATGTACCTGCTGGTTGAAGATGTGCCCCAATGGTGGAAGACCTGGCTGGATGCCTGGATGACACAGGCCTTGCCGGCCGATCAAGGAGAGCAATACCGTGAAGTACTGACCTCCGTCGCACCGCTCATGAATGCCATGATGGCAGCAGGTCTGGTCATTAGTTTGATATCGACCCTATTGATTGCTCGCTGGTGGCAGGCGCTGCTGTGTAGTCCAGGGGGGTTCAGAAAGGAATTCCATGCGCTGCGTCTGCCCAGGGGATTACTGATCGTTGTATTCGTGGGCCTGGTTATGATGGTGATGGGCAAGAGCAACCCGGGTTCACCGGCATTGGATATATTGATTGTACTGGTGTTTCTGTACTTGTTTCAGGGGATCGCCATGATCCACCGCACGATTGCTGCAAGGGGCCTGTCCCAGGCATGGTTGGTGGCTATGTATGCGCTGTTATTTGTTGTACCCCAGGCGATTTTGTTTCTTGCGTGCCTGGGAATGGTCGATTCCTGGCTGGTTAAGACTGCCGTTACCGGGCGAAATGACAATTCATAAGGTGCAGATTATGATATGGATAATCAAGTATAAGGGGTGATTTTGATGGACGTTATTTTATTAGAGAAGATACACAAATTGGGCAATCTCGGTGATCAGGTCAGGGTCAAGGCGGGTTATGGACGAAATTTCCTTATTCCCAGTGGTAAGGCCATCCCCGCAACACCGGCGAATGTAGAAAAGTTTGAGGCACAGCGTGCGGAATTGGAGAAGACCCAGGCCGGGGTATTCGAGCAGGCAACAGCCAGGGCCTTGAAGCTCAATGAAGTGTCAGTGACTCTCGTCAGAAAGGCCGGCAATGAAGGCAAGTTGTTTGGCTCGGTCGGAACCATAGATATTGCTGAAGCGGTTACACAAACAGGCGTGGAGCTGGCCAAGCAGGAACTACGTCTGCCCCGCGGTCCGTTCAGGACTGTAGGCCAATTTGAGGTGGACGTGCATTTGCACGCCGATGTTGATGCAAAGGTCAAAATTAATATCGTTGCAGAAGAAGAAAAAGAAAAAACAGAGTAAATACATACGGATAATCTTGACGCAAAAGACGGGATATAATCACCAGGCAGCTAATCCCTTATGTTGCCCCCTTAACCATGACTAACTCCAACAGGGGAAGTGTGAATGCAGAAAATCATCCAGACATCGGGTATCAGGGACAAGGAAACCGCATCATTAAAAATACCGCCGCATTCGATAGAGGCGGAAATAGCCGTACTGGGCGGTGTCCTGCTTGATAACAGTGTCTGGGAGAAAATAGTTGAGCGTGTTTCTGAAGAAGATTTTTATCGCAAGGACCACCGTATTATTTTTCACGCTATCGCCACACTTGATTCAGACGGAAAACCCTTTGATGTTGTAACTGTTGCAGAGTGGCTGGACAGCCACAAACAACTTGAGGATGCCGGTGGACTGCCTTATCTCGCTGCTCTTGCCGAGAATACTGCGGGTTCCGGCAATATTACCGCCTATGCTGATATTGTTCGTAAACGTTCCATTCTCAGACAATTAATCCGTGCCACAAACGAAATCAGCGAATCAGTTTTTAACCCACAGGGACGGAACAGTGATGAAATTCTCGACTTCGCCGAACAGATAGTATTTGAGATCGCAGAGCGGGAATCGAAAGGACGCAAAAACTATAGTTCGATAAAAGATTTACTGGTCAGGGCCCTGGATCGGGTGGATGAACTCTTCCACCTGGATAATCCGATTACCGGTGTGGCCACCGGTTTTGAAGATTTCGACGACCGTACTGCCGGACTGCAACGCTCCGATTTGATCATTATTGCCGGGCGGCCATCAATGGGCAAGACAGCATTCGCCATCAATATTGCAGAGCATGCTGCAATCAAACATAAATTATCCGTCGCCGTTTTCAGTATGGAAATGTCCAGTGTACAATTGGCAATGCGCATGATGTCTTCACTGGGACGTATCGATCAGCACAAGGTGCGTACCGGTAAATTACACGATGATGACTGGCCCCGTTTAACTTCCGCTGTCGAGATCCTCAAGGATTCCAGACTGTTTATCGATGATACACCTGCACTGACGCCGGCTGAATTACGGGCCCGGTGCCGCCGCATTACCAGAGAACATGGCCTTGATTTGATTATCGTAGACTATTTGCAGCTGATGCAGGTCCCGGGGACGAAGGAGAACCGCGCCACAGAGATCTCCGAGATCTCGCGTTCACTCAAGGCCATGGCCAAGGAACTCAATGTCCCGGTCGTTGCGCTTTCCCAGTTAAACCGAAGTCTGGAACAACGTCCGAATAAACGCCCGGTGATGTCAGACCTGCGTGAAAGTGGTGCGATTGAACAAGACGCCGATTTGATCGTCTTTATCTACCGTGATGAAGTCTATAACGAGGACACACCGGACAAAGGCAAGGCGGAAATTATTATCTCCAAACAACGCAATGGACCAATTGGTATGGTGCCACTGACATTTCTTGGACAATTTACACGTTTCGAAAACTACATCGTAGAAAAACCCTATATGCAAGGGTATGATGAATGACACGGCCGGCAAGGGTTGTCATCAACCTGTCAGCCCTGCGTCATAATCTCGCACGCGTTCACGAACTCGCCCCCGCCTGTAAAATCATGGCCATCGTCAAGGCGGATGGTTACGGCCATGGATTGACAAGAGTTGCACATGCCTTGGCCGCCGCAGATGCATTTGGCGTGGCCTGTCTTGAGGAAGCGCGGGAATTGCGGGGGGCGGGGATCAAACAGCCGATCATCCTGCTCGAGGGGCCTTATTCCGCCAATGAATTAACAAAAATTGTGAACCTCGGGCTGGATATCGTTATACATGATGTGACGCAGGTCGAGATGCTGGAGCGTGCTGTTCTGCCCAGGCCGGTTGTGGTCTGGCTCAAAGTGGATACCGGAATGCATCGCCTCGGTTTTTTACCTGAAGCGATTACAAGGATATGGCAACGTTTGAATGATTGTAAGGCGGTGGCAGACAAAATCTATTTAATGACTCATCTGGCTGTGGCAAATGAACGTGACAACCCGATGAATCATGCCCAGATCGAATGTTTTCATAAAGTGTGCGCCAATCTGGCAACGGAAACATCCATAGCAAACTCGGCAAGTATCCTGGCCTTTCCCGATACCCATGCCGATTGGGTGCGGCCGGGTCTGATGTTATATGGTGTATCGCCACTATGTGACAGCTCTGGCGTTGATGAAGGACTTAAACCGGTAATGACCCTTAAATCTGAATTGATTGCTGTCAAGAATTTACGCGCAAATGATCCGGTGGGCTATGGCGCAACCTGGCGTTGTCCGGAAGATATGCCGGTCGGGATAGTTGCCGCAGGTTATGGTGACGGTTATCCGCGTCATGCGCCTTCCGGTACACCTGTGCTGGTTAATGGTGAGCGTGTAGCGCTGATCGGCCGTGCCTCAATGGATATGTTAATCGTTGATCTGCGCAAACAGCCCCGGGCAAAGGTAGGTGATCCTGTGGTGTTATGGGGTGAAGGATTACCGGTAGAAGAGCTTGCCCGTCACGCCGATACCATTCCTTATGAATTGCTCTGTGCAGTACACAAGCGGTTACAGTTTATTGAATATGGCAAAGGCTAAGCTTCAGTATCAATGCAGCGAGTGTGGTGCAACGGCGCCCAAGTGGGTCGGGCAATGCCCGGATTGCAATGCGTGGAATACCTTGATTGAAGTGATTGCAGAGTCCACCGGCGGGCCCCGGTCGCCACGTTTTCGTGAACATCAGGTTGCACCGGCCGAGGTCTGTTATCTCAATACTGTCGATACTGTCAAGTCACCGCGGCTTGCTTCGGGCATATCAGAACTCGATCGGGTAATCGGTGGCGGACTGGTGAACGGTTCAGTCATCCTGCTTGGTGGTGATCCGGGCATAGGCAAATCCACTTTACTGATACAGGTACTTGCAGCCATCAGTACTGCAACCAGCACGGACACTCTTTATGTCTCCGGTGAGGAATCAGCCCAGCAGATTAGTCTGCGTGGCCAGCGCCTTGGTCTTGCACTCGATCGCCTGCGCCTGTTAACGGAGAACTACCTTGAACGGATCCTGTCGGTTGCCGCGACCGAGAGGCCAGGTGTCATGGTCATTGATTCGATCCAGACAATGTATACCGGGATGCTGCAGTCCGCCCCCGGTGCCGTAGCCCAGGTCCGGGAATGTGCCGCACAACTGGTGCGGTTTGCCAAACAGACGGGTACCATTATTTTATTGGTCGGTCATGTGACCAAGGAAGGGACCCTGGCCGGCCCGCGGGTGCTGGAGCACATGGTGGATACCGTGCTTTATTTTGAAGGTGAAAGCAACAGCCGCTACCGGGTGATACGCGCTGTAAAAAACCGTTATGGTGCTGTAAATGAACTCGGGATATTCGCAATGACGGACAAGGGGTTGCGTGAGGTGAGCAATCCATCTGCAATCTTTTTGTCTCAGCATAAAGAACTGGTTTCCGGCAGCGTTGTGTTGGTCACACGGGAAGGCACCCGGCCGCTATTGGTGGAAGTTCAGGCCCTGGTAGATGAATCGCATCTCACTAACCCGCGCCGCGTGACTGTCGGTCTTGAGCAGAATCGTCTGGCGATGTTGCTTGCAGTGTTGCATCGACATGCCGGGGTTGCGACATATAATCAGGATGTATTTGTGAATGTCGTAGGCGGCGTAAAGATTATCGAGACGGCGGCGGACCTTGCGGTCATTTTGGCAGTCATATCCAGTCTGAAAAATGTTCCCTTGCCGAAAGATCTGGTGGTGTTCGGAGAAGTTGGCCTGGCAGGTGAGATCAGACCGGTACAGAACGGTCCGGAACGGCTGCATGAGGCGGTCAAGCATGGTTTCAAACAGGCCATCATCCCCCAGGCCAATAGCCCACGGCAGGGGATAAAGGGGTTAACTATAACGGTCGTCAATCGCCTGTCGGATGCATTAGAACAGTTTTGAATGATTACGCTGATCTGGCGGAGTCATGCTGACCCGTATCATCTTTGATTAAAGTGATCTTGGCCGTCTTTACGGCATTTTCTGCCGCCTGGGTGATCTCAACTGCGTAATGCCCGATGCGCAGGCTGGTTCCGGCCTCGGGAATATTCTCAAGATGTTCGAGAATCAGGCCATTCAGGGTCTTGGGCCCGTCTGAAGGTAACTTCCAGTGCAGTTGTTTGTTGATATCGCGGATTGTGGCAGTGCCGTCAATAATAACTGATCCATCCTGCTGTGAATGGATGTCCTGATTGAAGGTTTGCATGTCAGTTGTGAATTCACCGACGATTTCTTCCAGGATATCTTCCAGAGTGACCATGCCCTGGATGACACCGTATTCATCCACCACAAGTCCGGTGCGCCGTTTTTGGCGCTGAAAATTGACGAGTTGTGTATGTAATGGTGTGCCTTCAGGTACGTAATATGGTTCTGACGTGATCTTTTCAAGATCAGCGGGAGTAAATTCATTTTTATCTGTCAATACACGCAGGACGCGCCGTACGTGCAGCATTCCGATGAGATTATCGATATTGTCGCGATATACAATCAGGCGGGTATGCTGACAATTGGTCAATTGCTCGAGAATCTCATTGGGAGGATCATTCAGATCAATCCCAATCAGTTCACTACGCGGCACCATGATGTCATCAACGGTTTCATTTTCAAGATCAAGGATGCTAAGCAGCATGCGTTGATGTTTTGTGGGAATCATTGCCCCTGCTTCGCGTACAATGGTTCTGAGTTCTTCACGGCTCAACGGCGCATTTTCCCGGTCTTCAGGATTGATTCCAAAGAGTGCAATAATACCATTGCTGAACGTGCTGATCGCATAGACAAAGGGATAACAAATCTTCATTAGTGGATTGAGAACATAAGATGCAGTCAGGGCAACTTTCTCCGGGCGGATGGCGGCATAGGTCTTGGGCGCCATTTCGGCAAATATTAATACGATGGGTGTCAGCAATATGGGGGCTATCGCATAACCTGCTTCACCGATTAGCCGTACAGCAATGAGAGTCGCAATAGATACTGCCAGAAAATTAGCCAGATTATTGCCGAGCAGAATCAGACCGATAAGCCGGTCGGGACGTTCCAGCAGGGCATTTGCCAGGATGGCTCCCCGATGTTTGTCTTTAACTAGGTGGCGCAGACGGTATCGATTCAGGGCCATCATCCCGGTCTCTGAAACGGAGAAGAATGCGGAGAGCAGGATCAGTAGAAACAGTATGCCGAAGAGTAGAGATAGGGAAATATCGTCCAAACAATCACTAACCTTAATCTATATCAGGAGCTGTATTTTCGATGATGGGGATAGGGAGGCGCAAGCAACAATTTTAACTATTTGATTGTTATACCCTTTTCAGGATCAACTCCAGGACCAGCTTGGATCCGAAATAGGCCAGCATCAGCGAGATAAAGCCGCCGATGGTCCAGCGTATCGCTTTTTTGCCGCGCCAGCCGCGCGTCCAGCGGCCCCAGAGCAGAATGCCAAAGATGATCCATGCGAGTATGGAAAACACGGCCTTGTGTGCCAGATGCTGGGAGAAAATATCATGCAAAAACATCAATCCCGTCGCGAGACTGAGACTCAACATAAAGAAACCGATGGCGATGATCTGTATCAGCAATTCCTCCATGATCTGCATGGGGGGGAATTGCATGATATTGGCAGGATGTTTAATGCTGATCTGTCGATCCTGCAGGGCAAGCAATGCCGCTTGCAGTGCGGCGATCGTAAGCAGGCTGTAGGCACAGATGGATAACAGCACATGTAAATGCAGTCCCATGGGCGCTGTATCAGGCAGGATACGGCTGCTCTGAAAGATGATCTCGAGTAACAGTGCCACCGCAGTCAGTGGAAAAAAGATGATGGCCAGATTTTCCAGTGGTTTACTCAAGGTGGTTATTAGTACGATAAATGAAACACCCCAGCTCATTAGTGACAAGGCATTGTAGAATCCCAGATTCAGGCCGCCAATGATGTTGATATTTTGATAGAGCACTATACTGTGTAACAGCAATGCAATGAGTCCAAAGATGAAAAACTGGGATTTAAAGAAGCGCTTTCTTTCATCGCCGGGGTGGAACAAACCACTGCCTAATCTAATTGCAGCGAGCAAATAAAATATAATGGCAGTAATACTGATAAAGATGATCATTGTATGATCTTGATTGAATTTATTTGTATGATTGCATACTTAGCGGTTTCGTTGAAGGTCATTTCCATAAATAATCTGTTAGCTTGAAGCATTGTACGATGTCATCAAATTTTTCTCATAATTATGTTTGAAAATATCTCTGAACGTCTTGGACGCACAATAAAGGATCTTCGCGGCCATGGCCGCCTGACCGAAGACAATATCTCGAATACCCTGCGCGAGGTGCGCACAGCCCTGCTCGAGGCTGATGTTGCATTACCCGTGGTACGGGAATTTATAGAGCATGTCAGACAACGCGCCCTTGGAAAAGAGGTGATGACCAGCCTGACACCCGGACAGGTGGTTATAAAAATCGTCAATGAAGAACTTGTTTCTTTAATGGGTGATATCAATACCGGGTTAAATTTCAACACCCAACCTCCGGCAATTATCCTTTTAGCGGGTCTGCAAGGTACCGGCAAGACCACAACGGTAGTCAAGCTCGCTCGTTATCTAAAGGAAAAACTGAACAAAAAATCAATGGTCGTTAGTTGTGATATTTACCGTCCTGCCGCTATTGATCAGTTACAAACATTAGCTGCCGAAATAAACGTTAAATTTTTTCCCAGTGCAGTTGATCATGGCCCTGTCCAGATTGCCAGGTCTGCACTGGACGATGCACGCAAGCAATATGTCGATGCCCTGATCGTTGATAGTGCAGGACGACTACACATCGATGACGTGATGATGCATGAAATTCAGCAATTGCATGCAGTATTAAATCCGAGTGATACCTTGTTTGTTGTCGACAGCATGATGGGTCAGGATGCCGTGAATGCCGCACAGGTCTTTAACCGTGCCTTACCTTTAACGGGTGTTATCCTGACCAAGACGGATGGTGATGCGCGCGGTGGCGCCGCACTCTCGGTCCGGTATGTCACGGGGAAACCCATCAAGTTTATGGGCACAGGAGAAAAAACATCAGCGCTTGTGCCTTTCCACCCGGATCGTATTGCCTCACGTATCCTGGGTATGGGTGATGTACTCAGCCTGATAGAAGAAGTAGAACAAAAAACAGATAAGGAGAAGGCTCAAAAACTGGCCACGAAATTGAAGAAGGGCAAGAGATTTACCCTGGAAGATTTTCGTGAACAGTTGCAACAAATGCGCAACATGGGGGGTATTGGAAATCTGCTCGAAAAATTGCCGGGTATTCCGGCATCAGCAAAAAATATAGATGCGCACAAAGGCGATAAGGAATTTATAAAACTTGAGGCGATTATCAGTTCCATGACATTAATGGAGCGGCGCACACCCGATATCATCAAAGGATCGCGCAAAAAACGGATAGCGGCAGGCTCCGGTACGCAGATACAGGATGTGAATCGGCTGCTGAAACAGTTCGACCAGATGCAGAAGATGATGAAGAGGTTTACGGGAAAGGGCGGGATAAACAATATGCTGCGCGGGTTGGGCGGCAAGCTTCCTCCCGGCGGAATGCCGTTCTGAATGGATTTGCGCATAAATCCTGTGTAATAAATCCATTTTTGATAAATTTAATCCTTTTTATTGAATACTTTACAGGTTCTTTTGTCTAATTTATATTAAGATTATCCCGTAACCTGAATTTATCATGCTGATCCCGGTAATTTGGGTTGTTACCCAGTGCCGGGACAACAACACATCGGAACAACATGTCGGATGATATAGAAAAAAACGCGCTTGATTATCATCGCTATCCCAGACCAGGCAAGATAGAGGTTGTCGCGACCAAACCACTTGCCAATCAACGTGATCTGGCCCTCGCCTATAGTCCGGGTGTGGCTGAAGCTTGTAACGCCATCGTTTCAGATCCTGCCGCTGTGGCCGAGATGACTGCACGCTCTAATCTGGTGGCGGTCATTACCAATGGCACTGCTGTCCTTGGTCTGGGTGATATTGGGCCACTGGCGGCAAAGCCGGTCATGGAAGGCAAGGCGGTTTTATTCAAGAAATTTGCCGGAATTGATGTCTTTGATATTGAGATTAATGAAAAGGACCCGGATAAACTGATTGAGATCATTGCCAGTCTTGAACCCACCTTCGGTGGTATCAATCTGGAAGACATCAAGGCACCGGAATGTTTTCAGGTTGAGGGCAAGTTACGTAACCGTCTCAAGATCCCAATCTTCCATGACGATCAGCATGGCACCGCGATTATTGTTTCTGCAGCGATCCTGAATGCCTTGCGTGTTGTAGATAAAAAGCTGGAGGAAGTAAAAATCGTAACCACAGGGGCAGGCGCGTCTGGGATCTCCTGTCTGAAATTGCTCGTCAGGCTTGGATTGTCTAAGGAAAATATCATTGTGATTGATCGATCCGGCGTAATTTATCGGAACCGTGCCGGTGGGTTAAGTCCACATAAACGCATGTTTGCCAGTGATACCAAGGCGCGGACACTCACAGATGCAATTAAAGGTGCTGATATCTTTCTTGGCCTGTCCGGTCCTGGGGTATTGAAACAGGAGATGGTCAGGGGCATGGCGGAACGTCCGATCGTTATGGCCTTGGCAAATCCGATCCCGGAGATCCTGCCGGAGGAAGTCAGGGCCGTGCGTCCGGATGCCATTATTGCTACAGGACGTTCTGACTATCCGAATCAGGTGAATAATGTATTGTGTTTCCCGTTTATTTTTCGTGGTGCCCTCGATGTTGGTGCGACTACGATAAACAAGGAGATGCAGATCGCCTGTGTGCACGCCCTGGCGGAATTAGCGATGGAAGAAGCACCCGATACTGTGGTTGCGGCCTATGGAGGCATTGAACTCAAATTTGGTCGCGATTATTTAATCCCGAAGCCATTTGATCCCCGTTTGATTCTGAAACTTGCACCCGCGGTAGCCAAGGCCGCAATGGACAGTGGTGTGGCCACCCGGCCGATTGAAGATATGAATGCCTATCGCGATCAATTATTACGCTATGTATATGAATCGGCCATGCTGATGCGCCCGGTGTTTGAGCGCGCCAAACAGGCCCCGAAACGGTTGGTCTATGCTGAAGGCGAAGAACCCAAGGTCCTGCGCACAGTGCAATCCATCCTTGATGAAGGTCTGGCAAAGCCAATCGTTATCGGCCGTACCGAAATCATTCATGAACGGATCAAGCAGTTAGGCTTACGCATGCGTCCTGATCAGGACGTCGAGATCGTGGATCCAAATAATGATGATCAGTACAAAAATATCCTGACCGGGGCAGGGAGAAAACAGGTTTCAATTACGATCAACACCCTGATTGCAGCCAGGATGATCAATCAAGGTCAGGCAGATGGATTGATTTGCGGTACAGTAGGACAGTATCACGAACATCTTCAACACGTCATTAATGAACTCGGTGTACGCAGTGATGTTGGACAACCCGCTGCGATGAACATCGTATTGCTAAAGAAGGGCGTGTATTTTATTTGTGATACGGCCGTGACGGCAGATCCGACTACCGAACAGATTGCCGAGATTACACTCCTGGCCGCGGAAGGTGTCCGGCGCTTTGGTATTACGCCGAAGGTGGCATTATTATCCTATTGCAATAATGGTACGGGGACTTCAGCTGCGGCAAGCAAGATGCGTGATGCCCTGAAAATCATCCGGGCACGTGATCCGGGGCTGGAGATCGACGGCCAGATGCGTGCTGATGCCGCGTTAATGGAAAGTATTCGTGAAACGGTATTACCTGATAACCAGTTGAAGGGCAGTGCCAATCTGTTAATCATGCCAAACCTTGATGCGGCAAAGATCGCGTATGATTTAATCAAGGTGCTTGGTGACGGGACGACTATCGGTCCGGTATTGTTAGGGCTCAATCAACCAGTGCATATCATGACAACGTCTGCTACTGTACGCCGCATCCTGAATGCCAGCGCACTGGCTGTGGTGGACGCACAAATGGGTAACCAAAAACAAGCGAGGCAGGAAAAAACTCCGGAACTTCCTATACGCAGGGCCAGCTAGGAAATCGTTGGCCAGCCGGATTTAATTCTGGGCCTGATGTGCCCTGATAAAATTATCGACGAGTTGCATTGAATAGTCGTAAAGATAATGCAATCCCATTCCGCTAATCTGCAGCGCTCCAATCTGACCATCAGACCATGTTCTGACTGAATAAAATGCATTATTTCCTTGTGGCAGCGGAATCTTTTGTTTTACGGACAGATTGAGGTCATAAGAGTAGAAGGCGTAATAGGGTATTGTTAGCCGTACTCTGAGATCGAGTAATACAGCTTCCGGGTTCTCCAGAGATTCCTCGAAACTGATGACGTTGAATCCCGCATCACGCAGACGCTGTGATATTTTTTCCTGCAGTTCATTTTTTGTTACGCCATAACGAAGCATCTCGCCGTAATAGGAACCGATAGGGGGATCAATATTAACGGCGACGGTTTTAAGTCCTTGCAGTGTGGCATTCGCGTAGGTTTGATGGTCTTCATAATATGCGGCCCCGGCTGACAGGCTGAGAAATAACAACAGTATTGCGCTGATATGTACCAAGATACGCTTTTTCATTACCTGCCTCCTGACTGGATCAAACCGGTTTTAACATATGACCGGATTTGCCCGTGATTAGTTTCGCCACACAGGTAGTGTAGCAGAAATCATACAGATTCGATTTTAAACATTATTAGTCTTTTCGTATAAATACATGGATTAGACTCGATACAATTAATATTAAAAAGCAGGCCAGGCTCCATTCGGCAATACTGAGTCCGAGGAATTGCCACTGGATCTCCGCGCATTCACCAGAGCCGCTTAATATCATTTGCAGTGCCTGTCCCAGCGGAAACGCCTCAAGCATGTATTCAAGCCCCGGCCCGCACTCAGGGACCTGATCTGCTGGAAGATGTTGCAGCCAGACCTGACGGCCCGCAATGCCTGCACCGGCAAGCGCGGTCAGGGTGATCAAACTGCAATAAATTCGTCCGGATAATTTACCGGGGTCATGTAGCGCGGCGACAAAGGCAATGAAAGCAACAAGGATATAGGCGATACGCTGGAATACACACAGGGGGCAGGGTTCCAGTCCCTTACCGTGTTCAAGATACAATCCAAAAACCAGCAGGCCAATGCACGCCAGAAACACAAGAACATAAAACAAGCGTGTTGAATTTAAACTACCCATAGCTAACCAATATCTTCAATTAATATAGTCATGCAGAAATTCCGGGATACGTTCTTCCAGCCAATAACGCGGACGCCATGGTAAATGACCGCTGATAAAACCCACGTGTCCGCCATTCCTGGAGAGTTCAAGGATAACATTGTCATGTAATTCTGTATCCTGGGGGATGGCGTCCGGTGTTAAGAACGGATCATCTTCGGCATGCAGAATGAGCGTTGGTACCCTGATTAAATGTAAATACTGCCGGGAACTGCATACTGAATAATAATGTTCACTGCTTTTGAAGCCATGCAGCGGTGCGGTGACAAAATTATCGAATAAATGAAAGGTGTTCCAGTCTGGCACGTCTTTGATGGAAAACGGCGCATCATTTCTATGCCTGAATTTATCAATGATCCTTCTCTGCAACCGTTTCAATAAATACCGCTGATATATTTTTGATAAACCCTGGTTGAGCCGATCGGCCCCTTTGGATAAAACAAAGGGTACGGATATAGCCACTGCAGCGCTGAGCATTGTATTGTTCTGATCTTCGCCCAGGTATTTTAATAGTGCGTTGCCTCCCAGGGAAAATCCGATGGCTGCCAGTTTTGTATCCGGGTGACGCGCGTGTAATGTCTGGATCAGAAACCGCAGATCACCGGTTTCACCTGAGTGATAACCGCGTGCCTTGCGATTATGTGTCCCGCTGCAACCGCGAAAGTGCATTAACACGGTACGCCAGCCATTATTATGCAGCGAGTATAAAGCACCCCTCGTATAATGCGAATTGATGGAACCTTCCAGGCCATGTAATACGATGACAATTGGACCTGACTTGTTTTCAGTCCATACAAGATCGAGAAAATCATCATCGGGCAGTTCCAGGCGTTCCCATTCAAGCTTGAGGCCAGGGGTACGACGCGTAATCCCCGGCCAGATTGTCTGTGCGTGTGCACCGGGCAACCACCACGCAGCTTTGAAGTTTGAGTTCCTTATCATTAACTCGCAGTTGTTTCAGAATATCTCTCAAAATAACTGGAATCCATCTCAAAAATCTGCCGAGCGCAGGTAGAACGCGAAGCCCGCGAGGATGCGACGAGACAGTACCCGGCAGTACGGCGAGGAGCAACGCAGCGGGCGACAATGGTATACCAAGCGCAGGCTTTTTTGAGACGGATTCTATTCAATATGCCGTTTGACGATGTCATGATAAGCATCAATACGCCGGTCACGGAGATACGGCCAGATACGCCGGATGGCATCCGTCCTTTTGCTGTCGATTTCTGCAATGATTACATCTGCCTTATCGATAGGCGCCTTGGCGAGTATTTCGCCCTGTGGACCGGCAATAAAGCTCGATCCCCAGAAATCCGCACCATTGGTTTTTTCTGTTGGATCATGTTCATGTCCGACGCGATTGCTGACGATGACCGGCAGGCTGTTGGCAATGGCATGTGATTTCTGGATCGTCATCCAGGCATTACGCTGTCTGACTTTCTCCTCTTCGGTATCGTTGAGATCCCAGCCGATGGCACTGGGATAGAACAGAAGTTCCGCACCTGCCAGGGTCATAAGGCGCGCCGCCTCGGGAAACCATTGGTCCCAACACACCATGACACCCAGCTTGCCAACAGAAGTCTCAATAGGAATGAAGCCCTGATCGCCGGGGGTAAAATAGAATTTTTCGTAATAACCGGGATCATCCGGGATATGCATCTTGCGGTATATCCCGGCAATGCTGCCGTTATTATCAAGGACAACAGCAGTGTTATGATAAATTCCCTTGGCACGTTGTTCGAAGATTGAAGCAACGATAATGATCTTGAGATCCTCTGCATGTTTTGCCAGAATTTTTGTCGTAGGACCGGGGATGGATTCCGCAAGATCAAAATTACGCGCATCTTCACTGACACAGAAATAGGGCAGGGCGTGCAATTCCGGCAGTAAAACAATGTCTGCGCCGAGTTTAGCTGCTTTGTGTATGCCGGATATTGATTTATCCAGGTTTGAATTGTAATCAGGGCTGCAGTCATGTTGTACGACTGCAACTTTGATGCTTTTATTCATGTAACGACTCCTGACGGGAGTTGCATGGTAACGCAATGCAGGCTGCCAAATTGACGTATCAGTGGCCTGCAGTGTATACCGATAATTTTACGATCAGCAAAGCATTCATTAAATATCTCAAGCGCCTCATTGTCTGTATCAGTATCATATAGAGGGACCAGGACAAGATCATTGCATATCAAAAAATTGGCATAACTTGCAGGTAAATATCCGCTGTCATCATCCATGATGATTGGGCAAGGTAAGGAAATCAGTTGATATGGTTTACCATTTGCCTGCATCAATGATCGCAGCTCGGTCGCCATCAGGTTCAATGATTCATAATTAGGATTATCGGGATCGCTGCACGCAACATAAACCAAGGTCCCGGTGTTGATAAACCGTACCAGGGTATCGATATGGCCGTTGGTATCATCACCGGACAATTGACCGTGTTTTAACCAGATTGTTCTCCTGGCACCCAGGTATTCGGCAAGTTTTGCCTCAATCTGCGCCTGTGCCAGTCCTTTATTTCGCTGCGGGGATAATAGACACGATGTTGTCGTTAGCAGGGTGCCCAGACCATCAGTCTCAATACTCCCGCCTTCGAGGACAAAATTAATTTTACTCAATGGCGTTTGTCCAAATGCATTCGTACTGTGAAGAACTGAAGTAATTTTATTGTCGAGTCCGGCGGGATATTTTTCACCCCAGCCGTTGAACGTGAAATCGAGGAGCAGGGGTTTATTATCTTGCAGTACGGTGATCGGTCCATGATCACGAACCCAGCTGTCGTTGGAAGGGGCAATATGCAGCCGGCACGTATCAGGCCGGACCACATTATGTTGTAATAATTTTTCCACATGTGTTCTGTGTGATTCATCATGACAGGCGATAATCACAGGCTGTACTGCGCTGACATGCCGGGTAATCTCAACGAAAACAGTTTCGGCATCATGTAAATATGGCCGCCAGTCGGTCTCCGCATGGGGCCAGGTGATGAGTAAACCTGATTGAGGTTCCCATTCGGCGGGTAATCGAATGCTCACAGGAAATGTTCTGCCGGATAGGTGATTGACTGTAATTCGGTGTGGCCTTGCCCTGTGCCATGCAGACGTAGTGGCGCTCCATCAGCTGCGCTGATCTCGGTAACTGCCAATAAACTGAAACCGCCATCCGGATTGCGTTCCGCATCAATGACATCCCCTGCCAAAGTGCCTGTATCAGTACGCTCCAGACGATCGCCAGGCCCGGGCATTACTTCATTGTTGCACGTACCAAGATACATCCTGCGTTTGAGTTGTCCCCGATGATGCAGGCGAGCAATCACCTCCTGGCCGGGGTAACAACCCTTCTGGTAACTCAGTCCCTGCATTTGATCAATATTCAGCATCTGCGGCAGAAAAGCCCCGCTTGTGGCCTCAAGAATCCAGGGTATTCCCGCTTCAATATCCATCAGGCTCCAGGTAGCACGATCACCTTCTGTGAATGCTATAAGGACCCTGTCTAAAATTGCTGACACCTTATCCATCCTGCTTATCAGAATGGAACGGGGTGTTTTACCCCACATCCTGAGTATGCACAGATCCTCAGTCTGGTATTTCGGGTTCGCATTCCCGGAAATACCGGCATGCATTGTTTGTAATATCATGTACATATCAGGTCCGGCCAGACCAATCAGCGCATACTCATCACTGACATCCTTGATAGTGACTTTGGATCGTAGAATAAACTTCGACAGACGGTTGATGATTTTATCTTTCAGCATGGAAGGTAATATGAGCATCAGCGATGTACCTTCGGCAAAAAGAATGAACGTGCATATCACCCGCCCGTCGGGTTGGCACCATGCACTGAAAAGCCAGCCTGATGAATGTAATTTACTTACATCACCGGCGATCTGGTTTTGCAGAAATTCATTCGCATCATTACCTGATATTTCAAGCAATGCGAAATGTGACAGATCAAAATATTGATTAGGGGGATGGATCATTTTTAAACAGCCGAACGTTAACAGGTAATTTACGAAAGGCGAAGATTATGCTTTAACCGAATGAGTTTATAAATATGATTTTCAGACCGGATACCAGTCAATTATCCCTGTTAACCGATTGAGGCAGATTTATCTCTCGTATGATTTCGATCAAATGTCTTATTTGTTCATTCGGCGGTTCAGCCCTGCCCATAATCCAGGCCATGATATCCAGATCCGGTTGTTCAAGCAGTTGTTCAAAGGCGTCTTTTTCCTCGTTTGTCAAGAGATCAAAGCGTTTCTCAATAAAATACTGCAACAGCAGATCCATTTCTCGAATACCGCGGCGGCAGCGCCACAGCAAACTGGAACCGCTGTTCATGGTCATCTTATATGGTGCGGGAAACCAGCAGTTTCTTGATCTCGGCGATCGCCTTGGCCGGATTGAGACCTTTCGGACAAGTATTGGTGCAATTCATGATGGTGTGACAGCGATACAGACGGAAGGGATCTTCCAGTGCATCCAGACGTTCCCCCGTATTCTCATCGCGGCTGTCGGCAATCCAGCGATAGGCCTGGAGCAGGGTGGCCGGACCCAGGTAGCGATCACTGTTCCACCAGTAGCTCGGGCAGCCGGTTGAACAACAGGCGCACAGGATACATTCATACAGGCCATCGAGTCTGGCCCGCTCTTCCTTGGATTGCAGGCGTTCCCGATCCGGCGGAGGGGGTGTCTGGGTCTGCATCCAGGGTTTGATGGATGCATACTGGGCATAAAAATGCGTAAGGTCAGGAATCAGGTCCTTGACCACCGGCAGGTGAGGTAAAGGATAGATTTTGACGTCACCCTTGATGTCTTCAATCGCCCTGGTACAGGCCAGGGTGTTCACCCCGCCGATATTCATCGCGCAGGAACCGCAGATTCCTTCACGGCATGAACGGCGAAAGGTGAGTGTGGCATCCAGCTCATTCTTGATATAGATAATGGCGTCCAGCACCATCGGTCCGCATTTGTCCAGATCAATTTCAAAGGTATCCATGCTCGGATTTTCACCCTTGTCGGGATCCCAGCGATAGATACGAAAGACCCTTTTATTTTTGGAACCATTCGCTGCCGAAATGGATTTACCCTGTTTTACCCTGGAATTTTTGGGAAGTGTAAATTGGGCCATTGTTAGATACCAGTAATTAGTAATTAGTAATTAGTGATTAGTGATTAGTGATTGGTGGTCAGTTATTAGTTACTAATTACAAATCACTCATCACCAGTCACCGGTTTAATATACTCTTTTTTTCGGTGGAACCACTTCGACTTCATTGGTCAGTGTATAAAGATGTACCGGACGATATTCAAAACTGACTTCACCTTTGTCATTCAGCCAGGACAAGGTATGTTTCATCCAGTTTTTGTCATCCCGTTCCGGATAGTCTTCCCGTGCATGTGCGCCGCGGCTTTCTGTCCGATTATAGGCCGAATGAATGCTGACCAGGGCACAGCCGAGCAGGTTTTCAAGTTCCAGGGTCTCGGCCAGATCGGTATTCCAGATCATGCTTTTGTCCGTCACTTGGACGTCAGCACATGATGCCCAAACGTCAGCCATTCTGTCGATGCCTTCCTGCAAGACATCGCCAGTGCGGAAAACAGCGGCGTTGTTCTGCATGGTACGTTGCATGTTTAGTCGGATTTGTGCGGTAGGTATCGAGCCTTTTTTATGGCGCAACTTGTCCAGCCGGGACAGGCTTTCTTCGCCGGCGGCAGGCAATGATTTGTGGGCTTGTCCGGGTTTGATAGTTTCCGCACAGTAATTGGCTGCAGCGCGTCCAAAGACGATCAAATCCAGCAGTGAATTTGAACCCAGGCGGTTGGCGCCATGCACGGAGACACACGCTGCTTCACCGATGGCCATCAGACCTGGCACTACGGAATCGGGATTGCCCTCTTTAAGGGTGACTACTTGGCCATGGTAGTTGGTTGGAATACCCCCCATATTGTAATGGGCTGTGGGGATCACCGGGATGGGTTGTCTGGCGACATCGACACCAGCAAAAATTTTGGCGGACTCGGCGATGCCGGGCAGGCGTTCATTGATGACATCGGGACCCAGGTGTTCCAG
>Ga0326597_10003030_pt1 | contig 24593 bp, 23 predicted proteins | sample RVTome_12_FD_203789 | JGI IMG/M metagenome (GOLD analysis project Ga0326597, IMG submission 203789) | Soil microbial communities from uranium-contaminated site in the Upper Colorado River Basin, Wyoming, United States - RVT100D185 | ecosystem: Environmental > Terrestrial > Soil > Contaminated >... | reverse complement strand
CCCCAACATCATAGATTTTAAATTTATTTTCATTTTATCCTCCTTTAATATTTCTTAATATACTTTCCCGACCCTAGGGTTAGAAAATGACCCTCTCCTACGATTGGTTCCTCTCCTTAATATATGTGGAATTATCCATCGCCCTATGTGAAATGGGGCGCTACATTTTAAAAAAGAAATTTCTACTGGATGAGATTATAATATGGTTAAGAACCTTTGTCAATCTTAAATTCTGGGTGGATGTGAAATCCCTCGACTTCGCTCGGGGTGAACCGCCCCTACGCGACTCGTTCCCCAGTTGCTGACGCCACACGTGGTGAACTCGTGGTGAACCACTGGGCTACCCAAGCTAGACACTTTCATCGTAACAAACCAACTCTACCTCGTTACCTTCTGGATCCTTAATGTAGAGAGACCGCCAATGAACCCAGGAGTGCTCAGACGTATAAACACGCAATCCTAGTTGTTCAAGTCTTTTTTTCTCGAAGTCAAAATCCGCCAGTGATATAGCAAAAGCGATATGATCAATTGTGGAGGTTTCCGAAATCACACCCCTATAGTCGGGCTGTTTCGACCGATCAAATAAGGCCAGTATTTGGGTGTGCCCGCCATACCCTTCCGCGATTTTGAAGAAGGCAGAATCGCTGAATCTTTTCATCAACTCCAGACCAACGATTTCTTCATAAAATTTCTGCATGGTGTCAAGGTCTTTTACGCGCAAAGCAATTTCTCCAAGATTCTTGATAGAGTTCTCTCTAATCTCCATGACTTATCTTTAATATAGAATAGGGCGTTACATTTTTAAAGTAGAAATTTCTACTGGGGGAGATTATAATATGGTTAAGAACCTTTGTCAATCTTTAATTCTGGGCGGATTTCAAATCCGCTGAAAATAAAATGGAGAAATGCCCCGAATGAGGGCTTAATGATAAAAACAGGTAAGCTATGACTCATGCGGCTGTTGCGGTTACACCATCCCGTAGGGAGAGAGTTTAAATTTACCATTACAAAAAATAATAAATATATTATTGTTAAAATCCAAACAATCTTGTGGCTATTTTTTATTCCCACGTATAAGATATGCTTACATTTTAGTCCCCAAAGGCCAAAAAGCCTTTTTTTGTCTAAGATGCACTCCCGAGTAAGCCAAAAGCCATCATAATAGGTTTTTAAACCGGAGCAGCAGGGAAGCTAAGCCCATTAATCTGAGGGGTAGTTAGCGGACAAATCTGGGAAGATTTTAAGAAAGGCGTGCTAGTTTGGTTCCAAAGAGTAAAGCAGTTAAAAAGACGTAAAAAGGACGGAGGTGAAACAACATGATAAAAAACAGACAATCAGCATCTAGTCCAGTACAGAGAATCAGTGACGAGAAAGTAGGAATGACCTGCCGTTTCGAGGACATCAATTCTCTTGGTTTTTGGGTTAATACCCAGACTGGTGAGGGATACAGATTTACTGAAGATTCTTTAAAGGCCGGACATTCGCCGGTAATCGGTTACGTTTCCACCAATGACGAATTTACTTTAGTGAGTTCTGACCCCTACACTCCGATTAGCAAGCTTCGTCAGGAAACCGCTAATCTGGATTTACCGGTTAGGTTCTAATGGCTAATGCCATGGTGTCCCATTTGGGATGCCGTATGGCGTAACCAAAGCAATAATTATTGGCTCGTGCGCCAGAGCTTAAGATTGTAAGCCACCTTTGCATAAGATGCGGGTGGCTTACTTATTTATAAACGACCTATTGATTGTTTTCACAATTAGATAATTTTATCACGAGATTAGAGGAAAATTCTGGGCGGATGTAAAATCCGCCCCTACGCGACTAAGAGATTCTTCGCTTCACTCAGAATGACAAAATTGTACTAACCCCTCCCTCACCCTCCCCTGACAGGAGAGGGAATAAACTGACCCCTCGACTTCGCCTCTCGACTACGCTCGAGACAGGCTCGGGGTAAACCCCTCCCTATTTATGGTGAGCTTGCCGAACCACCCTCCCTTAGAGGAGAGGGTCAGAAGAATAAGGGCGGAGTCAAGCTCCGCCCCTACGCAACTCGTTCCCCAGTGGCTGAAGCCACTGGGCTACCCATATGATTTCAGGTATTACAGACAGCAGACTCCGGTTCTGACCGGGGCCGGACCGGATCGGAACACCCGATTGATAAGATAGACGATATCGGTGAGTAAAATAGAGCCGTCTCCGTTAGCGTCGCCTCGACAGAAAGGGACCGGAGTTGGTCCGGACCTAAATCGATAATTTATTAAGGCGACGATATCCACTAACTGAATATTTCCATCCCCGGTGAGGTCTCCGGCTTTAGCTATACAACCACCTGCTCCGTGCCAGAAACCGACTCCCAGGTTCAAGGAGCCCGAGGACCCTGCTCCGGCTACCGACTGTCCCACCGAATAACCTAGCTTCAAGCTGCCGGAGGTTCCGTAACTGGCTCCGCCGGCATTGATGGAATACCAGGGCAGAAGTATGGGGGCGCCCAGCGGGTCGGCTTTGGTATCGGGGTTATCTTTCTGGGTTTGGTTTATGGTTTCAGGCGCTTGGGCGTTTTTGGATTTGTCTGCTAAAGCGGGAGAAAAACCCAAAATTAACACCAGAAGCGCCAGTGTTAAGATGCTTATGTTTTTCATAGTTTTCCTCCTAAGAAAGTGTTTAAAATACAGGTGGCGCTCCTCATTTTTCAACTCCTGAGTCCTGTTTGTTGAAGCGTTGCTCTAATTTCTGTAAACGGGCTTCCAATTCAGCTTTCACCTTGGCAACCTCCGCTTCCACACGGGCGTTGTGCTCTTCCACCGTGATGGTTTCAACTTTGGAATAAGATTTATCTCCCCCAGGTTTTGAGCTGGATGATGTAGCTCCGGCGTTGACAAAGATAGTATTATCCACGCTTCCATAAGCCGTGGGGAAAAACTGGGCTGTGAAATGTCTATTCACGATAGTCATAGTTGTTCCTGTGAACTCTCCGGCATTAAAATAATAAGTATGCGCTCCAGAAGTTACAGAAGTCACTTTGGTGATATAGAAGGGCATGTAATCGCCGAAACCAGTCGAGGAGGGTAGACTGTTATCCCAGCCGCACACCGTTCCGTTATCAAAATCATGAGTTCCGGCTACGGTATTTATAGAGATTTCAGCATAATTTCCGGTCCCGTTAGTATGGCCGGAGTTAATCCAGCCATTGGCTGTAATGATCACATAGCCAGGAGTTGGAACAGTGATGGTCAAGGTGTCTATAGCAGCTACGGCACCTAAAACAAAACTACCGGATTTATAACTATGGGCAATTCCGGGTTCATTTGACATTTCTGCGGCATTGATGGCACTGCTTGGCAGAATGACCGTGGCATCTCCCGTAGCACCCATCTCGAAAGTGGCAAAACTTGAATTTCCTTCCATGTAAATAGTAGGACTGTTTGACCCGCCAGAATTTCCATCAACATAGAAGCCTAAATTACTTGGACTGCGGTAAGCATAAATAAATCCTCCGGAGCCGTTCCCATCCGCCTCAAAACCAGCCATATAATTACCGGCTTCGTCGAACAGATCTATGTTCCCACCATGGGACGTGTTATATGTTTCAATGCTTGTTCCAGTTCCCAGCCCGGTCTCCAGGGTTTGAGAAACTCTGGTATAAGGGGTGCTGGTGAGACGAATTCGGGGAGTAATGGTCTGGCCATCGGCTACGATTTGTAAATAAAGAGAATCGTAGGTCTCGAATAAGGTTGCAGAGAAGGCCGTAACCGAACCTAAATTATGGGTGAAAAGCCCGCTACTGGTGGTTTGAGAAGTGTTTTCGGTCCAGACATTGGTTCCTGCCACCGGTAGAGTCCATAAAGTAAAATTAACGGTATGAGAACCATCAGCCACCGGGTTGCCGGAGCCGTCGGTCAGCCGACCCTGAAAATTAATCAAATTGGGAACAGAGACCTGTCCCAAGGCCAGAGACGTCACCAGTAACAACAGCAAGACCGTGACCGTTCCCTTTAGAAAAGTGTGTTGCATTGTAACTCCTTTCTTTTGCCCGCCTTAATGAAGGCAAGCAGTTTGAGTTTTGATTTAATTCTTGGTAATTTGCATTTTAAAAAAAATATTCCCCGCAAAAAAACAGCTGATAAAAATTTTTATATTAAAATTGGGAAAGCCGGATAGAAATTAAAAACTATTTTAGCTTTTTCCTTTACCTCCTCCTAAAAGTAAATTTTTTTTGAGCAATCCGCCTTAATGATTGGCGGATCCGCCTTAGGCGGAGCCGCTTTTCCTCTGAAGCCAACTCAATAAGCTCAATTAAATGTTTTATGATAAGAATTGTCAAGATAAAAAAGGGATAATCTCAAAATAATTCGAAAGCCGGAAGGAGGCTTACAGCTGTCGGCCTTTGTAGAATAGAGATTTCAAAGTTAAAAATCCCCGGTGGCACTTTAAGACCTGCAGAGACATAGCCAGAAAGATGACATCTTCTATAAGCCGTTTGGAAACATTGGATTTGCTGGCAGAAGCGGTGGAAAAACAGCCGCAGTTTATATCCAGCCCCCGGATTAAATTGACCCCCAAAGCTATGATAAAAACTCCCAATAGAACCGAAGCCAGAAGTGCTGCTGCGTCCAGGGCAATTCCCAAAATGAGACAGACCCCCACCAAAAATTCCACCCAGGGTAATATTATGGCAAAGATATTAATCAGAAAGCCGGGCAGGATATGAAAATTATAAACTATTTTGGCAAAAGCGGCCGGGTGCAGGATTTTATCCACCGAAGCATAGATGAAAAGAATTCCCAAAAACAGGCGGAAGAGTAAAGCCAGATGCTTGGAGAATAAAATATTTTTTAAGAAGTTCACTAATCTCAAAAATTATTGTTTATACTAAAATTTCGTCCCATATGAAATGGAACGCTACCAACTGACCTCTCGGCTGAGCTCGAGGTGGACCTCACCCCTACCCTCTCCTACAAGGAGAGAGGTAAAAATTACCTAAGGATTTTCACCCACAGAGGTCGGTAAGCCGGCTTTGGTCCATTCTTCCCAGCCGCCGAAAAAGATTTTTATATTTTTGTAACCGTCGAAGGTCATATTTCTGGCTAAAAATAAAGAGAGCTCGCATTCATCTCCACCGCAATAAGTCACCACAGTCACATCTTTAGGAACCTTTGGCAAAACCTGGGGGGCCCAGGTGTCATATTCTTCCATATACAGATTGACCGCCCCCTTGACGTGCCCTTTGAGATAATCTTCTTTCGGTCGGGCATCAATGAAAATGGTATTGGGTGAATTGTACAAACTCATGGCATCAGCCATAGAAATCGGGGGAGAATCGGAGGCTTTGTCATATGAAGGAGGGACAATAATATTTCCCTCTAAAATCTGTTGGGACCAGCTTCCCACTAAGCCAATCCCCTTGGGGGAAACCAGGTTGTATAAAACTCCAATGACAGTAGCTACCAAAATCAGAATCAAGGCAGATTTGATGGTCCTGGATAAGTTCGGCATAGTAATATATAATACGGGAAAAGGTGGTTTGTCAACGGGGATTGAATCAGGAAAACGTGAAGGGCAAGAAGAAAATTCACAGCAGATTAAGCAGATTGAATGGATTAAGGAGATTCGTATAATATATTAAGGGTTTGATTTAATTGAACTTAATTGTAATTTTGCCGATGATATTAAAAAACAGAGGAAAATTATGTTTAAAAAAATCGTCTTTTTAGTATTATTTCTTGTTTTAGGTTTATTATTATTCTATGGCTGCGAAAAAATTCCCACTACTCCGGATCTTATGCCTCCTACGGCTAATCTGACCGCCCCGGCTGATTCGGCCGTGGTGCAGGATACGGTTCTGATTTCGGTTTTGGCCACAGACGATAAGGGGGTAAGCAGGGTGGAATTTTACATCGACAGCCAACTGCTTTTCACCGACAATTCCTCCCCCTTCAATTTCAACTGGTCGACCCTAATCTATCAGGACTCAACCTATCATTCTATTTTTGCCATCGCTTATGACGCGGCCGGAAATTTCGATTCCACCCAGATAATCACGGTCCTGGTGGTACTGGATACCGGTCTTTTATTCATCGGGCAGGCGGCTACCCCCACTTCCGCCTATTCGCTTTTTGTCTCCGGCAATTTCGCCTATGTGGCTGAACAGGGGAACGGAGTGCAGATTTTTAATATAACCAATCCGGCCAGCCCCACCGCGGTCGGCGTTTTCAACACCGGGACTTTTACCAACGGAGTTTTTAAATCGGGCAATTATCTTTATTTAGCTGACGGAAATAACGGCATGAAAGTTCTGGATGTCTCCAATCCGGCCAGCCCGCTTTTGATAGGGCAGAATACACCTCCGGGGAATGCCCACGATATATTTGTTTCCGGCAATTATGCCTACGTGGCGGCTCAAGGGGACGGAATGTACGTTATCAACGTGGCTAACCCCGATACACCTACTTATGTTTCCGGTTTTGCTTTAGCCTCCAGCGCTTTTGATGTGGATGTGGTGGGAACTTTGGCGTATGTGTCGGATGGCGGGTCCGGTTTAAGGATAATCGATGTTTCCAATCCCTCTCTGCCTTCCCAACTGGGTGCCTATTCTACCGGGGGAGATATTTATTTCCGGTCCTTTATTTTAAATAATTATGCTTATGTAGCTGCCAAAGGTTCCGGAATTTTCATCATAGACGTTTTAATTCCCTCCACTCCTTCGCAGGCCGGAGCTTACGATTTGGGCACCGGTCTGGCTAACGGAGTTTTTGTCAACGGAACCACGGCTTATGTGGCTTATGGTGATGAAGGGCTTTTGATTTTAGATGTCACGGTTCCGGCAGCGGTCTCACAGTTGTCCAGCTTCAAAACTCCCGGAAATGCCCACAATAATGTTTTTTATTCCAACGGGTTTATTTATGTAGCTTCCAATTCCGGGCTTTTAGTTTTCAGGTATAATCCGTAATCCTTAACAAGGGGATCCTTCACTCGTTCCGATACGTCAGAGTGAACTTCGCTCAGGATGACAGGCGGGTTGAGGAAAATTTGCTCTTAAGAAATATTTAGCCGCGTAGGTCGAGGTCTCCTGACCTCGACTTTTTTTGGTTTGGGTCAGGAGACCCAAACCTACCCATTTAAAAATAATCTTGGCTACACTTGACAGATTAAGAGTATTTGTCGAAATTCTAAGAAGAAAGATTTAAAAACCTAATAAATTTTGAGTAAAAAAGTTTTTGACCAGATAAAAAGTTTAATCACCGAAAGCCGCAATCCCAAAACTGCCAGAATCGATGTTCTCTCCACCACCGACATTTTAAAATTAATCAACTCCGAAGACAAAACCCTCCCCCAAATCGTAGAAAAGCAGATTCCGAAAATCGCCAAAGCGGTGGAATTGTTGGTGAAAACTTTCCGGGCTGGTGGGAGATTATTTTACCTCGGAGCCGGAACATCCGGTCGCTTAGGAGTTTTAGATGCGGCTGAATGTCCTCCGACTTTCGGAACCGACCCCCAAATGATTAGAGGGGTAATTGCCGGGGGATATAAAACCCTGATAAGATCCAAAGAAGGGGTGGAGGATAATTTCAAAACTGCAGCCCAAGATTTGGCAAAAATAAAATTAAATAAAAAAGATATAGTGGTTGGAATAGCCGCCTCCCGCAGAACTCCCTATGTTTTGGGGGGCTTAAAATATGCCAAAAAAACCGGGTGCAAGACTATTTTCATCTATTGCAATCCTAATTTGACTTCTCCGGCCAAAATCAAAGCGGATGTGGAAATTCCCCTGGTCGTGGGGCCGGAAGTGATAATGGGTTCGACCAGAATGAAAGCCGGAACGGCTCAAAAGTTAGTTCTGAATATGCTCTCCACTACCGCTATGATAAAGTTGGGGAAAGTTTATCAGAATATGATGGTGGATTTGAAAGCCGCCAGCCAGAAATTAGTGGAAAGAAGCAAGAGGACCATAATGATAGTCACCGGAGTTGATTATAAAACCGCTTCCGAGTATCTTAAAAAGGCGAACGGAAGTGTGAAAACTGCTTTAGTGATGATTTTAGCCAAGACGGATAAAAAAGAAGCCCAAAGTAGATTGGAAAAAGCGGATGGATTTGTGAGAAGAGCATTGAAAAAATAAGATTATATGTGTCAGGAGTGGTTCGACTACGCTCACCATAAATAGCTCCTGACACAACAAATTATATAATGCTGCCCAGTGGCTGAGGCCACTGGGCTACCCGTTGTCAACTTATAACTTTATAATATGCCTTTTTGTCCTAATTGTAAATTCGAATACAAACCGGAAGTAAAGTTTTGCCCGGACTGCGGAGAAGCTCTGGTGCCGGAATTACCAAACCAGAAAGAAGAAGCAGAACCTATCAATTATGTGCAACTCCGAAGAGTCCCTTCCCGCCTATATGCCGAAATGCTACAGGAAGCCCTGAAAAAACATAAAATCCCCTGCTTAATTCAAGCCGAGGATGCCGGTCTGATGCTGGGGACCCTGGGAACCGCTACGACTTTAAGAGTAGTTATCTGGGTGCCGGAGAAATCAAAAGTAAAAGCCGAAGAGATTGCTTTTCAGATTTTAGGTGAAGCATAATCTCCTTAGAATTAAATCTAAATACGATGCCATTCTGTCCTAATTGTAGATTTGAATACACCAAAAATGTCAAAGTTTGCCAGGATTGCGGAGAGAGCTTGGTGGCGCAATTACCTCCTTCGGGAAAAGAGAAAGTGGAAGACGTGAAATATGTCCCTTTGCGAAAAGTCCCCTCCCGGCTTTATGCCGAAATGCTGCAGGAAACCTTAGAAAAACAGGATATCCCTTGTATTTTAAAAGGTGAAGATATCGGGGTATTCTTAGGAGCTTTGGGGACGACTTCAGTGCTGCCGGTAACAGTCTGGGTGCCGGAAGAATTAAAAGAAAAGGCAGAAGAGATTGCTTTTCAGATTTTGGGGTAGACCAGTGGCTGAAGCCACTGGTCTACCCATTTTTATTTTTTTGTAGCAATTAGTTAATAAATTGGCGGGGAAAAGATCCCCGCCTACGATTTTATTAATCTTAACTGACCCCTCGACTTCGCTCGGGGTAAACCCCTCCCCATTTATGGTGAGCTTGCCGAACCATCCCTCTCCTTAGAGGAGAGGGAGTAACTAATTCCCTTCCCTCAAAAGGAGAGGGAAAGACCACCTAATCCCTTAACCCCCTTGGATTTCTGTCGATAATATTAAGAAAGTCAAAAGAAAAAGAATATGGAAGAAATAAGAAAGCAAGCGGATCAGTATTTTCCTGAACCGGAAAAAAAAGATACTCAAAAGATTAAAGCCGCCGCCGATTTAATCGGATTGCTGGTGCGGGCTTTGAAGACCATGTTTCTGTATCCGCAGAATAACCCCATTCCCCAGGATTTCAAGAAAAATCTGTTTTCCAAATTCAACAACTTCTTAGAGCATTATGACGAGCTAATTTTGCGCTTGGACCAAAATCAGTTTCTGTGCGACGGCGACTCTGTCTATCAGGACCCCAGTATCGAGGAAGGGATTGCCATAGTCTTACACCGGGACGGGGTCCGGCAGCTGGCTTTCTCCAAGGGATTAACCGAAATTGAGCTGTACAATTTTCTGGATATATTAAAGCGGTTAAACCGCATCTCCAGCGAAGATGACTCGGTCACCCTCCTGTGGGAGCAGGATTTTTCACACATCCATTACTTAGTGGTGGATAATTACATAGAGAACTACCAGCCCAAACTTTTGGAGACCCCCACCGCTGAAAATCTGGAGAAACTTTATTATTCGGAAATCAACCTGGCTGAAGCCGGCGCCGGTTCTGAAACCCAGAATATTTTAAGCAGCCCGGAAATGAGCGTCATTTTCAATAACCTGGATACCTTCGACCCGGATGAATTGGATGAAATCAACAAGCTTCTGGAATCGGACAACAGCTACTCCGGAGCCGATGAGGTAGTTCTGATCCTGTTTGAAATTATGGCCCAGGAACAGGAATTAAACGAATACCATGATACCGTAGCACTTTTGGAGAAGGCCCTGGATTCATTTTTCAATCTGGGGAATATCAGTTCCGCCTGCCTTTTGGTTAAGAAATTAAAAGAAGAAGAGCAGGCCCAAAAACTTAGCTCCAAAACCAAAGCCGACCGGCTCAAAACCGCCCTGGAAAGAGCCGGAGATAAGGAACGGATCCATAAACTGGCCCGGCTTTTGAATGAAAATAAAAGCGTGGATATGAAATTAATCAAACAATATCTGGAAATCCTGCCGACTTCTGCCATTTCCGGTCTGATTTATCTTTTGGGGGAATTAAACCATTTTGCAGCCCGCAAAGTGGTCTGTGAAGTTTTGGAAAGTTTTGGAGCAACACACCTGGATTTAATCGCCAACGGAACTTTTGACAGCCGCTGGTTTGTGGTGCGCAATATCGTGTGGGTTCTGGGAAATCTGAAAACTCCCAAAGCCTGCGAATATCTTAAAAGAACCTTGAGACATTCCGACAGCCGGGTCCGGCGAGAGTCGATTGTCTCTCTGGCCAAAGTCGGCACTTCGCAAGCGTATGATTATCTGATCGCCATTTTAACCGACCCGGAACGTAAAATCCGTTCCCTGGCTTTGAAAGCCCTGGTGGCCGGCAAAGTCAAAAATGCGTTAAATCCTCTGTGGGAAATGGTCTCGGACAAAAAGTTCAGAGAAAGAGGGCCGGAGGAAAAGAAGGATGTGATTGAAGCCATCGCCGCCATCGGAGAAGAGGAAGGCTCCCTGCTTTTGAAAAAGCTGATCCGAAAAAGAAACTGGTTTCAAAAATCTTATTGGAGAGAGCTCAAGCAGATGGCTGTCAAAGCCCTGGAAAGATACCCCAACGCCATTTCTCTAGAAATCTTAAAAGAGCTAAGCACAAAAGCTCCTCGAAATTTAAGACCTGTGGTGAACTCATCCCTAAAAAAAACTGAGGCACGGCAAACCAGTCCAGTCCGGGAGGAAGAAATTGGATAGAGTCAAAGCCAAAGTACCCGGTACTCAAAAGATTACTCTAAGAGATTTTGATAAAACTATTCAGGATTTGGGGAAAAGTTTTATCAACCAGCTCTACGTCACCATCAAAACCGCTCAAATATACGAGCAGAACAATTACGCCTATCAAAAACAGAGTCAAAATCTGCACCGCGTGACCCAGAAACTCTTACAGGAAAAATCTGAACTTTTACTGCAGCTCAAGGAAGGATATATATTTTTGAACGAAGTCCGCTTAAAATTCGACTTCGCCGGATACATCGGCAATAGCTTCATCATGGAAGAGCTGGAGCGGACCAAAATCGGGGGCATCACCATCCTGCCGGAGGTGGACCAAAGAGAGCTGGATAAATTTGTGTATCTTTTGAACCATTTCGATTCCGACGCGCCCAATATCTTCGAGCTGATTTCAAATCGTCTCTCCGAAGTGGGGATTGTGCATATCGGAATCGAGAAATTTGAGGAGCAGAATCTCAATCTGACCGAAATGGCGGTTTTGGATAACCGCAAAATCGCCAAGAAAACTTTCTTCAAAGCCATTTCCCTGGCCCAGGAGATAATGACCAACGTCAGAAGCTCCAAAGCCATCAACATCGCCAAAGCCAAACGGGTGGTGCAAACCATGGTGGACCAGATTATCAAAGACGAAGCTTTATTTCTGGAGCTCTCCACCATCAAGAACTTTGACGAATACACCTTTGTGCATTCGGCCAACGTTTCGGTTTTAGCCATAATTTTGGGGATGCGCCTGGGTCTGGACCGAAAAAAATTGTCGGAACTGGGTTTTGCGGCTCTCTTTCACGATATCGGAAAGGTGAAATTACCGGTGGATTTAATCAATAAACCGGCTCAATACGATGAACTGGACTGGGCTATGATACAAAAGCACCCCATCATGGGGGTGAAAACTCTGGTCTTCACCCGGGATATCGACGAATACACCTCCCGGGCGGTTCTGGTAGTGTTCGAACATCACATGCATCTGGATTTATCCGGCTATCCCAAGGTCAAAGGTCACCGCTCCATCAATCTTTTCACCCGGATTGTCAATATCGCCGATGCCTATAACGCCATGACCTCCGGCCGAGTTTATATCAAAGAGGCCATCCCTCCCCACGAAGCCCTCAGAAAGATGGTGCGCTCTTCCGGGGTCAATTTCGACCCGGTTCTGCTCAAGCTTTTTGTCAATATTATGGGGATTTATCCGGTCGGCTCCTTAGTCCTGCTGGACACCAAAGAGCTGGGGATTGTTTTCAAGCCCAATATCGATAACCCTTACCGGCCCAAGGTGAAAATAATCGGGGATGGCAAGGGGAAAAAAGAGATAGTTGAAATCGTGGATTTAAATAAATTAGATGACCCCACCGGCACTTTCAAACGTTCGATTGTCAAAGCCTTAGATGCCAATAAGTATTCGGTCAATGTCTCTCGATATTTGGTGGATTACTGATTTTTGTATTTTAATGCAGTAAAAAAATCCTTCACTTTCCCAGTGGCGGAAGCCACTCGACAAAAGCTCGTGGTGAACCACTGGGCTACCCAGCTAAAATCTATAATTTAAAACCAATTTAATCTCTCTGGTTGAAATCTGTGTTTCGGGAATGAAACCCCATTTAGCTTCTTGTCTTTCCTCTTTTTCAAAACTGGAAAGCTGGGCGTCGGCATAGGCATCCCACATTGAAATAAAAATCACTCCGGCGGTCCACCATAAGAAGAGGTTGCGGTTGTCCTTGTGATACTGATACTGGTTGAATTCAAAGGTTTTCAGGAGATTAGTGTCCGGCAGGGCTTCAAAATTCTTTTTATGCTCATTCATTCTCGTCCATTCCACCACCGCTCCGGCAATCAGACTTCCTTCGCCTAAGAAAACCAGGGCGGCCTTGAGGTATTTTTTATTATAAAACTGTCCCCAGCCGGGAAAAGCAACCGACCGAAACAGTGCTCCGGTAGGGGAACGCAGAGTGGTCCGGGAACTGTCGGAGGATTCCAAATTTAGCTTTTCGGCTTGCGTAGATATAGTAAGAAGCATAACCAATAATAACCCACTCCCAAGAGGTCTGGATTTCTGCATGGCTTAAAATACCCATTCGTAATCTCAAAAACAAGCGGGATTAAAACTTGACTAAAGAAAGAATTTATGGCTTATTTGGAAGAAGAGGTATGTCTAAGAGAATCAGTCTATCCCCGGCTTTAGAAGAGAAATTGCTTTCCGCCCCAAAAGTTGTGATTTTAAGCGGCGCCGGAGTTTCGGCTGAAAGCGGAATCTCCACCTTCCGGGATAAAGACGGTCTGTGGGAAAAATTCAAACCGGAAGATTTAGCTACCCCTTCTGCTTTTGAAAGAAATCCCAAATTGGTCTGGGAATGGTATGCCTACCGCCGCAAAAAAATCAAAAGCGTTAAACCCAATCCGGCTCATCTGGCCCTAGCTCAAATGGAAAAATTTTTCCCCGAATTTCTTCTGGTCACTCAAAACGTGGATAACCTGCATCAAAAAGCCGGTTCCAAGAAATTAGTTGAATTACACGGAAATATAAATCGCAACAAATGTTTTGCCTGTGAGAAAATCTTTTCAGGGAATAACTTTGATTCCAAAACCGTTCCTCCGCTTTGTAAATGTGGAGGGTATCTGAGACCGGACGTGGTCTGGTTCGGCGAGCTATTGCCCGAAAACGCATTAGAATCGGCCCAGCAAGCTTCCCAAGAAGCGGAAATTTTCTTCTCGGTCGGGACCTCTGCCATAGTGTATCCGGCCGCTGCGCTCCCTTTTTTAGCCAAAGAGGCCGGGGCTTTCGTAGTAGAGATAAACACGCAAGAAACCGAGATTTCTCCGGCTGTAGATGAGATGCTTTTGGGCAAAGCCGGAGAGATTTTACCGGGCCTAGTTGAATTTATGAAACAGAACCGGAGAAAATGAAAGAGCTGACTCACCTGCCGGATAAAATTCAGTCCGGGTTAAAGAATTTTGTGGAAGACCTGAAAAATCTGTATTCGGACCGGCTGGTCTCTGTGATTCTTTACGGCAGCGCGGCCGGGGAGGATTTTATATCCGGTCGCTCGGATATCAACACTCTAGTTATCTTAAAAAAAGTGGATTTAGACTCTTTGCTAAAATATCAAGCCCGGCAAAAAAAGTTTGAAAAGCTAGGAATTGTGGCTCCCTTATTTCTGGAGCCGGAATATATCCAGGGCTCGGCCGACAGCTTCCCCATAGAATTTCTGGACCTAAAAAATCAAAATAAGGTTCTCTACGGAGAGGATTTCTTTTCCGGCCTGGAAATTCATCTGACCCACCTGCGGTTACAATGCGAGCAGGAGATCAAGGGGAAATTAATCCGTCTAAGGCAGCATTTTTTGGAAGCCGGTAATTCACCAGAAAAATTAGAAAGACTTCTGACCTCCTCTTTATCTTCATTTATGCCGGTTTTTAGGAATATGTTACGGCTCCAGCACAAGAATCTGAACCACAGCACCGATGATCTCCTGACTCAAATCGAAAAAGAGTGGGGAATCTCCTCCGAGGTCTACAAAAAAATCTGGAAACTCAAAAAGAAGGAATTAAAGCTGAAAAAACCGGAACTGCAGAATCTGTTCGCCGCTTACCTGGAGGAAGTGCACCAGCTGGCTTTGAAAGTGGATAAAATCTAAAAATTTATGAAGAAATATTCCCTATTTTTGGCCCTCCTGCTAGTCTTTCTTTCTTGTGCCTACTATAACACCTTTTATCTGGCCAAGAAAAATTTCGATAAAGCCGAAGAGAATCGCAGGAAAGGCCAGAGCACCCCTCAGCTGCAAGCCACGCTTTACACGGATGCCATCAAAAGAGCTTCCAAAATATTGGAACTTTATCCCAAATCCAAATGGGTGGATGACGCCCTGCTTCTGATCGGCAAGTCCTATTATCACCAGGCCGAATTCACCAAATCAGAAAGAAAATTCCGGGAGCTGATCGCCAACTTCCCCAAATCGGACCTGGTTTTTGAGGCCTATCTTTTCTTGGGATTGTGCCAAGTCCGGCTGAATAACCGGCTGGAAGCCCAAGAGGCCTTCGATCTGATTATGAATTCTTCCAAAGCCAAAAATTTGAGGCCGGAGGCGATATTGGCCCTGGCCGGAATGGCTTTGGATGAGAAGGATTATTCTGGGGCTTTAAGTTTCTACCAGCAATTTTTGAGTGCCTATAAGAAAGATACTAAAGCCGGAGAATGTCAGTTCAAAATCGGGGAAGTGTATGAAATTCAGAAAAATTATGGCGAAGCTCTCCAAGCTTACAGCCAGGTCAAAAATTACACCTCGGAGGGGGACCTGATTTATCTGGCAAGCTTCAAAGCCGGCGAGATTTCCTATTCCTTGAAAAATTATTCCCAGGGGCTGGAGGTCTTTGCCTTTCTTTTGAAGGAAAAAAGATATTTTGACAGACAAGCGCAGATAAAATTAAAGTTGGCAGAAGGGTACAATTTATCCGGCCAAGAGGAGAAAGCCATCCAGGCCTACCAGGAGATCAATACTTCCTATCCCAAAAGCGAGGCCTCGGCCCAGTCTTTTTATCAACTGGGGCTCATCTATCAGAACCAGAAGGAGGATTTGAAGAGCGCCAAGGAATTTTACGCCAAAGCCAAAGAGGAGAAACCCGGCTCGGAAGCAGCCAATCTGGCTCTGCAAAAGTCAGCCGACATCTCCAAGTTGGAAGAGTATCAACAATCTCTTTCTTCCGAAGAAACCGAAGAGTCGGACAAAATTCGCTTTCTTCTGGCCGAACTGTATCTGACCCAGATGAATAAACCGGAATCCGCCTTAGCAGAATACCGCTCTTTGGTACAATCCAGCCCCAACTCGGAGTATACCCCCAAAGCTCTTCTGGCTATGGCCTGGATCTGCCATAACCGCCTGGGGGATAGCTTGGGGTCCAAGAAGATCTGCGAGGAGATTTTAGAAAAATATCCCCACTCCGATTACGCCAAGCCGGCCAAGAAGTTTTTGAATATCCAGCCGGAAATTTTGGCTATGGACCTGCCCGAAATTCTGTATCTGCGGGCCGAATCCCTGCTTCTGATTCACCACCAGCTCGATTCGGCTTTAGCCATTTATCAAAGTATACTCGACCAGTACCCCAGCACTGCCTGGGGGGCCAAGGCCCTGTACGCCACGGTTTGGGCTAAGGAGAATTACGAACTGGCTCCCGACTCCGAAATTTTGCTGGCTTATCAGGAAATTCTGGATAAGTATCCCAACAGCGAGTATGCCTCGGCGGCGGAAGCCAAGCTGGGAAAGAAAAAATCTAAACCGGTCATTCCGGTTGCGGCTGATACCGCCACCGTTCCAAAAACGGATTCAATCCCCACAGATAGTTTGGCAGCCGCTCCGGTGGCGGATATAGAGCAACTAAGAAAGCAGTTTCCCATTCCCCCCTTGCCCAAAATCAAAGGACCGATAATTTACCCGATTACTCTTTTAGACCAAAAAATTAACGGAAGAGTGGGGATGAAAATTATGATCGATTTCTTAGGAGCGGTCAGGGAAGCAGTAGTATTATACACCTCCGGATACCCGGATATCGACAGAGCGGCACAGGATGCGGCTTTGAAAACGCTGTTTGACCCTCTGATGATACCGCCGGAACAGTATAACAGCTGGTTTTTCTATGAATTGTTGGTGGCGCCGCCGCAGTGATGTCACAGCTTTCAGAACCACGCGGTTCCATTGCATTCCGAAAGCAGTTCCATTATATTCACCCTGAAGAACGGTTCAACTGCTTGGGCCATAAATGGTCTATCAAAAAGACAGCCGAGTTTTAGAAAATATCCGCTTGGGGAAGGACTGCTTTAAATTAATCTTTTCTGCTCCGGAGATTGTCAAGCAATCCCAAGCCGGAAACTTTGTTCACATCCAGGTCAACCCTTTCACCTTCCCCCTTTTGAGAAGGGCTTTTTCGATTCATGAAGTGAATCGACAAAAAGGAAGTTTAGAAGTGGTTTTCAAAGTTATCGGGACCGGGACTGAACATCTTTCCCACAAAAAGAAGGGTGATACGGTCAATCTTTTGGGGCCTCTGGGGAAAATTTTCAGCTATCCGGATAGAGAGGATATCTCCATCATGATTGCCGGAGGCCTGGGGATTGTGCCGGTTTACTTTTTAACCCGGGATTTGTTAAGAAAAAAACATCGGGGGAAAATATATTTCCTGTACGGCGCCAAAGAAAAAGACCAGTTGTACTGTCTGTCGGACACCAGAAAATTGCCCAGAGGAAAAGTGGAAACTTTGTACTCCACGGATGACGGCAGTTACGGGTTTACAGGGTATCTGGATGCGCTTTTGAAACAGGTCTTGAAAAAAGAGGATAAAAACAAAGTCAAAATTTATGCCTGCGGACCGGAGGGGCTTCTGGCTAAACTCTCACATTTAGCCAAAGATGAAAATCTGTTCTGTCAGTTATCTTTGGAAGTGGGGATGCCCTGCGGAATGGGAACCTGCATGGGGTGCGTGGTGAAATATAAACCGGATTGCAATTCTCCGGTCACTTTTAAGCGGGTCTGTTGCGAAGGTCCGGTCTTCAAGGCCCAAGAGGTGATATTAGATTGATGGTTCGACAAGGTCAATCTAAAAAAGTAGATTTATCTCTCGAAATTGCCGGAGTGAAATTCGAAAATCCGGTGATGGTGGCTTCCGGGACTTTCGGGTATGGAAAAGAGTATGCGGATGTGGTGGATTTGAATAAAATCGGAGCGGTCATCTCTAAAACTTTGACAATTGTTCCGCGGGACGGACATCCGCCTTTAAGAACTTTTGAGACACCTTCGGGGATGCTGAACGCTATCGGACTGCACAATATCGGAGTGGATAATTTCATAAACGATAAAATGAAATTCCTGCGAAGCAAGAAAACCAAAGTGATCGCCAATATCGCCGGCTCAACCATAGAAGAATATGTCCAGGTGGCCGAAAAGTTAAATTCTGCCGAGGGTCTGCACATGCTGGAAATCAACATCTCCTCTCCCAATGTCAAAAGAGGGTGTATGGAGTTCGGCTCCCGGGCGGATTTGACTTACGAGTGTGTCAAAGCGGTTAAAAATGTCAGCAAATATCCGGTGATGCCCAAATTGTCCCCCAACGTGACTGATATTGTGGAGATTGCTTTGGCCTGCCAGGAAGCCGGGGCGGATTGCATCTCTTTAATCAACACTCTGGTGGGAATGGCGATTGACTGGAAGAAGAAAAAACCGGTCTTGTCCAATATCACCGGAGGGCTTTCCGGTCCGGCTATCAAGCCGGTGGCATTGGCGATGGTCTGGAAAGTTTATCAGAAAATAAAAGTTCCTCTAATCGGTGTCGGGGGAATAATGAATACTCAAGATGCGGTGGAATTTTTTCTGGCCGGGGCCTCGGCAATTCAGGTCGGCACTGTCAACTACGTTGACCCTCAAGCTTCGGTCAAGATTGTAGAGGGGTTGAAAAAATATTGTCAGGAGAATAAAATATCCTCAATCAAAGAATTAATAGGAATGGCACAGCCAAGCCCGATATGAGCTAATGGTTTCCGCTTAAGGCGGACTCACCATAAAAGGTCTCGATTAAACTCGACATAAATGAATTTTATAGAAAAACATTTAAAAGCGGCACAAAAAAATAACTCCCTTCTTTGCATTGGCTTAGATTCCGACTTAAATAAAATCCCCAAGTTTCTTGCAAAATCCAGAGATATTCAATTTGAATTCAATAAAAAAATTATTGATGCTACGTCAGATTTGGTCTGCGCTTACAAGCCCAATATGGCTTTCTACGAAGCCGTAGGAAGCGCCGGGATTACCTCCCTCAAAAAAACCATTCAGTATATTCCCAATCATATTCCGGTAATTTTAGATGCCAAAAGGGGAGATATCGGAAATACCAATAAGATGTATGCCCAGGAAATTTTTGAGTACTTCGGGGCGGATGCCACCACAGTTTCTCCTTATTTAGGAGAAGATTCGATTGCTCCTTTTGCCGAATACAAAGATAAACTTACTTTTGTGCTGTGCTTAACCTCCAACCCCGGGGCCAAAGATTTTCAGCTCCAAGAATTCAACGGCAGGCCGCTATACAAAATAGTAGCCGATAAAGTTAAAAGCTGGAACAAAAATAATAATCTGGGACTAGTGATTGGGGCGACCTTTCCGGAACAGTTAAAAGAAATTAGAGAGATGGCGGGGGATATGCCGATTTTAATTCCGGGAGTGGGAGCACAGGGGGGAGATTTAGAGAAAGTGGTACAATATGGGACAGATAAAAACGGGAAAATGGCCATCATAAATTCCTCCCGTGAGATAATTTTTGCCTCGGCTGAAAAAGATTTTGACCAAAAAGCCAGAGAGAAAGCATTGGAATTGAGAGACAGAATCAATCAAGTCCTAAAAGAAAAATAAATTATGAAATTGGTTACGGCCCGGGAGATGAAGGAGATTGACAGGATAGCCATTGAAAAATATGGGATTCCGTCATTACAACTGATGGAAAAAGCCGGTGCCGGAGTGGCCGAAGTCGCAGCCCAAATGTTGGCTGACCCTAAAGGGAAATCTGTTTTTATCTTCTGCGGCAAGGGGAACAACGGGGGAGACGGATTTGTGGCTGGCAGATATCTGGCGCAACAAAAAGCCAAAGTAAAAATTTTTCTTATGGGTAAGAAAACCGGGCCAAAGGGTGATGCCCAGGTAAATTTGAAAAAAGCGTTGAAAATGAAACTGCCCATTGTAGAAATTGGCGATGCTAAAAAAATTCCAGAAAACTTCGAATGCGATTTGATAATTGACGCCATATTCGGGACAGGTTTCAAGGGGGAGGTTGGCGGTGTGGAAAAAGAGATTATCAAAAAAATCAACGACTCCAAGATTCCGGTTTTGGCCGTGGATATACCTTCCGGCTTGGATGCTGATACCGGTAAAGTTCAGTCAATTTGTGTCCGGGCTGACCAAACAGCCACTATGGGTCTGCCGAAAATAGCCCAGGTTTTTTATCCGGGGAAGGATTTTTGCGGAGATTTGACGGTGATTGATATCGGAATCCCCCCAGAAGTTACTCAATCTGTAAAATCGAATCTGAATTTGATTACGAAAGATGAAATCAGAGAATTTCTCCCCCACAGACCGGGAGATGTTCACAAAGGGGATTGCGGGAAGGTCTTTATTTTGGCCGGTTCGAGCGGACTGACCGGGGCGGCTTGTTTAGCTTCTTTGTCTGCCTTAAGAATTGGAGCCGGTCTGGTCACCTTAGGAGTGCCGGAAACCTTAAATCCTATTTTTGAAATCAAATTGACGGAGGTAATCACCAAACCGCTGCCGGATGTGGGGAAAAAAGGGGCTTTGGCTCTACGAGGATTGGGTGGAATTACACCTCATCTGGAAAATTCAGACTTCCATGCCATTGGTCCGGGTTTAGGGCAACATTTTGAGACCCTGGAATTGGTGAGAAGATTGGTAACTTCCCGTATCAATAAGCCCTTAGTTTTAGATGCAGACGGGTTAAACGCCTTTGCCAAAGATTCAACACCTTTAAAAAATTTACCTTATCCTGTGATTCTTACTCCTCATATTGGAGAGCTGTCCCGCCTGCTAAATTTAACGATAGAAGAAATTTCTAAAGATAGGGTCGCTATTTCCCGAAAAATAGCCCAGGAATACAATTTGATTCTGGTTCTAAAAGGGGCACCCACTTTGGTAGCAGAGCCATCCGGCCAGGTTTATGTCAATTCCACGGGAAATCCGGGGATGGCGACGGCTGGGTCAGGAGATGTTCTGACCGGCATGATTGCGGGGTTTTTAGGGCAGAAACTGAAATTACAGAAAGCTAAGCCCTTGAAAGAGCTTGTCTTAGAGTCCGCATTAGCCGGTGTCTATTTACACGGATTATGCGGAGATTTAGCTAAGAAAGAGAAGACCGAATATGGGTTGATTGCCGGGGATATTTTGAACAAAATTCCAGAAGCTTTGAAAACGATAATATAGTAAGAAAGGGAAATAATTAAGTTCAGATGACTATGAATTTGAAAGGAGAGAACAAGTTGATACAATACCATTCGACTACCGGCTGGTATAATCTGCAATTGCCCGAGAATTGGGCGGTGGAGGATGAGGGAAGTTTGATATCGGTGTATGATCCAAACCAGGGTGTGGGGACACTTCAGATTTCGGCTTACAGCATCCCCTCGGACCAGGAGCCGGATTTGGTGGAGGAGTTGGCTAAATATCTGATTTACCGGGTGAAGATAAAATCCAAAGCCGATTTAATATCAAAAATTAAAATAGATTCCAACTGCGCCTTTTATGAAGTATTTAAGGAAGGAGGCCGCTATTGCTCTTACTGGATGTTTTACAAGAATTATAAACTGATTTTTCTTACCTATAACTGCCCCGGAGAAGAATTTTCCAAGGAAAAAGAGATTATAGACCAAATCCTCAATTCCCTGGAAATACTTTCATAGTCAAGAATGGTCAAGAATAATATCATCCTTGACTATTGTTGACCATAGCCGATTAAGGTTTTGAATCCGTATAAAATATGTTTATTATTTTGTCGGATATTTAAAACCTTAATTATGGATATTCATGCTTCCAGTTGCTAAAGATTTTAGACTTACACCATTAAAAATACGTAAATCTTTCATTTATGCCTCACTTCTGGTAACTATCCTTTGGGCCGGCTCTATTTCCTTTGCCAAAGGCCGTTATGCCCCGGGAGATTGGGTCAGCTACACCAATTTGAGATTTGTCACCTCCATTGCCCAGGATTTCCGCTACATCTATTTTGGCACCACCGGAGGGGTTTTGCGCTACAACAAATTTTCCGAATACTGGGAGGAGCCCTGGACCGAATCAGACGGACTTATAAGCAACCGGGTCACCCAGGTCGCCTACGACCCCAGATACGACCAGATCTGGTTTCAGACCTCCCGCGGTCCCTGTTATTATCAACCCACATTTCAAGAGTGGTACTATGGTGGAACCTTTCCGGATAGTTTAGTCCAGACCATAAGAGAAAAAATAGATTTACCCCACTTTTTTATGGAATTCGGGTATAATTTCTTCAGAGACGCCGGCTACATCGAAGACCAGTTATTGAGAAAATATCCCATCCGGGTATATTTAAAAGATGACTGGGATAATATCTGGATGGGAACCAGCGGGCTGGGAGTAGCGGTGGGGAACACCAGAAGTTTACAGTTGAAATTATTCAGATACGGTTTATCCGAAAGCAACGCCAAAACCATTTTTTACGACCAGGATAAAAATGAAATGTGGCTGGGCGGGGTGGGGAGTTTTTCCCCTTCCCGGGGAATCACCAAATATAATCCGGGGAACAAAAGCTGGGAATACTTCGAGGCTTTTTACACTCCTAATTTGCAGACCAATGAAATCAACTTAATTCAGGGAGATAACCAGAATATCTGGCTGGGGACTCCGGAAGGTCTGATAAAATATGATAAGAAAAATCAAAGTTTCAAAAACTATAACAGTTTTGCCGGACTTTTAGATGATAATATATTATCCCTTAAACCAGATGGAAGATTTTTGTGGATAGGAACTCGCTACGGCGTGAACCTGTATGATTCTAAAAAAGACTCTCTTATTGTTGTCAACGACGGATTACCCCAGCGCCCTTACATTTACGGCATTGAGACAGATTCCCAATGGGTCTGGGTGGGGACCAGAGTGGGAGTTTACCGCCTGACTAAAGGTGAAGCCACCTGGTATAAATTCACCACCCCGGAAGGGATGATTGGCGGAAGAGTAAACTGTATCACCCGGTTTGGCGATGAAATCTGGTTTGGCTCTGATTTGGGAATTTTAAGTTACAACCTGAAAACCGAAGTCAGGAACATCTATCATAACCACACCGAATTGCCCGGAGATGAACCGGCCCAAATCGCTTTAAATCAAAAAGTGGTCTGGGTAGCCAGCCCGGATGGAGCCCTGAAGCTGGATAGAACCAGCGGGGTTTGGAGGGTTTTCACCACGGCCGACGGACTTTTGGATGATAACATCCAAGCCCTGTGGCTGGACGGAGATTATATCTGGTTCGGCACCCCCAAAGGATTGACCAGATTTTACTGGAACAGTCCCGGCAGGATTGACTAAGAAGTAAAGCGGGCGGAGATGAACTCCGCCCCTACGCGAGATAATAAAAATTAAATGGATTTAAAAAAAGTCGGAGAATTCGGGTTAATAGAGTTAATCAAGAAGAAAGTTTTTAAACGCACTGATAAAATTTTAGTCACTATCGGAGATGATGCTGCTATCGTAAAATCTTCCCCAAAGAAACATTTAATTCTCACCACCGATACTCTTTTGGAGAAGGTTCATTTTGATCTGAGCTATTTTAGTTTTAGACAATTGGGGCATAGAGCATTGACAGCTAATTTATCGGACATAGCGGCTATGGGAGGATTACCTATTACTGCTTTAGTTACTCTGGGGCTTCCCTCTTATGTAAGTGTAGAAAATGTCCTGGAGCTATATTCCGGAATGAATCTTTTAGCCAAGAAATTTAACTGTCCCATTTCCGGGGGAGATATTACTTCGTCCCCCAAGGGTTTGTTTATTACCATCACGGTTTTGGGGGAAGTGGAGAAAAATTTTCTGACTTTGAGGTCCAAAGCCAAAGCCGGGGATGTAATTTGTGTGACCGGAGAATTGGGAGAAGTGCAGGCCGGTTTAGAATTGTTGCAAAAAGTCAAAAAAAATAAAAAAATCAGATTTCCTAGGAGCTTAGTACAAAAACATCTGACTCCCCAGCCCAAAATTAAGGAGGCCAGAGAGATTATCAGAAGCTTAAAACCCAATTCTATGATTGATATCAGCGACGGGCTGGCATCTGAAGTAGGTCATATAGCCAAAGCCAGTAAGTTAGGAGCGGTAATCTACGAATCTGAAATCCCTTTAAGCCCTAAAGCCAAGCAGGTTGGAAAAATTTTGAATAAAAATCCGCTGGCCTGGAGTTTATATGGGGGTGAAGAGTACGAATTACTATTTACGATTCCCAAAAGTAAAATCGATAAACTGATTGAATTATCTAAAAAAATTAAGCTGACTCTGGTGGGGGAGATGAAAAAAGAAACGGGAGTGTATTTGGTCAAAGAGAATGGGAAAAAAGAGAAGATAAAAAAGGGTGGGTTCAGGCATTTTTGAAATAAAATTTGTTTGTAGGGGCTGAATATATTCAGCCCCTACATATTCAGAACATCTATGCTAATCTTGGGAATCGAGACATCCTGTGATGAGACCGCGGCCAGCGTGGTCGAAAACGGGAAAAAGATTTTATCCAACGTGGTTTTGTCGCAATTGGTTCATCAAAAATACGGCGGAGTGGTGCCGGAGTTAGCTTCCCGGGAACATATTAAGTCCCTGGTTCCGGTTACTCAAAAAGCGCTGGATGATGCCAAAGTCACTTTAAATGATATTGATGGAATAGCTGTTACCCATGGTCCCGGTTTGGTCGGGTCTCTTTTGATGGGATTGACATTCGCTAAATCAGTTGCCTTTTCCAAAAACAAACCTCTTATAGGTGTGAATCATTTAGAAGGGCATCTTTTTTCTAATTTTTTGGAGCATGAAAAATTT
>Ga0326597_10003029_pt1 | contig 24599 bp, 15 predicted proteins | sample RVTome_12_FD_203789 | JGI IMG/M metagenome (GOLD analysis project Ga0326597, IMG submission 203789) | Soil microbial communities from uranium-contaminated site in the Upper Colorado River Basin, Wyoming, United States - RVT100D185 | ecosystem: Environmental > Terrestrial > Soil > Contaminated >... | reverse complement strand
ATCGCGGCGTGTCGGGTGCATCGGGCGAAGTACGCCGTCTAGTCCCTGGGATCGCCTGAAATCGCCGGAACGCAAACGGTTTCGGTACGGCTGGACCCATTTGTCGGTCCACGTCTGATTGATAGAATACGGTCATGTCCCCCAACGCCCGGTACCAGTATCCCGACGGACACGTGCTCTACCGCCGACTCGCGAAGCGCTATCCGAGGATCGTTCGCGGCGAGGGCTGCTGGCTCTACGACGTCACTGGCAAGCGCTACCTCGATGCGAGCAGCGGTGCGCTCGTCAGCAACCTCGGCCACGGCAACGCCGAGTTGGCGCGGGCCATTGGCGAGCAGGCCGCGTGCGTCGGCTACGTGAGCGGCGTCGCGTTCACCAACGATGCGGTCGAAGAACTCGCGACCGAACTCAGCGCGCTGACCGCTGAAGGCCTCGACAAGGCGCTGTTCTGCTGCAATGGGGGCGATGCCGTCGAGGCCGCTCTCAAGATCGCGCGCCAGTTCTGGGCAGAATCGGGCCGGCCCGAGAAGCGGAAGATCGCGTCGCTCTTCCCGAGCTACCACGGCAACACGCTGCTCGCGCTGTCGGCCTCGGGTCGCCCGGGTTACCGAAAACAATTTCGCGACTGGTTGGTCCCCGTTTGCAGTGTGCCAGCACCCTACGCGTACCGCTGCGCTTGCCGCGGCGAAAAAGAGGACTGCCCGGCCTGCAGCGGGTCGGCGCTCGAGGATGTGCTGATGCAGGAGGGGCCTGAAACCGTCGCGGCCTTCATCGCCGAACCCGTGGGCGGCGCTTCGACGGGCGCCTCGGTGCCGAGAGCCGGTTACTGGCAGAAGATTCGGGAGATTTGTGACCGGCACGAAGTCCTCTTCATCGACGACGAGGTGATGGCCGGCGCGGGCCGCACCGGCAGCTGGTCGGCGCTCGAACCCTACGCGGTCGCGCCCGATTTCCAGATCTTCGGCAAGGGCATTGCCGGGGGGTACGCACCGCTGTCGGCGATGGTGACGTCGCGCCGGATTCTCGACGTGCTCGCCAAGGGCTCGGGCGCGCCGCTGCACAACCAGACGTTTTCCCAGTTTCCGATCTCGTGCGCGGCTGGCCTCGCGACCATTCGATTCTTGAAGGCCGAGGGATTGATCGAACGCTGCGCGCGGATGGGTGAGATCCTCCAGCGACGTCTCGGCGAACTCCTCGAACATCCCAACGTGGGCGACGTGCGCGGCCGGGGGTTATTCGCGGGCATCGAATTCGTCGAGGACAAGCAGTCTCGCAGGCCGTTCGACCCGAGCCTGCGCGTGGCCGAAACCTTCACTCAGGCCGCCCAGGAGGCCGGCCTCGTGGTCTGGCCCAACTCGGGGTACACCGAGCAGGAAGATGGAGACCTCGTCCTGGTCGGCCCGCCGTTCATCATCACGGATGGCGAGATCGACGAACTCGTGCAGCGATTCCAGGTCGCGCTCGAATCCGCGATCGAAACGACCCGGCAACGCATCGATCGTCAGGGTCCAATCTGAAGAGGCACGGTGATGTACCAAGAGGAGACGCGATGACGAAGAAGACAGCGGATCAGATGAAGATCACCTATACGACCTCCGCGGCCGACATGGAGAAGATCCACGCGACTTTCGACAAGGCGCTCGAGAAGGTGCGGGCCGCGTGCGGCCGCGATTATCCGATCTACATCAATGGCAAGGAAGTGCGATCGGATCTGCCGCCAATCGTCGACACGTCACCCATCGACACCGATCTGGTCCTGGGCAAGTTCACCTCCGCCACTGTCGAGCACGTCAACGAAGCCATCGAATCCGCCTACGCAGCCCGGCTGAAGTGGGAGAAGCTCGGTTGGCGCAAGCGTGTGGCCATCATGCACGAGGCGGCCGATCTGGTTCGCCGGGACAAGATCGAGATTGCGGCCTGCATGAGCCTCGAAGTCGGCAAGAATCGCATGGAAGCGCTCGGCGACGCCGAAGAGGCGGCAGACCTGATCGACTACTACGCGCAGCAGATGGAGAATGCCAACGGCTACCAGCAGAAGATGAACAAGCTGACGCCGATCGAGGACAATACGGATCTGCTCCGCCCCTTTGGTGTATTCGTCTGCATCGCTCCGTTCAACTTTCCGATGGCGCTCGGCTGCGGGATGTCGTCTGCGGCGCTCGTGGCGGGAAACACGCTGGTCTTCAAACCCGCCCAAGACACGCCGTGGACCGGGCTGAGGCTCTATCAGATCTTTCGCGAAGCGGGTGTGCCGGAGGATGTGCTGCACTTCGTCTCGGGCCGGGGCTCCGTGATCGGAGATGCGCTCTGGCAGCACCCCAAGGTGGGGGGCGTCGTCTTTACGGGGTCGAAGGAGGTCGGCAATCGGATCTTCAAGGGATTCAGCGCCAGGTGGGTCAAGCCCTGCCTGATGGAGCTCGGCGGCAAGAACGCGTGCATCGTGATGGATTCGGCGGACATCGACGCGGCCGCCGAGGGTGTGATGAAGTCCGCTTGGGGACTCCAGAACCAGAAGTGCAGCGCCTGCTCGCGGGTCTATGTACACAAGAAGGTGGCCAAAGAGTTCACCGCGAAGCTGATCGAGAAGACCAAGGCGATTTCGATCGGCGACCCGACGGAGAGGGACGTGTATTTCGGCCCGGTGATCAATCCGAGCGCCGTCGCGACCTATGAGCGCGCCGTCGAGATGGCGAAAAAGGACGGGTCGATTCTCAACGGCGGCAGCCGCATCAAAGAGGGGCGTTTGGCGAAGGGCTATTACGTGGAGCCCACCATCGTCAAGGCACCGCTCACGAGTGCCGTCTTCACGGAAGAATTCTTTGTTCCGGTGCTCGCGGTGGGCGAAGTCGACTCGCTCGAGCAGGCGATCGAAGAGGCCAACAAGGTCGAGTACGGTCTGACCGCGGGTTTCTTCTCGAAGGACAAAGCGGAGGTGGAGAAGTTCTTCGATGAAATCGAAGTGGGCGTCACCTATGTCAACAAGCGGAGCGGCGCGACCACCGGGGCCTGGCCGGGCGCGCAGCCCTTCACGGGATGGAAGGCTTCGGGATCGAGCGGGAAGGGCGGCTGCGGCCCCTACTACGTGATGCAGTTCATGCGCGAGCAGAGTCGTTGCGTGATCGACGAGTAGGCGCAGCGTTCGTCCGGTCAGCGGGAGCAACGATCGACGGAGTCGCCGGCCGTTGCGGACGATCCGGAATCATCGGATTGCGCGGAGGGAACCGGGCTCGCCGAATTGCGCGAAGCCGCTTCCGGCTATCCCCTCGTGGTTTCAGCTGAGTCGTCGGGGAGTTTCGCGATCCGAAAACCCGTGTAGGCGATGATCACTGCGACCACCGGTGTCAGTAGATTCAGGAACGCGTAGGGGAGATAGGCGGTCGTTGGAACCATCAATGTCGTCGACATGAAGGCTCCGCAGGTGTTCCACGGAACCAGCGGCGAGCTCAGGGTGCCGGAGTCTTCGACGGATCTGGAGAGAAGCTTCGGGTGCAATTGGCGCGCGCGGTAGGCCTCCCGATACATCCTGCCCGGGACGACGATGGATAAATACTGATCGGGCGCGATGATGTTCGTCCCGATGCACGAGCCGACCGTTGCCAGGACCAGGGATCCGGTGGAGTGCGCCAACTTCAAGATCGCGTTCGCGAGCGCGTTCAGCGAACCCGTGCACTCCATGACACCGCCGAACGTCAGTGCACAGAGAACCAACGCCACGGTGCTCATCATGCTTTCGAGGCCGCCGCGCGACAGCAGGTCGTCCACCACCGCGAACCCCGTGTCGGCCTGGAAGCCGGTCTGCGCGACCGCACAGACTTCGCTCAGACTGGTTCCTTGAATCCAGAGCGCCAGCAAACCGCCCAACAGCGCACCGCCGATCAACGCGGGCAGCGCAGGTACGCGAAAGGCAACGGCCGCAATGACCGAGATCGGCGCGAGCAACAGGATCGGGCTGAGGTTGAAACTGGCTTCGAGTGCGGAGCGAATCTCGCCAACTTGAGACGCGTCGATCGAGTCGCCGCTCGCCGTCCAGCCGATGATGCCGTAGAGGATCAACGCGATGAAATAGGCGGGCATCGTCGTGTACATCATGTAGCGGATGTGCTCGAACAACTCGGATCCCGCGACGGCGGGTGCCAGATTGGTCGAATCGGAGAGCGGAGACATCTTGTCACCGAAATAGGAACCCGAAATGATCGCCCCGGCGGTCATCGGAAGCGAAACCCCGAGCCCCTCGCCAACGCCGATCAACGCCACACCCACGGTCCCCGCGGTCGTCCACGAGCTTCCGGTCGCAATGGAAACCACCGAGCAGATCAAGCAGGCTGCGAGCAGGAAGTACCTCGGACTCAGCAACTGCAGTCCGTAATCGATCAGCAGCGGCACGACGCCGCTCGCAATCCAGGTGCCGATCAGCATCCCGATGACCACCAGGATCAAGATCGCCTTCAACGCGACCTCGATACCGTGGATGATCCCGCGTTCGATTTCACTCCACGCGTAACCGAGGCTCAATCCAACCATCGCGCCGACCACGCTCGCCAGAATCAGGGGCAGATGCGGAGTCCCGCCGAAGATGCGAATCTGAACCATCAGGAAGATGACGAGAGCGATGACGGGGATCGCCGCCTGCCAGAGTGAGGGCGGTCTTGTCGAGACATCGTTCACGGGTCACTCCACTGAGGATGCGCGCAAATGCTAACAGGTCATCGAGCCCATTCCCGGTTGATTTTCTGCTTGATTCTCTCGTTCGTGGCTCCGGATTTCTCCCAGGCGACCGGTCGCGAACCGGTCCTCAAGCAGATCGGGGTTCCGCACAGCTACTACTACCGGGAGATGTACCTCCCGCAGCCGACCGCGGGACCGAGCGCCGTGGCGTGGTCGCCGGATGGGTCAACGCTCGTCTACTCGATGCAGGGCCGGCTATGGCGACAACAGCTCGGAACCGAAGAAGCGGAGCAGCTCACGGAGGGGAGTGGCTACGATTTCCAACCCGACTGGTCGCCAGACGGTCGATCGATCGCCTACGTCTCCTATCGCGATGATGCGATGGAACTGCGGTTGTTCGATCTGGACTCGCTCGAATCCAGACCGCTCACCCGAAACGGCGCCGTCAATCTAGAACCGCGTTTCTCACCTGACGGCAAGCGTCTTGCTTTCGTCTCGACGCAATTCGAGCGGCGCTGGCATATCTTCGTGATGAATCTTCGGAACGGCGATCCGAGCACCCCGAGCCGGATCACCCAGGATCGCAAGAGTTCGTTGCCGCGCTATTACTACAGCGCGTTCGATCACTATCTTTCTCCCACGTGGTCGCCCGATGGGAAAGAACTCATCTTCGTGTCGAACCGCGGACGCATCTGGGGGAGCGGCGGCTTCTGGAGAATGCGCGCCGAGCCTGGCGCCGAGCCGCGCGAGATCCGCTACGAAGAGACTACCTGGAAAGCGCGCCCCGACTGGTCGCCCGACGGCCGCCGGGTCATCTACTCCTCGTATCTCGGCCGGCATTGGCATCAACTCTGGATTATGACCGATGAAGGCGGAGACGTGTTTCCGCTCAGCTATGGGGAATACGACGTCACCGCAGCCCGCTGGTCGCCCGATGGGAAGAAGATCGCCTACATCTCGAACGAGGGCGGCAACACTTCGCTCTGGGTCCAGGAAATTCCGGGCGGTCAGCGCGAGGAAATTCGCGCCCGAAACCGAAAGTATCGCCAGCCGACCGGACGTCTGCGGGTTCGTATCTTCGACGGAAGCAGCGGCTTGTCGGTCGCGGCGCGGGTGTCGGTGACGGACGCGTCTGGCCGCGGCTACGCGCCGGATGATGCGCTCTGGCGCGCCGACGACGGCTTCGACCGCTCGGAGCGACCGTTCGAATACCAGTACTTCCACGCGCCGGGCAATGCCGAAGTCGCGCTGCCCGCGGGCGAGGCAGAAATCGAGGTGATCCGCGGTACCGAGATGCGCCCGGTCCGTCGGCGAGTGAAGATCGAGAGGGATTCCACGCTCGATCTCGACATCTCCCTCGAGCGAATCGCGGACCTCGCGTCAGAGGGTTGGTGGAGTGGAGACCTTCACGTACACATGAATTACGCGGGTGCCTATCGGATGTATCCGGAGCAGCTCGCGTTTCAGGCGTTCGCCGAAGATCTGCACCTCGTCGAGAATTTGATTGTCAACAAAGAGCAGCGCATACCCGACATCGGCTATTTCGACGGGAGCCCGGACGTGTATTCCGATGAGAGCGTCGTGATCAATCACGGTCAGGAATTTCACACCAGCGCGTGGGGCCACCTCGGGCTGCTCGGACTTCGCGACCACATACTGCTGCCCGATTACGCCGCCTACGCGAATACCGCGGCAGCGAGCCTCTACCCGCCGAACGCGCTGATTCTCGATCTCGCGCACGCCCAGGGAGGCGTCGCCGGATACGTCCACCCATTCGACAGCGTTCCGGACCCCTCGGATGCCGAAACGAAACTCACCCACGAGATCCCAGTCGACGTTGCGCTCGGTAAGGTCGACTACTACGAGGCGGTGGGTTTCAACGTGGACCCGTTTGCGACCCAGACGGTCTGGTATCGGTTGCTGAACTGCGGGTTCCGGATTTCGACGGGAGCCGGCACCGACGCGATGGCGAATTACGCGTCGCTGCGCGGGCCGGTCGGGTTGAATCGGGTCTACGTGAAGGCGCCGGCGCCCCTCGCGTATCGCCAGTTTCTCGACGCGCTCGTCGCGGGCAGAAGCTTCGCGACGAACGGTCCGCTGCTGCGATTTACGCTTGGCGGCAACGAGATCGGCGACGAGATCGAGCTTCCCGCGGGATCACACGAACTCGAACTGCGGGCCTCCGTGCAGTCGATCGTTCCGCTCGATCACTTCGAAGTGGTCGGCAACGGGAAGGTGGTCGCTTCGCTGGCTCTCGATGCCGGCGGGACTTCGGCGCGCGCTTCGCGGAAGATCGAGATTGCGCGCTCGGGCTGGTACCTGCTGCGAGCCTGGAACTCCAAGGCGACGCATCCGGTGCGCGACTATCTCCCGTTTGCGACGACGAGTCCGATCTACGTCACGGTGGGCGGCGAACCCGCGTATTCGCGCGAAGACGCCGAGTATTTCACCGCCTGGATCGACCGTTTGATCGAGATGGCGCGCACCCACGACGGCTACAACACCGCGGGCGAGAAGTCGGTGGTGCTGAAGCTGCTCACCGACGCGCGCGCGATCTACACCGAACGCGCCGCACACTGACCCAACCAGCCGGCCGCCATCGGGCTCAAACCGCGCGTCGCCCGACGGCGTTCCGGTCCCCAGGCCGCTGCTGCGCGTTGAATTCGTCTGCGGGGGGTGGGTTGCTGGGTCCGGTGACGGGAGGCCATCGGGCTCGAACCTCATGTCGCCCGACGGCCTCCCGTCACCGAACCCGAGCCACGCTGCTGTTCGAGAGGGCCGGTGGGCGCGATGGTTTCTCTTTGCGCAGCGGATTGGTTTCGCTGGGGATCGGGATGCGAGAGCTGCGAGCGACATGGGGTTGGAGCGAGTAGCTCTCGCATCCCGGTCCCCGAGCAGGCACCACGCGTTGCACGGGGTTGGAGCGAGTAGCCCTCGCGTTCCGATCCCCGAGCAGGCACCACGCGTTGGATCGGGTTCGAGCGGGCAGTGGTCGTGTGCTGGTTGCTTGGGAACGAGGGTGGGTTGCTAGTTGGGTGTTCGGGAGTAGGCGATGGCTCCGCCGATGATCGTGTAGTCCACCTGGGCGGTGGGGATCTCGTCCAGTGAAATCTTCAGGATGTCTTTCGAGAGCACGGTGATGTCGGCGAGTTTGCCCGGTGTGATCGAGCCCTTGAGGTGTTCTTCGAAGGCCGCGTAGGCGTTGTCGATTGTGTAGGAGCGCAGGGCTTCGATTCGCGTCATCGATTGCTCGGGGTGGAAGCGCTCGCCATTGGCCATCTTGCGGGTAACCGAGGCGTGAAAGCTCGCGATCGGATCGATGTCTTCGACCGGCGCATCGGTTCCGTTGGTGACGACTGCGCCCGCATCGATCAGGCTCCGCCAGACGTAGGAAATTTCTCCGGCCCGCTTCTCGCCGAGGCGCTTCGGAAGCCACGGCCCGTCCGAAGCGGCGTGCACGCCCTGCATCGACGCGATCACCCCGAGTGTGGCGAAACGCGGCACGTCTTCGCGGTCGAGGTGCTGGGCGTGCTCGATGCGCCAGCGCAGATCGCGCGCAGAGGGATTGTCGGCAAAGATCCGCTGATAGACGTCGAGAATTTCGCGGTTGCCTCGGTCACCGATCGCGTGGGTGTTGAGCTGGAAGCCGTACCGGATTGCGATCCGACCGGTCTCTTCGATGTCTTCCGGAGCGTCCAGGACCAGACCGGTGCTGTCGGGCATGTCGGTATAGGGCTCGAGCAGCCAGGCGCCGTGGGCACCGAGGCCGCCGTCGACCATTCGCTTGATCGAGCGCACCGACAGAAAGTCGTTGCCTTCAGGGATGATCCGGTAGTCGCCGAGTCGTTGGGCGAGCATCTCGTTGGATTCGTCGAGGCCCACCATCACATACAAGCGCACCGGCAGCGCGCCTGCCTGCGCCCAGGCTTTGAAGCGATCGATGTCGTCGAAACTCGCGCCCGCATCTTGGACCGAGGTGATCCCCTTCGACAGCGCTTCCCAACCCGCGAGTTCCATCTGGCGCTTGAGCTCGGCCTCGCGCTCTTGCGGCGGGCGCTCGAGATCGGCTCGCTCCATCACCTTGCGAATCAGCGCCTCCGCGCTCTCTCGCATCAGACCGGTGGGCCGGCCACCGGCGTCCCGGACGATCGTGCCACCCGGGGGATCTGGGGTGTTGGAATCGATGCCCGCGAGTTTCAGCGCCGCTTCGTTGGCGAAAATCGCGTGGCCACTCGCGTGGGCGAGGTGCACCGGGTTTTCGGGCGAAACCGCAGAGAGTGGGTCGTGCAGCGGCGCTCCGTCTAGATTCGGTTCAGGCACTTCCGTCCACTTTTCCTGATGCCAACCGCTGCCGAGGATCCAATCGCCGGGTTTGGCCTGCTCGGCCGCAGCGCCCACCTGATCGACGATTTGCTGCCAGGTCGCAGCTCGTGTGAGGTCGAGGATCATCTTGGCTTGACCCAGATCCAGAAAATGGGCGTGGCCATCGATGAATCCCGGGATCGCCAGACGGCCTTCGAGTTCGATTCGTTCCGTTTCGGGGCCGACGTAGCGGTCGATTTCGCGATCGCTGCCGACCGCAACGATCTCGAAACCGCGGATTGCGATCGCCTCCGCGCTCGGCAGTGCGTCGTCGACGGTGACCACGTTGCCGCCGCGCAGTACGAGATCCGCGGGCTCGACGGATTCCGTCGGGCTGCAGGCCGCGGCCGCGACCGGAAGTGCGAGAGCTGCAAGGACGGCAACGCGGCGATTCGCGCAGGAGCGCATTTCGGTTCGAGCGCCGCGCGGTCTCGAGGTGCGGCAATTCGCGCTGGAGTGCATTTCGGGCCGAGCCCTACGCGGTCTCGACGCGCGGGGACACGTCGAGTTTGCGCATGGCGTCCGCGAGTCGCTCGAGAATTTCATCGATATCGGCCTCGTCGACGATCAGCGGCGGCGCGAGCATCACGGCTTCGATCGTGCGCCGGCCCAGTGGCGTGGGGCAGGAATAGATCATCAGCCCGCGCTCTTTCGCGAACGCGGCGAGGCGGTTCGAAGCGCCTTCCAGGGGTTCGAGCGAATCGCGGTCGGTCACGAGCTCCATCCCCTGGAGTAGACCTTTGCCGCGAACCTGCCCGACGTGGGGCGAAGATGCCGCGATCTCATCCATTCCCGCGCGCAGGCGCTCGCCGAGTGCGCGTCCGCGCGCGATGAGGCCTTCGTCGCGAATCGTCCGGATCACCTCGGCGGCGATCGCGCAGCCGAGCGGATTTCCCGAGAAGGTGTGTCCGAACGGAAAACCCTCGGGCCTCGTGAGGAAGACGTCCGCCACCTCTCCCGCCACGGCCATGCCGGAAAATGGCGTGATGCCGCTCGTAACACCCTTCGCAAAGGTGACGATGTCGGGCTTTCCCTCCCAGTGGTCCGATGCCCACCACTCGCCCGTGCGGCCGAAGCCCGTGATCGTCTCGTCGCAGATCATCAGCACGCCGTAGCGGCTGCACAATTCCCGCAAGCCGTCGATGTAGCCCGCGGGTGGTACGACAGCGGCAGCGCTGGCACCCGAAATGGGTTCCAGAAATACCGCGGCGACGTGGTCGGGCCCGCGCGACACGATCGCGTCTTCGATCTGCTCGAGGCCGAAGCGGAACTCGGCTTCCTCGCTGCGGCGCGCGCGGATGTCGGCGCCCGGAACCTGGGCGATCGGATTTTTTTCGAGCAGCAACTCGAAGGCCTTGCGCCAACGCGAACTCGACAAACCGAGCGCGCCGAGCGTAGAGCCGTGGTAACTCGGATAACGCGAAATCAATTCGAGCTTGCTCGGTTTGCCGAGATGCTGCCAATACAGGATCGCCATGTGGATTGCAGACTCGACCGATTCCGAGCCCGAGGAATTGAAGAACGCCGAGGCGCGCTGCATCGGTGCGATCTCGCGAATCAGCTCCGACAGCTCCGCCATCGGCTCGTTGGAAAACGAAAATCGGTAGGTGAAGGTGAGCTGCTCGAGCTGTCGCTTTGCGGCCTCGATCACGCGCGGGTGGCAGTGGCCGAGGCTCATCACCATCGCGCCGCCGCACGCGTCGATGTACTCGTGGCCTTCGCGGTCCCAGATTCGGCATCCCGATCCTCGCACTGCGACCGGAAGGTTGCGCCCCGCCGAGGCCGCGAGGGAGTGTTCGAGCTTTTCTGCCAGCATGGAATCGATCCTAATCGGGAGAGCCCGATCCAATCGGGCCATCGCGGCACGCGGGATCGGGAGTCTGGGGCCAGACGGTATATGATTCCCCCCGCAGCGTCAGGAGGACAGCATGACCAAAGTCTCTCGCCCTGCCGCGTTTGGCCTCGCGCCCCTGGCGGTTGGCCTCGCAGCAGTGGCGCTCGGATCCTGCGCGGAACGCCCCGCGAACGATGCCTTGCCCGGCAGCGTCGAAGAGATCGAGCAGATCTTCCAACAGACGCGCGCGCTGGAGGATCAGATCGAGGTCACGCGCAGCCGCGGTGCGACGGTCGCGACGGACGGCGTGGCGCTGACGGAACTGATCGCCGCCTACAGCGCGATCCGAATCCAGCTACAGCAGGCCCTGGCCGGCGATCTGGATCCGCCGCCCTCGGGAGACGATGCCCGAGCGTTGGACGCGATGCGCAAGGCCCTGGAAATCTACTTGCCAGAGCAGTCCATCGACTCGGATTCGATTGGCGTCGAAGCGGGTGGTGGGGAGCCGGTCGACTGCCGCTACGACCCCGAAAGCGTCGCGAAGGGAGAGGGCGGCTACGAGTCGCTCTCCAAGAAGATCTACGCCTGTTTTTCCGAAGCCGCCCGTTCGCTCTCGTTCGACGGAGAGTCGATGGATCGGTTGACGATCTTCGGGCGTCTGCCGTTGACCGACGAGCCGTCTCGGCGCGAGGGTTTGTGGCGGGCGATGCTGCCGATCTGGCAGTCGGTCAACGGAGACAACGGGCCGCAAAGCCCGTACCGCACGCTCATCCGGCTGAACGCCGCGCGCATGAAGCGCGAAGCTGAAGTGCTCGGCGCGTCGGTGCGGGGGATCGGTGTCGAGCCGGAGGTGATGGAAGGGTGGCTGGTGGCGGTGCTGCAGAAGTGGCGCGACATCACGCCGGACACCGCGATCGAACCCTGGGATTTCGGATACCACGCCGGTCGCGGTAACCGGGCGCTGCGCGACGCCATCCCCGTCGCGTCGCTGCGCTCGATCAACGATCGCTTCTATCGCGATCTGGGTGCGGATCCGCTGGCGCTGCAGGTGCAATACGATCTCGAGCCCCGAGCGAGCAAGGATCCCGTCGCGTTCTCGACCTTCGGACGCCGGCCCCGCTTCGAGGCCGGGCGCTGGGTGCTCGGTGAGCCGTGGGTCTTCGCCTCCTATCAGATGGGTGGACTCGACAACCTGCTCGAGCTTCTGCACGAGACGGGGCACGCAATCCACATCGCCGCGATCCGCACGCGCCCGGCCTTCACTGACTGGCCCGACAGCGACATCTTCACCGAGGGAGTCGCCGACATTGCCACGCTGGAGATGTACGAGCCGGCGTGGCAGCAGCGTTACCTCGGGGCTTCCATCTCGATCGAGGATGCGATCGTGGCCAAATACGCTGCAATCGTCATGGACATTGCCTGGGCGCTGTTCGAGGTGCGGATGCACCGCGCGCCCGAGCGCGATCCGAACGAGGTGTGGGGGGAGATCTGCCAGGAATATTTTCGCATCCGTCCCCATCCCGATCTGGCCTGGTGGGCGGTTCGCGGCCAGCTGATCGACTCGCCCGGCTACATGATGAATTACGCGGCGGGTGCGATCATGAACGCCGATTTGCGCGCGCGCGCGCGCGCGCTGCATGGGCCCTACACCGAGGGGGATCCGCTCTGGTACGGTCGGATCAGCGAGAGCCTCTACCGCTTCGGACTCGCGAAGACTTCGAAACAGGTCATCGAGGCGTTTCTCGGCCGGCCGATCTCGCCGCGGGCACTTCTCGACGACATGACGAGGGCGGTTGAAGACGCGAAGTGAGGTTCAGTGCGATCGACTCCCGCGCAGGAAGGTGTCGAGCCACTCCCAGCAGGCGGTGCGGGTCTTCGCGCGGGAAAAGCGCTTCGGATCGACGCACATATCGAGCCAGAACCCGTCGAGCAGCGCGATGAGACTCGTCGCAACCTGCTCGGGGTCGATCCGGACGCCGCGATTCCGGGCCAACTCATTCAAGACGGGCGCGAGCAATTTGCGCAGCCTGCGATAGGCGGATCGCTGAATCCGCTGGATCGACGGGTTCGTGCGGCCGAGAGTCCAAAACGCGATGTAGGTCCCGACCCGCTCTTCCCCGGTCACCTGGCTGGAGAAGTAGGCGTCGAAGAAGGATCGCAGCCTTTGCTCCGCGGATTTCGCGGGGTCGCTGAGAACGCCGCGCAGGTTGCCGTGATACTCCCGCGTGAGCGTCCGATACGCTTCGATGATCAGCGCGTCCTTGCCGTCGAAGTAGTGGCGCAGCAGGCCGGGTGAGACGCCCGCCCGATCGCAGATCTCGCGCACACCGGCTCCGTGGGGCCCGAGCCGCGAGAGGCAGTCCAGCGCGGCCGCGATCAGACTCTGCCGACGTTTGCCCGGTGCGAGGCGCCGGCGCTTCGTCGCTGGGGTTGCGCGGGCTGGCATCGGGCCGCCGATCACGAAGGGAGACAACCGTCGACGAAATCGGCCTGCCTGACTTCGATCAGGGTCGGTCGGGAAGCTTCGGCGGCTATCTTCAGCGCGCTCTTGAGTTCGTCGAGGTCAGCGGCTCGACACGCAGAGCAACCAAAGCTCTTGGCGAGTTCGACAAAGTCAGGTGTGTGTAGGTCGACGCCGACGCTCTCGACGCCAGCCGCTTCGAAATAGCGCTGGATTTCAGCGTATCCGTGGTTGTTCCAGATCAGGAAGATCACGGCCGTCTTTGCTTCGACAGCGCTCGCGAGTTCACCCAGCGTAAACTGTGCGGCGCCATCGCCGATCAGCGCGATGACGGGCCTGGTCGACTGTCCAAGTTTTGCGCCGATGGCGGCGGGGATTGCGTAGCCCAGGGTGCCGTAGCCACTCGCTGAATGGAAATATCGTCGCGGCGCTTCGGTGTCGTAACCCAACCACGCATAGTAGGTCGGTTGCGTCGAGTCGCCCGCGATGACCGCCTCTGGCAGCGTGTCGCGAATGGCATCGAAGAATGCCTGATAGCGCGGGTCTCGCCTGCGCTGCAATGCGTCGCGGATCGCCTGTGCCCAGGTTGCGCCGTCCTTCGCGGAGATTGGGTCTTGCTGTAGCGATGCGTTCAGCGCCGACAGCGCGTGGCGCGCGTCGCTGCAGATCGCCAGATGGGGTTTTAGGTTGCGACTGAGTTGCGCGGCGTCGATGTCGACGCGAACCAGTCGGGCGTCGAATGCAATGTCCCCGCTGAGATAGAAGTCGTAGTCGGTTTCGGCGAATTCGGTGCCCACGGCCAGCACGACATCGGCCTCGCAAAAGGCCTGTCGGACGGCCGCGCAGGACCCCGAGCCGCCCACCGCGAGCGGGTGGCTGCATGGCATCACACCCTTCGCATTGACGGTGTTCACGACCGGCGCGCCCAGGGTTTCGGCGAGGCGCACCAGTTCGTCTCCCGCGCGGATCGCGCCGCCCCCGACGGCGATCAGCGGGCGCTGGGCTTCGCGCAGTAGCGCGGCCGCGCGGTCGATGGCCTCGGGTGCCGCCGCCGGCGCGCTCGGCAATGCCCACGCGGTCGTATCGATCGCGTCCGCTTCGGAAGCGATTACGTCGATCGGAATCTCGATGTGCACCGGGCCCGGTCGCTGACTCGAAAACACCCCGAACGCGCGCGCCACGATTTTCGGAAGCTCTTCCGCGCGCAAGAGCGTGTGACTGAACACCGATACTTCAGCGGCGAGATTTCGCTGGTGGGCAAGTTCGTGCAGGCGCCCTTCGCCAAGGCCGAGTTGGTTGCTGCGGTTCACGGTGGAGATCACGAGCATCGGGATCGAATCCTGGCGCGCTTGCGCCATTGCGGTGGCGATGTTCGTCATGCCCGGACCGGTGATGACGAAGCAGACGCCGACTGCACCGGTGGCCCGGGCGTATCCGTCCGCCATGAATCCCGCGCCCTGTTCGTGGCGCGGCGTAATGTGACGGATGCTCGAGCGTTTCAGCCCCCGGTAGAGTTCGACGGTGTGCACGCCGGGAATGCCGAACACGAGTTCGACTCCGTAACTTTCGAGAATCTCGATCAATTTTTCGCCGCAACTCGCCATGCTGCTCTTCTCCTTGCGCGTCGCCTAGGAGCCTGACCCAAGACTCACGAAAGGGCCGAAAACGTGCGCTCTAACGCAACGACAACACGCAAGAGCACCCTCAATCCGCATCTTGGGTCAGGCTCCTACGTCAATTGTCGTTTGCGCCGGTCTACGTAATCGCGCAGGGCTTCGTCGGTTCCGGGATCCAACGGAGGCTGCTCGTAGTCGGCGAGCATCCGTTTCCAGATCTGGTTGGCTCGCCCCGTGGCGTCAGGGCGTTCGCGCTCGGTGAACGTCTCGAAATTTTCCCAATTGGAAACGAGCGGAACGTAGAAGGCGTTCTCGTAGCGTTCGAGCGTATGGGCCGTGCCGAAGAAGTGCCCCGCAGGCCCGACCTCCCGGATTGCATCGAGTGCGAGGGTGTCCTTCGATACTTCGATGGGTTTGAAGTATTCGGCCATCATCTGCAGCATTTCCGCGTCGATGATCAGCTTTTCGAACGACGCGGTCAGGCCGCCCTCCAGCCAACCCGCTGCGTGTTCGATCAGATTCGCTCCGCCCATCAGCGCACCCCAGAGCGACATCATGCTCTCGTAGGCGGCCTGCGCGTCGACGAGATTCGAAGCGGTCACGTTGCTCGACCGAAACGGCACGCCGATGTGGCGCGCGAGTTGGCCCGACGCCTGCGCGGCCTTCGTATATTCCGGAGTTCCGAACGCGGGCGATCCCGACTTCATGTCCACATTCGAAGTGAAGCCTCCGTACATCACGGGAACGCCGGGTCGGATCATCTGGCAGAGCGCAATGCCCGCGAGCGCCTCGGCGTGCTGTTGGGCGAGCGCACCCGCGAGCGTGACGGGCGACATCGCACCGGAGAGCGTGAACGGCGTGACGACGACGACCTGTCCGTGCTCGGCCAGTGCCGTCAGGCCCTGCGCCATCGGAATGTCGAGCTGGAGCGGTGAATTGGTGTTGATCACACAGCTGAAGACCGGCGTGTCGACGAGGGCTTCGCGGGTGGTGCCGAGCGAAATCGCCACCATCTCGAGCGCATCGATCACGCAATCGGTTCCCAATCCCCAGGGTTGCCAGTTCTTGTCCAGCAGGGTGGTCTGCGCGTAATAGAGATCCAGGTGGCGCGTCGCGGCGGGTCGGTCGAGGGCCTCGAAGCCACCGCCGCCTTCCTGATGGATGACGTTGAGTGATTGCACGAGCTTGATGTAGTCGCACATCTCCGCGTACGTGCCCGAACGGCGACCCCGATCGAGATCGCAGCAAAAAGCGGGCCCACCGACGGAGGAGAAGATCGCGTTGCGTCCGCCGAGTTGGAGATTGCGTTCGGGGTTTCGGGAGGTCAGGCTGAATTCGGCGGGCGCCTTGGCGGCGAGTTCCTCCACCATCGCCCGATCGAAGCGCGCCTGCATGGCGCCCTCATCGACCGCGCAGCCAGCCGCAGCCAGGCGTCCGCGCGCTTTCGGGTCCAGTACGCGCATGCCGATTTCTTCGAGAATCGTGAGCGCGGTCTCGTGGATCGCGCAAATCTGATCGGCCGACAGCACTTCGATCGGCCCGTAGCGGAGCTGAAGCTGCGACCACGGAATCTGGGGCGTCCGCGCCGGCGTCTTGGGTCTGCGGGGCTTTCGTTTGCGCGAGCCAGGCTCCGTCATGGGCGAATTCCTCTCCTCGCGGGCAGCGGTGTGGAAATCCGGCTTCGCGCGTCGACTTCGGCGGCCCGCGTAACTGAACAGGCGTATAATAAGAAAGCCGAGTCGCGACGTCACGCCTCGGGCGACGCGGCTCCGGGGTTTCCAATCGCGCTGCGCGGTTCCGGGTCGGGGGGTCGCGTCGAGTTGCGGTCGGTGGCGGGGCGTGTCTTGCCGCGGTTTGCCGCGCAGGGGCGACGAACGCGCACAGCCGGGGGTCGCTTGGCGGCGGCCCTCCGCGTTTCCCCTGATGGGAGACAGCGAATTTCCCCCGGTTTCCAACTGGCTGGATGCCAGCCCTAGCTGGGTCGAGGAGCGGCCCGAGCGCCACGGCGTCGAGTCCGCCGGACCGCCGCATCGCTGCGCGCGAGCTGTCCGAGCCTGCTTTCACGAGGTCAATGCGCAGGTTATAGTGGGGCTCCGGTCGAGTTTCGGACCCGATTCAAGTCGAGAAAGGTGGTGGCGGTGATGATGCTCTTGATTCGATCCGGCAGCGGCGCGCGCGTGCAATTGCCGAGGCCCGGTCGGGCGTTGCTCCGCGCAGCGCGAGGTTTGGATGCGGTGCTGCTCCGGGCGCTGGCCGGCTTTGCGGCGCTCCTCGTCTTGGTTTTGATCGGCGTTCCCGCACAGGCGGATGAGATCGAGCCTGAACCCGATCCCGCGCCCCGGGTCGAGCCGAAGCTGAAGGCGGAGCCCGATCCGGAGCCCGCACCCGTAGTGAAGAAGATGTCGGCGGGCGACGAGTTCGCGGAGCCCAGCTGGATCCCGTCCGTCGAAATCGGATTCGAAACCTTCGACTACGACACGGATTCGACGGTCCAGAATTTCATCAACCCGCCCGCGTGGGCGGGTGCTCAAGCGGAATCTGAGCGACAGCTGATGTTTCGAATCGGCGGCGAGCTGATGGGCCCGATTTTCGAAGATCTGCCCGGACGCCCGCGGTTGTTCGCCCAGGGCGGGGTGCAGCTCCGGACGTTTTCGAGCGACCAGGTATTCATCCTTGGCGATCCCTCTGTCCCTCTCGAACCGGAGAGCAGTACCGGACGCTACGTGAACCTCGGCGATCTGGGCAAAACGCTCCCCGGTGATTTTGACGGACAGGGGGGTGAAATCTTCGCGCAATTCCAGGATCCATCGTGGTACGCCGGGTTGGGGGTCGCGTTCAGTGTGCCGATTGCCAAGAATCTGCTGCTGTATCTCAAGCCCTCGATTCAGTACAGCCTGGAAAAGATCGACATGTCCGGGAGCTTGACGACGGTGGACGAACCCATCCCGAGGGTGGATCCGGTCAATTGTCCGCAAACACCAAATAATCCGCAATCAGTACCGTGTGTCCGCGAATTCTTTATCCATAGGAGCCGCGCATACGGCAGATCCACCGATCACAGCGTCGGTCCGGGGCTCGAATTGGCACTGGTTCTGTTCCGATCGGTTCGACCCATTCAGGTTTCGCTCTACGCAAACGCCCGCTTCATGTGGTTGGTCAGCGGCTCGACGACGGAGTTTGCCGACCCCAACGGCGTCGCGGCTTATAGCGTCTCGCGAGACGAATTTGCCGTCAGAGGCGGGGGCGGTTTGCGATTCAGCTGGGTGGGTTTCGACTGAACGCGGGCCGGAGAAGCCGGCCCTTACTGGTTCTCGGCGACGTGGCGCGCGCGGTTCATGTCGAACGCCGGACGCTGTGGTTCCGCGAGCACGGCGCGCATTTGCTCGTAGATTTCGTGCGGTTTCGCGATCTGCTCCTGGAGCGCGCGAAATTCCTCGCGAGCGGTCTTGATGCGCGCGGGATCGCCCTCCTTGCGGGCTGCTTTGAGTTCGGCGTCGCGCTCTTGTAACAGCGTGCGCTTGTGCAGTTGATCGGCGATGATCGCATCCAGCTCGCGCGCCTGCTCGGGATTCAGTTCGATGTCGGCAAACAGCACCTCGCGCGCGTGGCTCCACCAGTCGCGCTTTTGTTGGAGTCGGAATTCCGCGCCATCGAGCGGTTGTTCGTCGCGCGGTGTTTGCTGTTTTGCGGCGAGACTTGCAGGCCTCGGCTCGACCACCGGTTCGGCCGTTGTATCGTTCTCGTCCGCACATCCCGCGATCAGTGCAACTGTCGCAGCGAAAAGAGTCGCGCCCAGGATCGCAACGGCGGGCCCGACGCGCGTTCCCCCCGCGGTGGCCCGCGCTCCGGCGATTTTGGTGGTTTTCGCGGATCGTCGATTGGCGACGCGTGAGAATTGGCCCTGGATCATTGCACCCCATAGCCCAGAGCGCGCAACTGGTTCAGCTGCATTTCGTCGATCTCGACGGTGGGCGAGTCATCTCCCCAGGGAGGGGGGCGGCTCGCGAGATAGGCTTCGGCCTTCGCCGTGAGATCCTCGAGTACCTCGGGCCAGTCCTCGGCGACGTTGCGCTGTTCGCGGGGGTCTTGCCACTTGTCGTAGAGTTCTGAAGTCTGCGGCGCGTGTGCGCGATAGATCAGACGCCAGCGCCCTTCGTTGAAGGCGATCATCGGCTGCGGTTTCTGCTGGGCCCTCCCCCAACTCTGGTCGAGGTGGGCGATCGCGACCCCGTCGGCGTCGGCTTCCGATGCGCCAGCGGCCGCGGCAGTGATCTGGGGCACGAGGGACTGTCCGTCGGTATCGGGGAGCGGCGGCAGGCCCGCGAGCTCCAGCACGGTCGGCCAGAGGTCGACGTTTTCGGAGCGCGCCTCGACGACGATCCCGCTCTCCAGGCGGAACGGAAAGCTGATGATGAATGGGGTCGTCGTGACCTCGCCGTACACGTTGCGCGCGTGCCCTTCTCCGCCGTGCTCTCCAAAGGCTTCACCGTGGTCGGCGCTGAACACGATCAGGGTGCGCTCGCGCAGGCCCCGCTGCTCGAGTTCGTCGAACAGGTGGCCCAGCAGGCTGTCGACCCAGCGGATCGCGTTGTCGTAGGAGTCCGAGTAGTTGGTGCCGAATAGCGCCGTGTCCTCGGAATAGGCGTACTGGTGGACGTCCATCATGTGCAGGTAGAGGAACCAGCGCTCGTGTCCGTGTGCCCTCAGGAACTCGCGCGCGGAATCGATGATGTCTCCGTCGCTTCCCTCGAGCGCGATGTTCGGATTGTCGATGCGGTTCATCCGGCCGCCGCGCTGTTCGGTCGGGCTGAGGTAGATCTCGAAGCCCTGCCCAAAGCCGAAGTTCGGGGCGATCCAGCCATTTCTCCAGACGGCCGCCGTGCGGAAACCCGCGTCCCTGAAGATCTCGGCCGGCATCGTGGCCTGCTCCGAGACCACATCGTAGGCGCGCAGACTGCGCGTGCGAGCCGGGTAGAGGCCCGTCCAGAGCGAAGACATCGAGCACTTCGTCCACGAGGACTGGGAGACCTGCTGTGCGAAGCGGATGCCGGTCGCCGCGAGCGCATCGAGGTTGGGACTGGTATCGCGCTCGTAACCGTAGCTGCCGAGTCGATCCGCTCGCAGCGTATCGACCAGCACGAACAGCACATTCAGGTCGCTTCGGTTGCGCAGTGCGAGTACGTCTTCGATCGTGCCGCTGAGGCGCGAATCTCGCTGCTCACGCTCAGTGCTGAAGAAGTGTCGCATTCCGGCGGCGATGAGCGCCACGGCGGCGATCGCGAGAGCCACCTCGAACACCCGGCGGCGCGGTTTCACTCGGTGTTCGGGTTCGCTCATTCGGATTGAAAACTAGGCGGGATGCTGGGAACGAGCAAGGGCGCGCCGGGGGAGGAATTCCCTCGGCGCGCCCCGTCAAGGACCGACACAAGGACCGACAGGCAGTATTTCTGCCTGGGGCTAGGCTTCGATCATCGCTTCCGAAGGCGGTAGAGCCCCGCCAAGGCCACGAGTCCGGAGGCCATCATCACTGCACTCCCGGGCTCCGGCAGGAAGTGGAAGTCCATCTGCCAGGTTCTGGCCGACGACCACGACATCCGGATCGGCTCGTTCGGGTCCACCGGTACCGTGTAGGTGTGCACCAGGCGCGGACGCACCATTGAGATGATTCCGCTGAGTTGGAATCCGCCCATCGTCGAAACCTCGCGGTTGTCGTAGCCCGTGTAGCTGTGGATGGTGACGGTGTCTCCGACCGGTTGATAGGCTTGGATCATTCCCGTCGTGAACGGCGCGATCGTATAGAGATACGTGGCCTTCTTGACGTAATCCACCATGGCGCCGCTCGGAGTCGTCGTCTGCGCTCTGTTCTGGCCGGCGCTCGTCATCCGATAGCGGAACAGCGGGCCACCGATGACCCATTCGCCGACCCCCGACGGGTGGTCGGCGGAAATGTACGACTGCCCGGGACCGTAGGCCTTCGTGATGTACGGGCTCGAGATCGTGATCAACTGGTAGTAGCGATGGTTGGGCCCGTAGAAAAACTGCATCGTGCCGCCGAAGCGGTTCGGGCCCGGCGTGATCATGATCGACCCGCCGCGATCGTCCATGTAGCGACCGCTGAACGTGGTGGTCGGGGTGATCGGGGTGCCCTTGCCGAGCGGTGGATTCGCGCACGGAAGGCGTTCGCCGTCCGTGCCGATGACTGCGGGGCAGACGGGTCCGTTGGTAAATCGCACCGTCGTGGCCATCGTTGCGCCGTTGGGGTTGTTCGGTCGGAAGTCTCCGCGCAAGTTCCAGTACGAGTACCAGCCCTTGGATTCCGGATAGCCGTCGAAGCAGAGTCCGGGCGGGCACGCGTAGTAGTAGGTGGTGTCGATGATGAAGGACTGCGGAGCCGTAAATCGCGGTGCGGGTGCTGTCGCTCCGACGTAGGCCTTCGCGGGCGGCGCCTTGTGCGGGCCCCTTAGATTCGGATGGAAGTCGGTGCTCGTAAACGGGCTCCGGCTGCCGTACCAGGTGCGCAGCATCCGGAACAGCCCCGACGCAGCTTCTGCCGGTTGGGGGACTAACAGGTGTGCGGATGCGATTGCAACCGCGGCTAGGATCGAAGTGAGCTTGCGGCCCTTGAGAGTAGCCATCTTGCGTGGCCTCCTTTTTTTCAGTCTTTCAGGCAATGCAGTGACTCTGCCGTTGACTAATCGGGCGCTTTATCAGAGGATCGCCCGCTGCGGCCAGTCACTCGCGTGGCCTACCGTCGCAGAGAGAGGGTTGCCATGTCAAGCAGAATTAATCCAGTAGGGTGTTAATGATTCCCCGGGGGGCGGCGAGGCAGGGTGCTTCCCGCGCACCCGGGGAGTGTTCATCCCGAAGGCGCGGGAGCTGTTCTCCCTGCACGCCCGAAATCGCCCGAAAGCGGGGCAGCAGCGGGGCAAATGAGAGGGTGCGGATTGAGTCTCAAAGTTGCACATCGTTCCGGCCGCCGATGGCTGATCGTGGCGACCGTCGCGCTCGCGTTGGCGGGCGGCTGCCGGCCTGAACTTCAACTCGACGACCTTCGCGGTTTCCAGGAAAGCGGGCGTTTCGCGGAGACCATCGGGCCGCTGCGCGAACGGCTCGACGAGACCCCGGACGATCCGGAACTCAATCACCTGTACGGCGTCGCGCTGCTCGAGACGGGCCAGGCCGCGCTCGCGATCTGGCCGCTGCGCAAGGCCGCGGCTGATCGCGACCGCGCGATCGACGACGGCATCCTGCTCGTGCAGGCGATCCTCGCGGGCGGTAGCGCAGAGGACGCGATTCTCGCGGCGAACCGGGTGCTCGAACTCGCGCCAGACCGCATCGATGTAATCCGACTTCTGATCGCCGCGCGGATCAAGGCGAGGAAGAACGAAGACGTCCTCGTCGACGTCGAGCGCCTGCTCGAGCTGAAACCGGGCGATTCGGGCGCGTTGGTTTCGCGCCTCGTGGCATTGCTCAATCTCGACCGCGCCGACGAGGCCGAGGCAGCGCTCGCCGAGATCGGTGCGGCGATCAAGAATCTGGACGACGGATACGTCTGGGAACCGCGAGTCTGCGGGGGCACGGCGACCTTCATGGACGAAAAGGGAGACCCCGAAGCCGCCGAGGCGCTCTGGGACGATTGCCTCGGGCAATTTCCCGCGGAGGAGATGATCGTGTTCGCTGCGATCGATTTCTTCAACGCGCAAGCCCAACCCTGGCGTGTGACCGAAGTCCTGCGCCGCGCGCTGGAGGCCGAGCCCACCCACCTAGCTTTCATCGAGGCCTATGCGAATCGGCTTGCGCTCGGCGGGGACACCCAACAAGCCGAGAAAATGTTGCTGGCTGCGACTGAAGATGGCGTGAACGATCGTCAGGCCTGGTTCTCGCTCGCGAACTACCACGAACAGCGCGATCAGTCCGCCAAGGCCGCGGAAGCCATGGCGAAGGGGCTCGCACTGATGGGAGAGGCTCCGCCGCTGATGCTCGCCGAGTACGTCGACCTGCTGATCCGAGCCGGGGAATACGACAAGGCCGAGGAGATCGTCCCGCAATTCGACAGCGAGCCGGTGATCGCGAATCTCCTGCGCGGTCGCTTGCTGTTGGCTCGCGGCAAGCCCAGCGAGGCCATCGAGGCGCTCGAGGAGGGCATCCGGCTCTGGCCCGACAACAGCGTTGCGCGCGAACTCGTCGCCGAAGCCGCTGTGCAACTCGGCGACTACGACCGAGCGATTACCGAATATGCCGAGGCGATGCGTTCGGATCCCGGCAACCGCGACGCGATCTTCAGTCTGTTGCGGTTGCTCGAAGCGCTCGGCCGCGATTCGGAGGCGGCCGTGGCGCTCAGCCGCTATTGGCGAGAGAAGCCGCGCGATCCGGAGAGCCTCGTCGAGGCGATCCGATTCGCGAATCGGGCCGGTCAGCAGGGGCGCGTCGAGCAGGCCGTCCGACGCCTCGGAGAGATCCCCGGCTACCGAGCGGTGGTCGTGGCAGAACTCGCCGCAATTCGCGCTTCCCGCGAGAGCCCCGCGGCCGGCGTGGATTTCATTCGAAAGTCGCAGCTCGACCTCACGCGACCGATCAACGGCGCCGCACTCGAGGCGCTGGTCGAGCAACTCGTCGCCGATGGGAAAGCCGGCGAGGCTCTGAGCGCAGCCGATGCGGCGATTGTCGCATCTCCGGACGACGCTCGGTTTCACGAATTGCGCGCGCGCGCGTTGCGGGCGTCTGGCAAACCAGACGTCGCGCGCGAGGCGCTCGAGCGCGCGGTGGCAATCGAGCCGGAGCGCGCATCGGCAATTGCGGAGCTCGCGTCGCTCGCCGCGGAGCGCGGCGAGCGAAAGACTGCGATCGCGCTCTACGATCGCGCGAGCCGAGCCGACCCCGACACGTCCGACTACGCGTGGGACGCGATCCAGGTCTTGAGCGCCGCGGGGGAAACTGCCGAGACGGAGCGGCGGCTCGAGGCGCTGCTGCTGAGCGATGCCGTCCATACCGGGGCGGCGAGTCTGCGCGCGCGTCAGTTGCTCGAGACCAATCCCGAGCGCGCGTTCGCGCTGGCGCGTCGCGCAGTGCGCCTTCGCGGTGGTCCGGAGGCTCTCGACACGCTGGGGAGGGTCCATCTCCAGCGCGGAGATCCCCAACAGGCCGCCGACATGCTCGGCCGCTCGCTCAAAATGAAGCCGAACCAGCCCTCGACCCACTACTGGCTCGCGATGGCGCTGTCCGCCACCGGCGACGCAGACGGAGCGCGACGAGAATTGAATGCGGCGCTCGCGGCGGAAGACTTCCCCGAGCGGGCTGACGCGAAGGCGCAACTCGCACGCCTGAACGCCGGCTGACCGCGCGACCCGCCAGACATCGCTCGCCGAGTCGGAATCGCGGCTGGCGAATGCTTCGGATTTGCTTGCGGTGCGCCGCGAGATCTCGGGCAGCTCCGACGCGTCGAATGGGTCTGCGGGAGTGGGTTGCTGGGTTCGCTGACGGGAGGCCATCGGGCGCGAACCCCATGTCACCGGACGGTGTTCCGAACCCTGGGTCGCTGTCGCGCGTCGAATGGGTCTGCGGGAGTGGGTTGCTGGGTTCTCTGACGGGAGGCCATCGGACTCGAACCCCATGTCGCCCGATGGCCTCCCGTCAGAGAACCGACTTGCGCCGCCTTGCTAGG
>Ga0326597_10003028_pt1 | contig 24605 bp, 22 predicted proteins | sample RVTome_12_FD_203789 | JGI IMG/M metagenome (GOLD analysis project Ga0326597, IMG submission 203789) | Soil microbial communities from uranium-contaminated site in the Upper Colorado River Basin, Wyoming, United States - RVT100D185 | ecosystem: Environmental > Terrestrial > Soil > Contaminated >... | reverse complement strand
GTGACGTCGTCAATCATCCGCCGGTCCGGCATGAACGGTCCAGCCGCACCCGTCGCACCCGCCGCACTCCGCACTCCCGCACCCGCCGCACCCGACGTCCCCGCCCCCCACTGCTCGTACGCCCCCCAGTCGCCTCGCGTGATCCAACTGCCGGCGGGCAGACGCGTCGTGGCCTCGTGGATGCGCTGCCGGAACAGGTCGGCCTCGTGGACGTCAAGGAGATTGGCGCCCGTCAGAAGCGCGCCGGTCGAGTCGGCGTGGACGTGGCCGTCGTTGAAGCCGGGCGACACGAACGCGCCGTCGAGGTCCAGCACGCGCGTGTCGGGGCCTGACAAGGCACGGACCTCGGAGGTCGATCCGACCGCGGTAATCCGGTCCCCCGTGACGGCCACAGCCTCTGCCCAGGGCCGGGCCTCGTCCACCGTGTAGACGCGCGCGTTGACCAGCACGAGATCGGGGGCGGCGGCTCCGCGGCCGCCGCACGCCATCGTCGCGGCTGCCGCGGCCGCCACTACCGTCGCTCGCGCTCCCATGGGCTCCTCCGCTGGTGAATCTCGCGAGAGGGTACCCCAGGTCGCCGCGCCGGAACAGAGCGACGCCACTTCACTCTCCGCGAGGGTCCGTGGTTCGGTTGACGCCCCCGGCAGCGACAGCTACGCTTGACGGCCGCTCCCGGCCAGGGTCCGGCGGCCGGGCGGGAGGCCGCATGTCGACGACCAGCAATCCGTACGAAGCGATGCTCCAGGAGTTTGCCGGCGCGGCCCGCCTGCTCGACCTGGACCCCGGCATCTGGAAGATCCTCACGGCGCCCAAGCGGCAGATCACGGTGTCGTGCCCAGTGCTCATGGACAACGGGCAGATCGAGGTCTTCACCGGCTACCGCGTCCAGCACAGCATCACGCTCGGCCCGGCCAAGGGCGGCATCCGCTTCCATCCGGACGTGTCGCTCGAGGAAGTGAAGGCGCTCGCTGCCTGGATGACCTGGAAGTGCGCGGTCGCGGGCGTGCCGTTCGGCGGCGGCAAGGGCGGCATCATCTGCGACCCCACGAAGATGTCGCCGCGGGAACTGGAAGCGCTCACGCGGCGCTACACCGCGGAAATCAGCGACGTCATCGGCCCCGACAAGGACGTGCCGGCGCCCGACGTGAACACGAACGAGCAGGTGATGGCCTGGTTCATGGACACGTACAGCATGCGCGTGGGCCGGACCGAGACGGCGGTCGTGACGGGCAAGCCGATCGCGATTGGCGGGTCGCTCGGCCGCCGCGAGGCCACCGGGCGCGGCGTGATGATCGTCGTGCGCGAGGCGGCGCGCCATCTCGGCTTCGACGCCAGCGGCGCGACCGTCGCCGTGCAGGGCTTCGGCAACGTGGGCTCCATCTCGGCCCTGCTCCTGAGCCGCCTGGGCTCGAAGGTCGTCGCCGTCACCGACTGGCAGGGCGGCGTGTACAACCCGACGGGCCTCAGCATCGTCGACCTGTTGAGCTGGACGCAGAACCACAAGTCGGTCGTCGGGTTCCCCGAAGCGGAGCCGCTTCCGGGCGACAAGATCTTCGAGCTCGACGTGGACGTGCTCATCCCGGCCGCCCTGGAGAACCAGATCACGGCGGCCAACGCTCCGACGATCAAGGCGCGAGTCATCGCCGAGGGCGCCAACGGCCCCACGACGCCCGAGGCACACCAGCACCTCTTCGACCGCGGCGTGTTCGTCATCCCCGACATCCTGGCCAACGCCGGCGGCGTCACGACGTCATACTTCGAGTGGGTGCAGAACCGGCACGGGTACTACTGGGACGAGACCGACGTGAACAACCGCCTCGAGCGCTGGATGGTCGAGGCGTTCAACCGCGTGCTCGCGACGTCGCTCAACTACAAGACCGACCTGCGCACCGCCGCCTACATCGTCGCCATCACGCGCGTCGCCGAGGCGACGCGGCTGCGCGGCATGTACGCCTGACGCATTGACGATCTGGCAATCTGAGATTGAAGGTTGATTGACGATTGAGAGACTGGTTCATCTCGGATTGAGAGCTCTCAATCACGCAATCCCTCAATCCCAAATCTCCAATCAATCTTCAAATCTCAGATTGCCAGATCTTCAATGCCCGCATCACCTACTCGTGCTTCGCGGCCGACCGCAGCATCATCGTCGCGGCAATCGTGACGACGCCGACGACGAGCCAGCGGAGGTAGTAGATATCGAGCGAGGTCACGATGTAGGCGGCGATGAGCACGCCGGGCAGGCCGCCGATCGCCAGGCCGAGCGCCGGGCGCAGCGCGTACGCGTGCCGGGCGACGAACCGGCTGCTCGCCACCGGCATGAGGAACGCGCACGACCCCATCATGATGGGAAAGGCGACCGCGGCGTTCATGCCGAGCAGGCCGACGAGGATCATGCATGGCGCGTACATGCCGATGCCGAGCGTCATCAGCGCGCCGAGCACGAAGTTGCCGGCCAGGCCGAGCGCCAGCCGGATCCCCGCAAGGCCGATCGTGCCCGTCTCCGTGCCTTCGCCGCCGAGGTTCCGCCAGGCAAAGAGCGCCGCCGCCACGAGCAGCGCGACGCCCATGCCGATCTGGATCTGCCGCTTCGGCAACCCGGCCACGACGCCCGACCCGAGCCAGGCTCCCGCAACCGCGGCGCCGATCATCAGGACGAGCGTCGTCGGATCGACCTCGATGGCTGCCGTGTAGATCAGCGCCTGGACGATCACGGGGGGCGTGTGGCCGACGTTCAGCGTGCCGGGGATGAGCCGGTCCGGCACCATCTTGAAGACTTTGTAGACGCTGGTCGTCGGCGCGTACGACCCGATGCCGAGCGTGTCGAAGAAGTTGGTGACGAACCCGACAGTGAGGGCGCCGGCGGAGGGTGCACCGGCGGCGTAGGCCTCCGGCGGCGCGGCCGGAGCGGACCGGGCCCGCCGCGCGCCCGACCACCAGGCCCAGACGTAGTAGGCGGTGAAACCGCCGAGGGCGACGCGCAGGGCGATGAGCGGCGTGAGCATCCTTTTTCTCCGGGAGATGCCGTTCGGAGGGGCGGGCTTCAGCCCCGACACCGGGCCGGCTCAAGCCGGCCCTTCCGGGCGTTGATTCGTCGTCCGGCGGGTGCAGCACCAGAGGCAGAAGGCGAAGCCGCCCCAGTTGAGCCCAAGGATCAGCGTCATCATCAGGTACGTGCGGCCCATCACTCCACCTCCGCGGGCGCGGCGGTGCTGGCCGCCGCCAGCCGCCGGTTGAACGCGATGAGCAGCGCGAGCGCGGCGCCCCACTGCACGACGCACGTCCCGACACTGAACGTGTGGTTGAACGGATCCGGGTTCCACCAACCCGCCGGGTCGTAGACGGTCGCAGCCTGGTACATCCACCAGCCGAACATCACGACGAAAAGCACCGGGATGACGTACTTCAACGTGATTTCGAACAGCGCGCCGACCTTTACGCCGCCGGGCGTGATGTTCACGAACTCGTCCCGGAAGCGGCGCGATCCATACGTCGTCACGAGCAGCGAGATGAACAGGCCGCTGATCATCAGGCCGACGCCCCAGACCCAGTCCTGGTTCTGGAAGACCGTGAGGTTGACGGCCGACGGCATGCCGAGGACGATGACCGCGGCCGTCACGACGCGCACGGCCTTCCGGCGGGCCATGCCGGCGTCCATGAGAATGCGGGTCGCCATCTCAATCATCGCGATGAGCGACGTGAGCGCGGCAAAGCACAGCGCGAGGAAGAAGAGCGGCAGCATCACAAGGCCGCCTGGCATCCGGTCGAAGAGCTGCGGAATCCAGATGAACATCAGCCCTTCGTTGCCGGACTGGAGCGCCGTCTGCGCGTCGGCAATCGACAGGATCGAAAACACCGCCGGCAGCACGGCCAGCCCGGCGAGGAGCGACGCCGAGTTGTCGCCGAAGCCGATCGTCGCCGAGTTGAGCGCGATGTCGTCCGAGCGCTTGAGGTAGATGCCGAACGTCAGGATCAGGCCCCAGCCGGCCCCCGTCGACCATGCCGACTGGGTCAGGGCCTCGAGCCAGACCTTGTAGTTGGCCAGTTGCGACAGGTCCGGGTTGAAGAGGAACTCGAGCCCGCGAACGGCGCCCGGCAGCGTGATGGCGCGCCCCGCCGCCACGATCAGCAACGCGAAGAGCGCCGGCACGAGCAGACGATTGGCCGCCTCGATGCCCCGGACGACGCCGCGCTGGATGATCCAGGCGCCGGTGAGCGCCGCGGCCACGTGGTACAGGCCCGCCTGCCACCCTGAATGCGCCGTCGCCCAGTACTCGCCCGGCGCGACGCCGCGCAGCTGGCCGAAGGCCGCCGCCAGGAAGTAGCGCAGCGTCCACCCGGTGACGACCGAGTAGTAGAAGAGGATCATCACGGTCACGACGGCCACGAAACCGCCCATCCACGCGAGACGGCCCCTCGTCAGCGTCGCGAACCCACCCACGACCCCGCGCCGCGTGCCGCGGCCGATGCCAAACTCGGCGACGAGCAGCGGAATCGACCAGATGAAGAGGAAGATGATCCAGGGAATCAGAAACGCGGCGCCGCCGTTCTGCGCCGCGACGCGCGGGAACCGCCACATGTTGCCGGTGCCCACCGCCATCCCGAGCCCCGCCAGTATGAGCCCCCAGCGCGAAGAGAACGTCTCGAGTTTGGCCATGGGCAAACGGCGGGAAGACTATCACGGTCCGACGGTCCGACGGTCCGAGGGTCCGAGGGTCCGAGGGTCCGAGGGTCCGGGAACCGCGAACCGCGAACCGCGAACCGTTTAGCTCTCGACCTTGACCGCCAGCAGTTGCCGCGACGTCTGGCCGTCCACGGTGGCCGTGATCGCGAACAGGTACTCGCCCGGCGGCAGCGAGCCGAGACCAACGACGGCCTCAAACCGGTTGCCGGACACGAGCGTCGGCGCGGGCAGCGCGACGAGCGACTCGCCCTGCTTGTTGAGCAGCTCCATCGCGATCGTCGGCACGAGGCCGCCGGGCCCGAAGGCCTCGAACCTGAGCAGCAGGCGCTCGCTCCGCAGGAACGTGCGGGTGGCGGACGGGACGGGATTCTCGGCGGCGCGCAGATTTTGGACGTCGCGCGCGGTGCGCGCCCGGAACACGGTCGGGGGCGTGATCCGCGGCGCCGCGGCGGCGAAGTCCGGCACGACGAACTCGAGTTGCGCGTTCTCGAGGCGCACGGCGCGGTCGTTCTCCGCCGTGAGGCGCAGGTTGATCGGACCCGGCGGCGCGTTGAAGGCGACCGAGCCGGCCGGCCGCATCAGGTCGGCTCGCTTCGGCACCTCGCCGCGGAAGATCTCGTCGCCGAACGCCGACATGACTACGAGCTCGACCTTGCTCACGGCGTCGAACCCGCCGGCGACCGCGCCGCTGCCGGTCGCCTCCCAGACGACGGTCACGCGAGCCTCGGGCCCGTTGCCGGGCTCCGCGCCGACCCAGGTGATCAGCGGCCGCCGCGACGCCGCGTCGCTCACGCTCACCAGATCGGTCAGCGCCTCGGTGACGTCGCTCGGTGGGCCCGGCTTCTCCGGCGCGTTCGCCCGCTCGACGTCCGCCGGCGTGTAGGCCCAGTAGCCCTTCCTTGCCCGGACGTCGACGTCGCGCCGGTTCACCTTCACCTCGATGCGGTGGAACTTGCCGTCGCGCGGCGCCTCGGTGGAGACGTAGCTGAACAGGTAGTACGCGCTCGAGTCGGTGCGCATCTGATCGAGACCGGGCCCGATGTCGTTGCGGCCGACGATGGGACGGCCGTCGGTCTCGTTGGCGATCTGATGGAGCGTGTCGAGCGTCTCGTTGAGGACGCGCCGATCGACGGACGGATCCACCCGGTCTTCGATGCTGAACTCGCTCGGCGTCGTGCCCCGCGGATCGACCGTGTAGATCGACGTATTCGTCCGGCTGGCGGCGATGAAGACGTAGCGCAGCTGCGCCTGCAGGTCGGCCGTGTTGATCTGCTCGAGGCGCGGGTCGAGCGCGCCCTCGTTGCCGAAGAACGGGCTCGCCGCCGGGCTCATCGTGCCGCGGGTGAACACGCCCGGCGGCATCGTGCCCGAGAACCCCTCGCTGACGAACAGGATGCTCTTGCGGCCTTCGCGCAGGCTGCCCAGATACAGGCACAGGCCCTCGAGCGCCGTCATCACCGTGCGGTTGCGCTCGCGCTCGATGACCTGCGGCGGCTGGTAAACCAGCCGCTCCTCGTAGCTGTTCTGCGGCGTGTAGTCGTACTTGCGGCCCTCGAAGTTCAGGAGCGCCTGGGCGGTGCCGTCGTGATCGCGCGAGAAGGTGATCGCGGCCACCGGCAGCAGGGGGTAGACAAGCGCGACCAGGTCGCTCGGCTGCAGCGCCCGGACGAAGTCGGCGAGCTGCAGGCGCACGCGCAGGCTGTTCATCCTCCGGGTGTGGTAGTCGTCGAGGAAGATCGCGAACAGCCTGTTCTCGTCGCGGCCGGCTTCGGTGTTCTGCTGGGCCATCGAGAGGATGCTGCTCGTCGCTCCCGCGCGCGTCGGGCCGGCCAGCGCGTCGCCCGACCGCACGAGCCGGAAGGTGTCGATGCTCTGCGGCTTGCCGTCCTCGCGGACCTCGAAGTCCGCCGCGGTCAGGTCGAGAACCGGGCGGCCCTGCTTGTCCGTGACGACGGCGTCCACGCTGACCGAGTCGATGCCGCCGCGGAACACGGGACGCTGCGGCTGCTGCGGCGGGTCCTGCGCCGGCGGCCCCTGCGCGGCCGGGTACGCGGCGGCCGCAGCGGCGAACACCAGCAGGCCGGCGACACGTCGGGTCATCATCTTGAATGATAACATTCGCGCATGACGGCGCCCCCGACCGACACCCTGCCCCAGGCGCTCACCGAGCTGACCGAAGACGAAACCCTCCTTCGCGCGAGCGTCCGCGAGTTCGCCGACGCCCGCGTCCGTCCGCACGTGCGTGAGATGGACCAGCAGGCGGCGATCCCCCGCGCCCTCATCGACGAGCTGTTCGCGCTCGGCGTGATGGGCATCGAGATCCCCGAGTCGCTCGGGGGCGCCGGCGGCCAGTTTTTTCACGCCGTCCTCGTCGTCGAGGAACTGTCGCGCGTGGACCCGTCGGTGGGTGTGCTCGTGGACGTGCAGAACACGCTCTGCGTGAACGCGCTGCTGCGCTGGGGATCCGACGAGCAGAAGAGGCGGATCCTGCCGGGGCTGGCGGGGCGGCAGGTCGGCGCCTATGCGCTGTCGGAAGCCGCGTCGGGCAGCGACGCGTTCGCGCTCCAGGCGCGGGCGCGCGAGGACGGCGACGCGTTCGTGCTCGACGGGCGCAAGCTCTGGATCACCAACGCCAACGAGGCCGACTGGTTCGTCGTCTTCGCCACCGTGAACCCCGACGCCGGCTACCGCGGCATCACGGCCTTCCTCGTCGAGCGCGGCACGCCAGGCCTCACGGTCGGCCACAAGGAAGACAAGCTGGGGATTCGCGCCTCCAGCACCTGCGAGGTCATCCTCGAGGAGTGCCGGGTCGAGAGGCGCAACGTCCTCGGCGAGGTCGGCAAGGGCTACAAGGTGGCGATCGAGACGCTCAACGAAGGCCGGATCGGCATCGGGGCCCAGATGGTCGGCCTGGCGGCCGGTGCGCTCGAGCACGCCGTCGCCTATACCAAGGAGCGGCAGCAGTTCGGCAAGGCCATCGCCGACTTCCAGGGCGTGCAGTTCCAGCTCGCCCGCGCCGCAACCGAGGTCGAGGCGGCGCGGCTCCTCGTCTACAACGCCGCGCGGCTGCGCGACCGCCGCCGGCCGTTCCTCACCGAAGCGGCGATGTGCAAGATCCACTCGTCGGAAGTCGCCGAACGGGTGGCGTCGCTCGCGATCAACCTGTACGGCGGCTACGGGTTCGTCAAGGACTACCCGGTCGAAAAGCTGTACCGCGACGCCAAGATCGGTCAGATCTACGAAGGCACGTCGAACCTGCAGCTGCAGACGATCGCGAAGCAGTTGCTGGGATAGTCCGAGGGTCCAGAGGCGATCCGCCGAATCCTCGACCACGTGAAACCACTGTCCGAGCGGGCGCGATAGACCTCGCCCATGCGGCCGGCGCCGATTGCCGCGGTGATTGCGTAGGGGCGAGGCGCGTTCTGGCCTGGCGGCCGGACCGATGCAGGTCGGCGATCGACCCCAGCCTCAGCGCGGTCCAGCTACCGTCTGGCCTCGCTCATGCGTCTCAGCAGATCGCGGATCCGCGGATTCGACTTCCACGGCTCGCCCCAGGTGGTGATGTCGATCATGGCACCGTCGCGCTCCTGAAATCCGCGCTCGAGCCACTCGAACGTCTTGTCCACGTCTCCGAGGCGACGGTAGATGTTCGCGATGTAGTACGGCGGCGCGTAGGGACGCCGCTCGAGGCGCACGATCACGTGCTCGGCCTCGCGGCGGCTGCCCCTCGCCGCGTGGAACAGCCCGAGCGACTGGAGCGCCAGCGGCATCTCCGCCGACAGCTGCACGCCACGCTCGAGCGCCCGGAGCGCGAGGTCGAAGTCCCCCTTGTGTCCGTGCAGGATCGCGAGCGCCGTGTGCACCGCCCAGAAGTCCGGGTCGATTTGCTGGACGTTCCGCACGTCCTGCGCGAGCTGCTCCGCCTGCGCGGGACCCTGCTGCATGAAGAGCAGATGCGCGTTCAACATCAGATCGCCCGGCTCGAGATCGACGGCGCTGCGGCTCTCGACCAGTATCTGCGGACCAGGTGCGTGCGCGAGCAGGTAGTGCGCGTACCAGTGGTGCGCGATCGGGTAGCGCGGATTGAGCTGGATCGCCCGCTCGAGCGCCGCCTTCGCCGCGTCGGGATTCCAGTCGTGGCGCAGGATCGCGTGCCCGCGCGCGGCGTGCGCCTCGGCCAGCGACGGATCGAGGGCGAGCGCCGCCTCAGCCGCGGCCTTCGCGCGCGGCCAGACCTCGCTCGGCACACCGACCTCGAGATAGCCCAGCGATCCGTAGGAATCCGAGAGCCCGACATACGCGAGTGGGAAAGCAGGATCGAGATCGACGGCCTGCTGGAAATAACGAATCGACGCGCGGAATCCCTCCTCCGTCGTCTTCTGGCGGTGGTAGAGACCCCGGTAGAAGAGATTCAACGCCTCGGTGCTCGTCGTCGATCCCGTCGTCAGACGTCTGACCTCGTCGCCTGACAGTTGCACGCGCAGGTTCTCGAAGATCTCGCGGGCAATGTCCGATTGGATCGCGAGCAGGTCCGACATCTTCCGATCGTACGTGTCTCCCCACAGCTGCGAGTCCCCCGAGACGTCGACGAGGTCCGCGCCGACGACGAGCGTGTCGCCGCGCTGCGTGACGCGGCCGGAGAGGACGGCGCGGACGCCAAGCTCGCGTCCTGCGAGCTGCGGATCGGTCGCGCGGCCCTTGTACCGGAACATCGTGCTCCGCGGAACGACGCGAAGGCCCTCGACCTGCGAGAGCGCGTTGATGAGGCTGTCGGTCAGGCCGTCGCCCAGGTACTCCGTGTTCGGGTCGCCGCCCGTGTTGGCAAACGGCAGCACCGCAATGGAATCGATCGGCGCACCGCCTCCCGCGCCTCGCATCGTCCACCAGACCGCGGCGGCGGCGACGGCGAAGATGCCGATGACCGCGGCGATGCCGATGTGGCGCATGGAGCGGCGATTGGCTGCCGTCGCGTCGCCCGCAACCGTCGCCGGGCTCGCGCGATCGCGCCTCACGCGCCAGAGGTCCGCGCGCAGGTCGGCGACGGACTGATAGCGCAGACGTCGGTCCTTCTCGAGTGCCTTCGCCAGGATGGCGTCGATCTCAGCCGGCACGTCCCGATTGACCCGCCGCGCCGGCGGCGGCGTCCGCTCGAGCAGCGCCGCGAAGACGGCCGCCCTCGTCTCGCCGCCGAACGCCCGTCGGCCCGTGAAGAGCTCGTAGAGAACGGCGCCGGCCGAGAACAGATCGGAGCGCGCGTCGAGCGTCTCGCCGCGCGCCTGCTCCGGCGACATATAGGCGGCCGTGCCAATGGCCTCCCCTGGTGACGTCAGCTCGGGCGGCACCGCTTGCGTCGTCTGGGCGTCGGCGGCCGCGCGATCGCGATCGGCGGTGTGCTTTGCCAGGCCGAAGTCGAGGATCTTTACCTCGCCGCGGGTCGTGAGGAACAGGTTCGCAGGCTTGATGTCGCGGTGGATGATGCCCTTCGCGTGGGCCGCGTCGAGGCCGTCGACGATCTGCAGCGCCAAGCCGAGCGCATCATCAATGGTCAGCGTCGATTCGAGACGGCGCCGCAGCGTCTGGCCATCGAGCAGCGCCATGACGATGAACGGGTGTCCGTCGTGCTCGCCGACGTCATAGATCGTGCAGATGTTCGGGTGGTCGAGGGCGGACGCGGCCCGTGCCTCGCGCTCGAAGCGCGCCCGCGCTTCGGCGTTGAGCACGGCGTCGGCGGGGAGGAACTTCACGGCCACCGGCCGGTGGAGCCGGGTGTCCTCGGCGCGATAGACGACGCCCATGCCGCCGCGGCCCAACTCCGCGACGATCCGGTAGTGCGTGACGATCGTGCCAACCAGGGACACAGGGATGTGCTGAGTCTAGCAGCCCGTGGCGGTGTGACAACATCACACGTTGTTCTCAGCAGAGCGTCGCTCCGCCGCGGATTACGCCGTGCGTTCGACGGCGTACTCCAGCGACACCATCCCGCTCTTCATCGGCGTCCTCGGGGACGCTCGAGGCCGTGGCAATTCGCAACACCCGAGTGGGTCGATTGGTTTAACGCCCGCCGCTTGGCTTGATCGAACCGATCGGGTACCGGCCGCCGGCCGAGCACGAGGCGGCGTACTATCAGCAGGCAGAAGCGGTGGCTGTCACCTAATTCGGCCTCTGGCAAACCCGGGGCGGTTCACTGCGCCGCACCGGCCGAGAGGAACCAGGTGACGAGGCGCCGGCGCCGCTGTCACCGAGATTCGCGCTGAGGGGGCCAGGCAAGGTCCAAGAACGGGCTCATGTCAACTCCCAGAGGCCGCGAATTCGGACTTAGTGCGGATCGGCCGACGCCCCGACCCGGCAGACGACTACGATCGAAGGCCGCATCGGCCGATCACTGCGGCTTTGGACGCCCGACGGCACCCTGCTCACCGGCCAGGGCGCGAAGCTCTTTGCATGGGCGCCGGGCGCGAGTCAGTGGACCGAGGCCGTCGAGCTGGCGCCGGCGGGCCGAGCGCCGGCGCGGCCTCAGTGCCAGTGCCCGTGCTCGGCCGACCAGACGCGGCCGGGCCCGGGCGTGGCGGCGCGGTCCACGGCCGATCTGATGGCGAGGTACAGCCCGACGGCCGAGACAGCGACCACGATCGCAACGAGTGCTTTCCCCTTCGGGGTGAGCTTGCCTGCTCGCGCCTGATGACACTGCTTGTACTTCTTCCCGCTCCCGCACGGGCACGGGTCGTTCCGGCCGGGCGGCGGTTGACACTTGGCGGCGGCCATGCGCACATCCTCGCCGAGCGGACGGGCCTGTGTCGAGAGCCGGGAGGTAGCATCCTCGTCATGCGTCTCGCGGCCGCCAGTACTTCGCGCCCATCGAGCACTCGGGTTCGCAGTTCGTCCTGCGGTCGTCCAGTCACAGTTTCGTGGTCGCTGAAACACCGACCGGGCGCATTTGGAAGCGCGCTCAGGGCTCATGTCCGCTACCAGGAGGGCGACGAACATGCCCTGGCCCCCATCGGACGATCGGCGATCAGCCCTCGAGCACGTCCTGCGCGATGATCATCCGCTGCACTTCCGACGTGCCCTGGTAGATCTCGGCGGCGCGGGCGTCGCGGAACAGGCGCTCGATCTTCGAGCCCCGGCGATAGCCCTCCGAGGCGAGGATCTGCATCGCGCGGTCGGCGGCGCGGTGGGCGGCCTCCGACGCCTGGAGCTTGGCCATCGCCGCTTCCGTCGAGGCGCGGGGGCCGCGGCGGCGGGCGTCGGCCGCCTTCCACATGAGCAGCCGCGCGGCCTCGAGGTCGGTGGCCAGGTCGGCGAGCTGGAACTGGATCGCCTGGAAATTGCCGATCGGCTGGCCGAACGCCTCGCGCCGACGCGCGTAGGCCAGCGCCTCGTCGAGCGCGGCCTGCCCCACGCCCAGCGCCTGGGCGGCAATCGCGACGCGCCCGCCTTCGAGCGCGCGCAGCGCGAGCCGGAAGCCGTCGCCCGGAGGGCCCAGCAGCGCCGAGGCGCCGACGCGGACGTTGGCGAACTCGAGGTCAACGCAGCCGAGTCCGCGCACGCCGAGCGAGTCGAGGGGCCGGCGGGTGAGGCCCTCCCCCTTCAGCGGCACGAGGAACGCGCTGACGCCGCGGCCGGCAGCGCCCGGCTGGGTGACGGCAAAGACAATCGCCACGTCGGCCACGTCGGCGTTGGCCACCCAGACCTTCCGCCCGTTGATGACGTACCCGTCATCGTCGAGCCGGGCGGTGGTGTGCTGGTTCGCCGCGTCCGATCCGGCCTGTTCCTCCGAAAGCGCGAACGCGCCGATCGCGCGGCCCGACGCCAGGCGGCCCAGCCATAAGTCGCGCTGCGCGCCGGTGCCGACCTCGAGAATCGGCTCGGCCACGAGCGAGTTGTTGACCGTGAGCGACACCGCCACCGCGGCGCTCGCCTGCGCGAGGATCTCGATCGCGAGCGCGTAGGTGACGTAGTCGCGCCCCGCGCCGCCGAACGCCGTCGGGATGGTGACGCCCATCAGGCCGAGCGCCGCCGCCTCGGCAATCAGGGCGCGCGGGAACTCGCCCGTCTGGTCGATGGCCGCGGCGCCGGGCGCGACGCGATCGCGTGCGAAGGCGGCCACCCGATCGAGGAACGCCTGCTGCTCGGAGTCGAGGGCGTAGTCCATCAGAATCCCGCCCGCGCCAGCACTCGGGCAAACACGCCGCGCAGCCGCGCGGCGGCGTCGGCCAGCGACTCGGGCAGGACCCGCGTGTCGCCGACGACCGACATGAAATTCGTGTCGCCGTCCCAGCGGGGGACGACGTGCAGGTGCAGATGGCCGAGCACGCCGGCGCCCGCCGGCTTGCCCAGGTTGAGGCCCATGTTGAAGCCGTGCGGCGCGTAGGCCTCGGCCAGCGCGCGCTCGCAGCCTTGCGCCAGCTCGCCCAGTTCCACAACCTCGGCCGGCTCGAGATCGGACAGGCGGCCGACGTGCCGCCGCGGCACGACCATGACGTGGCCGCTGTTGTACGGGAACTTGTTGAGGATCACGAAGAACTGCCGCCCCTCGTACACGACGAGATCGTCGGCCTCGAGCCGGCCGGGCGCCGGGCAGAAGATGCAGCCGGCGCGGTCGGCGCCCGCCTCAGTCACGTAGGCCAGCCTCCACGGCGTCCACAGGCGTTCCATCCCGGAGATCCAGCCCTTCGCGCGCGTCGGGGGACGGGGTCGGCGCCGATCACCCTTCCGGCGGGGCGACGTCGGAAGGGCCCGCGCCGGACGCCGCCGGCCCGGGCGCGGCCGCGTCGGCACTGCGGTTGATCAGTTCCTTGAGTTCCTTGCCCGGCTTGAAATACGGCACCTGCTTCGGCGGGACGTCCACCCGGTCGCCCGTCTTCGGGTTTCGCCCCTTGCGGGGCTCTCGCCGGCGCAGCCGGAAGCTGCCGAAGCCGCGGAGCTCGATCTTCTCGCCCCGATGCAGCGCATCGACGATGCTCCGGAAGACCGTGTCGACGATCACCTCGGAGTGCTTCTTCGTCAGCTCCGATGCGCGCGAGACCTCTTCGACGAGTTCAGCTTTGGTCATTGGACAGCGGCTCGCGGTTCCCGGTTCGGGGTTCGCCGTGCGCGGTTCGGGGACCTCGACAGCACCGTGAACCGAGAACCGCGGACCATCTCTGTCATTTCAGATGCTTGAAATGATCGCCGAGGGTGGCCTCCGGCCTGCCGGACGACTCCGAATAGGCGTCCCAGTCGGCCTGGTAGGCCTCGTCCTTCAACGCGCGGATGCTGAGGCCGATCTTCCGCTCCTCGGGGATGAGCCGGATGATCTTCATCTGGTACTTCTCGCCCGCCACCAGCTCCAGCTTCTCGTCGCCCTGGGCCGAGTCGAACTCGGAGACGTGGATGAGCCCCTCGATGCCCTCGGCCAGCTCCACGAACGCGCCGAAATTCGTCAGCCGGACGACCGTGCCCTCGACGACGTCGCCGACCTTGCGGGCGTCGAAGAACTCCTTCCAGATGCCGGTCTGCAGCTGCTTGAGCCCGAGCGACAGGCGCTGGTTGTCGGCGTCGATGCTGAGCACCTGCGCCTCGACCGTATCGCCCTTCTTCAGCACCTCGGACGGATGCTTGATCTTGCTCCACGCCATGTCCGAGATGTGCACGAGGCCGTCAATGCCTTCCTCGACCTCGACGAACGCGCCGAACTCGGTGAGATTGCGCACCTTGCCGGAGATCGTCGTGCCGACGGGGTACTTGCCGGTCAGCTCGTGCCACGGGTTGGTCTCGACCTGCTTGAGCCCGAGCGAGATCCGGCGCGCGCCCGGGTCCACTCCGAGCACCATCGCCTCGACCATGTCGGTGACGTTGAGGATTTTCGACGGGTGCTTGACGCGCTTGCTCCACGACATCTCGGAAACGTGGATGAGGCCCTCGACGCCCGGCTCCAGCTCGATGAAGGCACCGTAGTCGGTGAGGCTGACGACCTTGCCGGTCACCCGGATGCCGACCGGGTACCGCTCGATGACGTTGCTCCACGGATCGGCCACGAGCTGCTTGTGGCCGAGCGACACGCGCTCGGTCTCGACGTCGTACTTCAGCACGACGACGTCCACGTCGTCGCCCACCTTGACGACCTCGGACGGGTGCGTCACGCGGCCCCACGACATGTCGGTGATGTGCAGCAGGCCGTCGATGCCGCCGAGGTCGATGAACGCGCCGTAGTCGGTCAGGTTCTTGACCGTCCCGCGCAGCACCTTGCCCTCGGCGAGCGTGTCGAGCGTGTCCTTCTTCTTCTCCGCGTTCTCCTCTTCGAGGAGCACCTTGCGGGAGAGCACGATGTTGCCGCGCTTCTTGTTGACCTTGATGACGCGCATCCGGAGCTCCTGGCCCCGCATGGCGTCGAGGTTGCGCACCGGGCGCACGTCGATCTGCGAGCCGGGCAGGAACGCCCGCACGCCGATGTCGACGGCCAGCCCGCCCTTGATACGCTCGATGACGCGGCCGATGACGACCTTCCGCTCCTGGTAGGCCTTCTCGACCTCGTCCCAGATCTTCATCTTCTCGGCTTTTTCGCGCGAGAGGACGACGTAGCCTTCCCGATCTTCGGTGCGCTCGAGCAGGACGTCCACGATGTCGCCGGGCTGGGCCGTCACCTGTCCGCTTTCGTCCACGAACTCCTCGATGGCGATCAGGCCTTCCGACTTGAAGCCGACGTCGACCACCACGTGGGTCTGGGTGACCTTCACGACCGTGCCCTTGACCACCTCGCCTTCCGCGATGTTGCGGAAGCTCGAGTCGTACATCTCCAGCAACTGGGCGAATTCCTCAGGGTCCGCCGCGTCCTGCCCTGAAGTGAATGTCGAGAAGCCGCCGCGGGTCTTCGCACCTCCTTGGAGAACCTGAATCTTCGATGTCGCTTCTTCGTTGCCCATGCCTGCCGGGACCTCCTGAACGTTCGATCGGGTGCCTGATCGCGATTTTGCAGCGGCAGCGTCTCGTAGGTATGCTGCGCTAGAATTGCGATAAGCATTGGATTATCCGGCATTTAGGGAACGCAGGTCAACCGCCTCGGGAGGAGAACGGCATGGCAGCCCGGAAGACCCGTAAAGCCCGGCGGAAGCCGACCCGCCCGAGCGGCCGACCCCGCAGGAAGGCCAGAACCGCCGGCCGCGTGCGGCGAAAACCGGCCAAACGAGGCATTCGCAAGGTGCGGCAACGGCCACCGCGCCGAGCCCGGACCCGCGCCAAGTTGACGCGCCGGGCGATGCCGCGACGGCCGGCGCGCCCGACGAAGCCGGCCGGAGCCCGCGCTCGGAAGGCCAAGGCCAGGAAGAAGCCCGTGGCCGGCAAAGCCGCCGCGCGGGGCGCCCTCCGCCGCACGAAGGCCGCGCCGAAGCGCTCGCGCCGGCGGCCCATCCCCCCACCCGATCTGGATCGGGCGCGCAGGCGGCTCCCCGACGACGAACGCCTCGAGGTCGAAGCCGCGAGTCCTCCCGAGTCCCCCCCGGGAAGCGACAGCCGGGAACTGCTGTCTGCCCCGACCGGCCACGACGAGCTAGACCAGCGGCTGCGACTGCATCCCGAGACCAGCCCCGGGCTGACGGCGGGCGACACCGACGCACGGTGGGAAGACGCCTACGCGTCCGGTGACGAGGCGCCGGGCGGCGACAAGCCGACGCCCGATCCGGATCGGGTGGACGACATCGGGCGCGCGCTCGGCATCCGGTACAACGAACGACAGGAGTAGTTCCGGGTTCCGGGTTCCGGAACTAGGAACCGGAACCCGGAACCCGGAACCCGGAACCCGGAACCTCGTCCCGATCCAACGCCCGCCTCACGATGTCCACCACACGGCCAACGACTTCCGCGACCGGTGTTCCTGTCGTGTCGATGTAGACCGCGTCGCCCGCGCGGGTGAGCGGCGAGACGGCGCGCGTGCGGTCGGACTGGTCGCGCGCGGCGAGCTCTTGGGCGACGCGCGCCGCCGACGCGCTGCGGCCGGCGGCGTGCGCCGCGTCGGTCGCGCGGCGCTTGGCGCGCTCGTCGGGTGTCGCGTCGAGGAAGACCTTCACGTCCGCGTCCGGAAAGACGACGGTTCCGATGTCGCGGCCTTCCATCACGAGGCCGGCTCTCCCGGCGAGAGCGTCCGTCGTGCCGAACTGGCGCTGCCGCTCGACCAGCACGCGGCGCACGTCCGGATGGCGTGCGACGATGGCGGCCGCCGTGTCGAGCTCCGCCGTGCGGATCTCCGCCGTGACGTCGTGGCCGTCGATGGCGACGCGCCGCTCGAGCTCGAAGACCGCGCGGGCGGCCACCGCGGCCACGGCCGGCGCGTCCTGCAGATCGACACCGTCGTGGCGGGCTTTCCAGGCGAGCGCGCGGTACATCGCGCCGGTGTCCACATAGCGGAAGTCGAGCGCCTCGGCGAGTGCGCGCGCCACGGTGCCCTTCCCCGCCCCGGACGGGCCGTCGATCGCCACCACCGTCGGACGCGCGGACATCGGAATCATCATACGTCCCGGCGGGATCGCGACCGGGGCCCCGGCGGCCGCGCGGGGGGCGCGGCCGTCCGGACGCCGGCGAGCTCTCGGCGCTCGTCCGGTGTGAGGTCGCGAAACTGGCCCGGCCGGAGGGCGCGGTCTTCGATCGGCCCGATACGCGTCCGGCGGAGCCGCTCGACCGGATGCGCGATCGCGTCGCACATCCTGCGCACCTGCCGGTTCCGCCCCTCGCGAATCGTCAGCTGCAGCACGGCCTGATCGCCGGACCGCGTCCGCACGACGCGGAGCACGCGCACCCGCGCCGGCAGCGTCCGGCGCCCGTCAATGGGCACGCCGCGGCGCAGCCGGTCGACGTCGCGCGCGTCGGGTACCCCGACGACCTGCGCTTCATACGTCCGCTCGAGCCCGGCGCGCGGATGGCTGACGGCCTGCGCGAACGCGCCGTCGTTGGTCACGAGCAGCAGGCCCTCCGTGTCGTAGTCGAGACGGCCGACGGGATAGAAGTAGCCGCCGATCCCCGCCCGCGCGAGCAGGTCGATAACCGTCGTCCGCCGCTGCGGATCCGATCGGGTGCTGACGACGCCGCGTGGCTTGTTGAGGAGCAGATACCGGTGCGCGGTCGCCTGCCGCACCCGCCGGCCGTCCACGCGCACGTCGTCGTGCCCGGGCTCGATCTTCGTGCCGAGCTCGGTCACCACGCGCCCGTTGACGGCGACGCGGCCCTGTTGGATCAGCTCGTCGGCCGCGCGCCGCGACGCGACGCCGGACTGGGAAAGGTACTTGTTCAAACGCACTGGTATTGATAATCGGGGAATCGGGAAATCGGGGAATCGGGGAAAGCGAGATTCGCCGATTCCTCGATTCCCTGATTCCTCGATTCCTCGATTCCCCGATTCCCCGATTCCCCGATCAGTGAACGCTCTCTCCCCCGTCCGAGCCGTCGAACGGCAGGGCGGTTTGAGGCGTCGGCGTCGAGATCGTGTCGGGCAGGTCGAAGCCGAGCAGCTCCGAGGCGTCCTCGACCTTCGGCAGGTCCGACAGGTCGTTCAGGCCGAAGCGCTCGAGGAACTCGCGCGTCGTGCCGTAGAGAAACGGGCGGCCGACGACCTGCTTGCGCCCGACGACCTTGATCATCCGCCGCTCGACGAGCGTGCTCAGCACGCCCGCCGTGTTGACACCGCGAATCTCGGTGATCTCGGGGCCGGTCACGGGCTGGCGGTAGGCCACCACGGCCAGCGTCTCGAGCGCCGCCACCGACAGCTTCTGCGTCGTGCGCTCGTGGAACAGGCGCCGCACCCATTCGTGCAGCTCGGGCCGGGTGACAATCTCGAACCCGCCGGCCACCTCGACGACCTGGAGGCCGCCCGGGCGGTCGTAGTCCTGCTTGAGCGCCTCAACCGCGGCCTTGACGTCTTCGGGCGGCTCGGTGTCGAGCAGCTTCTGCAGCGCCTTGAGCGTCACCGGCTCGGGCGACGCGAAGATCAGCGCCTCAATGATCGCCTTCAGCTCAGACATGGGACCATTCACCCAGTCGCTGATTCACGCATTCAGCACTTCCATTCGCGATTTCACGCATTCGCCGATTCGCTCATTGGCGCGCGCCTGTACACCCGTATGGGCCCGAAGTTGCCCTGCTGGAAGACGCGGACCTTGCGCATCCGGATCATCTCGAGCAGCGCGAGGAACGTCACGATCATGCCGCCGCGGGTCTCGACGTCCTCGAAAAGCTGCTCGAACCCGCAGGCCTCGGTCTCCGACAGCCGCGCGAGCAGCTGCGCGATGCGCGTCTCGATCGAGATCTGCTCCGGCGGCAACGGCACCTGGGGCCGCTGGCGGGCGCGCTCGAGCACCTGCCGGAACGCGGCCATGAGGCTGAACAGATCCACCTCGATCTCGGGCTCGGGCGCCTCGCCGACGATGTCCGCCACGCGGCCGTCGGGCCGGCCCCACTGCGCGCCCCGCTGGATCTCGCGCTCGTGCAGCAGCTCGGCCGCAGCCTTGAACTTCTGGTGCTCGAGCAGGCGGCGCACGAGCGCCTCGCGCGGATCCTCCTCGGGATCCTCCTGTGTCGGGTCGGGCCGGGGCAGCAGCGTCCGCGACTTGATGTGGATCAGCGTCGCGGCCATCACCAGGAACTCCCCCGCCACTTCGAGGTCGAGCTCCTGCATCAGATCGAGGTAGTCGAGGTACTGCTGGGTGACGAGGGCAATCGGGATGTCGTAGATGTCGACTTCGTGCTTCTTGATCAGGTGCAGCAGCAGGTCGAGGGGCCCCTCGAAGATCTGCAGCCGGACGGGATAGTCCTCGAGGATGGACTCGAAGTCGAGTTGCCGGGGTTCGTCCATGAACGTCTGCCTGGCGCGCGCGGCCGGCCTCAGTATCGCAGGTTCACGGCCCGGCGCACACGATCCATCGTCTCGCGGGCGACCTCGCGGGCCCGGGCGGAGCCGGCCTCGAGCACGTCCCGGACGTAGCCCGGACGCGCCAGCGCGGTCTCCCGCCGGCGCCGAATCGGCTCGAGCACGCCGTTGATCGCGGCCGCGAGCTTCGTCTTGACCTCGACGTCGCCGACCCTGCCGGCGCGGTAGCGCGCCTTGAGGTCGTCGACCTCCTCGCGGTTCGGGTTGAACGCGTCATGGTAGATGAACACCGGGTTGCCCTCGACCGTCCCCGGGATGTCGGCACGGACCCGCTTGGGGTCCGTGTACATCTGCCGGACTTTCTTGACGACGTCCTCGGGCGTGTCGGCGAGGTCGATCGTGTTGCCGTAGCTCTTGCTCATCTTCCGGTTGTCGAGGCCGGGCAGCCGTGGCGTCTTCGTCAGCAGCGGCTGGGGTTCGACGAACACCTCGCCAAAGAAGTTGTGAAAGCGCCGGACGACCTCGCGCGACATCTCGAGGTGCGGCACCTGGTCCTCGCCCACCGGCACGTAGTGCGCGTTGTAGATGATGACGTCGGCGGTCTGCAGGAGCGGGTAGCCGAGGAACCCGATGCTCGACAGGTCACGGTCCGCCATCTGGTCGATCTGCTCCTTGTAGGTGGGCACGCGCTCGAGCCACGGAATCGGCGTGACCATCTGAAGCAGCAGGTACAGTTCGGCGTGCTCGGGCACGAACGACTGCACGAACAGCGTGCTCCGCTCCGGGTCGATGCCGGCGCCGATCCAGTCCGCGACGTTGTCGAGCGCGTCGGGCACGATCGCCTTCGTGTCGGCAAAGTGCGACGTCAGCGCGTGCCAGTCGGCGACGAAGTAGAAGCAGTCGTACTCGGCCTGGAGCGCGACCCAGTTCTCGAGCGCGCCCACCAGGTGCCCGAGGTGCAGCCGGCCCGTCGGGCGCATGCCCGACACCACCCGTTGTCGGGTCGTCACAGCAGCCACCGCAGGATGAGGCTCTGCACCGGGCTGACGACCTGCCAGAGCACGCCGGTGAAGAGCATCAGGTACAGGATGATGAACCCCCACGGGCGCAGCAGGTCGATCGCGCGCGCCAGCGGCTCGGGCACGAACCCGGCGAGCACGTTGCCGCCGTCGAGCGGCGGCACCGGGATCATGTTGAAGACGGCCAGCAGCACGTTGAGCAGCACCATCTGCGTCAGCAGCCCCGCCACGCTGTCCACGCCGACCGTGCCGCGCGACCCCATCGCCATGAGCAGCGCGGCCGCGCCGAGCGCGAGGATCACGTTGCTCACCGGCCCGGCGAGCGCGACCATCGCGAAGTCCATCCGGGGCGAGCGCAGGTTGCGCGCGTTGACGGGCACGGGCTTCGCCCAGCCGAGCAGCGGCGCGTCGTAGTAGAGCATCAGCAGCGGAAACAGCACCGTGCCGATCCAGTCGATGTGCGCGAGCGGGTTGAGCGTGAGCCGGCCGAGCTGGCGCGCCGTCGAGTCGCCGAGGCGGTTTGCGGCCCACGCATGCGCCGCCTCGTGAAACGACAGCGACAGAATCAGCAGCGCGAAGAACGGCAGCAGGACGGCAATCGACAAGGCGGACTCAGACGATATCACGGCCCTGCGACGCCGGGCCCGCGCGCCGGCCTCAGGACCCGTGCGAAAAATGCGCGAGCACGGCGTCGGCCGCCCGCGCGCCGACGACGGCGACCAGCTCGTCGCGGCTGGCCCGCCTGACGCCCGCGGCCGAGCCGAACGCGGCGAGCAGCCGCTGGCGCCGCCGGGGACCGATCCCGGCGACGTCGTCGAGCGGCGATCGCAGGTCGCGCCGGGTCCGCGAGCGCCGGTGGAACGTCAGCGCGGACCGGTGCGCCTCGTCGCGGATGCGCTGCAGCAGGCGCAGCGCCGGCGAGTCGGACGGCAGCGCCAGCCCCTCGCCCCGGTCCTTCGTGACGATCAGCTCCTCCTGCTTGGCCAGGCCGATGGCCACGAGCCGGTCGAGCCCGACGCTTCGCAGGGCGTCGTACGCGGCGCCGAGCTGGCCCTTCCCGCCGTCGATGAGGATCAGGTCGGGAAACGGCCCGCCCTGTTCGAGCACCCGCTGGTACCGCCGCCCGACGACCTCGCGCATGGCGGCGAAGTCGTCCTGCGGCGCGCCCCGGATGTGGAACTGGCGGTACTCGGACTTCCGCAGTCGGCCCTCGACCGAGACGACCATCGCGGCGACGGTCTCGCGCCCCTGCAGCGTCGAGATGTCGAAGCCGTCGATCCGCCGCGGCAACGCGGGCAGCGAGAGCACGCCGCGCAGGGCCTCAAGCGCGGCAAAGGCGGCCGTGGCGCCCTCGGCGAAGTGGGTCTGGTAGCCGATGGCGGCGTTGCGCGACGCCAGGTCCAGCAGGCTGCGCTTCTGGCCGCGCTTCGGCTCGGCGACCGCCACCCGGCGGCCGGCGCGATCGGCGAGCCACGCCTCGATCGCCGCCTGGTCGTCGTCGGCGAGCGCCGCCGGGAGCAGGACCTCGGGCGGCGGCGGCCGGTCGCGGTACACCTCGCGGATGGCCGCGTCGAGGATCTCCGCGTCGGGGGGCAGGCCGGCGGGCCGGCTGCGGGCGTCGCCGGGCGGCGACCCGGTCAGGAGCTCCAGGCGGTCGAGGACGCGGCCCCGGCGCATGAGGAACACGGTCACCACGGAGCCGGCCGGGCCGGTGGCCAGGCCGAACACGTCGCGGTCGCCGAACGAGGGGGTCTCCATCTTGTTGCGCCGATCGTGCAGGGCCTCGATCGTGCGGATCGCGTCGCGGAGGTGCGCGGCGCGTTCGAACCGCTCGTCAGCGGCCGCCGTCGCCATCTCGGCCCGCAACCGGTCGAGGAGCTCCACCTGGCGGCCTTCGAGCAGCAGCCGCGCTTCGCCGACCGCCTCGCCGTACCGATCGAGCGTGCAGATCGACTCGACGCAGGGCGCGATGCACCGGCCGATGTCGTACTCGAGGCAGGGACGGTCGCGCCTGCCGTCGATGATCTCGTTGCACGACCTGATGCCGAACAGCCGGTGGGCGAGCGTCATCGTGCGGCGCGCCACCGACGCCGGCATGAACGGGCCGGCGTAGGCGTTGCCGTCGCGCTCGACGCGGCGCGCGATCAGGAGCCGCGGCGCGGCTTCGGTCGTCGTCAGCTGCAGGTACGGATAGGTCTTGTCGTCGCGAAGGAGGACATTGTAGCGCGGATTGCGCTGCTTGATCAGCCGGTTCTCGAGCGCCAGGGCCTCGACGACCGAGTCGGTGACGATGACGTCGAGCGCGGCTGCCTCGGCGAGCAGGGCGTCGATCCTCGGGTTGGCGCCGTCGGTCGCGGCGTACGAGCGCACGCGGTCCCGCAGCACGCGCGCCTTGCCGACGTAGAGCGTCTCGCCGGCCGGGCCGAGGAAGAGGTAGACGCCCGGCTGCGCCGGCAGGCGCGCAATGGCGCCCTTGAGATCCTGAATGGCCATGCGCTAGTATCCGGCCTGTTCTTTCCCGAGTTGGCCTTCGGAACCCGACACTCGTGACTTTCACCGGCGCCATCGGCAGGGTGGTTCATCTTCCCCTTCGGCTGGTGATCGCCACCTGCGTCGCGCTCCGGGTTCACCCGAATCTTCTCACGTTCATTGGCGTGCTCATCAGCGTCGGCGCCGGATGGGCGCTGGCCCAGGGCCGTTTCGTCACCGCCGGCTTCATCATGCTCGGCGCGAGCATGTTCGACTTCATCGACGGCAAGGTCGCCGTCGAGACCGGCAAGATGAGCCGGTTCGGCGCCTTCTGGGACTCGGTGATCGACCGGTTCTCGGACCTGGCGCTTTCGGTCGGCCTCATCGCGCTCTACGCGCGGCTCGACCGCATCGACTACGTCCTCATCACGTCGGTCGCCATGGTGTTCGCGACCATGACGAGCTATACGCGCGCGCGCGCCGAGTCGCTCATCACGAAGTGCAAGGTCGGCTTCATGGAACGGCCCGAGCGGATCGTGCTCTTCATGATCGGCGCGTTCACCAACCGGATGGCCGCCGTGATGTGGGTGATCGGCGTGCTGTCGGTCGTCACCGTCGCCAACCGTATTCAGTACACCTACCTCGAGCTCAACGGCCACCCCCAGCCCCGCCCCTCAGGCCTCGGCGGCCTGTTCGTCCGCGCGTTCTACTGGACCGAAGAACGCGCGACGTTCGCCTACGACCTCTGGGTGATCGCGATCCTGGCGTTCGTCTGGCTGACCCCGCCCGACTGGCTCGGCGACCCGATGGCGGAAGGGGGGAAGGGACTCCTTCAATGGCTCGGCGGGTTCTAGGCGGGGGAGAACCTGCATTCGGGATCAGCATCGATCAGATGCTGGCCAGCGCCAGCGCGTTCCACGTACCCGTCGTACCCGTCGTACCTGTCGTACCTGCCCCGACCCGTCCCTGCCCGCTATCCTGTCCAACAGTTCCGACACCGCGCCTCGTAGGTGCCTGACGCGCCCACGAGGACCCGCTCGCGCGACGGCACAAGCCGCTGGGTGCGGTTGGCCGGCGCGCCGCACACCATGCAGATCGCCAGCGTCTTGGTGATGTACTCGGCGATGGCCAGCAGTTGCGGCATCGGCTCGAACGGACGGCCGAGGTAGTCCTGGTCGAGGCCGGCGACGATGACGCGCCGGCCCTGGGCGGCGAGCTGGTCGCAGACCGCGGGCAGGCCGCTGTCGAAAAACTGCCCCTCGTCGATGCCCACGACCTGGGTCTCCGGGCGCACCTGGGCGGCGAGCTCCGCCGAGGTGGACACGCTGACCGAGGGCAGGCTCATCTCGCTGTGCGACACGATCTCATCGTCACCGAAACGGTCGTCCACCAGCGGCTTGAACACCTGCACCTGCTGGCGCGCGATCTCCGCGCGGCGCAGCCGCCGGATGAGCTCTTCGCTCTTGCCGCTGAACATGGAGCCGGCGATCACCTCGATCCAGCCGGAACCTGCCGCGCGTGGGGTTTCCATGATCAGCCAATAGATGGATCAACGCATTGAAGATCTGGCGATCTGAGATTGAGAGATTGATTCACGATTGAA
>Ga0326597_10003027_pt1 | contig 24606 bp, 43 predicted proteins | sample RVTome_12_FD_203789 | JGI IMG/M metagenome (GOLD analysis project Ga0326597, IMG submission 203789) | Soil microbial communities from uranium-contaminated site in the Upper Colorado River Basin, Wyoming, United States - RVT100D185 | ecosystem: Environmental > Terrestrial > Soil > Contaminated >... | reverse complement strand
CCAAGTGAAGATCGCTTTTGCAAACGCTTCGCATCCTGTTGCCGGCACAACGATAACGTCCGCAACACCAAGCCCGGCCAAAGCACATAGCTCATCTTTCATTGGGTCATCTTCGGCAACTAACAACCTATGGTCGAGTAAGTCTTGCAGATAACTTTTGATGTCCTTTAAGCCACCAAAGTCCATAACCCAACCGTTCTCATCCAAAACTTCAGCTGCGAATGTGAATTTAACGGACAGTGCGTAGCCGTGGATGAAGCGGCAATGGCTTTCAGCCCTGTGTTGACGAAAAGCTACGGACAAGCCCACCTCGTGACCGTAAGTTTTAGTGGATAAATAAGCCATTAATATTCCTGGCCCGGTGTGCCGGATTGTTGTATCAAGTGGAACGGCCAGCGAAACCTGTCATAATTGTGGGTATCAGGAAGGAACATTAGACCGTCTTTAACTGCACGCATGACTAGAGGATCCGGCACACCAGCTTCTTCGAAACCTTTCGCCCGGAGCAAGGTCGCATGGTCTTTCCCGATAGGAGGATACTGTCCGTCATAAGATGTGTGGCTATAAGCTAGCGCTTCCATGCAACCTGGCAGAGTCATTGCAAGCTTGACCGATTCTGATTTGGTTAGATTCATGAGAGGCGTAAGGATCTTCAAGGGTGTGAGTGTTCCAGCTTCACCTGTAAAAGTGCCATAGTTGCACGCATCTTGCAAAGCGTCAATGAACACCCGACGACAATCTGGATAACCGCCAAAGTCTTCTTGACAAACACCTGTAATTAAAATGCTTGCACCGACCACGTAAGCACGATTCGCAGCAAGAGTGAGAAACAATTGATTGCGCATCGGGACAAACGTTTTCTCCAATCCGCCTGGTAAAGATTGAGGGTCTGCATACTGTTCCAGAGTTTCGTTCCGGTTGACCAGTGGCGATGTACCTTTGAGCACACCTTCGCCTAGGATGGCCAACTCCATGTGGCTAGGCGTCAGACCAAGCATTTTGCCCACAATGAAAGCGGACTCAATCTCGACAGCGTGCTTCTGACCGTAATCGAACGTTACCGTATGGACGTCGTATCCTTGAGCGATCGCCCAAGCGAGACAAGTTGTGCTGTCTTGCCCACCTGATAGGACAACGAGCGCTTTTTGTTTATTAGTCATTTTAACTCCTTAAGATAACTTACGTCGACCTTCTTCAAAGGCTTCTCTTCCGTCGAAGCTATTGTGCACCCAAAGCATGGGCAGTTCAGGGTCACGCACCGGACAACATTCACAGTGTTCAGCTATGTGCTCTTTGGTGTCGTTTATCGGTACGCAATGAATGTCACCCCGGTCGTCCTTCTCAGATAACTCCCACCCTCCGAGGTCCATTAGTCAACCCCTATAATTTTATGCGTCTGAAGTTGAAGGATGTAGCCGTGCTTCATGCAAGACTCGATGCAAGCTTGAACGTTCCTGCTGTATTGGACAGTTTCGGTAGGCCCCGGATCCATCGGTTGCAAATAAATTGGACCGTCAAACTCTTCAGGCGGACGAGCAACGCGGGGCGATGCTGTGTGGTTAAGAGCGAGAGTCGGGAGACCGTCTTCCAGGTCGACACTGTCTGCGCTCAGCACATATTTGAAAGCGTCTGCATAGTAGCCAATTTCCGGATGGATCTTGCCAGCTTTTGGGCTACAGACAATTGTGCAATCGTAGTCATCGATATGCAGTGGCGCCGGTAACGTCCCGTTCGTTTCGATTTGGACGTGGAAGTCTTGTCCGTTGAGGTCTTGGATTAGAAAACCGAGGTCTTGCCGGAAAGGTTCACCTCCGGTAATGACGACAAGCTTATTTGGACCCGTGCCAGTATAATGCATATTGACAGCAACCAAGACTTCCTTGATTGTCAATTGGTCACGGACGCTTGTGTAATCGGTGTCGCAGGAGGGGCATCGAAGGTTGCAACCAGCAAGGCGGACGAAGACTGCAGGATGCCCGGTGAAGGGACCTTCCCCTTGAATTGTGTAAAAGACTGAATGTACGTCGAGGATGGAACCGTTAGAAACTTGACGTTTCTCAATTGGTTGGGTATTAATTGGAATCATTGATAACCTCAGAAGAACTAGACCCGCACAATTGCGGGTCTAGTGTACGGGTCTTACTGCGGAACGTACTACCAGGATTGATTAAGCTGCTTGACCTTCTGCCGGTGCAGCAGCGACAGCTTCTGCCGGCTTGGCAACAGCGCCGAACACGCCGTTGAAGGTTTTCCAACGAGCGTACTGCGTGCGGCAGGTGGCGTCGTTCAGGCCGGCAGCAGAAGTTTCCTTTTGCAACATGGAGATCGGGACCGGCTGACCAATGCGAGCAGAGATTGTATCAGCAATTGCCCAGACCTTGCCGCAAGCACCATCGGGACGCGGTCGGGTAACACCGTTATTCTGCGGTTGCTGGACTTTGACTTTGGTTGCAGCAGCGGCAGCTTTAGCTTCCGCATCGAGTTTTGCTTTTGCTTCTTTTTCAGCTTTCACTTTTGCAGCAGCTTCTTCTTTAGCTTTCTTTGCTTCAGCTTTTGCAGCTTCAGCTTTTTCTTTTGCCTCCGCTTTGGCTTTGTCAGCGATCGCTTTTGCTTCAGCTTTTGCAGCATCAGCTTTTGCCTTTGCTTCAGCTTTGGCAGCAGCCGCCGCAGTCTTTGCAGCAGTAGGTTCAGCAGCGATTTGTTCTTGTGTTTTGGTTTCGGACATTTGTTGACTCCTTCGGGTTGAACGGGAACTACGGTTTAATTGTACTACGCGCATCAGAGTGACAAGCATAACAAATCTATTAATGCTTTGCAAGTGATTTTTTCAGATACTTACAAATATTTTCGTATCTGTTCGTGGGTACTCACGCGCCTTTCGTCGATTTCCATTTCCCAAATTGGACCGAAGCTGTACTACTATTGATACCTTCACCTTCGCAAGCTTCAATAATCTCCTTACGCATAGCTTTGATGTTGGAAGCGCAACCAGATTTTTGCCAAATCATCTCAGCAATCTCCCATACTCGTCCAGTCTTGCTGCCAGCTTTAGGTTGCTCCGGAGGACCGTCGCTAACGGGGCGGGTGCGCGCTATGGGTGCGTTTGCCGTTTGCGTATAGCTTGCAGGCGCTGCGTTAACTGTAGGGGTGGGGGTTACTATAGGTACGCAGCCCGGGACCGCTGTAAGCGCGGCAGGGGTGTAAACTTCACTTAACGCTTGCGGTTGATTGTGTCCGGGCCTATGTTTGTAAAAATTATCGTTGCCTTCGGATAGGTAACCGGCTTGCAAGGAGAGTTCAAGCGCGTTAAGTTTTGATTCTTCAATCGACATGCAGAAAGCTTGAACATTCTGCACCAATAGTTCACGGCTATAACTTGCGTATTTTTGACCACACAAGTTCTGGTACAGGAGCTTCAGCTCCATGTCGGTGAATCCTGCAAAAGCTCCAGGCCAGTCACATGCAATGACACTGGCCGCAACATGCGATAGCTCAATGTGCATTAGATTTGTGAGACATGCTTGCGTATGATGCTTATAGCGGACGCACATTTGTTCTTTATCGATAAGTATGAACATTCTCATCGACCTTTCTTGTTAAGCATTCTGTGATAGGTAATTCATATTCCGCTGCTCCGCAACGTTTACAAAGACTCAACACTACTTGTCCGTTCCTATCGCAAATTTGCTCTGGACGATGCTTATCTGCATCTGTGTACAAGTCATGGTCCATCCATGTCTCCTGTTAAATTTATTTAGTGCAACCATTATACACCGCATTGCGATTGTGCAAGTAAATTTTAAAAAGGAACTTCTTGCCCAACGATTTTCTGCTCCCAGGAGCCGGTAAAAGTTACAGCCAGGATTTCAGGGTAAGGCTTATTCACCCAGACCCTGATGTGTGTGGGCACCAATAAAGTATCAACTAGTTTTAATGCTGCGTCCGTACTAGCAGGGAACGGGTCTGTAGATCGTTCTGCCCACCAAGATCGAGCTTTTCGTTCACCGAAACCTTTGTGTTCAAACAAGACAAACTCATTAAATTTCTTTAAGCTGCACCAATAAGTAACCTTGACACTGTCCGGTTTCCCGACTTTCTGATGCAAGTTGAACGTTATTTGTTTGACTTCGAAAGTGCTGACAATGGGTTCGTCATTTTTAATGAGTTCTTGGCTGCTTGCTGCTTGCTTGATCAAAACCTTGAACTGAAACGCGGACCCGCAACCCTCATTTGTCTTAAAAGGCTCACCGCCGCAATAGCGAGCACTGATATGATTGTATGTACCGCAAGCGTCACATATTTTGATAGGTACTTCCCCGGTCTTTTCGCCGCGCTTACGGGGTAATACCGGATCGTTGATGGGTCCAAGACGCTTGGTGTTACCAGCAAAGTCCAAGACGAGGCAGTTTATTTTGCCTGTTTCCAACGAAGGCCGTGTCCCGCGACCGAGCATCTGCACCCATAGTACAGTTGAATGCGTTGGCCGCAACATTACAATCAGATCAATTGCACGGAAATTAACCCCTGTTGTCAAGATGCCGTTATTTACAATCGCTTTGAACTTACCTTCTTTCCACTCACGGACGTTGGTGTCTCGTTCAGTGTCCGACATCTTACTATGAACGCAACGTGTTGATATGCCCAAATAATTGAGCATATCTGTAATTTTCTCTACGTGCTTGATACCTGAACCGAACACCAACCAATGATTGCGATCGTGTGCTTGAGCTATCGTCTCTTGTAAAGCAGCATAAGTGATCTCGTCTTTGTCAACAGCAAGCTGCAATTCCTTCTCAACAAACTCGCCGCCCCGTAGATGTACACCACTAACATCTAAGATTGTTTCTGTCCGCTTTGGAACTAAAGGTGCAAGGTGCCCTTGTTTAATGAACCAGTTGAAGGCCTGCATAGTTGTCGCATCATAACAGATGTCGGTGAAAATACCATCGTCTGTTATTTTACCCTGACCTTGACGCCAAGGTGTGGCTGTGAACCCGACAACCTTCAAATAAGGATTTGCAGCTTTTAAGACCGCAATGACCTTTAAGTACATCGACTCATCGTTTTGACTAAGCAAGTGACACTCGTCAATTAACATTAGGTCGACTCGACCGAAAGCAGCAATGTTCTTATTTATCGAGGCAATTCCACAGAAGATTATATTTTGAATTGTATCTTTTCGATTAAGGCCTGCACTGTACACGCCAGCTGGGGCCGTTGGCCATTGCTCAAGCAGTTCCAAATAGTCTTGCGAAACCAATTCCTTGACATGGGAGACAATTAGGACTTTTTGCCGAGCATAAGCTTGAAAAGCGCTTTTTAAAAATTCCGCAATAATTAAACTTTTTCCGCCACCTGTCGGGATAGCAATAACTGGATTACCCTCCTGATGTGTTTTAAAGTATTCCCAAAGGCTTGCAACAGCTTGCGTCTGATAGTCACGGAGCTGGAATGCCATCTACACGCTCCTCTAAATAATTTGCCATCTTACGTAGAAGCTCAGGGTCGTCTTTGGCTAGACCAAGTGCTTGATTGCAACTGCTGCACAGAATGCCTCTAATTTTACCTGTTGCATGACAATGGTCTACATGAAGGGCTAAATCCATACGCTTGCACAATTCACAACATGAGTAAGCATCGTAAACCAATTGCCCATATTCTTCTTTTGAAAGATTGTAAGTTGTTTTAAAATATCTGTCTTTGCTGTAGCCGCTGGCTTTACGTTTCTCCATTGCTAGTCGGTTACATTCGACACAATTGTTCGAACCTGAGAACCTTAAATAGTGACCGCGTTTACAAGCTTTCTCAGGGACATAAGTTGTGTTTCCAGATTCAATAGACTCGATAGGCCTTTGGAGATTTATATCGCTCCTATCTGAACGAACATGCCCTAATCTTTTTTCACGCCCGATCGCGTTGCATTCCATACAATTGCCGCTAGAGGTATAACGAAGCCCCGTATGACCATTGCTACAAGGAAGGCCTGTATAGTAATACTGAACGTTCAATGCCCTCGCGCCAGCCCTTGAAGCTGGCAATTTGGCAAACTGTTCAGACGGAGGTATTCTTTGATGTGCCACAATTATTTAAATCGGGCTGTAAAAGGTTGCACAGCCTTTAAGTTGGCGCTCTTTGGTCAGTTGAAATGTGCCGTGTTCGTCCGCATATTCGTCTAGAGCTCCAGGCTTTTGGAATAAGAGTGCAACCTGGCGATCTTTGGACTCGCACCACCATGTCCCATCTTCACGCGGTTTTCCGAAGAAGCAAGTGCGACAATTCCGCTCCATTGGCGCGTTCATGTGGCAAATGTCTTTTTCATCACAGAAACGGCATGCAAACAAGCCTGGGGAAGCATTATTTAACTTGGCCGGAGCAACCTGCATCATGACGATTTGCCTGCCACGGTCTAAAAACTGGTCCGCTGTGTGGGCATCCAGCAGAATAATCTCCATATGGATTTCGTCAGTGTTCTTATTGACAGCCCCATATAAAGCGTACATCAAGCCCATCTTGCGCATGTAAAGCTGCATCTGGACGTAATGTTCAGGTTTAGCTAGACGTACACCATCTTTCTGCAACTTTACAAAAGATTTTTCACCATGCGTTTTAAATTCTGCTAAGCATGGTTGACCAGCAGGAATGTCAGGGACACCAATGACCACCCCATCACCAGAACCGCCAAGGTGGCCGCCAAGATCACTAATGCGATACTGATTTCCGTTCGCGTCTTGTTGGTAGACCTGGCAACCAATCGATAACAACATCGCAATGAAACGCGCTTCTTCAAGATGCCCCCTGTTAAAGAGCCGCAACATGCGACCGGAAAATTTAGACTTACGGGCCCACCTCCAACCATACCAGATTTGTCGTGCGCACTCCTTGCCGATCAGCGATGCTCCAAGGTGCGAACGGAATCCCTCGTCTGCACCCCGATAAGCATCAGTTATGTGTGGGATAACTTTGCCAAGGTTCAGCCGAAAAGAAGCCCCTTGATCTCCTGCGATGCAGTTTTCGATCGCAGTCATTGTATTTACAGCTAATTGGATCGGCATTAGAGTCTAGCCCAAGTTTGGTAATCTGCTTCGGTCATGTAACCGTCGTCGTTTCTTTTATGCTCTTCTTCTTTTAGTTTTGCTCTATGTCCATCGCAAGAATACATTGATGCTTTTGAGCTTCTCCATGTAGCTTTCAATGGACAGAAGCTACATCTGGTCTTTAGATATTCTCCAGCTTTAATCTGTTTCATGGTCGTCCTTATTTAAGTGACCGCACTGGTGAACCAGTAACTTGCTCAAATTGTCGGATGTTGTAACCCGGTTATTCGCCCGGTCTTTTTCCCGGAAACCAAATGTCTGTCCGACCTTTACTTCTGCAAAGCGGTCATTTAAATAACCGGACCCGAAGGTCCGGTAAGACAAAAAAAAAGAGTTAGGCTGTCGGTTGCTGCATCCAGGGCGGAACTACTTGCCCTGCCGTTCCAGCACCTTGAACTGGAGCAGCTTCAATTTGCACAGTCTGAACCTGGCCCACAGGCGCCCCCGATGTCACCGCAGACGGGGCAGTAGGTTGGACGTTTGGGTCTTGCGCCGGTTGCCACGGCTGTTGACCTGCCGGAGGGTTCCATTGCGGAGCGGCTTGAGGCTGGACAGCAGCCGTCTGAACTGGAGGTGCATTCTGACCTTGCGTAGCAGGGGCCCAACCTTGCGTAGCAGGGAAGACAACAGCAGCGGGCAGAGGGGCAGCAGGACGAGCAACCGGAGCCGCTGTTGCACCGGAAGGAGTACCAGCAGCGGCGTCATTGACGTCTTTGAAAGCTGTGATGACATTCTTTGCTTCATACTGAACAGTTATACCATCCGGACCCATTGTTGCAGCTTCGACTTTCACCCGACCTTTAAACGGAATATTCAAGAGTTGTTCGGTCCGTTCCACTTGCAACGTGCGGCAAGCATGGCACAGAGCGCTGAATTGTTTGTTACCGATGTCCTGAGCTTTTTCGCTCTGGTTCTTCATGTTGAAATTGTGGTAAACCTTGCGGCCTTTGTAAATACCATCCAGGACTTGGAAGACTGCGCTAATCTTTGTCCCTTGACCGTCTTTGGTCGGTTGCAGATTCAGTTCTGTCGGTGCAAGGTTATACCATGCGGCCGGGATTGGATCGCCACGACCTTCGTCCGGAGCTACTTTTGTTGCGTCGAAATTTATCACTGCCATTTTAAGTCCCTCAATTTTTGAATTGCCGTCTTTATCCGCAGACGGCAAAGCGGTTAGAATATCTAAACGGCCAATTTTGTGCTTGAACGCAAAACATTGATGCCATTGATCAAAGCCTTATTCGCTTGATTGTAACGTTCTTCTGCTTCCGCGTAAGCAATGTTCGCCTTTTGTAAATCTGTCGTAGCTTTCTTCATTTGTTTAGTTGAAAGCTCAACTTCGGTTTGCATTGCGCCAAGATCGACAGATTTTGCTTTGACGGTTATGATTTTGCCAGATTGAGCATTTTTCACAATAATCTCCTTACGTTGATTAAATTGGTGCTTCCGACAGGACTCGAACCTGCGACCTGGACGTACCAAGCCATGGATATGTTGTTCTACCATGACAGGATTCCATGCTCTACCAACTGAGCTACGAAAGCGAAAATTACTTCTTGCTGACCTTGGACAGAGCAGCAATTTGACTTTGCGCTTCAGCTTGTGCAGCTTTCATGCGCTTTGCATCAGATTGGATCTCCGCAGCAGCTTGAACAGTACGCAAGTCGTCCCGTGCTTGCCAGCGATCAATTGGTGGACTTTGTTGCACAATCTTCTTTGCTGGCGGAGATGCCTTTTTGACAGGTGCTGCTTTCTTGGTTGCCATGATTACTCCTTAATTAAGTTGGTGCCCGGAGCCGGGATCGAACCGGCATGATCAAAGATCGTTGGATTTTAAATCCAGTGCGTCTACCTGTTTCGCCATCCGGGCGTTTGTTACTTACCCCAAGAACCCGGCAGACCGTGCTTGAACATTGCCCAAATGCTAAGCTGCAAGATTTTCGGTCGGAAGTTGCCACTGAGCCGCGCCTGTTTCCAGACGTGGGAACCCGTATGGCGACCACTAACAGGCTTCGGTTCAACCCAGCCTATGATTTTGTTAGTGTTGTTCATGCTTGCGCGATATCACGGTTATAGACGTCAAAGCCGCAGGACTGGTAAATCTCTTGGGCAAGACAGTTCCAGCCATTTTCTTTGGGCAGCGTGATCTTGTTGACCACACCAAAACGGTTCCCTGCAACGAAGCTCGGCTCACGAGAAACCGCAAGTACCCGGCCTTGATTGGCACTGATACCCTTGTTCATGTTCTTGCCTTCGGTGACGTAGAGTGGCTCGTGTAAGAAACCAACGACATCTGCCCATTGGGTGAGCATCTCGCGCTTGCCGTAAGTCTTCTGGTTTTTGGGGGAATGCAGCAACAGATCCCAAGTGTCGTATTCGCCGTAAGCAGGGTCAACGACTTTTGCTGCAAAAACGTGGCAAGTCAAGACAATGTTGAGCCCACCGTAGATAGCCAGCTCGTCACATTTCTTGAGGAAGGCACCGAACAGTTCGTTGGCGAGATTGTACGCTTTGCCATATCCCCCGAGTGCGTTGTCCATAATCAGACCCTTCTTGTTACCGTTGACATACAGAGGGTCTGTTGCCAGGACAGCTAAGTGGATCAGCTTTTCCAGTGCTGTTGCGCTATCGAAAACGAGTGTTTGGTATGGGAATTGGCCTTGCTGGCATTGTGTGGTAATCTCGTCAAGTAAAGCTGTCACGCTCGCGAGGTCTTCCATCATGGGTACTTTGTTGACACTGACACCGGAATAGCCGGTTTCCAGAGGGATGAGCAAAGGACGTGGCGCATTGCATGCCAGCGTGGTCTTGCCGACTTTTTCGACACCGCTAATTACCGCACGGATGCCGGTTTTAGCTGACGAATGTGAAACTTGGTCAAGGATGCCCAATTGTGACTCCTGTTGTGTTTAGATAGCAAAGGACACAAACGTCCTAGAACGCTTGCGGTTAAAATTGGCTCCACTACATGGGTAGCGGGTTTAGCTACTATGCGCGCTCAGTTGCGCATTTGCAAGGGGAATTTTAAGGATAGATACTACATGTCTTCAGGACTGCGTATGCACTGGTAATTCGAGAAACGCGGCTTGTCTTTAATCCCGCGCGGGAAGAACTTATGCTTAATGATTTGACCAAGCAGCTTTTCCTGATTCTGGTAGAAATGTAAACGCTCTTCGTGCGGCATTTTGCCAGGGGAGACTTTAATAATCTGGTCTTTGGCAATTAGCAGATTTGTCTCATCCATTGGATCAAAGACGTCCGTGAGTTGTCGGCAAATGAGACATCCGACCATACCGTTCGGGATTTTATTTTCCTTGTGCGAACTGCGGAACTGACGGCCCAGTTCGTTAATTTGTGCTTCGTTAAGGTTAGTATCCCCTTCAAGGATCTCAAGGACTTCTGCTTCTGTATCGACAAAATCCTTGATGCGGAGTACACCATTGTGGCTCGGAGAGCTTTTGCCTTCTTTATGTTTGACACCAGGCCCATAAAAGCAAGTGCCCTCATAACCCAGCTCCATGTAGTGCTGATGCGCAGCGTCAAGTTCTTCAAGATTATTACAAACAATGTAGGGGACGAGCCGTAGATGACCACACAAGCCTTGCGCTTGCTGTAGCTCGAGATGACGTTGTAGAAAACCATAGCGCTGTGAGTAGGGCCACAGGCGTGTTTCTTGAGTGACAAAATCGAAGACGTGCCACAAGACGAAAGGCGTGCCTTCGTAAGTTCCGACTGCGCTGCTTGTCAAGCGGCATAGGTCCGGATGCGTGTCGCGCTCTGCTGCAAGCTCACCATCAAAACCAATATGTTCAGGTGTGCTAAACAGAGCGGTGACGTGATAGTTCTTGTGTTTCTTCATGGTGCGAGCTGTCAACCCGTCACCCATGTTCAAGCCACGTACACCGTCAATTTTCGGAAGTGCCCAAACAGGGAACTTGATCTTTTTGCGGTCATAGTTGCCCGCTCTCATTGCTTTGATTGACATTGTCTAGCCCTAGCGTTAATGATCAAATTGTCGTGCTAGTTTTAAACCATGGCGGATTCCAACACGATGAGCACTTTCTATTGCTTTGACAAATAAGTAATAGGTATCCCAATCTGCTTTAGATGGGTCTAGATGACCCACCAATATGGACCCTTCACCCACTTTGATCTCAATCTCAAGCCTGACATCGGAAGGGTCCCCACGACATTGTCTGGCTTTCACATTTAGGTCATTCGGTTGCGCTTTGTGGATTTCATCTGCGACCGCCTGGGCTTGTTCGAGGTTCATTTAGCAACCTCGACAACAAGGGACACTAGGTCAGACGCTGCTTCTGCTGCAATCTTCTGACGCTGTGCAAGCATGCGTTCGCTGTAATACTTGACCTTTTCAGCGTCATAAACACCATGTGCGTCCATCCCAGCTTTAAGCACACCGAGGGAACGGGCTGCGCAGCTACGCCAAATCGCTTTAAATGCGCAACCCTCAGCAAATGTCATACCAAGCGCTTCAATAATGTCTTCTGCTTCTGCTTTGTATGGGTCGAGCCGTTTCGGTTGTTTAATGTCAACCAAATAATAGTTGACATTGCCACCGGTGAACTCACCCTTCTTTTCTTGGCTCATATTACTCATACCTCTTAGCTATGCGGATACAACTTCCAGATTGGCCGCGTATGGTTTGAACATCTTCACCTTCCGGTGGCTGTGCAGTGATAGGCTTTCTGTTCGGACAAGAAGTGTGGGAACAAGCCTTTTCACGGTTTTTAAGACAAACACCACAAGGTTCGGGCTTTGAACTCATTCCCTCGTCCCCCATTTTGTATTCTCATGCTTACAACCGGCACAACGAGCATCTTGATAATCCAATGTATACCGGCAATCCCTTGAGTTGCTATTCGCAATGACAATCATTTTAGGCATACGGGAGTCAACACCGCCAACCCGACGAGTTTTTATCCAGCCGTCTTGGACCATAAGTGTGCGTCTCGGAAAGATCCGGTTATAGCACCCATATGGGTTGTCAGGTTTGGCCATAACTCTTTACCTGTTACTTTGACTTTGCTTTACGTTTTGGGAGCATGACCTCCATTTGAGGAGACCCAGGCTTAATGACAAGGACTTGGTCGAAAAGGTTGCGCTGCTCATCAGTCAACTGCCGATACATGGCTGTGACCAACTCAGGTTTGTATTTGATCAAGTTATCCACGGGAATTCCTTTAGCCCGTAGTTCCTCTTTGAGAACTTCGAGAGCGGCTTGTTCAGGTTCACGCCGGATTGGGTAAACTGCTTTCAATACCCAACCTTCGGTCAAAGGGGCGCTATTTGTGCCCTCAACAGGGTTTGGGAAATACGCGGTAAAAATTTTCTTCCGCAACTCCATTTCCTGGGCTTTGATTTTTTCAAGTTGCTCTTGAAGCTTATACCAAGTTTCTAAATCTTCTTGGCTGACTACTTCAACAGGCATTGCAACTGCGTTCATAATGCACTCCTTCACAGTAAGTTGAAGTTGGTGGCTGGTACTGATTTCTCCCAGCATTTCTGTGGCTGGTATCGATCGGAACCACAGATACGAACTAGATACCCCATTCACATCCCTCGTTGCACATCAGCCTGCGCATTCACCAACATTGAAACGCTCGCTACTCGCTGCACAGACTGAGCCGGTAGCTGACCGTTTATTTAAGACTCAGGTAGGCATTGCCGTTTGATGAACCTTGTCCGCATTTGCTTTTGCAAGCGCTTCAATGTTGGTTGTTGATAACCCGTCTAAGCAATCGGGCGCGTGACTCCAGACAAGATTATTCGAGCTATCAACACATGGACCCATTGCAAGCTTTCGCATATCGTCGCTCGACTGGTATGGAATCTGAGTCGCGTACCTCAAACCAATGGGCCCATGTGTTGGCACCCTTCCGGGTGCTTTGATGCTGCATTGAATGCAGCATCAAACCTTAATTAATTTTTTTGGCGAGATTGCATTAACCCGAATTAAGTGCAACCTCGATGGTACATCGATACTTCTTGGGTGCCATCTCGGGCACTGATTCGGGCATTTTTGCCGTTCTAGTGATCCGAAGTTCGGGCTTGGGATCACAAAGCATCAACCCGATTAATAAGACAATTAACATTAAAATCCTTTATACCGTCTCGCAATGCTGTATAGCTATTATAACCTTATTCGGGGTTAATAGGCAAAGGATCGAATGCACCGTAATTTTTACCTGCGGAAATCTTCGCATTATGTCCATCGAGCAATGCTCGCGCTTCAAGGTGCCCTGGACCAGCTAACATTGTCGTGAGCAACTTCTTGATTGCAGGCTCAGGCTTCCAGTAACCAGGCCCCTTCTGCACCTTGCCGCGCTCATCGTAGATCGGCTTGCCGTCTTCGCCGAGCTTGGAAAAGTTCGACTGCATGATGATGGCCAGCACTTCATCCAACGGCAGCCCGAACTTGACCATTTCAGACGCACAGTACACCTGAATGTCGCCCAGCAGGTCTGCGAACAAAGTTAAGACGTCCGTCACAGGAAGTCTTGCTTTATCGAAATTTTCGAGAACTTCAACAATTTCGTCAATCTCGTTAAGTTCCTCGGTAAGAATGCTTTTAAATGCTTTCAGCCGCGCAATTGGCGCGACACCCAACTGATCCAGACTTGGTTCGGTTGCTACCGGTAGCTTGTACATCCCGTTAAACTTGATAATATCTTGTTGGAACTTTGACATCTTTAATCTCCTATGTTTGCGTGAGTTACTATAGCGTAACTTCCACGATAAAAGCTACTTATTTGTTTAGACCTACTTTTACTTCTTTAGCTTCTTTGGAATTGAGTGGTAAATTGACAATCCTGAAAGCCCTTCCATGGAATGAATAATCTTTAAGCGCCTTGTCCTTTCCCAACTCAAGCAAATAACCGCTATCAATGAGAGACTTAATTGTAGCGTCCAAGATAGCGTTCTGACCAGCTCGGTGACTGGTGAAAGCACTCGAACGCTGTGTGGTTATCTGCAGGTACTTACGTGGAATAATGCCATCTGCGTGCATCTGTTTCGGAACACCGTAACCTGGTGCAATATCGGCCGCGCTCATATATTTATGCAGGATTGAGAGAAGCTTACGTTCCCGCGTAGAGTCTCCTGTACCGACATCACCTGAACGTATGCGGCGACTCATAATTTGAATGTCTTTACGGATAAGGTTCAATGCCCACTCAACGTGGTCCTTTCGAATAACAGGATTTATATGGTTGTCTGCTATTGCTAATAAGGCTGAAATACGATAGGTCTTCAAGTGCGCACGATTCCACATCTGACGCCATCCTTCGTCGTCAGTAGCGTTAACTTGTATGTCACATTCTTTATCGAATTCGACCAATATCTCGTTGGCATCTGCCGTAGTTGTGACCGCTTGCACGGCAGCTCTACCGTTAAGTGCAACAGCGTGCTCCATTAACGCTGTCAAGGTGCTGAGTAAGATAGGTTCAGGTTTATCGATAAATTTACTATTTGCAGCAGGTCTGTTGCCTGTGTACTCAATCACGATAAAACGACTCAGGAATCCGTCTTCCATCATCGTTTCAGTCAATGAGTCGTAGAAAGTTTTCGGGGTGCTTTCACCAATCATGCTATATGCAGCACCTGAAACGCTTGCAATGTTTTTATCCTTGTCAGAATAACCAATACCGCCAACAATTGACCCAGAACCAGACTTCTGATATAAGTTGGTCATCACAGTGCGCAGTTGCTGCATCGGGCCCTCTTTACCATCTTCTTGTCCAAGGCGTTTTAATTTACGCCCCCATTCGCCAGATACGTTGACAAATGAAGAATTGGCAGCAACCGCTTTAGATAAAGCTGGACCAGAAGCGTAATCTGAAAAATCTACAAATGACATCACAGTAGGCGATGCGGAACCTATAGAGTTCATAATATTCGCGATACCGCTATGCATAGCTTCTTTACCGATAGCTGAACGGGCAACCAGTACAATGTAGAGGTTCAACCCGGACTGCGGGATGTTAAATGCTTTACCACACACTCCGGCCAGCAAACCTAGGGCAGCAACAATCGAGACTTCTCGAACGGGGCGAGGTGAGTTTTCAAATATATGTCGCGCAAGGCACCCAATCATGCCAGGTGGCCATTCTAAACTGGAGGGTTCTCGATCTTCATCTTCCTCACCCTGCTCCATTGCAGCAATTTCATCTGGAAATAGTATGGGATTGCTTTTTAGTATAGCGGTTTGTACAGGGTTTGCTTGCTGCGGTAGGGTAGGGTTACCACCTGCGTGAGCTGGTGCGCTGTGGGGTGCTGCCGTTGCTGCTACGTGTGCGTTACCCTGCATACTAGCTAACAGCGCCGCACTACTTGCCGCACCGTACGCGTCCAATTGCTCTTCTATTTGTTGCCTACCACGGATGATGCTTAAAATACGGTCAAGATGATAATTATTCCTATCATGCTTGTGGCGGTTCTTTTCGTTTTGCGTACGATCAGCAAGCTTCGTTGCGCGAAATAGACGCCGGCACTGTTCATTTGACTTTGTGTAAAACGCAAAAATAGACATTAGCGCAAGGTCTGCTTCAGACTGCGAAGGATAACCTGTCCAGTCACCTTCACACAGAGTTATAAATTTGTCTGCATTGTCCGCAGTACGTGCTCGTTCAAAAATGACTTCGTCGGACTCGGTTTGTTCAACTTCAACCAGCTCAATCTTATTGGTATCCGGGGAAGCTTGTCTAATTTCCTGGACCAATAGGTTCAACAGTTCTTGCCGATTTTCTATCTCTTTGTTGAGATACACGTCTCCTGTACATACAATGAAACGTTCTTGTGAGTAGACTTCAACCCCATCTCGTCGAGCCCCTTCACCAATTGCACCACGAACCCAGATGTGGAACCCTTGTCCGGACGCACTGCGTTCGGTGTAACTTCCAAACGCTTCAATAATACGATGGAATCGGTCAATATTTTCTTGTGAAGTCCACTTAGCGGGATCAGTTTCGTTATTGGCATTTTTAATATCCAGATCGATACATGCGTAAGGGTCATTTTTGCTAAGGATGTAACCAAGTCCGCAAGGTTTGTGAACCTGCGTAGCGTCAACAATGCTTTCGAAATCTTTCCAGTGCGTTTTGTCAACCGGGCTGATCTTAAAGATACCTCTTTGCCCGTAACTATAAGGTGCCCGGTATTTGCCGGTTTGGTCGTCTGGACCTGCTAGAGCCCACTGGCGGTCCCACTTCAGCTCTTCTGGAAGCTGCTCGTAATTGATCGGCATCGCTTAGACACCTCGACGAGCGTCTAAAACAATCTTCCAAGCATCGAGATACGGTTGAATTTGAGATCTTTCCCAAATAAAAAGACGTCCTTCGTTAAGGACAATGGAGTGAGGTAGTTTGCCGGTGTGGCGTGCATAATGCAAAGCATGGCGCGTCAGGTTGAGCTCCCGCATAATCTCCGGACCGGTAATATATTTCTCGTCGAAACTCCGCTGAGCGCCCGTTTGTGTGGTCATCATGATAAATGCGCAACATTGCTAAACGGTAAGTATAACCGCAAGCGTTTAAAAATCACAACGCTTGCGTAAAATATATTTTATTCAACTGTTAATTAGTAATAGTTCGTATCCCTCAGTTCCAATTTCCTTAACATCAGAAGTTGCTCTTCTGAACAGAAGATAGTCTTTTGTCCGGTAAAAGGATCCTTAACCACAAGCATGCGATCTTTTGCAATCAAAGGTTCCTGCATGCCAAAGAATTCTAACATCCAAGCATCGATTTCTGCTCGGAACTCGTCTGTTACCGGGACGGCTTTGCTGAGCCTCATCTTTGGTTGAGGATGCAGTACAACAACCTCATGACCAAATAAAGTATTCATGGCAAGAACCTCCAAGCTAATATTGTCAAAGAAATAAGGATTAATGTCCCACCTATGGCTGTGACAGTGAGAAATAAAGCTGTCAAGTTTGGCACATCTTCACATGGAAGCGTTCGGTTGTCTGTCATTTTTGCACCCAGAAACCCAATTACTGCAAGAACAAGTCCGATTGCAAACATTATGTTTCTCCTGTACGAATAAAATGGCTCTCAACCGCTCAATTTCATCGCGCAGCACATCGGCGCGATGTTTTCCAAGTGATTTGGCGGGAAAGGTATTTATCTGCTCCTGCACCCAATTTGTCTTTGCTATCCATTCGTCAAAAGCTGCCGCTTTTTGTTCCAGCAAATGCTGTGAATCTTGTGTGCTCATGGTATCACTTTAAAGTTATCGTCGAAGTGTGCGTGTATCCAGCGTGACGCTGTATCTTCTCGCGTATCGCGCACGGAGTTATGAACTCGCTCCTCTGTGATTGGCGTTACATGCATCCACGGGCCTGCGTTGTTGCAGAAGAAGACCTTATTCGACATATGCAGGATTTCCCATCGATCACCGTGCTGCCTAACGATCTGCTTGGCTCGTTTTGTTAGCGGAATTAGGGTTACGATCCGCATATCGTAGCGTCTTGTGACCTATTCATGGCTGACCTTTCATATGAATTTTTAACAAGTCCTGGAATTCGTCGATGCATCGATTGCGGGCCAGCTTGCTCATCACGTCGATCATGTCTTTCTGAATGCCGAGCGCAGCAAGTGACAGTTCCAACCCCAAGCGATAGCCGAAACGCTGGTTGAGAAAGTCGCACACTATCTCTGCTTGCCTGCGCTTAGCAGCGTTGGTGTGCGGGTTCACGACCTCCCTCCCTGCGTCTCAAGCCGCATCGAGAAGCCGAGAAACCAAGCGGACTTATAGCCGATGCCGTACAGCCGCCAGCCCCATCCAGGTGTGCCGAAGTAGATTTTCATTTGCTGTCCTTTCCCGCCCGTGGAGATTGATGAGCGGCGCGGGCGATATGCACCCAATGCAGCATCCTTTTTTCGTGTGACTGCAGACGTTTTTCCTGATGACGTTTTGCGGCTTCGATTTGTCCCAGCGTCATTTCTGGGCCGCAGTAGAGTTCGGCACGCGTGACCTCGACTGGCTTCCCATAAAAGTCATGGTCCGTATGGCTAGCGATTGTCCTAATCAGCATTTTTCTTCTCCTGATCGGCGCGCAGGGCGTCAATTGGTTCATCGGCGCACCCATACGCACCGCGCCAAAACAGTAGCATTTCTTTGCTCATCGTCTTGACCAACCGATACCTCTGCGCATCCACCTTGTCCCGCTCGCTTTCCTTGGGTTCACTTAGCGTGGATAGGATGGCACAGCACTTGTCAATGGCATTCTTTGCGTTCTCAACCGTGCAAAGCGCCCATGCCTCTGATGACTCGTCCATCCCGACATCATCAGTTAGCGGACTCAATTCAACGGTTTGATGCAATTTATCCTTGCTGTCATAGCTATCAATCAGCCATGCCACCACTGGCAATATTGGCTCATCCACCTTGTCCCGCTCGCTTTCCTTGGGTTCACTTAGCGTGGATAGATTTTTAAATGCCCTAGCAAGCTTGACCGCATTGACGGTTGCGCCAGTTGTTGATTCGGATAACGTATCGCAAATCCAGTTGCAGACTTCCCGGATCAGTTGCAGTGCTGACTCCCGCGCATCCGCCGCTCCGGCTACCGGCTGCACTCTCTCCTCTACTGCCTGGAATGCGGTCATCTCACCTGTACTAGTGTTCAACCTCACGCGGTTTGCGCCAGATCTCATTTCAACGGTTTCAGGCGGCAATGACGGATCGACAGCCAGCTCTATTCCTGCAAAAAAGCCGTCACCGCCAATAGTAGCTTTCTGCTCTGCTGCTTGCACGCTTTCGGATGCCTGCGCTGGTTGCGGATAGCCGTCGGCAGCAATCAGATCATCAAGTCGATGCTGCGCGTCTTCAGCCGCTGCCCGCCAATCTCCGGTCGCCCCCAAATTGCGCCCTACAAACCATTCGGCAAATTCCTGAATACTTGATGGTCTCATCGCTATTCCTTAGATTGATAAATCGGATCGAGTGGGGCTTGCGGCAAAAGATTTACTTCGGATGGCTGGCGCTTGAGGGCGCGGATAGCTTTTGCAGCTTCTTTTGCAAATAGAGCAGTTGGCGCTTGATCGTGAAGGAATGATCCATTTTCGATACGCAAAGCTGCCGCCTCAATCGCATCATTCCATTCGCTGGCTGGTTGCACTGCTGGTGGTTGCGGAGAGGTGTAGAGGAATGGCGCACGTCCGAAATCTGGCATCGCGTAAAGTTCGCAATTATCGATCTTGCGTCCACTCATCCAGTGCAGTATGCCGTTTTCGGCCACTGCCATATGTTGGAGCGCTACCGGCATCGGCGCAGGTTGTGCTGTAGGCTGAACCATTGCGTTGATAGCGATGAGCTTCATGTTTGCGGCGTCCATGTTTTTAGGATCGGCGATTGGATAGTCTATGATCGTCTGTAAAACCGTCGGAACGTCGTTGTGATCGAGCGCGGCTTGCCATACTTCCCATTTCCATTGAACGGATTGTATTAAATACTCACCTGTGCGCTCTAGGACGCGATTCCAGTGGCCCTCCACAAACGGCAGTTGCTGCGTATCTCTGTACCACTTTTCAAACCCTTCCCGCCTCTGCCAGTCGGCATTGCTGTTATTCATGATGATCTCCTATTTCTTTGTGCAAACAAGTCGCTGGATATGATTTTCATCGCGTGCTGCCTTGAAACCTGCCCCTACGATTACACGCGCGGATTCGCAATTCTCAGCAGAGGTAAATTCCTGCGTATAAATGTTTGTACGAGGGCCGTACCCGAAGCTGTAGACTAGTATTAAAACGTAAACTGTATTCATAATAAACCTTTCTCACTAAAAGAGTAATAATCCATACCGGCAATAATAATATGGTCCAATATGGTAATGTCGACAAACTTCAAAGCCTTCTTCAAATCCGTAGTCAAAGTTTTATCAACGAGGCTAGGTTCAGCCATTCCGCTTGGATGGTTGTGATATATAACCACACTTGAGGCATTTAGTGATAGGGCTTCCTTGATCACTTCGCGTGGGAATACGCTTGTTTGCGTGAGAGTGCCCCTGAACAACTGGATGTCGCAAATGAGTCTATTTTTGACATCGAGGAGTAGCATTCCGAAGATTTCGTGCTCCAATGCTGCCAATTTCAACGATAAATATTGCGTGACGTCTGAGGGGTTCCCAAGCAAGCTACCCGGGACGCGAAGTCGCCCGCTTAGAATCACCAAAGCTCTCTTAATAACAGCGTCTTCGGCAGAAGGGTATTTCATGGCTACCATTGTGTCGAAACGTAAATCGTCGACATCAAGCGGATTGCTTTTCATTTTGTTCAACCTTCTTTAATTGAGACTTGACATGTATTTGAATCTTCTCCGCTAAGCTCAAATGCCCTGCTAACTGGTTGCACAGCTTATGAGCTAGAACTTTATTTGCGATATGGTCTGGGCCTCCATGTGTTATAGGCACCAAATGTTCTTCTGATTCATCCTCTCCTGAAACTGCATGCAAACAGTAGAAGCAATTGTCACCGTCCCTTTTTCGCAAGGTGTTTATTACAGATGAGGTTTTACGCTTGTACACGACAGTCTTAGCTCTCCAACTATCATTGGACTTAAAGGCAATCCATGCGGTATGAGCTTCACCAAAAAAAGTTATTATACCGTTTTTCTTGGTATATACAATAGACGTTGCGTTACCGCTCCTGAATCTCACCAATTCATATTCGTTGGTAGGTTCATGAACCTCTGCTCCTCTTGCGGTTAAGAAATCTTTAAATTGCTTCAACTGAGCAATGATGTGCTTAGCCGTCCATTGGGTCATAGCTTACCCTCCGCAATTAAGACTGCTTCAATACGTTCAATATGTTCTTGGAGAGTTAGCGCTTGTACGTATTCCAAAGCACAGTTCTGACGATCAATTTCGTCTTGTTGACGCTGAGCTTTATCCATGCAAGCGCCACAGCAGAGCTCACCCATGCGAGCAATATTGCCGCAGGCGCACCCTGGATAACTCGCTTCGCGCTGACGCCTTTCACGTTTTCCTTGGGCTGCGTCTAGCTTTGCTTTTTCTTTCAATTTCGCAGCAAAGCTTTCAGCAGATTCAGCGGTCCATTGGTTCATGCTGACTCCTCCAATTAAGTTGCGTAGTCGATAAATGTGAGCTTATGCTTCTGGCAATGCTCTTTACAGAGCTGTTCCACGCCATAGTCACCAAGGTCGTCGAGCTCTTTCTCGCTCAGCGTGGCTACGTGCACATGCTTGTCTTGCTCTTTCACAAAAGCATAGATTTTGAAAGATTTGTTATTAGCCATGTCACAGTGCCCTCATATATTCAAGCACAACTTCCCAATCGGCTTTATAACATTCACGTCCTAACCCCATTCCCTTATCGCTCATAATGCGCAGAGCTTCCGCTTTGTCTGCAAGGCAGATTTGAGGGTTAGATACAAATGCGCGGATCGCGTCAAACACGCCTTGATCACTAAAACCATTACCTTTGAACTCATGATTCTTAACTTCTTCAATGTTGTCAAATTGCATTTAAATCTCCCGTGGCTTAATTAAATGGGCAATCTGCGGACGGCGCGGGCATGGCCATCATACCTCTTGCTGCTGAGGTCCTGGCGGCCGCTTTCAAAGTACTGAATCCAGGCACAGTCGGAGTAAGAGGCGTGCTGCTCAGCTGACCAATACCAACTCTCCTTAAACTCTCCCTTCAGGTTGGCGAACAGAAGCGCCTGCTCGCGTCGGATTGGTAGAGCGCCGCCGATGCCAGCCGCCCAGCCTTTGGCGTCCGGCCAGTCGATCGACTCAGCTTCATCCGGCAGCAGGATCAGGTGATAACTATCTAGCGCGACGCCACCAAGCACGATACCAGCGTAGCGCTCACCTCTATTAAGCTCAATTTCAACTTTTGGAAAAGTGATAAAACAGGGCCGACTCTTGCTCTGCTGTTCGAGTTCAGCAATCATTCCTGCTAAGCGACTTTGTTCGGCCTTAATCGCCTCAAGAGTGATGTCAGTCATTATTTCTCCTCTGTAAATTCAAACAATGTAACCGGAAGCTTTGGAAAAGCAGACTTTATCTTTTCTACCGCTAGTTTGAAGGCCTCCAAGTTGGTGTTGCTGATTTTGTGATGCTTACCAGCAATGACATAGACCCCAACGTAAGTAACCACATACTTCGGTTTGCTCGGGTCTACAAACGAGCCGTTTGCTTTAGCTTCTTTTTCAAGGGCTTTGGCAATAGCCTGTTGCAGACCGTGTCGTTCGGCGGCTGTAGCTGTCATAATTAATGAGTGCTATGCTCTTGTTCAAGCTCAGATGCCAATTGATCCACCGGCTCCAACACCTCGGACAGATTTGTTGTGTGGTCACAAATGACATCGTAACCATCGTTGCCGTAGACAAAGAAGATCCAACCTACTCTCAACTTAGTGTATTTGGAGTAAACGTGTAACTGGTCCTCATCTGTCGACATCATTGCATTGAAGATGTCGTCCGCATCTTTAGACTTTTGCAAGACTTTCTCCACGCCGTCGTCAACAGTTATTGTGTAACCTGCTGCCAACAACACTTCGATCGTCTTCTTGACGATCTTCTCTTCGATGGCGATCCGAGTTTCAATTTTCATTTCATTCTCCTAAGAGTTGATGTTAAAACGATTAAAGACAAAATTCGTGAAGCATGCCGGGTTTGTTATCAACAGGTAGTTCCTCGGCCATCGAAATGATAACTATAAGTTCATCATAAGCATTGGCACCAATGGGAATTTCGTTCCCCGGTTGACGTCGCAATTCAGGTTTCAGCTTTTCTGCTCCAACTTTTAAAGCCTTGATTATCAATAAGCGTTGGTACTCGTCGATTGCAATACGATAAGGCATTTTATTCTCCTAATCGGTTAGTTGGATGCAACGGTTTAAACGCGCTACGCGGTGTTTGTAGGGTAAGTGGTGTTTAGGTATTGCGCAAGCGTTTAACTGCGGGCAAACAGCTTGCCCTGTGTTGCGTAAGGGTTTACACATGCTACAGTACGCTTGCGCTTATTTGCTTCCAATTGCTTAATCCGCTTGCTTATGGCGAGCTTAGCTGCAAGTAAAGATTTATAATGATGTGACACGCCAAAGTTGACCATGCAATTTGGGCGGTCGTCATAACCGTGAATATGATAGCCTTTGTATTCGACACTGAACATGGGTCAACCTCCCCTATTGAGCCAACTGATTGAAATAACTTGCGGGAACTTGAGTTTAGTTCGAGGATACAACCTGTACGGCCAAAAGTACATCTTTGGTCTCAGAATACGAAGATAGAACTTTCCTATCTGTACTTCATACGCTGTCCCTCCTATCATTGCGCCAACGTAATATTTGCCAATTCTCATAAAGATCTCCTTGGTTATGACCACATTAGGATGGAAAGTTGCAAAGCTTCAATTGCTCGCTCTATAGCTGCAAGCTCCGGGCGTAGTATCTCAACTTTGTCCAGCTTGTTTGCTTTAGATAATTCAGAGATTGTGCGTATGATGCGAGCTCGCTCGACTACCTTCTCAGCATGTAACAAGCGGAGCTCTTTCATAATTAACTCAATCGATAAATCGCTCATTTCACCTTCTCTCAGTTATAAAGTTCTTAATGATTCGAATCTCCTCTTTGAGGGTCTTATCTTCATGCCCCCCAAACAAGTCAAACGTATCTTCGCTATTCAACTCGAAGAAATGCATTGTGGCAGCCGACCCTTCCAACGACCGGTTCGAGTCAGTTTGATGGCGAAATACAGGGTAAACCCCTATATCCAAGCTTTTCTTATGTACGAAGCCCTGTTCATTGAAGAAGGGGTTCAACGTCGCCCAACCTATGGCGCAACCGCAGAATCTTTGATCCGATTCATAGATACTATAATATCCATATATAGACATGTCAAACAGCCTATCCTCCGGCAGCGACTCCAAGAATCTCACGAGCTCGTTCATCCTCTCAATATTCATTTCTATTCCTTCCATTAGTTAGAGTAAATTATCTTACTTGATACTTCGCCGACGAGGTCGACCTCACGAGGATTCTTGAAAGTCAAGTCTAAATTCTCCTTACCCACGTGGCAGAGAGCTTTTAGTATTCTAAGTTCATCGTACGAAAGTGTGACTGTATAGGTTTCTTCGCCAACGTTTTTAGATGCCGTTGTCATTTCTATTCTCCTCATTCGTCTACGTCACAGAAAATTGAGCGTGTTCCGTCTGCATTGACCAGAATCGGATCACCGTTTTCCTTGAATGTGGTTTTGCTGTAGTGAACTCTCGGTTGTCCTTTAAGGCAAGCCTCGGCGCAAAATCGCAGCGCATCTACACGCTGCTGTCTATACTCCGGATTCATGAATTCGTGACTCGGGCCAAACCAAGAGTAATCATATTTGAAGGGACCTTCCCCTTGCGCCTGTTTAGGCTTGAACATCTCTTCGAACAGTGATTGTGCTTGGAGGAATTTTTTGTCCAGCGCTTCAAGTTTAAATGCAGCGCTTGCGATAGCGGGACAGCAGAAGTCTAGGTCCTTATCTTCTAT
>Ga0326597_10003026_pt1 | contig 24615 bp, 24 predicted proteins | sample RVTome_12_FD_203789 | JGI IMG/M metagenome (GOLD analysis project Ga0326597, IMG submission 203789) | Soil microbial communities from uranium-contaminated site in the Upper Colorado River Basin, Wyoming, United States - RVT100D185 | ecosystem: Environmental > Terrestrial > Soil > Contaminated >... | reverse complement strand
CGAGCTTTGTCGCCTTGCCCGCGTCGAGGTCGGAGACCGCGAGGAACCTTACCCCCGGATGCAGCGCCGCCATCTTCGCGCGCAGCGATCCGATCCGGCCCGAGCCGACGACCGCGATTCCGAGTTCCCTGGTCTCCATGGAGCCCTCCGTGTCGGGCGCCCGCGCGCCCCTGTTGCCGGCTGAAGCCTTCGTGCTACCGTCCGGCGATGGACCGCCCGCGGCGGGCGGACTTCCAGATACCTGTTCTCGTCACCGCTTGCCAGCCGGCGCGCGACCGCGCCTGGCGAAAGGAAGGAAATTCGCGTGAACATCGTGCGCCTCGACACCATTCCGTGGGAAGACCGGATCAATGTCGACAACTGGCCGTCCAGGGCCGGGACATTCTACAACAACGACGACACCAGCCTGTGCATCCGCCTGGTCGACTATCCGGTCGGCTCGGTCGAGCCGCGCCATGTCCATGCCGGATGCCACGCGGCGACCGTTCTGAAGAACCGCGCCATTGTCGACGGCCTGACGCTGGGGCCGCTCGACGTCGTTCTGGGGCCCTCCAACGAGCCGCACGGGCCGCTCGACTACCCTGAAGGGTGCAACCTCCTGTCGGCCTTCATCGGCAGCTATTTCCACTCCGAGGTCGAGAACCTGTCGGGCGAGAAGCAGTACCGGCTGATCCGGCACAAGGACATCGAGTGGCGCCCGGGACCGGACGGCGGCGAGGTCAAGACGCTGGTCGACCGCGGCGTCCAGACGCTGCTGGTCGAGGCCATGCGCTTTCCGGCCGGCGCCCGCCACACGCCGGCGTTTCTCGGCGCGCTGGTTGTGGGCGGCCGGGTCGATGTCGGCGGCGAGGAGCTCGGCATCTGGGACTTCGTCTATGCCGACGAGGGCGACGGGCGATCCGAGCTTTGCTTCGCCGGCGACACGACGCTGCTGGCGCTGACGCTGCGGTAGGGACCCCGTGCCCGGGCCGCGGCGGCCGGTTTGCCGGTTTCGGTCAGCCTCACCGCCTACTGGAAGTGGCGCACATACTCGGCGTTGGCCGGATCGTCCATCCACGCATTCGCCTCCCGCATCACCTGGTCGCGGTCGAAATCGTTGGCGCAGGACAGGAAACTGTCGTCGAGCAGGGTGTGCACGTCATGCCGGATCTCGATCTCGCCCACCAGCAGCATGTCGTCGAGCACCGCCTGCCAGGCGTTCGGGTCGGCCTTGCCGAAGGTGTCGCCTCTGGGGATTTCGAGGTCGGCCACCGCGTGCAGGTACTGGTAGCCGAATGCAGGGTTCTCCCAGGTTTCAGGAACGCCCTCGGGGTGGCGCGACATGGCGGCGATGATCTCGATGTCCTGGCTGCCGATATGGATACCTTTCGACCATGCGCGCAGGAATCCGCACACCGGCTCGCGCAGCTCCTCGATGCGCTCGCGCTGGATCAGGAACGAGTTGGTCGGCGCGCCCAAGGAGTTCGCCCTGGCGATGTCGCGCAGCCTGATTCCGTAAGCGGCGAGCGGAATGATCGCGGTCAGCGAGCCGGCGAACGCGTCGGCCATCCGGTTGGTGAACACACCGGTGAGGATCGGCCCGGAGTCCCCGACCACGACCGTCGAGACATCCTCGCCGCTGATGCCTTCGCGGGCGAGCGCGACGTTGAGCGCCAGCCGGTCGCGGTCGCTGCCGAGGCCGACGGTCTTGTCCTTGAGGTCTCTCACCGAGAAGATCGGGCTGTCTTCGCTGACGAATATCCCCTGCGGAGTCGGATTGTGCACCGAATAGATACTGGCGACGTCGTAGCCGGCGTTGAGCGCATGCAGCGCCTGGGCGCTGTCGATGAGCACGAGATCGGCATTTCCGCTGACCAGGAACACGGTGTATGGAATATTGGCATCGGTCGATATGAGTTCCAGCGACACACCCTCGCGGTCAAAATAGCCGAGCATTTCGCCCACATGGATCGGCCACACCAGCATCGATCTCAGTACCGGCTGGATGATGTTGAGCCGGGTCTGGGCCGATGCCGGCCGGGGGAACGTGCACGCGGCCAGCACAAGGCCGATGGCGACCAGTTTCTTGATCATGACGGATGGGGTCCTGGTGGTGATCTCATGAAGGCGGCGAGCGGCGCCCGCGCCGGCCGCCCGGGCAAAGTCGGCCGGCGCCGCGCGGCGGCCGAGAAAGGAACAAGGACATGTTCAGAAAAATCATCGCAGCAGTGCTCGACTTCCTGACCATCTTCATCATCGCCGGTGTCGGTGTCGCTTATTTCACCGGCGGGCTGACCCAGAGCGGCTTCAGCCTCGAAGGGCTGCCGGCCCTGGCGGTGTTCGCCATCATCATCGCCTATTTCGTGGTATTCACGAAATATCTTGGTGGCACGCTCTGGCGCAGGGTGCTTGGGGTTGGCCGCTGAGACCGGCTTGCGCCCCGATCGCGCCAACCGTTTCGGTTCCGTCACGGATCATGCGTGCCGACACGCTGGACAAGATCGCCGCGGCCGCGAACGCAGCCGGGCTCGATGCGATCATCGCCATGAGCCCGGAAAATTTCGCCTACCTCGCGGGCAATCGCCTGCTGCCGCCGTACCGGCCGGCCACACGCCATCTGATGGTGGTCGCGCGCCCCGACGGCGAGACGGTGCTGTTCGTTCCCGAGACCGAAGCGCCGGAGGCCGCGCGCGCGTTTCCGGGCGTCGCGGCCGCGACATGGGCGGACGGCGAGGAAACCGCCATGGAGCCCCTCGCCGGCGCGCTGTGGGACATGAGCCTTTCCGCGGCCCGGGTCGGGATCGAGACCGACCATCTCGCCGCCAGCGATCTGCTGGCCCTGGGCGCGGCCCTGCCGCGCGCCGAGTTCGTTCCCGCCGAGGGCCTGTTCGCGCGCGCGCGGGCGATCAAGACCGGGCGCGAGATCGAGCTCATGCGCCGAACCGCCGGCATGGCCGATGAGGCCGCGGCGGCCGCGCTCGCCATGTGCAGGGCCGGCATCGCCGAGTTCGAGATCGCGGCCGAGATCACCCGGTCGCTCTATCGGCGGGGCGCGGAGGGGATTTCTTCGCTCATGGTCGCTTCCGGGCCGCCGGGAAGCCGCATGACGCCGGTTCCCGGCGGGCGCGTTGTGGAGAGGGGCGACGAGGTGCGGATCGAGCTTGCCCCGCGCCTCGAGGGCTACCACGCGACGGTGCGCCGGACCGGATTGGTCGGCCGGACCGCGCCGGGCGGTGCAACCGGAACCCGGGCCGCCCAGGCGTGGTCGAGCCTTGCCGCGATGATCGGGCCGGGAGCCGCCGGCCGCGACATCGCCCGCGCCCATCTGAAAGCGATCGCGCCGTTCGAGGCGCCGCCCAAGCTCACGCTCGGCCACGGTATCGGGCTCGGCCCGCGCGAGCCGCCGCTGCTCGGTGCCGGCGGCGCGGCGGTACTCGAGGAGGGGATGGTCCTGGTTCTGGAGCCGCTTGTTCACGACCGCCGCCGCGGCTTCGACCTGCCGGCAAAGGAGATGGTGCTGGTGACCGCGAGCGGGGCCGAGAATCTGACCGCGGAGCGCGCCGGGATGCCCGCGCAGGACGCGGAAGACGGGTAGTCCGCCGCGGTCGAACCCATTATGTTGGCGATGCCGTTCTGTCCTTTCCCTCGATCCGTCCAAGCCTTGCACCGGGCCCGTCTCCGGGCGCCAACGATCGCGAACCGCCCCGCATGACCTCGATCATCGCCAGCATGCGCCAGCTTTCCGGCCCGGGCTCGCCGGGGCTCGGGATCGTCGGCCTGGTCAGCCTTGGCCATGGCGCGACCCACTGGATCAACGCGACGCTCTACGTCCTGCTCCCGTTCATCGCCCGCGATTTCGGCCTCAGCTACACCGAGACCGGCTCGCTGATGACGCTGTTCTTCGTCACCACCTTCTTCACCAACGTGGCCAGCGGTCCGGTCGTCGACCTCTCTGCCCGTCATGTCGTCTTCCTCATCGTCTCGCTGGTGATCGGCGGCGCCGCGCTTCTGGTGCTCGGCGTGTCCGCGGGACCGGCCGGCGTCGCGCTGACCGTGATCCTGATCGCCATCTCGGTCAGCATGTGGCACCCGCCCTCGATCAGCTATCTGGCGCGGGTCTATCCCGGGACCCGCGGCTTCGCGCTGTCGATCCATACGGTCGGCGCGAGCTTCGGCGATCTCGTCGCCCCGCCCGTCGCCGGATTCCTGATGACGGTCCTGGTCTGGCGCGAGACCGCGCTCATCAATGCCGTGCCGCTGTTCGTCATGGCCGCCGTCGTCTACCTGATGCTGCGCGAACTCGGCCAGCCGGACCGCGGGGCCGGCGTCCGGAGCGTTTCCCAGCGCTATCTCGAAGGCGCGCGGCTGCTGGTCGCCGACCGTGCGTTCCGGCGGTTGTGCCTGCTGTCGGGTCTGTGGTCGATGTCGCAGAACGGGGTGATGGTATTCCTGCCGCTCTACCTCGTGAACGACCTTGCCGGCGGGCCGGCGACGGTGGGCATCGCCATGGCCGCGGTCCAGGTCGGCGCCCTGTTCATGGGCCCGGTCGCGGGCGCCTGGTCCGACCGGGTCGGCCGCCGCCCAGTGGTTCTGGCGAGTCTAGGGATCGGAGCGGTCACGATTTTCTTCATCCCGCTGGTCGACGGCATCGCCGCCTTTACCGCTCTCGTCTCGGTTTTCGGCTGCGCCCTGTTCTCGATGCGGCCGGTGATCCATAGCTGGACCATGGATCTGACCGGCGCGCGCACGTCCGGCAGTGCGGTCTCGATGGTGTTCGCGTTCCAGGCGGCGATGACCGCGGCGCTGCCGGCGGTCGGCGGCATGGTCGCCGACGAATGGGGGCTCGCGGTCGTGTTCCACATCATGATGGTGAGCTGCGCCGCCGCCGCGCTCATCGCATGGTCGATGCCCAACTCGCGCGCCGGGGCCGAGCCGGCCAGCGCGTGAACCGGTGAAACCTTTTGCAACGCCAGGCCATCCGTGGAACGCTTCGGCCAGGTCCGCCGGCGTTCGTCCCGGCCGCCAGCCCGCCCCATGAGGAAAAGCCCCAACAACCGCAAGAGGTGACACCGTGATCAGGCGTCTCGATAATCCCGCGCGCGAGCGGATGGAGAAGGGCGACGTCGCCCTCGGCGTCGGCATCGTTCAGGGCCGGACCGTCGACATCGCGGTGCTGATGAAGACCGCCGGCTATGACTGGCTGTTTCTCGATCTCGAGCACGGCGCGATGGCGATCGACACCTGCGCCCAGATCGCGGTCGCGGCCAATCATGTCGGCATCGCGCCGATCGTCCGGGTGCCGATCGGCGGCTACGGGCTCGCTACCCGCCTTCTCGATACCGGCGCCATGGGCATCACCATGCCCCATGTCGAGACCGCCGGCGAGGCAAGAGAGCTCGTGGACAACTGCCGCTTTCCCCCGGTCGGCCACCGCGGCATCGGCGGCGGCGTTCCCCAGTTCAACTACGAGGCGATCAATCTTGGCGAGGCGGTCGAGGAGCTGAACCGCTCGATGCTGCTGATCGCCATGGTCGAGACTCCGCAAGCGATCGAGCGCGCCGACGAGATCGCCGCGGTCGAGGGGATCGACGTGGTGATGATCGGAACCAACGATCTCGCCCTCGCCATGGGCGTGCCGCAGCAGTTCGCCCACCCCAAGGTCGTCGCGGCCTACGAGACCGTCGCCGCGGCGTGCAGCAAGCACGGCAAGTGGCTGGGTTCGGGCGGCGTGCGCGAGCCCGAGCACGCGCAAAAATATGTCGCCATGGGCGCCCAGTTCTTCCTCGCCGGCCAGGATATCGGCTTCATGATCGCCGGCGGCACCGCGCGGGCCAGGATTCTCCGCGAGGCGGTGGCGAAGGCCTGACCGGGGCTGTCGCCGGCCGTGCGGGGGAGGCGCCCGGCGCGGGCCTCCTATCGCCTGGTATCGAGATCGACGAGCTCGATCTTGTAGCCGTCCGGGTCCTCGACGAAGGCGATGTGGGTGGTGCCGAACTTTACCGGGCCGGGGGGCCGCGGAATCCTGACCCCGTCCTTTTGGAGCTGCTCGCAAACCGTGTAGATGTCCTGCGCCCCGAGCGCGATATGGCCATAGGCACCGCCCATCTCGTAAGGGGCTTCCTGGTCCCAGTTGTAGGTGAACTCGAGCACCGTGTTGGGACCCTCCGGCCCGTAGCCGACGAAGGCGTTGGTGTAGCGCCCGCCCTCGGAGTCGCGGCGCCGCAGCTCTTTCATGCCGAAGTTCCTGGTGTAGAACGCGATCGATTTCTCGAGGTCGCGGACCCTCAGCATCATGTGCAGGAACTGGTATTTCGGGTCGGCCATGGCATTGGTCCTTTGCTGGTGTCCGGTCGATGGGTGAAGCTAACGCATATCATGCCTCGACGGCACCGCCCGCGCGGCGCCGGCACCAAACCGGGAGACGTTCATGGACAACGGCATCTGGGCGGTCTGGTACGACCTGCCCGACGGCGACAATTCAGACTATTTCGACTGGCTCGACTCCACCTTCCTGCCGTCGGTGCGGGCGCGGCCGGGTTTCCTGTGGGCGGCGCACTACGCGGCCGGCGCCGCCGAGGGGCCGATGATGGGCCAGGTGCGCCGGTCCCTCGGGCGCATGGATGATCCGTCCGTCGGCGCCGGCACCCGGTATCTGATGCTGGCGGGCGCGGCCGAGATTTCGACGCTGGCGGCGCCGAGCGTGATGGACGAGCCGGCGGACAGGACCGCCCGCGACATGCTGGCGCGCCGGATCGGCGCGCGCCCGTGCCTGCTGACCGTGTTTGCCCGCGTCGACGGGCCCGAGACCGGACTGAGGCCGCCGGGCACGACGCCGGGGCCGGTGATCCAGATGGGTTCGTTCCGCACCAGGACGATCGCGGACGAGTTCGATGTCTGCGCCTGGTACGCCCAGCACCGGCTGCCGGCGAGCGCCCATATGGAGGGCTGCATCGCCGCGCGGGTGATGCTGTGCGCCGCCGGCTGGGCCAAGTTCTCGGTGCTCTACGAGTTCACCTCGCTGGCGGCGCGGCAGGCGAACTTCGAGGAAAAGCACGAGGCGCTCGGCATGAACGCCGCCAACTGGACTCACCGCATCCACGACTACACGGTCCACGCGCCGGGCTCGCCGACGGTGGGCTCGAGGCTGTGGCCGCCGGTAGCGGAGGGTTGAGGGTGCGCTTGTCGGCGCGCCCGCGCCGGCGCCGTGCTTGAACCGGCCCCGGTGCTCGATCATGATGACCGCCGCCCGCCCGCGCGCCCGACGATCGCGGCGCCAGGTGGCGGGGAGGAATTGCGATTCATGGCTGAACAGCGCGTCCAGCGCAGGCTTGCGGCGATCATGGCCGCGGATGTGGTCGGCTATTCGCGCCTGATCGAGGCGGACGAGGAAGGCGTGCGGGCGCGGCTCAGGAGCCTGCACGCGGAGCTGATCGACCCGGCGATCGCCGCCGGTGGCGGGCGGATCGTCAAGACCATGGGCGACGGCCTGCTGGTCGAGTTCGCGAGCGCGGTCGACGCGGTGCGCTCGGCGCTCGACATTCAGGCGGCCCTCGCGCGCAGCAACGCCGAGCTGGCCGGCGATCGCCGGATCGAGCTCAGGATCGGCATCAATGTCGGCGACATCATCGTCGAGGGCGACGACATTCACGGCGACGGGGTCAATGTCGCCTCGCGGCTCGAGGGCCTGTGCGAACCGGGCGCGGCCTATGTGTCGGGAACGGTCTTCGACCAGGCGGCCGGCAAGCTCGACGCCGCATTCGACGATCTCGGCGAAAAGACGGTCAAGAACATTGCCCGGCCGGTGCGCGTCTACCGCGTGAGCCGCGGGGCGGACGAGGCGCGAGGTTCGGCCGCCGCCACAAGGGTCCCGCTGCCGCTTCCCGACAAGCCCTCGATCGCGGTCCTGCCGTTCGACAACATGTCGCGCGATCCCGACCAGGACTATTTCGCCGACGGGGTGGCCGAGTCGATCACCGCCGCGCTGTCGCGCATCCGTGCCTTCTTCGTCATCGCCCGCAATTCCGCTTTCACCTACAAGGGCCGGGCCGAGAACGTGCGCACCATCGGCCGCGACCTCGGCGTCGCCTATGTACTGGAGGGCAGCGTCCAGCGCGCGGGAGACCGCCTGCGCATCACCGTCCAGCTGATCGAGACCGAGGGCGGCGCCCATCTGTGGGCGGAGAAATACGACGGCGCGCTCGACGACATCTTCGACCTTGAGGACCGGATCACCGAGCAGGTCGCGGGCGCGCTCCAGCCCTCGATCCGCCTCGCCGAGATCGAACGCGCCCAGCGCCGGCGACCCCAGGAGCTCGGCGCCTACGATTACACCATGCGCGCCATGCGCCATGTCTGGATGCTGGAGCGCGCGGAAGCCGCGCTGGCGCTGGAATTGCTGGAAAAGGCGCTCGAAATCGATCCCGACTACCCGCTGGCGCTGGCGCTCGCCGGCTGGTGCTGGGCCCAGAGGTCGGTCTACAACTGGGCCGACGACATCGCCGCGGCCAAGGCGAACTCGCTGGCACTGGCGGAAAAGGCGGCGAGCCTTTCTTCCGACGATCCGCTCATCCTCGCCGTGCTCGGCGCGGTCCACACCTTCTCGCGCAACTATGGCGCGGCCCGGGTGCTGCTCGAGCGTGCCGTCGCGATCGATCCGAACGCCGCCTGGGCGCTGAGCCGGCTCGGCTGGCTCGAGGTCTATTGCGACCATCCGGACGAGGCCACCAAGCTGTTCGAGCGGGCGCTGCGGCTGAGCCCCCTCGACCCGATGAACTTCAACAACTATGTCGGCCTTGCCGCCGCCCGCCAGGTGGCCGGGGACGCAAGCGCCGCCGCCGATCTGTTCCAGCGCGCGCTCGCCGAGCGGCCGAACGCGCTGTGGATTCACCGCAACCTCGCGCCGGCTCTCCAGGCCGCCGGGCGGCTCGAGGAGGCGAGAAAATCGCGCGACGCGCTGATCGCCGCCTACCCCGACATGACCATCGCCAAGTTCAGGGAGGCCTTGGTGTTCTCGCCGCGTTTACTGGACCGTCTGGCCGAGCAGATGCGCGCGCTCGGCATTCCGGAGGAATAGGGGGCGGGCCGGCGGCGATTCCGCGTCAGCGGAAAGATGCCGGAGCGTGAGGCGATCCGATGGAATCGGACCACCACTCCAAGTTCTTGATTACGCATGATATTTACCGAAGATTTGGTCCCGCTTTTCAAGATCATGCGCTAATCCGCGAACAGCGGCACCGGCAGGCCGGCAACCTCGGAGCGGGCCATGAACACGCCGCCGGTGAGCGGCGCGTGCGCGACCTCCTCCGGCGTCACGTGGTCGGACAGCGAGGTGAAGAACAGCGTTCTCATATCGCCGCCGCCGAAGCACGGCATCGAGCAGGCCGCGGGGACCGGAATCTTGTCCGCGAGGGTTCCATCGGGGCGGAAGCGGTTGAACGAGCAGGCGCTGAAGCCGGCGCTCCAGTAGTGGCCCTCGACATCGCTCGCCGCGCCGTCGGGAAAGCCTTGGGCGCGGGTGAGGGTCGCGAACCGGCGCCGGAACCCGATCTCGCCGTCCTCGGTATCGAAGTCCCAGATGTCGATCCACAGCCCCTGCGAGTCGGAATGGTACATCCGCGCCCCGTCCGGCGACCAGGCCAGCCCGTTCGAGACCAGGATTCCGCCGCCGATCTTGAGCTCGGCAGTGCCGCCGGCGCCGATCCGGTAGAGGCCGGCGGTGGGCCCGCGGTCCGGCCCGCGCCGGGCCATGGTCCCGACCCAGAACGCGCCATCGGGCCCGACCTTGCCGTCGTTGAACTTCCACACCGATGGCGGCAGGTCGACCGAGACCAGCGTCTCGCGCGCGCCCGTATCGGGCTCGAGATACGAGACCGTGTCCGCCCAGGCGACGACGAGGCGGCCGGAGCGGGCAAGGCCGAGGCTGCCGACGAGCCCGTCGAAGGTCCAGACATGGCGCTCGCGCGTCGCGAGATCGATCGCGTGGACGTTGCCGGACGTGTTGTCGGTCCAGTAGAGCCGGTTGCGCGCGCCGTCCCACACGGGCGACTCGCCGACCCCGAAGCGCTCGGCGACCAGGCACTCGATCTCGCTCAGCATGGCCTGTCCCCGTGTTGTCCGCGGCCGCGGCCGCGACCCCGAAGCGGTTTCCAGCCAAATTGAATCCGAAAACCGCTCCGGGGTGATGGTCCCGCATGATCTTACCCGAAATGTCGTTCCCACTTCTCGGGATCATGCTTTAGTGCGCCGGTTCGGTGATTGACCAGCGCCGGATGGCGAACGGCGCGAAAGCAGGCAGGAACATCATGGATTACGACTACATCATCGTCGGCGGCGGCTCGGCCGGATCGGTTCTCGCCAACCGCCTGTCGGCGGTGAGCGCCAACCAGGTGCTCCTGTGCGAGGCCGGCCCCGACACCCCGCCCGGAATGGTGCCGGAGGTGATTCTCGATACCTATCCGGGCGTCGCCTATCTCGACCCGCGCTTCCACTGGACCGACCTCAAGGTGAGGACCGAGGTGGTGCCGCACAACGATCCGCACGCAGGCGACGTTCCGCTGCGCAAGTACGAGCAGGCGCGGGTGCTCGGCGGCGGCTCGTCGATCAACGGCCAGGTCGCCAACCGCGGCGCGCCGACCGACTACGCGATGTGGGAGGAGCGCGGCGCCGCCGGCTGGGGCTGGGACGAGGTTCTGCCCTATTTCAGGAAGGTCGAGCGCGACATGGACTTCGACGGCCCCTACCACGGCAGGGAGGGCCGCATTCCGGTCTCGCGCACCTTCCCGGAGTTCTGGAACGGGCATGTCAAGGCCGTGGCCGAAGCGTTCGAGGAGGCGGGGATCAGGTTCCTGCCCGACCAGAACGGCCCGTTCGAGGACGGCTATTTCCCGACAACCGGAAGCCATGTCTACGAGCGCCGGGTGTCGGCCGCCGTCGGTTATCTCGACCAGCCGACCCGGGCGCGCCCGAACTTGCGGATTTCGACCGACACCACCGTCACCGGGCTCGTGTTCGAGCACCGGCGATGCGTCGGCGTCAGGGCGCGGGTCGGCGGACGCGAAGAGGAGTTCCGCGCCAATGAAGTCATCATGTCCGCGGGTGCCATCCACTCGCCCGCGCATCTGCTGCGCGCCGGCATCGGCCCGGCGATGGCGCTGTCAGAGCTCGGCATCGAAGTCAGGGCCAATGTGCCGGGCGTCGGCCAGCGGCTGATGGACCATCCCTCGATCATGGTCGCCTCGTTCCTCAGGCCCGAAGCTCGCATCAACGCCCACACGCGGCGCCATCTCCTGATGTCGATGCGCTACTCGTCCGGGCTCGGCGGCGCGCCCCGGGGCGACATGTATGTCGCGGTGTGCTCGAAATCGGCCTGGCACAAGGTCGGCGAGCAGATCGCGTCGTTCATCGTCTTCGTCAACCGCACATTCTCCGAGACCGGCGAGGTGAGGCTCGCGTCGGCCGCCTGGCGCGACGAGCCGGAGGTGAACTTCAACCTGCTGTCCGACCGGCGCGACCTCGAGCGGCTGATGCAGGGCTTCCGCAACATGGCGCTGATGCACGGTTGCGAAGCGCTGAAGAAGGTTGCGAGCGATGTCTTCGGCGCGGTCTATGGCGAGAAGGTGCGCCAGGTCGGCCAGGTGACAGCCCGCAACCGCATCGTCACCGAAATTCTGGCGCGACTTCTGGACGGTCCGGCGCCGCTGCGCCGGTTGCTGATCGACAGGCTCATTGTCGAGGCGCCGAAGCTCGCCGTGCTGATGGAGGACGACGAGGCGCTCGAGGCCTTCGTGCGCCAGGCGACGGTGGGCGTCTGGCATGCGTCGTGCACCTGCCGGATGGGGCGGGCGGACGATCCGATGGCGGTGACCGACACTCGGGGCAGGGTGCACGCGGTGGGCGGGCTCAGGGTCGTCGATGCCTCGATCTTCCCGGTCGTTCCCTGCGCCAACCTCAATTTCCCGGTCATGATGGCGGCGGAGAAGATCGCGGACGCGATCCTTGCCGGGAACTAGAATCAACGGCTTGCGAGTGGTCCCGATGATTCCGGCATTTGCTCGGGCGAGCGCCGCCGGGGGAGGCGAATGTCGCAATCGGACCACCAGCGCCCGCCCCGGCCGTTGTCCCGCGGACATGCCCCGACCGGTCCGGGTCACCCCCTCTTATCCGCCGGCGAAGACCTGACCCACGCCGTAATATTGCAGCGTGGTGTAGCCGGCGAACAGCAGCAGGAACATGACCCCGACCGGACGGTTGAGCCCCTTTCCCAGGAGCAGGAACAGCAGCACCAGCCCCGTGATCGCGATCATGACCCACAGATCGAACGTCAGGATCTGCGCCGGCACGGCGACCGGCGCCACCGCGGAGACCAGCCCCATGATGGCGAGCAGGTTGTAGATGTTGGCGCCCATGATGTTGCCGACCGCGACCTCGGAGTGGCGCCTGACGGCGGCGACGACCGCGGTCGCAAGCTCGGGCAGCGAGGTTCCGACGGCGACGATGGTGAGCCCGATCACCTCCTCGCCGACGCCGAACGCGCGCGCGGCCACGATCGCGGCCGCGACCAGGAGCTTGGCTCCCGCCACCACGGCGACGATGCCGCCGATGACCGACAGCAGCGCCAGCCAGGTCGCCCGCGGCGCTTCGCTGAATTCCTCGGCCAGCTCCTCGGGGATGTCCCCCGGATCGTTGGTCCTGCCCCGCCGCCGTTCGGAGTGGAACGCATAGAGCGAAAACATGACCAGCGCCGCCACCATCAGGACCCCCTGCCAGCGCTCGATGTTCCCCGACAGCGCCAGCGCCGTGAACAGCAGCGCCGAGCTGCCCATCATCGAGGCGTCGCGGTAGAGCGCCATCGGACTGGCCACGATCGGAAAGATCACCGCCGAGGCGCCGAGGATCAGCAGGATGTTGGCGATGTTGGAGCCGACCACATTGCCGACCGCGATGCCGGGAAGGCCGTTGAGGGCGCTTTCGAGGCTCACCACCAGCTCGGGCGCCGTGGTGCCGTAGGCGACGATGGTCATGCCGATGATCATCGGCGTGACGTTGAGCTTGCGCGCGAGCGAGACCGCGCCGCGAACCAGAGACTCGGCGCCGAACAGCAGGAGCACCAATCCCGCGATGAACTGGACGATGGAGATCACGAGCCCGCTCCGTTGACTTCACAGCCGACATCGCAGCGTGGTCGCTGCCAGAGGGGCCCGGTCTGTCAGTCGAATTGAGACATCCAAAGGTGCCGAACAACGGCCGCGCGCACATTTGCAGACCGGCCGACGGTTCGGCAAGCGCCTTCGCACGCCGCGCACCTCGCGGCGGCACGCGCCGCCGGTTTGTCACCCGGAAAGTTTTTCCGCAAGCCACCTGAACGATGCCGGACCCCAGTCGCCGTAGTGCTTGAACGCGCAGTGGCCGGCGTCGGCATAGATGCGCGCCGAGCGCCGGCCCACCGGGCCGTTCTCGAGCATGAAGTAGATATTGCCGATCGGCGCCAGGTGGTCGTGCTTGCCGTTGATCATCAGCACCGGCATGGTGATCTTGTCGAGAATGCCCTGCTCGGACAGCGCCCAAATCCTGAACAGCTCGTTCTCGCGCTCGACCGACCAGGTCTCGAACGAGGTCCGATCGCCCGGGGCGCCGAAGACGAAGCTCGCCCGTGCGTTGCGGGCATCGACGAAGTCGCGCGTCTCCTTCTCGCTCATCCGGTAGCCGAACGGGTGGCCGGCATTGGCGACGACCGCCTTCACCATCTCGGGATAGCAGCCGGCGAGCTGCATCACCGAGTAGCCGCCGCGGCTGATGCCGAAGGCGCCGATCCGGTTCGCGTCCACTTCCGGGCGCGCCGCCAGCCAGTCGACGGCCGCCATCCAGGCCCTGACCGAGGCCGGGTCCCAGGCGAACGGGTTCTCGCCCGTGCCCGGAGCGTCCATGACCAGCGAGGCGAGTCCGTTGGCGAGCGCGAACTCGCCCGCCCAGCCGCGGTCTTCCTTGAACATGTCGTAGCCGCACATGATGAGGACGGCGCCCACCGGCCGGCCCGACCTCGGCGCGCGGAAATGGCTGCGGATCGCCTGGCCGTCGCAAGGAACGTCCACCACCTCGAGCGGCGGGTCGAGACGGGCGGTGGCCTTTTGGTAGGCGCGCGCGAGATCGGCGCAGGCCGCCGCCTTGACCGGCGTGATGGCGCCGGGATAGCGCGCGATCGAGTAATAGGCCTTGGCGGTGAGATAGGCCTTGCGCGCGGCCGCGAAATCGCCCGCGGCTTCGAGCCGGTCTCCCGCGTCCTCGTAGCGCCGGGCGAGGCCGCTCCACAGCGGAACCCATTTGTCCTCGCTCGTCGCCTCGACCTTGGCGACCGTCGCCCCGAGCTCGTCGAGATCATCGATCATCGACAGCCAGCGGCGGTAGAACCCGCCGTGGTCGACGACGAACGGGTCCTCGCTCGGCGTGAAGTCGAGCATGTTCGCATCGTTCATGTGACCGCCTCCCCGGCATCCTGATTGCCGCACGATCAGACGCCATGGGGCGGCCGTCAAGCGGAGGCCGGTTGCCGCGTCCGCGGCACTCAATCTATGGTCGGCGCCGGGCTCCGTGAAACCGGAGGGGTGAGGTCATGCGCGCGGCGGTTGTCGGTCTTGGCTGGTGGGGCAAGCAGATCGTGAAGTGCCTCGGCGAGAGCGACCGGATTACCGTGACCCACGGGGTCGATCCGTTCCAGGCGGGCCTCGAGGGCTGGGCGGTGGGGAGCAATCTGACGCTGGCGGCCGATTTCGACGCCGTTCTCGCCGACCCCGGGATCGACGCCGTCATTCTGGCGACACCGCATTCGGCCCATGAGGAACAGGTCGTGCGCGCCGCGCGGGCCGGCAAGCAGATCTTCTGCGAGAAGCCGCTGGCGCTCACCGGCGCCGGCGCGCGGGCGATGGTGGCGGCCTGCGAGGAGGCGGGCATCGTTCTCGGGCTCGGCCATGAGCGGCGCTGGGAGCCGGCGATGGAGGAGCTGGCGCGCCTCGTCACCGGCGGCGCGGTCGGCAGGCTGCTCCATGTCGAGACCAATTTCAGCCACGATATCTTCACCCGTCTCGACCCCGGGAACTGGCGGCTCGGCGCGGGTGATGCGCCGGCGGGCGGCATGACCGCGCTCGGCATTCACCTGACCGACTTTCTGGTCTCGCTGGTCGGCCCGGCGCGGACGGTCTTCGCCACAACCGGATCGATCGCGTTCGCGCCGCCGCGCGCCGACACCGTGGCGGTTCATGTCACCTTCCACAGCGGCATCACCGGGCTCGTGACGGTTCTGATCTCGACCCCGTTCTATGGCCGGTTCACCATCTTCGGCGATCGGGGCTGGATCGAGCTGAGGGAGGTCTCCAATGTCGACGTCGACGATCCGGCCGAGCTGATCGTCTGCGATGCGGGCGGCAACCGGACCGTGACCATGCACCCGGTCCGCAACACGGTGCGGATGAATCTCGAAGCGTGGGCCGACGCGGTCGCGGGCCGCGGCGAGTACCCGATCAGGCCATCCGAGATGGTGGCCAACATCGATCTCCTGGAAGCCATCGTCACATCGGCGAAAACCGGCCGGCCGGTCGACCTGTGAGGTGGCGGGGGACGATCCGCCGCCGCGGCGACATTCGCCGTCCCTGTGACCGGCGTCACCGCGAGATGGCGCCCGTGCGGCTATCCGTGATCGCGCACAGTCGAACAGCCCCCGACGAGCGAGGGCCGGTAAGCAGGAGAGTGAGATGACACATCCGAGCAAGCCGAACGAGCATGCCAATGTCTGGACCGACATTCACCGCGCGCGTCCCGATGAGGCCGCACAACTGGCCTACTACCGGTTTGTCGCCCGCCGCCTGCGCAAGGCGGGAGAACGCAACCCCGGACCCGGCCGGTGACGGGCACGCATGACCGGCCGGCCAGCCGGCCGGGACCGCGAGAGCCTAGAAGGTCGCCGCGATCTTTTCCTGGCACCGGTCGGCGGTATCGCGATACGGGCTCTGCGAGCCCTGCATGACCGACCAGCGCCGGTTGTCGATATATTCGCGCTGCTTGTAGACCTCGAGCTTCTGCAGCGCCTCGGCGTGCGTCGCCCGGTCAGGCGCTTCCTGGTAGCGGGCAAGGCAGATGTCGGCGAAGGCTTCAACGAGCGCCTTGTTCGAGGCGTCGACGGCCATTTGCTCGGCCTCGCCCTTGACGACCGAAAATCCGGTGCCGATCGTCAGTCCGGTGGCCGCGATCGCGCCGACGATGATGCCGCCGATCAATCCCTTCAAGGTGTTGTCATTCATCGAGGTCTGCTCCAATGCTTCGAGTGTGATGCCCTGTTTGGGACATCATGCCCGGAATGTCCATGGCTGATCCACGGTTGGTACGGGATTAAACGCGCGGGGACAGTACCGATGGCGTCCACCGACCGCAAAGTCGCGGGCTCGCGGACAGCCCCGCGGGCGCGGATCGTCATGTGGCGCGGCCTCACCCCCGCTCCCTGACCGCCTGCGAGGCCACTCCGGCGCCGCCGACCCGCGACTCGCGATAGGTGATGTAGATGGTGCTGGCGAAAATGACCATGCCGCCGGCGAGGGTCCACGACGAAGGGATTTCCGAAAAGATGAGAAATCCGAGAACGCTCGCCCAGATGAGCTTGGTGAAGTCGTAGGGCATGATCGCCGAGGCTTCCGCGCGCCTCATGGCCTGCGCGACCAGATAGTGCGCGGCCGATCCGAGAGCCCCGATCATGAACATCCAGAACAGTTGTCGCGCGGTCGGCCATTCCCACACCGTGAGCGCCGGGATGAAGGTCACGACGGTCATGATGATCGCGCCGATCGCGGTGATGGCGACGCTCGATTCGGTGCTGGACAGCGACTTGATCGACACCAGCATCCCGGCAAGGCCCGCGGCCGACAGGATGATCAGCACCGTGCCGGTGTCGACCGTGCCGCCCGCCGGGCGCACGATGATGAGCATGCCGATGAAGCCGATGACGAGGGCCGAGACCCGCCGGGCCCTGATTGTCTCGCCGAGGATGAGCACCGCGAACACGGTCGCGAACAGCGGCGCGGTGAACATCAGCGCCGAAGCCTTGGCGAGCGGCACCATGGAGATGCCGAAAAAGAATGTGATCATCGACGCGAACTGAAACCCGGTTCGCACCAGATGCGCGGGCAGCCGCCGGGTGGCGAGCACCTTGAGGCCGGCCCGCATCAGCGCCGGGAACAGCACCACCAACCCGAAGAAGCTGCGGAAGAAGGCGACCTCGATCGGATGCAGCTCGGTGGTGGTGACGCGGATGATGGCGTGCATCGACGCGGTCAGCATGGCGACGGTCACCATCAGCAGCGCCGCGCCGGTCGCGCGCGGCAGCCGGTCGAACTGCCCGGACAGGTACGCGATCACCGGACAGGCCGGGCGGCTGCATGTTCCGTCATTGCCTCGCCTCCGGAGTTTCTCAATTCATGCCGGTGTCCGGGAAACGCCCGCGCACCGGTTCGAGGATGCCGGCGCGTGACAGGTTATCCCATTTAGTACGCGCGCGGCCCGGTGCGAGACAAATGTTCTTGGCGCATGGGCGTCATGCGCACTATGGCAATGCCCGTGCAGGGCCGGAAAGCGGCCGCCGCCGCATTCTGGAGAGCGTCCCAAGTGAGCGACCGCCAGCCACTGGCCCATCACCTGCGCCGCACCCTCGCCTTCGCGATGCCGATCATGGTCGCCCGGTCGGCGATCCTGATCATGGCGACGGTGGACGCGATCATGACCGGCTGGTCGGGCGCGCGCGAGCTCGCCTATCTGGGGCTCGGCGCGACGCCCATGATCACCCTGATGATCGTCTCGATCGGCGCCCTCCAGTCGACGGTCGTTCTGGTCTCCCAGGCGGTCGGCGCGGGCGAAGACGAAACCGTCGGCGACATCTGGCGCGCGAGCCTCGCCCATGCCGCGGCGCTCGGGCTTGCCGCCTTCGCGCTATCCCTCCTCGCCGAGGATGCCTACCTGGTGGCCGGACAGGACCCGGACATCGCCCGTCACGGGGCCGCGGTCTCGCGCGAGTTCGGCTGGGGCGTCCCGGGCATGCTGCTGTTCGTCACCGCGAGCCTCACCCTCGAGGCGATTGGCCACCAGCGGGTCGGCATGGCCATCATGCTGGTCGCCAACCTTCTGAATGTCATGCTGAACGGGGTGTTCGTGGTCGGCTGGTTCGGCTGGTTCGAGCCGGGAGGAGCGGTCGCGGCGGTCGCGACCTCCTCGGCGCTGCGCTGGCTCGCCTTCGTGGCCGCACTGGCATACATGCTGGGTGTGCTCGTTCGCGCCGGCGACCGGTTCGCCATCCTGGCGCCGGCCCGGACATGGTTCGGCCAATGGCGAAGCCTCGGCGGCGCCATCGGCCAGCGCATCCGCCGCATCGGGCTGCCGATGGCGCTGCTCCAGGGTGTCGAGAGCTCGGCATTCGCGGCGGTCGTTTTCCTGGCCGGATTTCTGGGCGCCGATGCCCTTTCCGCCCACCAGGCGACGATGACGATCCTGACCCTCGTCTACATGAACGCGATCGGCATGGCTGGGGCGACCTCGATCCGGGTCGGGCGCGCGGTCGGGCGCGCCAATGCCGACGATGTTTTCCTCGCCGGGGCAAGCGGCGTCGGGCTGGCGATGGCGCTCGCCCTGCCGTTCGCCGCATTCGCGCTTGCCGCCCCCGAACTGCTCGCGCGCGCCTTCGTCGACGACGAGGCGGTGATCGCGATCGCGCGCGAGACCATGTGGACGATCGGCTGGCTGTTCGCGTTCGACGCCATGATGGGCGCGGTTCTGGGCGCGCTGCGCGGCGTCGCCGACATCTGGGTCCCGCTCGCGGTCCAGGCCGCCGCGTTCTGGGTCGTCGCGATCCCGGTGGCGTGGACGCTGGCGATCGCGGGCGATCTCGGCCCCGCCGGTCTCTGGTGGGGGATCGGAACTGGTATGATTGTCTCGCTCGTTTTTCTGCTGCCGCGCTTTCATGTGGTCGCCCGCCGGCCGGTGGCGCGGGTTTGACGGGAGGGCGGGCGCCGTCGAGACATGAACCGGGGGGGGAATGCATGGCGATACCGGTGATCGACGCCCATCATCACATCTGGCGCCGGCGCGATCTTGGCTGGCTCAACGGTCCGATGGAGCCGCGCATCTTCGGCGACTACGCCGCGATCAGGCGCGACTACGAGATCGGCGAATTCCTCGCCGACGCCTCGCCGCACGGTGTCGTCGGGTCGGTCCATGTCCAGGCCAACTGGCCGGCCGGCCAGGCCGAGGCGGAGGCGGACTACGTGCACCGCGCCGCCGAGGCCGCCGGATGGCCGATGGGCTTTGTCGGCCATGCCGATCTTCTCGCCCATGACGCACGGCGCGCGCTCGATCGCCTCGCCGCGTTTCCGCTGACCCGCGGCATCCGCATGCAGCTTCACTGGCACGCCGAGCCGCGCTATCGCTATGCCGCCCGGCCCGACCTCATGGATGACCCGGCATTCCGCAACAATCTCGGCATTGTCGGCGAGCTCGGCTGGAGCTTCGATCTGCAGATCTTCCAGAGCCAGATGGCCGATGGCGCCCGGCTCGCCGCCGATTTTCCGGCGATCACCTTCGTCCTCCAGCATTGCGGCATGCCCCATGACGCGAGCGCCGGGGGCCGCGAGGAATGGCGGCATGGCATGGAGCTGCTCGCGGCCCGGCCCAATGTGGTGGTCAAGCTCTCCGGTCTCGGCACCTTCCTCAACCGCAACGATCGGGCGCACATCGCGCGAGTGACGCGCGAGACGGTAGAGCTGTTCGGCCCCGATCGCTGCCTGTTCGGCTCGAACTTCCCGATCGAGAAGCTGTGGGCCGACTATGGCGCGCTGATCGGTGCGTTCCACGCCGCGCTCGAAGGCTGGAGCGAGGCCGACCGGGCGAAGATGTTCCACGACACCGCCGCGCGGGTGTACCGGCTGGATTTTTGACGGCGGTCGCATTCAGCCTCAACCGCCGGACAACCCCTCCCCAGCCCCCTTCAAGAGCGGGGAGTCCGGCCCGTGTCCCGCCTCCGGATTTTCCTCCACCTGAAAGGGGCAGAGCCCGCGCCCGACCCCGATCCGGGGCCTGGAGCGGGGCTTGAAGCGTCGGCATCAACCTCGGCGCTGAACACTCTTGACCGACCCACCGCCCTTTTTCGGGTTTTGTTGGCACCGGCGCGCGGCCTCGGCTATGGTGCGCGCCGGCGGCAACGCACCCGGACGCACCCGTAGCTCAGCTGGATAGAGCGCTGCCCTCCGAAGGCAGAGGTCACAGGTTCGAATCCTGTCGGGTGCGCCAAAATTCTCCAAGAATCACAGTAGGCTAAGACGGGATGCCGAAACGTCCCGCTTTCGCATTTTACAGATTGGGACAAATATGGGACACTCGCTCCGGAGAGTTTTCCGGAGCGGGCCGATGGCTACGATCAGCAAGCGCGCAGGTGGACAGTGGCAGGTGAAGATTCGCCGCAAGGGCTGGCCGCCGCAGAGTGCGACCTTCCCGACGCGCAAGAAGGCGCAGGACTGGGCGCACCGCTTAGAGAGCGAGATGACGGCCGGCCACTTCGTGGACCGCTCGGCCGGGCAGCGCACCACGCTCAAGGCGCTCATCGAGCTGTATCTGAAAGAGGTCACGGACAAGCGCCCCGGCGAGGCCTCGCGCATCGCGGAGCGCGCGCGGCTTGAGCGCTTCCTGCGCGATGAGGCCGAGCTTTGCGCGCACGCCGTCGCCAACCTCACCGCCGACCAGTTCGAGCACTACCGCGACCGCCGCCTTACGCGCGAGCTTGGGAACGGCAAGACGATTTCACCGGGCACAGTCCGGCGCGAGCTGACGCTGCTCAAACGCGTCATCGATTTCCGCAAGCGCCGGCTCGGGCTGATCGTCAATCCCGTCAACACCGAGGATGTCGCGCGGCCCGTGGTCCGCGATGAGCGCGACGTGCGGCTGTCAAAGGACGAGATCGCAAAATTGCTGGACGCCTGTCAGGAGGCGCGCAGCCCGTGGCTGCGGCCCTTCGTCGAGCTGGGCTTTGAGACTGGCGCGCGCAGGGGCAGCCTTCTGTCCCTCAAATGGGAGGATGTCGATATCGCGGGGCGGACGATCGTGCTGCGCGGCGTCAAGAACAGCCGCAGCCCGGAGACCGTCATCGACCACAACGTCGCGCTGTCGCCGCGCGCGATCGAGATATTGAAGGCCCTGCCCCGCAGCCTTGACGGAAGGGTGTTCCCGGTCACGGCGAACGGCTTCCGCCTTGCCTTCAACCGCGCGCGCAAGAAGGCCGGCCTTGAGCATTTCCGTTTCCATGACACCAGGCACGAACGGGTTTCGAGCCTGATCGAGGCGGGCTGGTCCGATACGGCCGTGATGGCGCTGTCCGGCCACAAGGACCCGAAATCGCTCAAGCGCTACGCCAATCTGCGCAGTGAGCACCTGGCCGATGAGCTTGCACGGCTGCCAAAGACCGGCGGCAAGAATAATCAGAACACGCGGCGGGCGTGATCTCGGCCGGAGGCTACAGCGCCTGCCGGTGGGCGTCGACAAAGGCTTCCAGGTCCTTGACCGCGAAGAATGTGCGGTGGCCGATTCTCGTCGCCACCGGCCCCCGGCCCTTATAGACAAGGTCTTGCAGCGCGCCGATGGACATGGACAGCGCGTAGGCCGCGCCGTCATAGTCGAGGAGCAGCCGCGCCTTTCCGCCTTGCTGGAAGTCCTTTGGCATGTGCCGGGTCATGCCCCGAGCATAACCGCCTAATCCGGGAAATGGCAGAACCGCAGTCTTATCGGGTGCGCAAACGTCGCCGCTTTCGCCACAGGACGCTGCACAGTGTGATGAAATCTTCCGCGGCAGTTCCCTTTCGTCTTGGAAGGTTGAGGTACCCCACGGCGCTTCATTGGGCAAAGCTGCCCTACTCCCGCCGTCGGCAAAGTGTTTTTCATAGAGCACAGACCCGTCCGCATCCTTCCTTGCCAAGCCATACGCAGGTGTTTCGGCAATCTCAGACGCCGATGGAAAGAGCGCTTTATGGGAAAGGTCAGGCCGTCAGGGGCGCGGTTGTTTCCATAAGGAGGTGTGGGCTGTCCTTCCTGAAGGCCCGGAGCACACCGTCACTGCATTTGAGGAACCAGTGCTGGACCGAAAACATGAGCTTCCTGTCCTTGTACCGTTCTAATGAGAAGTATTTTGACTGATTGTGTGACTCTCGTGACGCCCCTGGCTTTGCTGCGAGTCGCGGCGATATTTTCGGCGGCCAACCCTTGCGGTGATGACGTGCGAACAGCGGCCCGCACAGGTCGATGACGAGCCCGACGCACATCCGCGAGAACGTGCTGCCAATCACCAGCACGGCGATATAGCCTTCACGCTCAAGCAGGCGCAGGTAGCGCTGCACCGTGCGGCGCGACCGCCCGAGCGCGTTCATCAGGTAAGTGACCGTGACATCGAGGCTGCGCCCTTCCCTGTTCTGCCGGTAGGTCAGCTCAGCGATCTTGCGTGTGCAGCGCCGCGCCCCGTCGGTCAGGTTTGGATCGTTCTCAAGCTGCGCCGAAAGCTGCGGCACATAGGCCCCGGCATCGCGCGGCCTTGCACGGTTCAATGCTTCGTCATCGTCAATGTCGGTCTGGAGCGACGTGCGGTGGCAGGTTTGCAGGGAGCGCTTGCGCCGCGCCTCCCGCGCCAGCCGGTCGGCCTTTTCTTCCTCTAGCGTGATCCAGCCGACCTTGAGCGCGATCGCGTAGGCGGGCGTGTCGTAGCGCGGCTTCCCAAACGCCTCCGGCCGCGGGCCGATATAGGTAAGGCCGCCTGCCCGGCCGAGAGGACCGGAAGAGTCTGGTGCTACGATTCCGCGCCGCGCCGCGGCCCGGTTGAACTGGCGCTGCCGCGGCGAATGCAGGCGCGCTTGCCGGCGCAGCGTTGCGCGCGCCTGCTCCATCAGCTCCGATTCGCTCGGGGTGTATATCTTTAGCATCGGTGTTTCTCCTTTTGTTTGGAGAAAACCCGCGGAAATCAGACAATAGAAGATCGCTGCAAGTAGCTCTTGCATTATGACCGTAATGCTGCAATATTTGGATTGTTCAAGTCTTCGTATTACAGAATTTTCGTGATAAAGCCCGCTTCGGCGGGTTTTCTGTTTTCTATGTCATCGTAATAAAGTCCATGATTGTAATATAGCTAATAGCCGACTCGAACGAGTCGCGCTATCAATTGTCTGCAAATTGTGACGAATGTTCAAGTCATGAGTAATAACCGGCGCTCACTGCCACATATAGCCAAAGTTGTTTTGCCACCATACAATAAGATTGACTGACTTTTTGCGAATCTGCATAGTAGTAACTGATTCAAATAACCAATGCACTCTTTCAGCTTCTATATTCTTCCACTTCTATACGATCAGGAATTCCTACATGTATACAATTGCCATTATCGCCCAGAAGGGCGGCGTCGGAAAAACCACCCTTGCGCTCTCTCTCGCCGTCGCGGCCGACCAGGCGCGCAAACAGAGCGTCGTGATCGACCTCGATCCGCAGGCCAGCGCCTGCAACTGGGGCGACAGGCGAAAGCATGAGACGCCGATTATCGTCGATGCGCAGCCGTCGCGGCTTACAAGCGCACTCGCCAAGGCCGGAGTCGCCTTCGCGTTCATTGATACGCCGCCACGCTCCGAACAGGCGGCGCTTGCTGCGACCAAGGCCGCCGATCTCGTCTTCATCCCGAGCCGACCGCAAATCTACGACCTCGAAACCATTCCCAACACGATCGAGCTGTTAAAGCTTGCCGGTAATAAGCCTGCGATGGTCGTGCTGAATGCCGTACCGCCGCGCGGCACCCGCCATGACCAGGCGCGCGAGGCGCTCGCCCGGTTCTCGATGCCGGTCTGCCCGGCGATGCTGACGCACCGCGCAGCCTTCGGCGATGCCGGCACGGTAGGACTGACCGCACTCGAAAATGATCGCAACGGCAAGGCCGCGCAGGAAATCCGGCTTGTCTACAAGTATACAACTAAGATTCTCAACGAACTGACAAGGAGGGAACAAGACAATGAGCAGAGCAGACTTGTCCGAAGCGCTGATTAATGCCGGAGGCGGCGTTCGTCGAAGGCAGCCGGCACCAGATGAACCGGTTCCAAGGGAGCCGGAGTCGAGGCCGCCGGCGCTCCCCGCGAGTAGGGCCGGGACCAGCCCCATCACGGTGCATTTTCCGATGGAGGTCCGCGATCAGCTCAAGATCATGGCCGTCGAGCAGCGCACCACGATGCAGCAGCTCATCGCCGAAGCGTTCAATGACCTTTTCGCCAAGCACGGCAAGCCCGAAATTGCGCCCACTGAAACTCGCGGCAGCGTCTAGGGGCGAGGCCTATGAATAACACAGAATGTTGCAATTTACGGCATTTTGCCGTATTGTAAAAAGAAGGAAGGAGGCCGATTCCATGGTCAAAACCAGTTCTGAAGACGACACAGCACGCTTGGAGGCGCGCATTCCGGTCCGGATCTACAGTCAAATGCGGCGTGCCGCCGAGCTGCGCGGCATGACGCTGACGGGCTACCTGATTGCGACCGCCGGCGAGGAAGCCCGCCGCGAGGTGGAAGACGCTGAGATCATGCGTCTTGCCCGCGAAGACCAGATTC
>Ga0326597_10003025_pt1 | contig 24617 bp, 25 predicted proteins | sample RVTome_12_FD_203789 | JGI IMG/M metagenome (GOLD analysis project Ga0326597, IMG submission 203789) | Soil microbial communities from uranium-contaminated site in the Upper Colorado River Basin, Wyoming, United States - RVT100D185 | ecosystem: Environmental > Terrestrial > Soil > Contaminated >... | reverse complement strand
CAGTAAAAGCTGCATCTCATCCCCTTCCCCTCTCCCCCACCACGCTAATCATTACCCACATTTTTTCGGAGGAACTGGGGGACATTGTATGTGGGGTTTCATGATTCGGTACATTTCGGTCATGGGGATCAGTTCTTGAACGCCTCGCCACAACGTTTGGCTGCCGGGTTCGCCGTCGCTTGCTCTGCCGATGAAACCGCCGAGTTGCGCGATCCAGCGTACGGCCTGCCGCAGCGGCGGTGCGGTGGCGGGAGGCTGCGGCTCGCAGGCCCACACCCCCCACAGCGCCAGCGGCGGCAGTCCTCGCCCCGAACCGCTGGGCGGGGCTTGCAGTATCAGCGGGCAAGCACGGATCTCGAGCTTCGCGGTGCGCGCTTTGCGCTTGCCGCGCGCCGGCAGCGCCAACTGCTTGTGGGCCAGGACAGCAGCCGCGGCCAAGGTCGCGAACACCTGCCCCTCGGGCCCCGCGACGTTCCGATCCCATGCAGCCCGCGTGAGCACGTCCACACCGAGGCGCTGCGCTGCGGTGAAGAACTCATAGACGTCGCTTTCACGATTGGCCGCGCTCACCAGACGGGTGCCAAAAGAGGGGGTCGGTTCTTGTCTTTACACTGCGCAGTGGTGCGACAGCTACTGATCAAGTATTCATTCGCCGCGGGCCAAAGGGCGACGCGGTTATCCGCGAAGTAAGATGGTCCCACGGATGGTTTTGCCTCAGTAGGTCCCCGGGTACTTCCCCCCGTCGATCAGGAAGTTCTGCCCGGTGATGAATGCCGCCTGGGCGCTGCACAGGTACGCGCACAGCTCGCCGAACTCCGCCGGGTCGCCGAAGCGGCCGGCCGGGATGACCTTGGCGCGGGCGTCGAGCAACTGCTCGAGCGTCTGGCCGGAAGCCTTGGCCTGGATCGCCATCCGGCTCTTCAGCCGGTCGGTTGCGAACTGGCCGGGCAGGAGGTTGTTGATCGTCACGTTGTGGCGCACGGTCTTGCGCGCGAGGCCGGCCACGAACCCGGTCAGCCCCGAGCGCGCGGCATTCGACAGCCCCAGCTCCTCGATCGGCGCTTTCACCGAGTTGGACGTGATGTTGACGATGCGCCCGCTGGATACCGGGTGGGCGCTGCTCGATGCGGTTCGGCGGGCAGAATAGCAGTCAGGGGCGCGCAACGACTGACGAACGGCCGAAGAAGACCATGAAACTGGACCACGAGCAGTTCATGAACATCGCGCTGGAGCTGTCCCGCGAGGCCGCGGCGAATGGAAACCGTCCTCTCGGCTCCCTCATTGTTGACTCGGATGGGAAGATTCTCGCGCAGGGCGGCAATCGCGTGCACAGCGATTCCGACCCGACGGCTCATGGAGAAATGGTCGTCATCCGCGAAGTTTGCCGCAATCGGAAAAGCATCGACCTCTCCGACTGCACGCTTTACACGGCATTGGAACCATGTCCGATGTGCTGCTGGGCAATTCTCGAGTCCAAGGTCGGCTGTCTGGTGCTCGGCGGCCGTCATGCGGGAATCGGCCGCACCGACCTCGGCGGCTATTCGGTCGAGACTTTTCTCAAGCTGACGGGCAGGTCGATCAAGCTCGTGACCGGCGTGAAAGCCAGGGAATGCGAGGAAATGCGCCTCGCCTGGATCGCGGAGCGCGCGGCGCGCGGCCTGGGCCCGCGTTGACCGCCGGCTCCGTCGGGGTGCCCTGCCAACAGCGGGGTGAATAGGGGACCACGGGTTTCGGGTTCTTCAACACGTGAACGTCGATGAAACCGCGGTCTGTCCCTGAGGCTTCTCACCCATCACTCATCACCGAACCGGGGCGGCGAGCTCCAGCAGCGCGGCGGTAAGCACGCGCGCGCCGGCGGCGAGATCTTCGGGCCTGGCGTTCTCGGCCTCGTTGTGGCTGATTCCCCTCTCGCACGGCACGAAGATCATGCCGGTCGGACACACCCGCGCCATGTACATCGCATCGTGACTCGCGCCGGATGGCATGCGCCGGTGCGCGAGCTTCAGCGCCTGCGCCGCGCGCTCCACGCAGTCCACCACCGAGGGATCGAACGCGCACGGATCGTCGCGAAGCGTGGGCGTGACCCTGACCGAACAGCGTGTCGCGGCCTTCCGCACCGTGGGCTCGATCGCTTCGCCCATGCGTGCAATCGTCCCGGTGTCGGGATGGCGCACGTCGACCGAGAACATGACGTGGCTTGGCACCGAATTGGGGGAGTTCGGCCTGACCAGCAAGCGCCCGATCGTGAAGCGCAGCGTGTCGCTCGCATCGCGCGTGAGCTCGTGCAACGCGCCGATCGCCGCGATCGCCTCGCGCAGCGCGTCCTGGCGGGCGGCGAGCGGCGTCGTGCCGGCGTGCGCGGTCTCGCCGAAGAACTCGACATTGAACCAGCGCAGGCCCTGGATGCCGGTCACCACGCCGATGGTCTTGCCTTCTTGCTCGAGCAGCGGTCCCTGCTCGATGTGCGCCTCGATGTAGGCGGCGGCCGGCGCGTTCAGCTCGCGCTTTTCGGCGGCGGGCATCGCGGCGAGCGTCTGCGCCAGGGCATCCTTGAGCGCAATGCCCGCGTCGTCCTTCACTTCCAGCAGCTCGGCCAACGGCATAGCCGTGGTGAATACGGCCGAGCCCATGGTGCAGGGCGGAAAGCGTCCGCCTTCCTCATTGCTCCACGCGACGAGCTCGACCGGGCGGCGCGTCTTGATACCTGCCTCCTCCATCGCTTCGAGCGCCTCGAGTCCGGCGAGCACGCCGTAGATGCCGTCGAAGCGCCCGCCGCGAGGCTGGCTGTCCATGTGGCTGCCGGTCATCACCGGCGCCGCGTGCGGATCGGTGCCGGCGCGGCGGATAAAAAGGTTGCCGATCACGTCGATCGCGACGGTGAACCCGCGTGCCCGCGCCCACGAGATGAGGAGCTTGCGGGCCGCGATGTCTTCCGCGGAGAACGCAGCCCGGTTGACGCCATTGCCCGGGATGGCGCCGATCCGCGCCATGTCCGCGAGTCGCTGCCACAGCCGTTGCTCGCGGACGCGATCGACGGCGTCCCGGTCCGCTTCTCTCATGCGCGATGCGGCGCGTCCGGTTATTCGATGCGCGCGCCGGACCGCTTCACGACGCGCGCCCACTTCGCGATGTCCGAGCGGATGACCGCCGCGAACTCGCCGGGCGTGCTCGCATGGAGCACCGCACCGCGGGCGAGCATCAGCTTGCGCATTTCCGGATTCGACAGGACCTTCACGATTTGCGCATTGAGCGTGGCGACGATGTTTTTGGGCGTGCCCGCGGGCACCATCACCCCGAACCAGTTGTCGGCTTCGAACCCCTTCAGCGATTCCCCGATCGTGGGCAGCGCCGAAACCGCGGGCGAGCGCTTCGAGCCCGCCACGGCGAGGCCGCGCAGCCTGCCGGGCTGCGACTTGGCGAGCGCCACCAGCTCGTTCACCGTCTTCGCGGGCACCGTCGGGTGCGTGAGCAGGATATGGGAGATGTTCGCCGCGAGCGTGACCGGCGCGAGATCCTTCTCCAGGTTGTACGGCAGCTTCGAGTAGAGGGACACGCTCGCCGCGTGCGTCGTGGCGGCCGCGAGGAACAGCGTATAGCCGTCCGGTGTCGCCTTGGCGGCGAGATCGGCGCCGATGTTGCCGCCGGCGCCCGGACGGTTGTCGGCAACGACCTGCTGGCCCCATGCCCGGGTGAGCTCCTGCCCGATGGACCGGGCCAGGATATCCGCCGCGCCGGCCGCCGGGAACGGCACGACGATGCGGATGGGTTTAGTCGGATAGGGCTGTGCGGACGCAACGACCGCGCTCAAGGCGAGCCCGGCCGCGACGACCCAAGCGAGTCCGCTGTTCATGGTATTGATCTCCCTGTGCAGGCGCTAAGATAACTCAACGCCCAAGCGCGTGCCAGACGGGTGCGAGAGGGGGTCGGCGCGGAAGCGCTGCACGATTTTGAAGTAGAATTTTCATCATTTCAGTGCAAGGGAGTGCGACGTGGCATTCGATCTCATCCTGCGGAACGTGCGCCTGGCAAACGGCGATGCCACCGTCGATATCGCGGTCGCCGGCGGACGGATCGCCGCCATCGGGCCGCGCATCAGCGGCGAAGGCGAATCCGTCGATTCCGGCGGGCGTTTCGTGTCGCCGGGACTGGTGGAGAGCCATTTTCACCTCGACAAGTCACGCATACTGGACCGCGTCGCGCCGCTCGAGGACCGCCGCGCCACGGACTACATGAAGCGAGTGGCTGCCGTAAAAGACACTTTCACTCCCGAAGACATTTACGCGCGGTCGCGCCAGACGCTCGAGCAGTGCGTCGTGAACGGCGTCATGAGCATGCGCACCCACATCGAGGTGGACGCGCCCATCGCGCTCACCGGCTACGAAGCGCTCGAGCGCCTGGCGAAGGATTACGCGTGGGCGGTCGACCTTCAACTCTGCGCCTTTCTCCAGGAAGGCTGGACCAACGTTCCGGGAGCCGAGGCCAACGTGGTGGCGGCGCTGAAGCGCGGGGCGCAGGTGGTCGGCGGCGCGCCGCGCTACGATACCGACGGCCCGGGGCAGATCGAACGCATCTTCGCGCTCGCCAGGGAGTTCGACGTCGACGTCGACATTCACGGCGACGGCGGCTATACCACGCACGACATGATGGCCTGGCAGATTTGCGACCTTGCCGACCGCCTGGGCTGGGGCGGACGCGTCGCGATCGGCCATGGCAACAAATATTCGTGCCTGCCGGAGAAGGAGCTCGCGGCGCTCGGCAAGCGCTTCGCCGACTCCGGCGTCGCTCTGGCGGTGCTTCCGGCGACCGACCTGTACACCAGCGGACGCCATCTGGAGCACAGCGTCATCCGTGGCGTCGCGGACGCCCATGCGCTCATCGCGCAGGGGGCGAACTGCTCGATTGCGACCAACAACGTGCTCAATCCGTTCACGCCATACGGTGACTGCTCGCTGGTGCGCATCGCGAACCTGTACGCCAACGTCGTGCAGCGCGGCACGGCAAAGGAAATGTCCGAGTGCTTCGCGATGCTGAGCGACCGGCCCGCGCGCATGCTGCGCAAGACCGACTACGGCATCGCCGTGGGCAATCCCGCCGATCTGGTTGTTTGGGACGCGAAGACGCCGGCCGAGGTCATCGCCACCGTGGCGCAGCCGCTGATGGGCTTCCGTCGCGGCCGGCGCCTCTTTACGCGCGAGGCGCCGGTGCTGCATTGTCCCGCCGCGGGCGCCTGAGAAGCGGCAAATGGGCCCCAAGCCCGTTTCGCCAAGCAAGAATCGGGGTCCGTTTCCATATCACGCCGCTCCCGGCTTCAGTGGAATGGGCGCCGTCCCCCCGGATTTCGCGATCGGCCGCCCCGTCTAGTAGCCGCGTTTCCGGTCCACGAGCGCATTCAGCGGCTTGCCTTCGAGATAGCGCCGCGCATTGTCGGTGAACATTTCCGCCACGATCGCCCGCCGGTCCGGATGTCCGCCGCCGATGTGCGGCAGCACCAGGATGCCTTCGGTGGTCCAGAACGGATGCGTCGGCGGCAATGGCTCCTCGCGAAATACGTCGAGCACCGCGCCGGCTATCGTTCCGGACTGAACGGCTGCAATCAGGTCGGCATCCACGATGAGCGCGCCGCGCGCAAAATTGAGCAGCCACGCGGTGCGCTTCATCGCGCGCAGCCGCGCGGCGTTGATGAAGTTCTCGGTCTCCGCGAGAAATCGGGGTCAGACCCCCGATTTCCCAGCAAGAGCGCGGAATAATCCCGCGCCGCCCGCTGTTGCTGATCGAGGAGGCGTGTTTCCACGCCTTGCGCCGGGAACATCTTTCCCGACAATCCATCGGCGATCGCGCTCAAGCCACGCTCTGGCCGCGGTTGCACAAAGAGGAGGGATCGAGCGTGAACGTGCCGCCGGCGGCGCGCCGCGGGAAGCGGTGGCCCGCAGGCGGCGTGATCTTCGTATCGCTGGACTGATCTCAAAGGAGCTCTTGATGCGCAGCACGACTCGATGGACGTTATTGGCCGTGGCCGGCACGCTGACCCTGGCGGGGTGCGCGATGGACTTCGGGCCGGAGGAAGTCGGCCCGCAGCAGATGTCGTTCTTCATCACCAGCGTGAACCCGGGCAAAGGCGGTGACCTGGGCGGGCTCGAAGGCGCCGACCGGCACTGCCAGTCGCTCGCCGCGGCCGCCGGCGCCGGCAACCGCACCTGGCGCGCTTACTTGAGCACGCAAGGCAAAGAGCTGAACGATCCCAACGTCGTGCACGCGCGCGACCGCATCGGCACCGGCCCCTGGTACAACGCCAAGGGCGTGCGGATCGCGCGGAACGTCGAGGACCTGCATTCGGCGGGCAACAACATCACCAAGGAGACGGCGCTGGACGAGCGGGGCCGGATGGTCAACGGCCGCACCGACAAGCCCAACAAGCACGACATCCTCACCGGATCGCGGCCCGACGGAACGGCCCTTCCTCCGACCGGACGGTTCCCGGATCAGACCTGCGGCAACTGGACGAAGAACACCACCGCAGGCGCCGCGATGACGGGCCACCACGACCGCGCGGGGCCGATCAACCACGCCTGGGCCGTCTCCTGGAACTCGGCGCACCCGACGATCGGCTGCACCCAGGACCTGATCAGCAAGACCGGCGGCGCCGGCCTGTTCTACTGCTTCGCGGCCAAATAGCAGTCGCGCAGGCGGGAGAACGGGCGGGCTCCGCTATCGCTCGAGCCTCGCCCCTTTTGCGTTCATGCCGCGCCCGGCGGCGCGGTCGCGGCCAGTGACGGCCTTGCCGCGATCCGGTCGAACCATTCCGACAGCTTCGGGTGTCGAGCACGCCAGACAAAACCGGGATTGCGCGCCTCGAGGCCGAGGCCGCAGGCGAGCGTAAGCTGGATCATGTTGAGCGCGCCGCGCATGAGCGGATGGCCGATCTCGGACTCCCAGACGTCCGCCATGCGCAGGGCGCGTTCCGTCTCGTGCTGAATGATCCCCGGCGAGCGCTCGTTCTCCGGCCGCACGATCTCGCGCCCCCACACGGCAAGTCCATCCACCATGCTCCTCGCCAGCGCTTCGAGGCGGCGCGCCTCCCACGACTGGCCATCGCCCGGCAGATCGAACGCCGGCTTGCCGTCCAGATGATCGAGGTAGGCGCAGATGAGGGCAGACTCCTCCATGCCCACGCCGTCGTCGGTCACCAGGTAGGGGACGCGGCCCGACGGATTGATGCGATAGTAGAAACTGTCCGCGACGCGCGTCTTCGCGGCGATGACTTCCACGCGGCTCTCCAAGCCCTTTTCCAGGGCCACGATTCGCGCCATGCGCGCGTAGGGAGAGCCGGGGGTGACGTAGAGTTTCATTGTATCGCCTTGTTGGAGAAAGAGCACATCTCTTCGCGGTATGCGGCGCGCTGAAGCTGCACCCTACAGGTGGTGCGCTAAAGCTGCATCCTACGCCCGGCGCGCTGAGGCCTCGCCTCACGGCTGGTGCGCTAAAGCTGCACCATACGGCTTACGTTCATACCGACTTGTCGCTTCACGCACTGCGTGCCGGCCACACCGGCTCGCTATACCCCAACGGCACCATCGTCCGCGCCCACCGCGTCGGCGTCTCTGACATCTGCAGCGTCGGCGCGAGGTGCTTCAGCCGCCCGACGGGCGTGTCGCTCACCATCGACCAGCGCTCGATCTCCTCGGCCGTGAAATCCTTCGGCACGTGCTTCAACTCCGACTCCGGTACCTGGCCGCGCTGAACGAGCCAGCTCCCGCCTTCGCGCGCGCGGCGGCCGAGCGCGACCATCGCGCCGAAGGCCATGAGGTAGCCCGTCAGGAAATCGATCGCCGAGACCGGGTAGAACTGTGGGCCGGGTACTGCGCCGGGGAAGAGCTGCCCTTGGCGATGGGTCATGCCGCTCACGGTCTGGATCACGGTGTCGAAGCCGCGGCGCGAGGCCCACGGACCGACGTGGCTGAAGGCGGAGAGCGAGACCGCGACGATGCCCGGCCGCAGCTCCGCCAACGCTTCGGGAGAGAAGCCGCGGTCGGACAGCGTGCCCGGCCGGTAGCCCTGCGCGAAGACGTCGGCCTCGCGCACGAGCCCGCGCAGGATCTCCTTATCCTTCTCCTCGCGCAGATCCAGATACGTGGAGAGCTTGCCGTGGCCGGTGTCGTACTCCTGGCGGCCGAGGCTCGGCAGGTGCTTCGCGCTCACCTTCATCACGTCGGCGCCGTGCTCGGCGAGCGTGCGCCCGCACACGGGGCCGGCGATGACGCGCGTGATGTCGATCACCCGGATGTCCGAGAGCGGCCGGTCGCCCTTGGGCAGCGGCTCCGGCGGCGCGTCGCCGATCTTGGTGATCTCCATCAGCGGCAGCGTCGCGACCGCGATGCCCTGCGGGTGCTGCGCCCATTCTTCCATCGTGCGCACCATGCCGCCCGCGCCCTTCGCGGCGATGATCGCCTCCTCGAGCTCCTGCGCGTCCCACTGCGCCACGGCCTTGCGCACCGCCTCGCGGTCCTCGGGCACGCCGAGCACCTTCAGCGCCACGGCGCGATGGTTGGGGAAGTTGCAATGGAGGTAGCTCCACCGCCCGTTCTTCGCGGGGTAAGTGCCCATGACCGCGTTGGGCGCGGGAGAGACGTACTCGCCGTCGATGCTGAGGTAATGCCCGCTCCGCAGCGACGCGGTTGCGCGCCGGGTATCGACCGAGATTTTCTGGCGGCGGCCGGTGCGCAGCTCCCACAGGTCTTCGGCGGCGAGCCCCACCGCGGCGAGCGCGGCGGCGGCGGTCTCGCCGATCTTGAGCGGCGTGGGCAGAATGGGATCGAGCTGGCCGGTGATCTCGACCGCGCGGGCGCGCTCCTCGGTCCAGCCGGCGATCGGCAGTATCGTGCGCAGGGCTTCGTTGGCCATGTTTGCGGGTGCCTTTCTGTTTTCTTCCGGGTACGCAGAGGCGGCCGAGCTGATCGTGCCGCCCCTTCATCTGGCGCCGATTGTCCCATGCAGGGACGGGTCCCGTCAGTCGGCTAGAGGCTGTCGGCCACTTCCTTCACGAGCGACCTGAACCACCGGTGGAGCGGGCTCTTGTGGGTGCGGTCGTGCCAGTAGAGCCGGATCGCGTGCCCCGGCACCTTCACGGGACACTCGAATTTCCGCAGCGGCAACTGGCGGATCATGAGGTCCGCCAGCCGCTCGGGCACGGTCGCGATCAGGTTCGAGCGGGAGACGATGTGGGGCACGGCGATGTAGTCGTGGGAGATCATCGCGATGTGCAGCCGCCGGCCGAGCGCGGCGACCGCGCGGTCGATGTTCTCGACCGAGCTCATGTGGCTGCGGATGACGGTGCGCGCGTGCTCCAGCTCGCAGTACTGGTCGAGGCTCAGGGTCGCGCCGAGCGCCGGGTGGCTGGTCCGCGCGATGCACACGAAGCGGTCCTGGAACAGGTTGGCGTAGCGGAGCTTCTCCGACGGGTGCTCGTCCCAGCCGATCCTGAAGTCGATCTCGCCGCGCTCGAGCCGCAGGTTGGCGATCTCGCGGTTCGGCAGGCGGGTCTCGAGCTCGAGGCCCGGCGCCGCTTTCTCCAGTTGCCGCACGACGTTGGGCGTGAGCACGAGCTCGACGTAGCCGGTGGTCGTGAGCGTCAGCTTCGCGCGCGTCGTGCGCGGGTCGAACTCGCGCAGCGGCGACATGATCTTCTCGATGCCTTCGAGTGTCTCCCTGACCGGCCCGATCAGCTCGAGGGCCTTCGGGGTGGGCGTCACCCCGTTGCGCGTGCGCAGGAACAGCTCGTCGGCGAACTTTCGCCGCAGGCGCGAGAGCGCGTTGCTCATCGCGGGCTGCGTGATGTCGAGCATGCGTGCGGCCTTCGACACGCTGCCGCAGGCGGCGAGCGCGTCGAAGCACAGCAGCAGTTGCAGATCCTGTTTGTTTATATTCACAGGATCAATAATACACATAAAGTCCAGGTGATCGACAGGTGCGGTGACGGGGGATAGCATCAACCCACGGTCGAGCCGACAGCGCGCCGGCGGTTGTGCGGCGCTGCAAGATGCGCCCGCTGAGACGGCGCCCCGGGCCCGGCCGGGTCAAAGACCAGTTCCGTATGGATTCCCGCCCCCACATCACCGGGCCAGCGGCTGCGTCGAAGCTTGCGCGGCCGTGTGGCGCGGACATTCTGGCTTCTGCCCTGAAGCGCCATGGCGTACGGGTCGTGTTCGGCCAGAGCCTCCCCTCCGCACTGTACCTGGCGGCGTCCGACTACGGCATCAGCCAGTTCGCCTACCGCACCGAGAACGCGGGCGGCGCCATGGCGGACGGCTACGCGCGGGCTTCGGGGCGGGTCGCCGTCGTCACGGCGCAGAACGGTCCCGCGGCCGCTCTGCTGGCGCCGGCGCTGGCCGAGGCGTACAAGGCGTCGATCCCGATCGTCGCTATCGTGCAGGACGTGCGGCGCACGCAGACCGACAAGAACGCGTTTCAGGAGCTCGACCACTTCGACATCTTCCGCGGCTGCGCGAAGTGGGTTCGCCGCGTGGCGGAGATTTCCCGGATCGAGGACTACGTGGACATGGCGTTCACCGCCGCAGCGAGCGGACGTCCCGGACCGGCGGTGCTCCTGTGTCCGCAGGACCTCTTGCTGGAACGGGTGCCGCAGGACCTGCAGACGGGAAGGCAATGCGCGCTCGGCGAGCATCCGCTGGATCGGAGCGTGGCGGATCCCGCGAGGATTGATGATACGGCGCGCCTGCTCGCGGAGGCGGAGCGGCCGCTGGTTGTCGCCGGCGGCGGCGTGCATCTCTCCGGCGCGTGCGAGGCGCTGGCGGCGCTGCAGGAGACCGCGTCGCTTCCCGTGGCGACCACGAGCATGGGCAAGGGCAGCGTCGACGAGGCGCACGCGCTTTCGGTCGGTCCGGTCGGCTACTTCATGGGCAAGCGGGCCGCCGCGCACCCGCTTCGCGGGCTGCTGGCGGAGTCCGATCTCGTCTTCTTCATCGGCACGCGCACCAACCAGAACGGCACCGACTCGTGGCAGATATTTCCCAAGGCGGCGCGCTACATCCACCTCGACGTGGACGGGCAGGAGATCGGGCGGAACTACGAGGCGCTGCGGCTCGTGGGCGATGCGCGCGCGACGCTCGAAGCGCTCAATGCGGCGCTCGCGGGCCGGGATCTGACAAAGCGCAGGGCGGCGCGGGCGGCGCTCGAAGCGCGGATTGCCGCCGCGCGCAATGTCTTTCAGGCGGAAACGGAAAGCCTGCGTACGTCGGACGCCGCGCCGATCCGCCCCGAGCGGCTGATGAACGATTTGAACGACGCGCTCACACCGGATGCGATCGTGGTCTCCGACGCGAGCTACTCGCCGATCTGGGCGGCCAATTACCTGCGGTCGCGGCGGGCGGGTATGCGGTTCCTGGCGGGACGGGGACTCGCGGGGCTCGGCTGGGGGCTGCCGGCTGCGATCGGGGCGAAGGTGGCTCAGCCGGAACGCGAGGTCTATTGCATCACCGGCGACGGCGGCTTCGCGCACGTGTGGTCGGAGCTCGAAACCGCGAAGCGCATGGGCGTCGCGGTCACCGTCATTGTGTTGAACAACCAGATCCTCGGCTATCAATGGCACGCCGAGGACGTCATGTACGGAGACCATACGGACGCGTGCCAGCTCCAACCCGTCGATCACGCGGCCATTGCGCGCGCGTGCGGGTGCGAGGGGGTGCGGGTCGAGGCGGCGGGCGATTTCAAGCCCGCGCTCGAGAGCGCGCGGCGGTCGAACGTGACGAGCGTCATCGACGTCATCGTCGATCCGAAGGCCTATCCGCCGATCACGCTCTATGACGGAAAGATCGGCTTCTGAGCCGCCGGCCCGGCCGGATGCCCGAAACCATCGCATGATCACAACCAGCATCGTTCGTGTTTACACCGGAGAGGATGGGCGGTCCCACTTCGAGGACCTGCTGATTCCCATGGAGGAGTTCCGCCTGGGATCGCTCTTCTCCATGAAGTCCAAGAAGCCTGATCCTGCCGGTGCCCGACGATTTCGACATTCGTCAGTGGACGGTACGTCAATGCAAGACCTGACCCCAAATTACTCGAGGAGGGAAAACATGAAGCGCATTCTGATTTGCATGCTCGGCACGCTGGCGCTCGCCGCGGGCCAAACCTGCTCTGCGCAATCCGATTATCCGAACCGGCCGATCCGGCTCATCGTCAGCTCGGCGGCGGGCGGCACCGGCGACACCATGGCGCGCGCGGTGGGCAAGATCGTGGGCGAGGAGCTCAATACGAACATCGTCACCGACAACCGGCCCGGCGCGAGCGGCATCATCGCCACGCAGGCGCTGGTCAGGGCGGATCCCGACGGCTACACGCTGCTTCATACTTCCTCGAGCCTGGCGACCAACGCCGCCACGGGCCGGAAGCTGCCGTACGACACGATGAAGGACATCCTGCCGCTGTCGAACCTGGCGACCTCGGAGGGCTATCTGGTGCTGGTCAACCCGGGCATCGGCGTCACATCGGTGGACCAGCTGATCGAGCTCGCCAGGAAGAAGACCCTCAACTACGGAACGCCGGGCGTCGGCAATCCCATCCACTTCCACACCGAGTCGTTCGCGCAGCGCGCGAAGATCAAGATGACGCACGTGCCGTACAAGGGCCTCGCGCCCGGGCTGACCGCGCTGATATCCGGCGAGATCCAGGTGCTGCTCGCGCCCGCGATCGCGACCAAGACCTATATCGACGCCGGGCGGATGCGCGCGCTCGCATCGGTCAGCGCAAAGCGGATCGGTGCGCTGCCGAATCTGCCGACCATGGAGGAGCTCGGCTTCAAGGGCTTCGTGCTGGTGGGCGGATGGCAGGGCTGGTTCGCGCCGGGCGGCACGCCGCCGGCGATACTGAACAAGCTGCACGGCGCGATCAAGAAGGCCGCCGCCGACCAGGATTTCCGCGCGTTCTGCAGGAAGGGCGGCTACGTTCCTGCCGGCTCCAGCCCCGCGGAATTCAGGAAGCAGGTCCTCTCCGACTACAAGCGGTTCAGGGAGATCGCGGAAGTGATCGGGCTCAAGCAGGATTAGCCGCGGCCCCGGGCGACCGGGGACGAAGCGCAGGAGCGAGAACAATGAGACTACCCAAGCTGAATGCAGAAGAGCTGAACCCGCGCCAGCGGCAGGTGTACGACGTCGTCGCCGGCAAGCGCGGGCACGTCAGGGGCCCGTACGGCGTGTGGATGCACAGCGTCGAGCTTTGCGACAAGGTCATTTCGCTGAGCAATTACCTGCGCTTCGACTCGCCCCTGCCCGACCGGATCAAGGAGTTCGCGATCCTGGTCACGGCCCGCTTCTGGGACACGCAGTACTCCTGGAACGCGCACGTCGGCAAGGCGCTCGCCGCCGGCATCGGGCAGAAAGTGATCGACGCGCTGGCGGCCGGGCGCGAGCCCGATTTCGAGCGCGACGACGAGCGCGTCTTCTACGGGTTCGCGATGGAAGCGCCGGAGCGTCACTTCGTGTCGGACGAGACGTTCGAGAAGGCGCGCGCGATCTTCGGCAACCAGGGCGTGGTCGAGGTGATCGGCTGCGTGGGCTACTTCTCGATGCTCCAGATCTGTCTCAACAGCGCCCAGGTCGACCTCCAGCCCGAGCGTGCGCCGCCGTTTCCGGATGTCAGGGGCTTCGAGAAGCTTTCCTCGCGCTAACCAGCGCGCTCGTGACGCAATGAGCAAAGCTCAAACCCACCCCCCATCCTGTCCTTCCCCCGCAAACGGGGGAAGGAACCCAAGTTGCATGCCTTATCGGTATTTTTGAGACGCGCTCCAGACACTCTTAGTCATCTCCAACGGAAAGGAAAAAGAGACAATGTTCATCGTCGACTCGCAGGTTCACCTCTGGCTTGATGAATCGCCCGATCGTCCGTGGGTGCCCGGCGCCCGCGAGCGCATGCGAAAAAACGGGCATCGCACCGAGGCGTTCACGTATCAGGAATGCATCAAGCACATGGACGAGGCCGGCGTCGCGCGCGTGATGATCGTGCCGGGCTCGTGGGAAGGCGACCGCATCGACTACGCGCTGGAAGCGTGCGAGAAGCATCCCGACCGCTTCGGCGTGATGGCGCGCATTCCCCAGAACAAGCCGGAAGAGGCGAAGGCGATGCTGAGGGACTGGCAGTCGATCCCGTACGTGAAGGGAACGCGCCTGACCTTCCACCGGCCGATCGACCGCAACTGGATGATCGACGGCACCATGGAATGGTACTGGCCGTTCGCCGAGAAGCTCGGCGTGAAGACCATGATCCACGCCCCGATCTGGAAGCGCGAGACGGGCGAGGTGGCGAAGAAGCACCCGGGCCTGCGGTTGATCATTGACCACATGGGGATCTTCACCCGGCTGATGGACGACGCGATCGAGTACTGGGTGGAGGAGACGATCGAGCTCGCGAAGCACCCCAACATCTACGTCAAGGTTTCCGCGATCCCGAGCTATTCGAGCAAACCGTTTCCGTTCGAGAACGTGAACCAGTACGTGCGGCAGGTGGTGGACGCGTTCGGCGCCGAGCGGTGCTTCTGGGGCACCGACCTCACGCGGCAGTTGAACCACGGCCTCAGCTACAAGGACTGCATCGAGCACTTCACCAAGCACACGGGGTTCAGCGAACAGCAGCTCGAATGGATCATGGGCCGCGGCATCTGCGAGTGCCTCGAGTGGCCGATGTCCGCGCAGGAGAAAAAGAAGGAGATGGCAAAGTGAAGTACGGACGATTCGAAAAGAACGGGCAGGTCTTCTTCGGCATCGTGGAGGGCGGCGAGGTGCGCGAGCTGCAGGGCTCTTTCTTCGAGCAGTATTCGGAGAGCGGAAAGCGGCACGCGCTGGCCGATCTCAAGATCCTCACGCCCTGCATGCCTTACAACTTCTATTGCGCGGGCCTCAACTACCTCGCCCATTTCGAGTGGGCGAACAAGCGCAAGGGCATCGAGCGCAAGCCCCCGGCGAAGGCGGACATCGGCTACCGCTCCCCGAACGCGCTGATCGCCAGCGGCGAGACGATCGTCATTCCGCATGATTCGCCCGGGCCGGTGCAGTACGAGGGCGAGCTCGTCGCGATCATCGGCAGGCGCGCGAAGCGCCTGACCGAGGAGAACGCGCTCTCGTGCGTGCTGGGCTACACGCTCGGCAACGACCTGAGCGAGCGCGGCTGGCAGGCGTCCGACCGCACCCTGTGGCGCGGCAAGAACTGCGACACCTTCAAGCCGATGGGCCCGTTCATCGTGCCGGGGCTGGACCCCATGAACCTCACCATCTCGGTGAAGGTGAACGGGGAGACCGTTTCGGAGTACTCCACCAGCAAGATGCTCTTCTCGATCCAGCACTACCTCGCCCAGATCACCAAGTACATGACGCTCTGGCCGGGCGACGTCCTGTGGCTCGGCACCGACAACGCCACGCTGCCGGACCTCAAGGACGGCGACGTCTGCGAGATCATCCAGAAGGACATCGGCGTGCTGCGCAATCCCGTCATCCGCGCGAAGGGGCCGCAGGCATGAAGATCGCCGTTGCCGACGATTACCAGGGCGTGTTCAAGAGCACGCCCACCTTCGGGAAGCTCGCGGGGCATGACGTCGCCGCCTATTCCGAGGCGGTGAAGGACATCGACCAGCTCGTTTCCAGGTTGCGAGATGCCGACATTGTGGTGCTGACGCAGCAGCGCACGCGGTTCCCGCGCGCGCTGATCGAGCGGCTGCCGAAGCTCGCCTTCATCAGCCAGACCGGGCGCAACACCGGGCACCTCGATGTCGCGGCGTGCACGGAACGCGGGATCGTCGTCTCCGCCATCGGCGGCGGGCAGCCGCACGCGACCGTCGAGCTGACGTGGGGGCTGATCATCGCCTCGGTCCGGCACCTGCCTTACGAGATCGCGCAACTGAAGGAGGGGCGCTGGCAGTCGACGCTCGGGAGCCGTCTTTTCGGCAGCACGCTGGGGATCTACGCCTATGGCCGCATCGGAAAGCTGGTCGCCAACGTCGGCCGGGCGTTCGGGATGCGGATCCTCTGCTGGGGCAGGGAGGCATCGACCCAGCGCGCGAAAGAAGACGGCTTCGAAGTGGCGTCGAGCCGGCGCGAATTCTTCGAACAGGCGGACATCGTGAGCCTGCACATCCCGCTACGCAGCGAGACGCGCGGGATCATCACCGCAGAGGACCTCGCGCTCATGAAGCCCGGCGCGCTCCTGGTCAACACAAGCCGCGCCGGCATCATCGCCAGCGGGGCACTCGTCGAGGCGCTGAAGAAAGGGCGCCCGGGATTTGCCGCGGTGGACGTTTTCGATGACGAACCGGTGCTCGGCGCCGAGGATCCGCTGCTGCATCTTCCGAACGCGCTCTGCACACCGCATCTGGGTTACGCCACGCGCGAGACGATCACGCATCACTACGAGGACGCCATCGACCAGATCGAGGCGTTCATGGCGGGCAAACCCATCAACGTTGTGAACTCCGAGGCGCTCGGGAAGAACGCTGCACTGAATTCGGCGAAATGAGCGCGCGGTAGCCGTGCGGGCGGGAGCGCTCCCCGCTCCTGTCACCGCATCCACCTGGCGACATCTCCCGGTCATGGATCCCGGCGCGGTGGTGTTCTCACGTGGCGGCGTAAAGGGCAAGCCGCCCCAAGTTGCGTCAACCGCCAATCTGCAGTATCGCGCGCGGTGCTCAGCAGATCCTTTTCTTCACTTCTCGCGTTGGTCCAGTCCGCTATGCTACACGGGTTGCGCGGCTCGAACGCGCTCCACGCCGCAAGTCACCCATCACGACCTTTCCGCAAAGGAGAACCATGGCGCGACTGAAATCGATCACCGGCAAGGACCAGGTGCCGGCGGAGCATCACGCGGTCTTCGACGCGGTCGTCGCGAGCCGGGGCGCGGTGCAGGGGCCGTTCACGATGCTCATGCACTGCCCGCCGCTCGCCGAACACGTCATGCGCCTGGGCGCCTACGTGCGCTTCGAGGGCAAGCTCGACAAGCGCGTGCGCGTGCTCGCCGCAATGGTGGTCGCGCGGGAGCTCGACGTCGTCTACGTCTGGGGCGCGCAGACCGGCATCGCGCGCAAGCTCGACGTGCCGGACGCGACCGTCGCCGCGATCCGCGAGCGGCACTCGTGCGGGCTGCCGCCGGAGGATGCCGAGATCGTGGACTTCACGCGCGATCTCGTGCGCAAGCACCGGGTGAGCGCCGACAGCGTGAAAGCGCTGCAGCGGCGCTTCGGCGACGAGCAGTTCATCGAGCTCATCGGGACGATCGGCTACTACAGCATGCTGGCGATGACTGCGAATGCGTGCGAGCTGGAGGCGTCGGCTGGGGCGGAAGTGTTGCAGGATTGACCCGTGTGAATCGGGGATGGGCCTCCGATTGAATCCTGAGCGCTTGGGTTCCTTTTCCGGCAGCGTCGCCCGGTTGAGGTAAAGTGCCGCCCATGGCACTCAAAGCGACAATCTGCAGAGCCAGTCTGGAAATCGCTTCAGCAATGCGGCGGAAACGGTACAGCTCGAGCTGAACGCGTTGAAGCGATCTGCGCAATCGATCTAGCCCTTCCTGCCGTCTCCTTCCTCCTCCCTGCTTCCTGTCATGGGTCGCTGGTCGCCGGTCAACCATCGCTGCCTTGTCCCGCTGGAAGCGTATCCGTGGCGTTGTAACCTCCGGCTCGGCAACTCCCGTCCCCGCCCGCTATTTCCGCGCGCGAACGAACTCCGCGATATCCAGCCGCGTCGCGATCCAGACGTCGCGCGCGGCGGCGGCGGTCTGCACGATCTTCTCGTAGTAATACGCGCCGTGCGGCCGGCCGAAGATGTGGGCGTGCGAGGTCACGTCGATGATGATCGGGCCTTCGCGCTGCTCGGCGATCCGCCTCAGGTGCTCGTCGAACGTCTCGAGCATCACGCGCGGCGGAGTGCCGTACTTCATCGACGGCATGTCGTTGACGTCGGTCGAGAGCGGAATGGCCACGATCCTGCGCTCGCCGAACGTCTGCATGTAGGGCAGATCGTCGTCGAACACGTCGCCGTACCATAGGTAGCCGGCCTCTGCGAGCAGCCGCGCCGTGTTGGCGCTCGGAGTGCCGCGCGGGCTGAGCCAGCCCCTGACGCGCTTGCCCGACGCTTTTTCGAGGAGCGCAGTGCAGCGCTGGATGTTCTCGCGCTCTTCTTCCTCCGCCATCAGCGCCGGAATGACGTCCATCGCATAGGAGTGCGACAGGATCTCGTGTCCCGCGTCGCCGACGGCCTTGACTGCTTCCGGCGTGCGTTCGGCCAGTATCGCGCTCACCATCACGCTCGCTTTGGCGCCGTGGCGGGCGAACGCATCGAGCAGGCGGTAGATGCCGCGCTTCGCGCCGTAGGCCGCCCACGATATCGCCATGTTGTCGAGCACGCCGGGCGGCAGCGGGTTGCCCATCGGGCTGATGCCCGGCGCCTTGCCGTCCGACCACGCTTCCAGGCACACGTTGAACACGACGGCGACGCGCTTGCCGCCGGGCCACAGCCAATCCGCTTGCTTCATTGATTCTCTCTTGCGTTTTTCCGGCGCCGGTTTTGCATTAGGAGTTTGTCGGGGCCAAGTGCGACAAACTCCTGGGCGGCCGCCGGTTATTCGATCCGCAGCCCGATCGCCTTGATCACCTTGGCGTATTTCGCCGTCTCGCTCCTGAGGTACGCGAGCGCGCGCGCTGGCGTGGAAGGCGCGGGCTCGACGCCCATGCCGGCGTAGCGCTCGCGCACGCTGGTGGATTCGAGCGCCTTGACCGCCTCGCGGTTGAGCCGCGCGACGACGTCCTTCGGCGTGGCGGCCGGGACGAGCAGCATGCCCCACAGGATGTGCTCGTAGCCGGGGACGCCGGCCTCCGTGACTGTGGGCACGTCGGGCAGCACCGTGTAGCCGTCGGCGGCGCCCCTCGAAACCAGCGCGGCCGCGAGATTTCCCCCGGCACCCGGGCGGTTGTCCACGACCACCGCCCAGTCTGCAACGGCCCACAGGACGCAGGCTCCCAACACGACGATTCGTGCGGCGGTCGTCATCATCGCTTCCCCTTTCCGTTCCCGGACAACGTGGGCACCGGTGGGACCGGTGCCGCTCCAGGTTATCTTGCCGAGTTGACGAGGGCCGGGTAGCGGGTCTTTGCTCGAAGTGTCCGCCACCTTCGCCCGATTTGACGCCTGCCTTTCGCCTTATCTTCTTGGCGGCAGCGGAAGCGCCTCTCCCTCCGGCAGCGGCGTCCGATCCACGTTCAGGCCCATCGACACCAGCGTGTAGAACCCGTTCACCGAGATGAGGTCCACGACGCCGCGCTCGCCGAACCGGTCCAACGCAGCCTTGTAGGTGGCGTCGCTGACACCGTGCGTCTCGTGCAGCTCGCGCGAGAAGTCGTAAATGATCGCCTCATCCGCTGCCATCTTTGCCGGCCGCCGGCCGTGCGCGATGTCCTGCGCGATGGCCGGGTCGAGCCCGCGCTCCAGGGCGAGCCTGTGATGGGCGAACCATTCGTATTGCGACGTCCAGTGGCGCGCCGTGATCAGTATGGCGAGCTCGTTGAGCTTGGCGGGCAGGGAGGTTCGGAAACGGATCTCCTCGCCGAGCCGCTGCACGAGGTTGCCGATGCCGGGGCTGCGCAGCCAGACGTTGAACGGCCCGCCGAGCGGCCCCGGCCTGGAGACGGAGGAAGTCTTCAGGGCGGCGCGCGGCCCCGATCGGATCGCATCCGTGACCGCGCGCTGCTCCGGCGTCAGCTCCTCGAGCGGGATCAGCTTGAACCGGCGCTGGTCCGCCGCCGCCGCTTCCTTCTTTGGGTTCTTCATCGTAATTCCTTACTATTTCGCCTTGCTCTGCCCGGTCACTTCCCGCGTATCCCCGCCTGCTTGATCACACGGCGCCACTGTCCGCTCTCGGCGCGGACATGGGAGGTAAACTGCGCAGGGGTGCTGCCGACGCCCTCCGAGCCGTCGGCGAGGAGGCGTTTCATCATTACCGGCGCCCGCACAGCCCTGGTCGTTTCGGCGGCGATCCGGTCAATGGCGGCTTGCGGAGCGCCCTTTGGCGCGATGAGGCCGTACCAGTTGACCACGACGACGCCAGGCACGCCTGCCTCAGCGAGGGTAGGCGTGTCGGGCAAGGCCGGCGCGCGTTTCGCCGGCGTTACCGCCAGCGCGCGCAAACGCCCATTCCTGACGTGGGTCTGGGACGAGATGATGGTCGCAAACGACAGTTCGATGCGCCCGCCGACCAGATCCGCGTAGGCGGCTCCCATGCCCTTGTACGGGACGTGAGTCATTCGCGTGCCGGTGGCGATCTGGAACAGCTCCGTGGTCATGTGAATCGGGCTGCCGACGCCGGATGAGCTGTAGTTCAGCTTGCCCGGATTCGCGCGCGCGTATTGCACGAGCTCGAGGGCCGATTTTGCGGGCAGTGACGGATGCACAACCAGCACGTAGCCCTGCGCGGTGACCTGCGACACCGGCGCAAAATCGCGCACGATGTCGAAGCGGGACTTGTAGAGCAGCGGGTAGATCACCGTGGTGGCGCTCAACATCATCAGCGTATGGCCGTCCGGCGCGGCGTCGGCCAGAATCTCGAGAGAGACCAGGCTGCCCGCGCCCGGACGGTTGTCGACGACGACGTTCTGCCCGAGCGCATCGGTAAGACTGTGCGCGAGGCTGCGCGTGACGGTATCCATGCCGCCGCCCGGCGACAGCGGCACGAGCACCCGCAGCGGCCGGCTCGGGTAAGTCTGGGCGTGGGAAGCTGCCGCGAGCAACGCGAAGACAAGCGCCAGCGCCTTCATGCAATCGCGTGTTTTCATCGTGTTTCCTCCACTGGGTAAATGTTGCACGCGTAGATATGAAGGATGATCAGGTTGCTCGCAGGGTGAGCGCCTCGAAGGCGCGCTCACCCTGCGAGCAACCGGCTTTGCCGGAGGTTATTTAACCGTAATTCCCGCTGTCTTGATCACCTTGGCCCATTTCGCAAATTCTTGGCGATGATATGCGCCGAGCTGTTCCGGTGTGCTACTCATGACATCTGTTCCGAGATCGCTAAAGCGCTTAACGATTTCGGGCGCCGCCATGGCCCTCGCAAGTTCCTTATTCAGTTTCGCAATGACATGGTTCGGCGTGTTTGCTGGTGCAAAGACGGCATACCAGTTTGCGATCTCGTAGCCGGGGACACCCGATTCAATGAAAGTCGGTATTTGTGGCATCATCGGCGTTCGTTTCGCGCTGGTTACCGCGATCGGACGTATCCTGCGGTCTTTGGCGAGAGACAACATTGATGCCATGCCGCCGATGTACATATCAACCTCGCCCGAAGTGAGAGCAATCAATGCGGGGCCACCCCCTCGGAACGGCACATGTATCATCTCTATTCCCGTAATGATCTTGAGAAGTTCACCAGCCAAATGCGGAGTCCCGCCGACGCCTCCCGAAGCATAGTTGAGCTGGCCTGGGCTGGCTTTTGCAATATTAATCAGATCCCTTATTGTTTTGGCGGGAACCGATGGATGAGTGGCAAGAAGGCTTGGTGCTGTCCCGATGAGGCTGACTGGAGCGAAATCGTTGATCGAATCGTATGGCAACTTATACAGATTCGGGTTGATTGCAAGCGAGGACGTGCCAGAGAACAAGAGAGTATAGCCATCCGGGGTCGCGTTGCCGGCTACGGCGGTGCCCGTGCTACCACCAGCACCACTGCGATTGTCAACCACAACCTGGTGGCCAAGCTGTGCGCTTAATTTTTGCGCCACGATGCGGCCCAGCACATCATTCGGTCCACCCGGAGCGAAAGGCACGATCAATCGAACGGGCTTCGTTGGATACTCCTGGGCAGTTGCAAGCAGCGCAAAAGCAGTTAGCAACACCGCTATTGCTTGTCTCATCCACATGTTGATCCTCCTGTCGCTTACGATCTGCGAAACTTAGACAGCACCACTTACTTGTCTGGAGCCGTCTGCCGTAATAACGATATGGGCTAACGCATGCTTGGCTATGGCCTTGCGATCGACATCAAACCCAAAGCCCGGTCCCGGGGGCAAATTGCAATAGCCATTTCGTACATCAATGGGCCGATTACAAATAATAGCATTCTCGTTGACTGAAGGCAGTCCGAGGATGAACTCTGCGCCGAAGGCATGGTTCGAGATCGTCGAGCACAAATGAGCTGCTGCTATGGCTTCAATATAGCTTCCGTTCGCGGTGCCCGCGCAGTTCGCTCCCAGGCCACCCGCTTCAGCTACGATAGTAATGTCCTTGCATCGCCGTAGACCGCCACATTTGTACCACTTGACCGCGAGCACATCAGCCGCTTCGTGGGCAATTACGCGCATTGCGTCATCCAGCGTATAAATCGATTCATCGGCCATCAACGGCACGGTTACGCGATCGCGAATTCGCCGCATGTCCTTAAGTGCGGTGCGGGCAACCGGTTGCTCGAAGTAGGCGAGTTCAATTTCAGAAAACCGGTTTGCGAACCGAATAGAATTGGGTACGTCGTAGCAAGTGTTGGCATCAACCCCCAGTTGCGCGTACGAGCCCAGTTCCTTCTGAATGGTTTCCGCCACACGGATATCGGCGTTTCGGCGCTCAAGTGGGCCAATCTTGATGCAGACATACTTCACGCCAAATTTCTCTACCGCGGACACCGCTTCAGAGATCATCACCCTCTCGTCGTCGAGGCTTACGGACCACTCGAGTGGAATTTCGTTTCTACATGCTCCCCCCAGCAAAGTGTGAACCGGTACTCCCAGTGCACGCCCGACTAAGTCATGCAAAGCCATATCGATGGTGGCGAGTGTTGCCGGGTTATTGGGCAGCTTTTGTTCGCAGGCGCGTATCGCTTCCTCGATTCTCATTGCGTCGCGTCCGATTAGCAATGGCGCATGGAAGTCGCGAAGATTGCTGAACATGCTGGCGGCGGTCTCGCCTACGAATGGATTTATTGGTCGCGCCTCACCCCATCCAATAAGGCCTCCGGCACGAATGCCGATCATAACCGGGCGACCGGCCCAACCACCTTTAGGGCTGTAAACGTAAGCACCCGTGGCCATGCGGCGGCGATGTGTTGGGACAATGTCTAGTCCAATGATCTCAACAGCCTCGATCTTGAGCCGCGGTATGGCGGATATGTCCGTTGCCGTATCGTTATTCGCGTAGTCGACCATGGATCCGAGAGAAAGAACTCTTCCGGGTGCAGTTAGTATCAACAGATATTTGGTAATGTTCGGCTACCGGAAAGAAAGATCGCAATCATGTAAGCCGAGATTCGCCCGCTGACACGGCGGGATCTGGCCGTTGTCCGAGAGCAGGCGATTCTATTCCCACAATCCTTGCGGTAGAGGTAACCCCGCGAGGTTTTCCTCGGTAAGCGGAATATCGGGAGCAATGCCACGTTGCTCGAGCAATGCCATAAGCTGCCGTACGTGCTGAGCTGAATGCCAGGCTGAACGTTCAAGCAAAAGATGCAGTGATTGCATGCCCATATATGTCTTCACCATTTGCCGGCCAGACCGGTCAGCAAGGTCGTTCCACCATGAATCCAGCCGCGCCAGTATGCTCTCGCCGTAACGAACAATTTCTTCGCCGGTTAGCATGGTGCCGTCGTGCGGTAATTGCTGAGCATGCCACTCCCAATATTCCTTGTTTTCAGCTGCTGATTCTATAAAAGCTTCGGCGATTCGGAATATGTGGTGACAGACCAAGCGGATCGCCCGGTCCCTGTTAGGCATAGCGCGCTCCTCCAAGCACCTATCGGGCATCTGTCGGATGTAGCGAAGGGCGGCGCGTAACACGCAAGTCCATTTGGCGCATAGTTCGTCAGGGAGCAGTGGTTTGTGGCCGGCGCCCTTCAGCCCAACAAACTCCGCGACTTTGTCCAGGTTTTCGGCAAATACAAATTCACCACTGCCTGCAAGCAACGGAACCTTACGCGTCCCCAGCATTTTGAGGCGGTCTGTGCCCTCACTGGGGGGTACATTCATCACGTCGATAACAACGTGTGCTATGTTCATTCGCGAAAGAAACTCTTTCGCCCGCAGGCAAGAGCTTCATCCTGGATGGACGAAGAGAGTAAATTCCTCAGGATATGATCCCATGGCCCGACCAAGTTGGTTCATCCGGCACAAGAATATACGTTACCATCGCAGCATGGACAATCAATTATTCATTTCATAATATTCTTTGCTGGACGCAGAGTGCAAGTATGAACCTCAGGCAAAAGGCGCCGCGCGAGGTCGGTTGATCAGGTGCTCTGGCACACGCCCCGGCGTGTACCGATGGGCGGGGTCTTCACCGCGAGTGGCGCCAGGGCAGTTTTCAGTGATAGTGGTCCTCGCGCTGCTGGAGGATGGCGACGAGGAGACCTCAGGGTCAGCTCACATTAACCAGCTTGCAAGGGGAGTAGACCGAAATGGAAGGGATGTTCGCCCTCAACGAGGATCAGCGCGCCATTCTGGAAACCGTCGCACGTTTTGCCCGGGACGAAGTCGCACCGCGCGCTGAGTCCGGAGCAGCAGCAGCGCGTGCTGCCCGGATTCGCCGGCGACCCGCGCGGCCTGCTCGCGATCGGCATGTCCGAGCCCGGCAACGGCTCGGACAAGCATCTGTCGATTCCCGTGC
>Ga0326597_10003024_pt1 | contig 24618 bp, 18 predicted proteins | sample RVTome_12_FD_203789 | JGI IMG/M metagenome (GOLD analysis project Ga0326597, IMG submission 203789) | Soil microbial communities from uranium-contaminated site in the Upper Colorado River Basin, Wyoming, United States - RVT100D185 | ecosystem: Environmental > Terrestrial > Soil > Contaminated >... | reverse complement strand
ACGCGGAACCTCGCGCGCGAAGGTCATACCGGGGACATCCGGCAGGGTAACGCCGAGGCGCTCGACTTTCCCGACGATACTTTCGACGCGGTCTACTCGCACGGCGTCCTCCATCACACGGTGAATACCGAAAAGGCGATCGCCGAGGTCCATCGCGTCCTCAAGCCGGGCGGCGAAGCGGTGATCATGCTCTACAACCGCATCTCTTGGTTCAATTTCGTCTCCTGGCTCTCGGGCACGAACGTCGAGCACCGGGACAAGGACGCTCCCATCATCCGCAAGTACAGCGGTTCGGAGTGCCGCCGCCTGTTCCACCGGTTCCGGAACGTCGACATCCACATCGATCGGTTCCCCAAGAAGACGGTGAAGTTCGACAACTTCTTCGCCAAGCTCAACAACTACCTGCTGGTCCCGTTCTTCGAGATCCTGCCCGACGCCATTCGGAGACCTCTCGGATGGCACATCATGATCCGAGCACTGAAATAGCCGAAAGCCGGAGCTTCGAGCGCGCCGCGACGGGAGCGGTCCTCGCCCTCGCCTTCGTCGTCTCGGCCCTGCTCTTCGGCTCGGCCACGAAAGCGGCGCTCTTCGCGCTCTCGCTCGCGATCTTCGCCGCTCCGGGAATTCCCCTGGCGAGTCGATGGTTCCGGAGTCCGTTCGCGATCCTCGCGGGCGCGGCCCTCGGCTATCTGGCGAGCTCGCTTCTCGCGAGCGTCTTCGCCCGCCTCGAGCTCCTCGGCCCCGGGGCGATGGTCGCCGCCTCGATCGCGCTTTACTTCGTCGTTGGCGCCGTCTCCTCGTTCGTGCCCGGAAGGCCCCGCGGGGACGGCGACGCCTCCCGGGGCTTCTTCGCGGCGGCCCTTCTGCTTCCTCTCCTTCTCGTCGCCTTGCCGTTCCTCGAAGTGGGAGCCGGGGTGGCCGACGGCGTCGCCTTCCGCGCGTACTTCAGCGCCGACCTCATGACTCACCTCTCGGTCGTGGCCGAGCTCCAGAAGGGCACCTATCCGCCGACGAACCCGTTCTACGCCGGCGAGCCGCTTCATTATTACTGGCTCTTCTTCGGACAGCCGGCCGCGTTCGGCGCCTCGGGGACGAACCAGGCTGCGCTCCTCACGTTGTACCTCGCCTCGGGAATGCTCTTCACCGGCCTCCTCTTCGGAGCGGCGAGAGAGCTCGGCCTCGCTCCACCGAGGGCGTTTCTGGCGACGGGGGTAAGCCTTCTGGCGGTGAGCTACGAGGGTCTCCTCACGCTCGTGAGAAGCGCTCTCGGCGCTGGAAGCTTCCGCGATACGAATGTCGACGCCTTTGGCCGATGGGTGCTCGGGCTCGTCTCTCTCGACGGACTCCACCGTTCCGTTCTCTACACGCCCCAGCACCTCTTCAGCTACAGCCTCCTCGTCGTTCTCCTCGTCCTCGTTCTTCGAGGTGAGCCCCGCGATCGCTCGGGTTCGGCCGTTCTCGGTTTGCTCCTGGGAGGGATGGCGGGAACGAGCATCGTGACCGCGATCCTCGCCGGGCCCTGGACCGTCGGGGTGACGTTCTTTCGGCCGGGATCTTTCCGCCGCTTTCTCGAGCTCTCGCTCTGGACCACTGCTCCCGCTCTCCTCCTCCTCGGGGGTTATGTGGCTCTCGGCTTTTTCGGCGACGCCTCGGGCTCGCTGTCCCTGCGGAGCCCAAAATGGCCGGAGCTCTTCTCGGTCCTGGTCCTCGATTGCGGAGCCCTTTGCCTTTTGTGTCTCTATCGGGTGCGATCGGGAGTTCGCCGATTCGATCGAGAAGTTGCCGCCCTCGCGCTCTTCTCGCTTCTAGCGGTGCTGTTTCTGGACATCGAGGGATACGAGGGGGTGTGGATGGCCTGGCGCGCGGGGAGCGTGCTCCTGGTCTCGCTCGGCGTTCTCGCGGCGCCTGCGCTCGGGAGCGCCCTTCGCGCCCGTCACGCGCTCGCGATCGCCCCGGCGGCCTTCACCGCGCTGCTCGATCTGGTGAACGCGCAGGATATCGCGAACCGGAGCCTCTCCCCGGGAGAGTTCCGCTGGACGACGGTGGTGAGCCGCGACGAATGGGAGGCGCTTCAGTGGATCCGGGCCGAGACACCTTACGACTCCGTGGTGCAGTGGGACGTGAGGGCGCGGGAGCTCGGCGAGTGGGCCCTTCTCCCGGCCATCGCCGAGCGCCGTATGGCGGTGGGGAGTCCCATCTTTCTCCTGGACCTGCGCAAGTATCGCGTTCGCGAGCGGAGAGAAGTCCGGCCTATCTTCACTTCGCGAGATCCTTTCGAAGCCCACCGTCTCGCGACCGGTCTCGGCATCGACTATCTCTTCCTCGGCTCGCGCGAGCTCCAGACTCGGGGAGGGCGGCTGCGGAAGCTATTCGAGTCGAAGGCGCTCTTCCGACCCGTCTTCTCGAACCCCGGTGTGACCATTCTGGCGGTCGTCCCTCGTTGAAAATATACTGACAAGCTCGCATGCCTGAGCATAAAGACTTCGTCGTAGTGGGCGCCGGCGTCGCCGGGCTCACCTTCGCCCACTCGGTCCTCGGGGAAGGCAAGAGCGCCGTGGTGGTGGAGCGCAACGACCACGTGGGAGGCCTCGCGCGCTCGTTCCGCTACGGCGATTTCTTCTTCGACGTCGGCCCGAAGCGGTTTCACACCGACGACCCGGAAGTGCTCGCGTTCCTCCTCTCGATCCTCGGCGAGGAGTACCTGGTGGTGGACCGCTCGAGCGCGGTGCACCTCTTCGGCCGATACTTCCCCTGGCCTCTCGACCAGCGCGCGCTCTTCCGTCTCCCGTTTCGAGTCATGCTCTCCGCGGGGTTCGACCTGCTGCGGCGGAAGTCGCCCGCGGACGAGAGCTCCTTCACCGAGTACACGCGCTCCCGCTACGGGGACACCCTCTACCGCCTTTTCTTCAAGCCCTACACCGAGAAGTTCCTCCAGATTCCCTGCGAGAGTGTCCACGTCGACTGGGCGAAAACGGGGATCAACCGGGCGGTCATCGACAAAAGGGTCAAGAGCGACACGCTTTTCGATCTCGTCAAGAACGTGCTCATTCCCCGGCCGGTGGTGACGGAGTTCATCTACCCGAGCCGCGGAGGCTTTGGGACATTCTGCGAGAAGCTCGCCGCGGCGGTCGGCGGGCGCGGCGGGGAGATCCTCCTCGAGAATACCGTCACCGCCCTCGAGACCTCGGGGGACCGCGTCGAGGAAGTCGTCCTTCGGGACGGTAGCAGAATCCGCCCGGGCCATCTCGTCTGGAGCGGCAATCTGGTCGCGCTCGCGAGGCTTCTCGGAAAAGAGCCTCCGCCGATCCGCTACCTCTCGACCGTCCTCTACAACATCGAGGTGGAGGCGGAGGTCCTGCAGCGCCAGCAGTGGATCTACTACGGCGGCCTCGATACCGTTCTTTCCCGCATCTCCATCACCACGGAGATGGCGCCCTACATGGCGCCCGCGGGGAAGACCGGTCTCTGCGTCGAAGTGACGGGATTCGAAGGCGAGGACGCGTGGAAGGATCCGAAGGCGCTCCTTCCCCAGATCCTCTCGGATCTCGTCCGGTTGAAGCTCGTCGCCTCGGAAAAAAACTTCGGCCCCGTCCATATCGAGCGCGTCCGCGACACCTATCCCATCTACGACCTGCGCTACAAGGAGAGCTTCGCCCTCGCTTGCCGGATGGTGAAGCCGTTCTCCAACTTGAAGCTCCTCGGCCGCACGGGCGCCTACTGGTACAACAACTCCGATCACTCGATGAAGATGTCTCTGCAGCTCTCGCGGCACCTCCTCGCCGGCGCGCCCATGAAAGAGAAGGAAGCCTTGTTCGAGGTCTGACCGCGCGCTCCCGGTCTCACCGATGCTCCTGAAATCCCTCGCCGCTCTCGGATTCGCGCACGTTTTCCCCGGGCTTCTCCTGGCGAAGCTTCTCGACCTCGGCCGCTCGCGGGAAGAGCGGCTCCTGATGGCCGCCGTCCTCGGCGGACCGATTTCGGCCCTTCTTTACCTCGCGGTCCTTCTCACCGGGATGGAGGCGTTGTTCTGGGGCTCCGCGGCCCTCCTCGGTCTCGGGGCGCTCTTCCTCCGCGCGGGGACCCGGCTCTCGTTCGAATGGCCGTGGAAGTCGCTCGCGTGGGTCGGCGCCGTGCTCGCTTTCGTCCTGGTCCCCTATCTGTGGACGACGGGGAGCTCCTACCGCGTCGACGACAGAGGAGACCTGCTCCTCGACCGGGCTCTTCAGAGAGACGCGCTCTTCCACCTCGGCATCATCCGCTCGCTCGAAACGAGCTATCCGCCCAGGCTCCTTTCGGTCTCTGGAGAGCCCATCGGCTACCACTCGGGCTATCACCTGGAGCTCGCTCTCTGGGCGCGTTTCTTCGGAATCGCCCCCGAAGACGGGCTGATGCGCGTAGGAGCGGTCTTCAACATCGTCCTGTACGTTCTGAGCGCTTACCTTCTCGCGCGGCGCTTCACCGAGCGCGAGTCGGCCCGCTTGCTGTCGGCGGTTCTGGTGCTGGCCTCGGGCTTCGGCTTCGCGTTCTTCTTCCGTCCTTCCGTCGACTGGTGGAGCCTCACGTTCATGGACTGGGCGCTGGTCTCGATCTTCCTCGCGAACCCCCTTCTCGCGGCGCTGCCCTTGCTTTTCGTGGGATTGGCTCTCCTCCACGACTACCAGGAGACCGGCGCGAAAGGGAGCCTCGCGGCGGGAGTCTTCGCCCTTTCGTTTCTCTTCCTGGTGAAGATGTTTCTCGGCGCCCAGGTGCTCGCCGCTCTGGGCCTCGCGGCGCTCTCGATGAGGGGAGAGCGGAGGGCCCTTACGTCCTTCGCCGTGCTGTTTCTGGCGTCGTTCCCATTGGTCCTCCATACGTTCATCGCGGCCACCGGATCCAATACCGCAGTCTCCGTCCGTCCGCTCGAGCTCGTTCGCTACTCGATGGAGAAGCTCTCCTTTCGCCCGGCGGTCGAGTCCCTTGCCGATGTCGGAAACTTCGGCTGGCCGCAAGAGGGATGGCTTCTGGTCCTCGCCGCCACCCTCCTCTGGACCGTGGGTTTCCTGGGGCTGCGTCTTTTCGGGCTCGCCGGGGTCTTTCGCGATCTCTCGTCGCGCTCCTTCCTTTCATCGTTCCTCGCGTGGTTCGCGGTGATCGGTTTCCCCCTGTCCCTTCTCCTCCGAATCGCACCCGCCGAAGCCCAGGGACTGTCGCGGCTCGAAGCGCTGAACGATGCCGGCTGGTTCGCGACCGCGAGCGGGATCGCCCTCTGGTTTCCCACCGCCAGGGCGCTCTCGCGTCGAACGACCGGAGTCGCCGCGCTCGCGGTCCTGGCGCTCGCGCTTCCTTCGACGGTGCAGCACTTCCTCCATGCCGCCTCCCTCGGGCACGACAGGATCGGGAAGGCTCGAGTCGAAGCGGCGATCGAGGCGAAGCGCCTCTCGACGCCCGAGAGCTTGTGGGTCGAGCCTCCGGACCGCGTTCGCCCGTCCCTTCTGGCCTATTTCTCGGGCCGCGCGGTGGTGTACGACCCGTACGTGGGCTACGACTACATGTTCGTCGGCCGCGACGAGATCGACATCCTTCGGCACGCGGTGGCGCAGTTCTGGTCTTCGACGGATCCCGCCTACATCGGATGGTTTCTCGAAAGGTTCGGCGTCGATTTCGTCTGGCGCGAGGACCGGGAGCTGCCGGCGGCGGCGAAGGACGTCCTCGTCTCGGTCTTCACCAACGAAGAGGTGGAGCTGCTGAAAGTGAATGAAGACGCGGTCGAAAGGGCTCTCGAGATCCCGATTTCCACCCCGGAGACGATCCCGATGGGAGGCCGAGGACAAGCCTTCTTCGGACCCGGGTGGCTGAGGCAGGAGGGGAGCTCCGGGGCTCGAATCCTGCCGCCGGGAGAGGCCCGGCTCTATCTGCCTCTAGAGCGCGAGCGCGAGATGGTCCTCGACTTCACGATAACGCTCCCGGGCGACGGGGGTGAGCTTCTCGTGGACGGCCGCGGCCCCGTTCTCACGGAAGCCTCGAGCGCTCGCTTCGGGCTCTCGCCGCGGCGAGCCCGCGGCCTCCATGGGATCGACGTCGCCTGGAGGGGGTCGTCGCCTCTGGCGGTGAACGGGATCGACGTCGCCGTGGTACCGTAGCCCCTGTGAACGCTCCTTTCGGCGACCTGAAAGTAGCGGATGCCCACGCCCACTTCTTCTCGCACAACTTCTTTCGCACGCTCGCGGCAAGCCTTCCCTCGCCCGAAGTTCTGAGAGAGAAGCTTCCCTTCGAGTTTCCGCCCGAGGACCCGGTTGCGCTCGCTTCCCGCTGGGCCTCCGAGCTCGACCGCCACGCAGTCGCGCGAACGGTCCTCATCGCGAGCGTTCCCGGAGACGAGGAGTCCGTGGCGGCCGCGGCCCGGGCCTATCCCGAACGGTTCATCCCGTACTTCATGTTGAACCCGCGGGCGCCGGACGCCGTCGAGCGGACCCGGCGCGCGTTTCGAGAGCTCGGCCTTCGAGGGGTCTGCCTCTTTCCCGCGATGCATCACTTTCACCTCTGGGAAAAGGAGCTGAAGCCGATCTTCGAGGAGGTAGCGGCTCTACGAGGCATCGTCTTCGTACACTGCGGGATTCTCAAGGTCGGGGTACGCGAGCTGCTTGGACTTCCGAGCCCGTTCGACATCCGCTTCGCGAACCCTCTGGACGTCGCGGGAGTGGCGAGGTCGTTCGACACGATTTCCTTCGTCATCCCTCACTTCGGCTGCGGTTTCTTCCGGGAGCTCCTCCTCGTCGGGAGCGAGTGCAAGAACGTCCTCACCGACACCTCGAGCACCAACTCCTGGATAGAGAAGCTCCCCGAGCCGATGAGCCTGAAGCGGGTCTTCGAGCGCGCTCTCGCGGTTCTCGGCCCGGATCGCATTCTCTACGGCTCGGACTCGAGCTACTTCCCCCGAGGGTTTCTACGGGATCACTTGGAGGGGCAAGTGAAACTCCTCGCGGAAATTGGAGTGACGCCGGGCGAGGCCGCAAAAATCTTCGGCGGAAACCTCGGTCGGCTGGCAGGGTGCTGAGAAATTCATCCGCACCCTGCGCCAGCGGAGCGTTCGACTTCGCCACTTCGTCGAAACCGCACCGACGAAATGCCCGCGCGGCGGGGTGGGCCCCACCGCACTGAGCACATTATGTCCTCGTAGAGGATTTCATCACCTGCATCGCGTTCTGCACGCGATCGAGGTGGAATTTCTTCAGCACCTCGGTCAGGCGCGGGTGCTCGACCGTGAGCTCCGTCAAGACGTCCCGATCGATGCGAAGCATCTCCGAGTCCTCGATGGTGACCGCGGTCGCGGTGCGTGTCTTTAGGAAACAGGATCGCAACCGGCGGAGACCTTGTCAATGAGATCAGCGCATCCGCTTGTCGGAGCCCCAACCGGAGGCGATCGCGAGCAGCATGACCACGAGAAGGCCGAAGGAGTGGAAGTTCGAGATCCCGACGGCGAACGGGCCGAGCCGCGGCATGCCGAACTCCTCTCCCGACGCGCTGGTCGTCGCCGCGAGAATGGTGGGAATCATGTAGGGAAGGACGAAGGGGAACACGCAGACGGTGATGTCCATGAGGTTCGCCCTTCGGTATCGCGAGACCCCGAAGCGCTCTCCCGCCTGCCGGGCGAAGCCTCCGACCGTCAGGATCGCGACCACGCTATGCGTCGTGAGGAGGACCGCGGCGGTGGTCACGGCCACGATTCCCACCTCTGCGCCCCGTGGGGATCGGATCCGTTTCGATGCCGACTCCACCATGCGCTCGAGGACCCCCGAGGCCTCGAGCGGCCCCACGAGTCCCATGAGAAGAAGAGTGAAAATCGAAGCGCCGATCCCGCGCTCCATTCCCTCGAGAAGGAGCCCTCGGGCCCCGTAGCTTGCGGCGTCGATGTAGAGGAGATCGGAGAACTTCAAAAGCCCGAAAGCCAGGCCCAGGGCGATCGAGAGCACGATCCCGGTGAGAAGTCCCTCGAGGAGGCTCCGGCCTTTCAGGAGGAGTGTTATGACCGCCGCGGGGACGAACAGCATGACCAGCCCGTGGTAGCTCCCCGAGACGGACGGCTCGACGCCCGAAGGGCTGGCAGCCGTTCCGAGCGCCAGGTAGGCCGAGAGAGCGAGGGCCGCTGCGACGAGCGCGTACCCGAGACGGCTTCGAACGACACCGGCGATGTCGGCTTCCTGAGTGAAGGCGGACGCGATGGTGGTGTCGGAGATGGGGGAGATGTTGTCCCCGAACGTCGCGCCCCCGAGGATCGCCCCCATCAGGATCGCGGGCGCGGCGCCGAGGGCGCCTCCCGCCGGATAGAGGAGGGGGCCGCAGACCAGGACCGTCCCGAGGCTCGTGCCCGTCGCCGTCGAGACCACGCAGCAGATGAGAAACGACGCGGCGACGTATCCGCTTCCGTGGAGCCCGGTCTTGCTGGCGATCTGGATGAGCGCCCCGACAAAGCCCGTTTCCTGGAGGAGGCGTCCCAGGACTCCGGCGAGAAGCCAGGCGAGGATCATGATCGCGACCAGTGGCCGGCTCATCCCTCGAATGGCCTCGTCGGCGAACCGTGTCCGGTCGCGGCTCATGAAGATTCCGACGGCGAGGGCGAGAAGCAGCACGGGCCAGAAGCCCCGCTCGTCCGGGGCTCCCGAAAGGCCCAGCCAGGCGACACCCGCGAGGAAGAACGCGAACGGCGCGAAGACGCCGAGATCTCCGCCCCAGAAACGCAGAGGATCAGCAGAGCCGGTGGTCATGGCGGTCTTGACGACGGCCGCGGTTGTACACGATAGTTGAGCCAAAACCAAGACGAATCGACTTTGAGCACGCTCTCCTCTCGAATCCTTGCGCTCTTCGTGGCTCTCGCCCTCTGCGGGTGCGGCGGAGAGACCCGGGAATCCTTCCCCGACGAGGATCGACTCCTCGAAGGACTGATGGAGGAGTACGTCGCCGCCCGGTTCGGTTTCTACCCCGTGGAGTCGACGCTCGCGGGACTTCCGGACCACGACGCGGTACTCGGAAGCTTCTCGCGTACGGACATCAGCCGGCGCGTCGCGTGGCTGACCGACTTCCACACCAAGTTGATGGGGCTGAAGCTCAAAGCGCTGTCGCAGCCTGCGTACCTCGACGCTCTCTGGCTCACGAGCCTTACCAAAGCCGAGCTTTTCGATCTCGAAAAGAGGCGGCTTTGGGCGTTGTCCGCGGCGTTCTACGGCGAGAACATCCGCACCGGCCTCGTCTCCCTCCTGATGGCTCCGGATCTTCCGAGCCGGACGAACGAGCTGGGGGGGAGGCTCGACGCCATCTCAACGCTCATGGATCAGGCGCGGGAGAACCTCGGCGTGATCCCGGATTCTTTTCGTCGCGAAGGCCTCCGCTCACTCCTCCGGTGTCGCGATCTCCTTTCGGAGATGCCGGTGCTGCTCGAAACCAGCGTTCCCGCTTACCGCGTAGCCGAGCTCTCGGAGAAGAGCCGGCTGGCGACGCGCTCGCTCCAGACCGTCTTGTCTCGGCTTTCGGACGAGCCGAAGGCCGGGTCCGGCGCCGGTTCTGTCCTCCCGTTGGGTGAAGAGGGTTTGAGCTTCTACTTCGTCCACCACGAGATGGTCGACTGGCCAAAGGAAAGGATCCTCGATGAAGCCAGGGCCGCATTCTCTCTCGCCTCGAACCAGTTGACCGAAGTCGCGCTCGAGCACCTCTCCGACCGGGATCTCCGGACCATCCTGGCCGAGGGCGTTCCCTCGGCGGCTCCCGCGGAGGACGTTGCCGCATTCGAGACGCGCGCCCGCGTCTCCTTCGGCGCAGGTGAGGACCTTCCCGATGCGGCGATCCCAGTGCGACTGGTTCCTCCCTATTTCATCGCGCCGGCTTGGGTCCGACTCTGGCGTCCGGCGTCTTTAGACGCGGTCAAAGACGTGTCGCTCCTGGTCGGCGCCTCTGCGCCCCTGGATGTGCGAGAGCTGGAGCTCTCGACCCTGGCCGAGGTCGCGGGAGGCTATCGACTTTTCGTTCGACAGTCGGAGTCGGCGAGCTTGCTCCGAAGGGTTTTCCGCGCGCAGACCAGCGGCGAGGGGTTCAAATCGTGGCTCTTGCGGAGGGCGCTCGATCGCGGCTACGCGGAAGGGGACCACGAGCTTCAGCTCCGGCAGATTCACCGCGCCCTCATCGAAGACCTGCGGCTCGAGGCCGCCGTGGGCATCCATGCCTTCGGGATGAGCCTCGGAGAGGCGGAGCAGCGATTCCGCGAGATGGGATATCTCTCCCCCGAGGCCGCCGCCTTTGAGGCGGAACGGGCGGCGGTCGATCCGGGCGTGGGCAGCGCCGCCCTCGGCCGCCTTCTTCTCGACGAGCTCGCTCGCGACTACCTTCGATCTCATCCGCTCGTGTCCCCGGCGGAGCTCGAAGACGCGTTTCTTTCGGAGGGTCTGGTGCCCCTGCGGCTGGTGCGCTTCAAACTCCTGGGTTTGAAGCCCTAGTCCCAAAAAAATGCAAAAGGGGATATGGGGACAGGAGGCGATGTTGAGATAAGGCTTAGGGTTCCTGATTCATCCCCCTATCTCCTCCTATCTCCAGATCCCCCTTCTTACACTCCCCTAGCCTCCGGTTTACTCCTGCGCCGGTCGGATCTATACTGTCCGAAATCTCTCCCACATCATGAATCCACGATCGATCGGGGCGTACGCCGTCGTTGTCTCCTCGACGCTCGCCGCGATTCCGATTGCGGCCCTCGTTTTCGGAGCGCCGCCTTCGATTTTCGCCTTTGCCCTGGCGGTGGGCGCGGCGTTGGTGGCGCTCTTCGTCCTTTGGCGGCGGGCGGAGCGCGCGCGGTTGGAGCTGGAAACCGCGCTCCTGAACGAGCGCGAACGCGCCAAAAGCGCGCGGGAGCAGGCCTGGCAGAACGCCTTTCTCGGTCAGGTGGTCGAGGAGCTTCGCGCTTTCCAGGACGAGGACGATCTCTGGTCGGCGGCGACGACGGCGCTCGGTCGCGCTCTCGAGGCCTCTCGAGTGGTCGTCTACGAGAAGGATTCGAGGGGAGTCTACCGACTCCGAGCACAGTTCGCCTCTGAAGGGATTGCACCACTCGACGAAGGATCGAGCATGCCGGCCTCGGTATTTCAGGACCGCGAGCTCCAGGCGAGGATCGCTCGATCGGATCTCGCGATCGAGGAGGACCCCGAGCTTCGGGCGCTCGCCGCCGGACTGCGGTTGCGGTCTCTGGTGGTGGTTCCCGTGGAGCGAGAAGGCAGTGAGCGGACGGCGATCGCCATCCATCACTGCGATGCTCCCCAGAAGTGGACTGACGGGGAACGGCGCTTTCTCCAACGGCTGGCGGAGCACGTGGCGGGAGTCCTCGATCGTGCGAAGCTCTCCCGAAGGCTTTCCTACGAGGCGGAGGTGCGGCTCGGGCTCCTACGGCTTGCGCAGGCTCTCGCCGCCTTGAGAGATTCGCCATCGGTGGTCGAGGTCGCGGTCTCGGTCGGAGCTCCTCTCGCCCGTGCGACGGTAAGCGCGGTTCTGCTGGAGGACGACCGGAGCGGATTTCGCATCGCAGCGAACTCGGGCATCGCCGAGCGACCCAATTCGCTCTCCATCTCCGCGCTCAGGCCGCGGCTGGACGAGGCGATCCGGGGACGCTCGCAGGTGAGCGTCGACTCCGGCGGCAATCCCGGGCTCTCGCTCACCCTGGTGCCGCTCTTCTGCGGACGCGCGCTCATGGGCGTCTTTCTCTTCGGGTGCGACGCCTCCGCCCCGGCGTCGGACGGCCTGGATCTGCAAGTCGCGCAGTCGATCGCCGATCTCGTCGCCGCGGCGCTCGAGAACGCGCGGCTCTTCGAGTCCGTCTCCTCCTCGGCGGCGGTGCTCCGGGCGCACTGGGACGAGGGGGGCGAGCTCGCGATCGCCATCGACCAATCGGGCGCGATTCAGGAGGTGAATCCCGCGGCGAGCCGTGCCCTGGGCTATACCGCGGCCGAGCTCGCGGGCGCGAGGCTCGACCCGCTGCTGGCGACGGAGTCGGCCGCGCTTTGGCGCAAGCTCGAGCCGGCGCTTCGCCGCGGAGCAAAGCTCCACGACCAGTCGCTGAGGCTCCGCGCCAAGGATGGAAGCGCCGTCGAAGTCAGTGCGAACGCCACGGCGAGCGGAGTCCCTGGCTCGAACGGGATGCGCCTGCGGCTATCGATGCGCGACGTGACCGAGTTGCGCAAGCTCGAGCACCAGCTCCGGCAGAGTCAGAAGCTCGAAGTCATCGGCGCCCTCGCGGGAGGCATCGCGCACGACTTCAACAACGTCCTCGGGGGCATCTTGGGCTACGCCTCGCTCCTCCGCACCTACTTGAAGGACCGACCGACGGCGGCGAAGTACGTTGAGACCATCGAGCGCGCGGCGGTGCGGGGAGCGGAGCTCACGGGCCGGCTCCTTGCGGCCTCGCGCAAGAGCCCGGGGCAGCTCGCGCCGGTGAACTTCAACCAGATCATCGAGGAGACCCTCGAGCTCCTGGCCCACACCATTCCCAAAGGCATTCGTATCGACAAGCGCCTTGACCCAAGTCTCCACCTCATGATGGCGGACGCGAGCCAGCTTCAGCAGATCGTCCTGAATCTCTGCGTGAATGCCCGGGACGCGATGCCGGAAGGCGGGCTCCTCCACGTTTCGACGCGGCTCCTGGGAGGGACGGAAGCGAGCGAGCCGGAAAGACCTGGAAGACCTGGAAGACCTGGAAGAAAAGTCCAGCTTTCGGTCGAGGATACCGGGGTGGGCATGGACGCGAAGACCCTCGCTCGGCTCTTCGAGCCGTTCTTCAGCACCAAGGGGGAAGCGGGAACCGGGCTCGGGCTTTCCGTCGTCTACGGAATCGTGAAATCCCTCGGCGGCGACGTGGGAGTGAAGAGCTCACCGGGACGGGGCGCGCGATTCGAGGTCGTGCTGCCTTGCCGCTGGGCCGAGGAGAGCCTGGTCGAGACGCAAGTCGAGGAGGCGGCCCGGGGCCAGGGCGAGCTGATCCTTCTGGTCGACGACGAGAAGGTGCTGCGCGATCTCGGAAGGGACATCCTCGAGACCCAGGGCTATCGCGTGGCGACGGTCTCGAGCGGTGAGGAGGCTCTCGACTACTTGCGGGAAGCTCGGGACGTGGCCCTGGTGATCCTCGACGTGGTCATGCCCGGTCTCGGAGGCAACGAGACCTACCGCCGGCTCCGCGGGTTCGATCGCTCGATCCCGGTCCTCTTCTCGAGCGGCCTCACCGCGGAGCAGAGCGTGCGGGACATACTCGAGGAAGGCAGCGCCGGTTTCATTCCCAAGCCTTACGGCATCGGCGACCTGACCCGAGCCGTTTCCTCGGTTCTGCGCAAGGACAACCCGTCACTCGTGCATTAATAAGAGCTCGCTCGCCTCCCGGCTCGCTCGGGCTGCTGACCGGCGCCTCCCGCAGACTATAATCTTCGGGTCCGGTCGGACCGCATGCGTATTCTCACCATCGCCCCGCAGCCGTTCTTCCAGCCGCGAGGCACGCCCTTCAGCGAGCTCTACCGCGCGCGGGCGCTCACCGAGCTCGGGCACGAGGTCGACATGGTGACCTATCCCATGGGGGAAGACATCACGCTCCCTGGACTTCGTATCCTGCGCGCGCCGCGCATCCCGGGAATCCGCCGGGTGCGCATCGGGCCATCGCTCGCGAAGGTCCCGCTCGACGCTCTGGTCTTTCTGTCATCCCTGAAGCGGCTCCTCACGAACCGCTACGATTTTCTCGACTGTCACGAGGAGGCGGGGCTCATGGGTGTGTTGCTCGGGCGGCTCTTCTCCGTCCCCGTCCTCTACGACATGCACTCGTCGCTTCCGGAGCAGCTCTCGAACTTCCAGTACAGCCGCAGCCGGCTTCTTCGCGCCCTTTTCGATTGGGCCGAGCGGGTGACGGTGAAAGGCTCGGACGCGGTCATCGTCATCTGCCCGTACTTGAAGGACGTGGTTTCCCGGATCGATCGCCAGAAGCCGTGTTTCGTCATCGAGAACTCTCCGCTCGCGGAATCGGGGGAAGAGATCACCAACGACGAGGCTCTTCGCATCCGGCGGGAGCTCGGCCTCGAGGAGACCTTCGTGATCCACTACAGCGGCACCTTCGAGTCCTATCAGGGTCTCCCGCTGCTCTACGACGCTTTCCGCATCGTGGCGGAGAAGCTGCCCTCGGCCCGGCTCCTCATGGTGGGAGGTACTTCAACGCAGGTCGAAGAAGCGAAGCGCGAGGTCGCGCGCTACGGGCTCGGCGAGCGCGTGGTCTTTACCGGACAGCGTCCTCCCGGGGAGATGCCGCGCTTCCTCGCGACTTCCGACGTGCTCGTCTCTCCGAGGTCGTCGGGGACGAACACCCCGCTCAAGATCTATTCTTATCTCCGAGCGGGAAAGCCGATCGTGGCGAGCCGGCTCCTGACGCACACCCAGGTGCTCGACGACGAAAGCGCGGTACTCACCGAGCCCACGCCCGAAGCCTTCGGCGCCGCCATCGTCGCGCTCGCCTCGGATCGCGGGCGGCGACAGGAGCTCGGCTCGAGCGCGCGCCGGCTTTCCGAGGAGCGGTATAGTTACGCGCGCTACCTGGAGCGGACCCGGGAGGTCCTCGACTTCGTCTCCTCGCGGATCGCGAGCCCCGGGCGCGCCCGGGCAGCGGCGACCGACACATGAGAGATCGAATCCTCGCGCTCACCGTCATCTCTGGGCTCTCTGGACTGTCGATGTCCACGATTGCGCTCGCGCAGCCGGATGCCTCTTCCCGACCCCGGGCCCGCGACATCGGTCTCGCTCCGGGAGTCTTGAAGACCGGACCGCTCAATGCCATCACCGACGTCGCCGGCGTTCTCGTCGGGCAAGTGACGATCTGGGAAGGCGACGGCGTGCGCACCGGAGTGACGGCGATCCTTCCCCACGGCGGAAACCTCTTTCAGGAGAAAGTGCCCGGGGCGATCTACCTTGGAAACGCTTTCGGGAAGCTCGTGGGCTATACCCAGGTGCAGGAGCTGGGCTTCATCGAGACTCCGATCGTCCTCACCAACACCCTGTCCGTCTGGGAGGCGGCGAACGCCGTCGTCACTCATCTCCTCGCTCTTCCCGGAAACGAAGAGGTCCGCTCGATCAATCCGGTGATCGGAGAGACCAACGACGGCTACTTGAACGACATTCGCGGACGGCACGTCGGGGAGCGCCACGTCCTCGAAGCCATCCTCGGGGCCAAGGGCGGCCGCGTCGTCGAGGGAGTGGTGGGAGCGGGAACGGGGACGATTGCCTTCGGCTGGAAGGGGGGCATCGGGACCTCGTCGCGGGTGCTCCCGGAGAGTCTGGGCGGCTACACCGTGGGCGCGCTGGTGCAGTCGAACTACGGAGGCGTCCTCGAGATGGACGGCCTTCCCGTCGGAGTCGAGATGGGGCAATACTACCTGAAGGACGAAGTCGGAGGACGAGACGCCGACGGCTCGATCATGATGGTGGTGGCGACGGATGCGCCCGTCGGCGCCTTCGGCCTTGCCCGGATCGCGAAGCGCGCGATGCTCGGGCTCTCGCGCACCGGGGCCACGTCCTCGAACGGAAGCGGTGACTACGTCATCGCCTTCTCGACGGCGCGGGAGCTCCGGAGTGCCTTCGAGTCGAGCGGAAGGACCGAAGGAGCGCCGGTCCTCCGCAACGACGATCTCTCGCCGCTCTTCCAGGCGGCGATCGAGGCGACGGAGGAAGCGGTCTACAACTCGATGCTGAAGGCGGTCGACGTGGTCGGTCGCGACGGCAATCGGATCGAGGCCCTTCCGCTCGATCGGCTTCTCGAGATCGGAAAGAAGTACAACCGCCTTCACCCTCCGGCTTCGGGTCGTTAGCTTGCCGAAAATCCGGGCGCTCCAGATCTGCGACCACCTCGGCTGGGAGGGCTCCCGCATGCACGGGGTGAAGAGGCTCTTCGCCTGGATGATCCCGAGATTCGATCGCTCCCGATTCGAGGTCTCGCTCCTGAGCCTGCGGAAGAAGGACCTCTCGGAGGATAACCTCGAGAGCCTGGGCTTTCCCGTCTACTACCTGGAGAAAGGGAAGTTCGACCCCTCGACCCTTCCCGCGCTGGTCTCGCTCCTGAAGAAGCTCGAGATCGATGTCATCCAGACCCACGGATACGGCGCAACGACCTTCGGGAGGATCGCGGCAAGATGGCTCGGGATCGGGAGCGTCCTGCACGAGCACGCCAACTTGACCGACACTCCGTGGTTCCAGAAGATCCCCGATCGACTCCTGGACCCGGTCACCGACGTCGCCATCGCGGTCTCCGAATCGACGCGCGAGTTCGTAATCCGCGCCCGGAAGCTCTCTCCCGAACGGGTGAAGAAGGTCTATCTCGGAGCGCCGCTCGATGAGTTCGTTCCGTTTTCACCCGAAGCCCGGCGGGAGGCGCGGGTGAAGCTCGGTTTGGCGCCCCAGGAGAAGATCGTCGGGACGGTGACCCGGCTCATGGAATCGAAGGGGAATCGCTACCTGGTCGAGGCGGCCGCGATCCTCGCGCGGAAGAGAAACGACGTGAGGGTCGCCGTGGTGGGGGAGGGGCCGCTTCTTTCCGAGCTCGAAGCTCAGGCCCGGGAGCTCGGTGTCTCCGAGCGAGTGAGCTTTCTCGGATTCCATCGCGACGTCGCCCAGGTTCTCGCTGCGTTCGACGTCGCCGTATTTCCTTCGCTCTGGGAGGGAACGCCGCTGACGGTGTTCGAGGCGATGGCGATGAAAAGGCCGATCGTCGCCACCAGCGTCGACGGCCTCCGGGACGTCCTTCGTGACGACGACAACGCTCTGCTGGTGCCGCCGAAAGACGCGAGCGCCCTCGCCCGAGCCCTGGAGCGGATTCTCGACGAGGCCGATCTCGCCTCCCGACTCTCCGAGAGAGCGCTTCAGACCTCCCGCCGGTTCGATATCCGGATCTTCGTCCACAAGATGGAGAGGCTCTACGAGCTCATCGTCGAACGATACCGGGCTTCGGGAGGGCGGCCCCACTGGGACTACGGGAAGGACTTCGACTTTCTCGAGGATGCGGAGGAGGGCGAGGTTTCTTCCCTGCGCGAGGCTCGAGCGGTTTCTTCGTGAGCTCTTTCTCGAAGCGGCTTTCGTTCTTCCTCCGGGTCGCGGTCAGCATCGGGCTCGTTCTGTTCATGATCTCGAAGCTCGACACCTCGAGCATGCTCCGCTTCGTCCGCGGCGCCGACCTCGGTCTGGTGGCTCTCACGCTCCTCGCCGTCCTCGCCGACCGGGGCCTGATGGCCGTCCGCTGGATGAAGCTGGTGGAGGCCCTCGGAGTCCATGCGGCGCGCTCGAAGCTCTTCAAGATCTTCTTCTTGAGCACGTTCTTCGGGGGCTTCCTTCCGAGCGGCGTCGGGGGGGAGGCGGTGCGTGCGATCTCGTTCTCGCGGCTGACCTCGAAAGGCATCGAGTCCGTCGCTTCGGTCGTGCTCGATCGGCTCATCGGCCTCCTCTCGATGCTTCTCACCGGTCTCCTCTCGCTGGTCGTTTTCTACAAGGTCTACCCGCATCCCGCTCTCCTCTATGTCGTCCTTGCGTCCTCGCTCCTGCTCCTCGTCGTTCTCGGCTCCGCCCTCGCGCGGCCGGTCCACGGGAAGCTCCTCGAGCGGTTCGGGTCGGGGAAGGGACGCTTCTCCGAGTGGATCCGGAAAGGGGTAGAGGCCATGGCCCGCTATCGAGAAAAATCGGGTGTCCTCGGGCTCGTGCTCCTGATCTCGATAGGCGTTCAGCTCCTGCGCGTGCTGCAGGCCTATCTCCTCTCGGAGTCGATGGATCTGGGAACCCCCGCCGTCTACTTCCTCTGCTTGGTTCCTCCGATCCTCGTCGTCACCATGCTCCCCATCTCCGTCGGCGGTTGGGGGACGGCGAACCTCGCCTACGTCGCGCTCTTCTCCCAGGTGGGCATGGATCCCGACGGCGCCTTCGTTCTGTCGGTCCTCATCCTCGGGCTCGGAGTCGTCGGGAACCTCCCTGGAGGTTTGATCTATGCTTGGGAGGGTTTTGCCTCCACGAGGGAGTCCTCAACCCGAGCGCAGCGCGAGCGTAGCGAGTCGCGGAGCGAGAGCCGTGGGGGTGGGGCCCCACGGCAGTGATGGGAGTCATTTGAAACGTATCCTCGTCGTGACCTCGGACGTCCCTTTCGTCAGCGGCGGCCACCGGGTCATCGCCGAGGAGCTGACGAAGGCGCTCTTGCGGCAAGGCCACCTGGCGGAGACCGTGAAGACGCCCCAGAACCGATTCGGCCGTCAGTTCGGCGCCTACCTCGCCAACTGGCTCACTGACGTCGGCGAGGGTGGTGACGGCCGCCCCGTCGACCAGGTCATCTCTCTTCGCTATCCGAGCTACGCCGTCCGCCATCCGAAGCACGTGTGCTGGCTCAACCACCGGATGCGCGAGTACTACGACCTGTGGCCGGCGCTGAAGCGCCGTATCTCGCGGAAGGGCGTCCTCAAGGAGTCGGTGCGCCGCGCCCTCATCCAACGGGCCGATCGCTATTTCCTCACCCGCAACGTGAAAAAGCTCTACGCCCAGTCCAAGACCGTGGCCGCCGGGCTTCGCGAGTTCGGAGACATCCCCTCCGAGGTGCTCTATCCGCCGCCGCCCGATAGGGCCTACCGTACCGAGGCCTACGAGCCTTTCGTCTTTTCCGTCTCGAGGCTTCACGCGCTCAAACGCGTCGACCTCCTGGTGAAGGCCATGGCCAAGGTGAAGTCGAAAGAGATGCGCGCGGTCGTCGCCGGGACCGGTGAGGAAGAAGAGAACCTGAAGCGGCTGGCGTCCGAGCTCGGGGTCTCGGAGCGGATCGATTTCGTGGGCCGCGTCGATGAACAGGAGCTCGTCCGCTACTATGCCCGGTGCCGGGGCGTCTTCTTCGCTCCCTTCATGGAGGACTACGGGTTCGTCACCATGGAGGCGTTCCGGTCGAAAAAGCCGGTCCTCACCTGCATGGACAGCGGCGGCCCGGCGGAGATCGTTTCCGTGGGTCGCTCGGGATACGTGCTCCTTCCCGAGCCGTTCCAGATCGCCCGGGAGCTCGACGTCTGGGCGGAGAGTCCCGACGTCGCCCGGCGTATGGGGGAGAACGGCGAGGCGGACGTGCGTCCGGTCCAGTGGGTCGCCTGCGTGGAGAAACTCCTCTCTTGAAGACCGTGACCATCGCCGGCGCCGGCCCCGCGGGTTTGGCGGCGGCCATCCATCTGCGCCGCTCGGGAGTTCCCGTCGCGGTCTTCGAGCGGCGAGACGCGGTAGGCGCCCGATTCATCGGCGAGTGGCAGGTGCTCGAAAGCTACAGCCGGAGGGAAGACGCGCTCGAGGAGCTGCGGTCGATTTCGATCGAGCCCACGTTCGAGCACATCCCCGCGACCTGGGCGCACCTCGTGGATGACCGCGGCAAGAAGCTCGAGGTCAGGAGTCGGGCGCCCTATGGCTACTTTCTTCGCCGTGGGGTCGAGACGGGAACCCTGGACCGCGCACTCGAGGCCCAGGCGAAAGCCCTCGGGGCGGAGATTCATTACCGCCGCAAGCTCTCGCCGGAGGAAGCGGACATCGTTGCCACCGGTCCCGGCCCGGCGGACGGGATCGCGAAAGAGATCGCGTTCAGGACTAGCGCCCCCGATCGCATCGAGGTGGTCTTCGATCCCGACCTCGCTCCCGGAGGATACGCGTACTTCTTCGTTCTCGGCGGCTGGGCGACTCTGGGGCTGGCGCTCCTGGACGGCTATGGGAAGCTGGAAGCCCAGTTCGATAAGGCCGTCGCCCGGTTTCAGCAGATCGAGCCCTTCTCCATCGAGAGTCCGAGGCCCGGCTACTCCTACATGAACTTCTTCCTCCATCAGAGCTCCGAGCGCGGAGAGCGTCTCTTCGCCGGAGAGGCCGGTGGATTCCAGGACTATCTCTTCGGCCTTGGGATTCGCTACGCGCTGGTCTCAGGGCACCTCGCCGCAAGGAGTCTCGTCGAGAAGGTGCCGTTCGACGAGCTCTGGAGAAAACGTCTACTCCGCGGAATGCGCTCGAGCCTCGGAGCCCGGCTCCTCTACGAGTCCCTGGGCCGCTACGGCCTCCGGCAATTCGTCTCTCAATCGAGACGCCACGACTTCCGCGAGTTCCTCCACTCCTGGGCCCGTCCCTCCTGGTGGCGCCTCGCGCTCCGTCCGATCGCCGAGAAAGTGTTCGGAAAGGCGGAGTCCTGCGGCCACAAGATCCCCTGCACCTGGTGCCGCCCGCGCGAGGGGCGCGCGGGAAAGCCCGAGCCCCTTCCCGCCGATTTCGTGGCTCGCTACCTCGAGCAATGACCGCTTCGACCGATCTTCCAGAGGCCTACGCCGCGTGCCGGCGGGTGGCTCACCGATACGGGGCGAACTTCTCCGTCGGCTTCCGTTTCCTCCCGCGGGGAAAGCGCGACGCGGTCTATGCCAGCTATGCGTTCTGCCGGTACGTTGACGACGTCGTGGACGAGACCCCGGGCGCCCCGGGACTTGATGTCCGGGAAAGGATCGACGCGTGGGAGACCGAGCTCGAGCGGTGTTACGCGGGGAATCCGACTCGACCCGTGACCATCGCTCTCGCGGATACCGTGTCTCGATATCCGATCCCCCGGGCCGCGTTCGCCGGGCTCATCGATGGATGCCGCATGGACCTGGTGAAGAAGCGCTACGCCGATTTCGAGGAGCTCATGATCTATAGCGAGCTCGTGGCGACCACCATCTCCACCATGTCGCTCGCGATCTTCGGCTATCGAGGGGAGTCCGCCGTCGAGCGCGGCCGCGACCTCGCTACGGCATTCCAGCTCACCAACATCTTGAGAGACGTGGGCGAGGACCTCGGGAAGGATCGCATCTATCTGCCCCAGGACGAGCTCTGGCGATTCGGTGTGAGCGAGAAGGATCTGAAGGCGAAGAGAGTGACGAGGGAGTTCTCCGAGCTCATGAGGTTCCAGGTCCAGAGAGTCCGCGATTACTACCACCGCGCGGAGCCGCTCCTCTCGATGATCGCCGCCGACACCCGGCGCTGCACCTGCCTCATGGGCTCGGTTTACTATCGGGTGCTCGAGCGCATCGAGGCCTCGGGGTATCGCGTGTTCGGTGGAAGGCTCGGCTTGAGCTTCGGCGAGAAGCTCGGGCTCGTGGCTCGGACCTATTTGGAGAAGTCGCCGTCCTGGGTGAATATGAGCCGAAGGAGCACGGCATGAAACTGCGGGCTGCCTTCTCGGTTCTGATTCTCTTCGGTCTTTCCGCCTGTGGCATCCTCGCCGCCGGCGAGGAAGTCGACTCGAAAGAGCTCTCCCGTCTCGTCGATATCCTCGACGTCGACCCGGGAGAGCGCTTCGCCGACGTGGGCGCGGGCGACGGCCGCTACAGCGTGGCCCTCGCCCGGACGGTGGGTGAGAGCGGACGGATCTACGCGACCGAAGTGGATCCGGACGACCTGAAGAAGATTGGGGATCGCGTAAGCCGGGAGAAGCTCTCAAACGTAGAGATCGTCGGCGGCACGCAGGAGGCGACGGGACTGCCCGAGGTCTGCTGCGACGGAATTCTCCTTCGGCGCGTGTATCACCACTTCCAGAATCCCGCGGCGATGCAGGCGAGCATGAGGCGCGCTCTGAAAGACGGCGGGCTGCTCCTGGTCATCGACTTCGGGACCCGGCGGAGCTGGGATCGCCCCGAGGGAGTGCCGGCGTCCCGGGACGGGCACGGCATCGACAAGGATCTTCTCGTCTCGGAGATGGAGCTCGCGGGCTTCGGGCTGGTCCGGGACCTCCCCTGGGAAGATGGCGACTACGCGCTCTTGTTCCGCGCCGTCGCCGTGCCGGATTAGTTTCTCGTCCCCCACGCCTCGACGAGCTTCCGGGCGATCTCGCCGTGGGTCTCCTCGACCTCGTTGAAATCCGCGCGGTTCTGGTTCACGTAGATCGAGACGATCGTCGGACCTCCGGGGTGGAACAGAATCCCGACGTCGTTTCCCGCGATCGGGGGCCAGTCTCCCGTCTTGTGCGCGGCTTCGACCCCGTCGGGAAGGAACCGGGGAAGCCTCGAGGAATAGAACTGCCGCCGAAGGATCGCGATCATCTCGTCGCACGACGCGCGGCTCGCGATCTCGCCGGCGTGGATTTGCTCGAGCAGCCGCGACGTCTCTCGCGCCGTGGTGCTGCCGAGCCACTCCTTCGGGTCGCCCTCGAAAGTGAAGCTCCGCTCGAAAGCGCCATCATCGCTCGGAAAGCCCCTGTCGAAGACCTCCGCCGGGGAGAGTGCTCCGTTCTTCGGGTCCTCGAGCTCCCACACGCGCCGGAAAAGATCTCCCGTGGTTCGCAGGAGTCGGGTCTCTTTGAAGCGCGCCTCTTCCAGAAGAGAGTTCACGCGGTCGAGACCGAGGCGCGCGATGAGAAGATCGGTCGCGCTGTTGTCGCTGGTCACGATCATCTGGGTCACCAGATCCCGATAGGTGGGGGAGAGTCCGGGCGCGAACGTCTGGAGGAGTCCGCTCCCGCGTCGTCGGTCCTCGGGCCGGAGGGTGTATCGCTCGTCGAGGTCCAGCTTCCCCGCCTCGGCATCACGGAAGGCGAGCACCATGATGGGGATCTTGATGACGCTGAGGGTATTCATGGGCTCGTCGGCCCGGATCGCGATCTCCCGTCCCGTCGGGAGGTGCTTGGCATGAAGCGAGCTCTTCGCCGAGAGCCCGTCGAGAGCCCGGATGAGCTCGGTCTCGAGCGAGACCGGCTCCGCGGTATCCTCGTGAGGAGCGCGAACCTCGCAGGCGGAGAACGCGAGAAGAAAGACGAGGGCGACACCCAGACTCCAGGGAAGTCGGCTCCGGTGGACGAGTAGCCCGGCGAGTCCTCCCAGAACGGGAAGGGCGTACGCGTTGGTGAGGAAGCCGTAGCGGAACAGAGCCCCGCTCGCGAAATGGAAATTGAGCACCATGAGAAGGGCCAGGACGGCGGCAAGCCGGGTGCGGAATCCGAGAAGGAGGGCGATTCCCGCCGCGAGCTCACCCAGCGGAACGAGCCGGGCGAAAACGGGAGCCGCGGGAATCGCGACGTTCTCGAGGTACGCTCGGCTGAGCGAGGGCGCCTCGGAGAGCCAACCTTTCAATGTTTCGGTCAGGAGATCGCTGTCCGCGAACCAGCCGATCTTGCCGATGCCTTCGAAAAGAAAGAACGCCCCCAGGGCGATCCGCACCACAACGAGTCCCATGTCGACCCCCCTTCCGCGGATCCAGGAAGGCAACTATAACCGGTATTTGAAAACCGGCGCGAAGCGGTGTATCAAAGGATGCCGATGCGGCTTCCCCTCGTCACCACGATTCTCCTCGCCTCGCTCGCGAGCGGAGGGTCTTATGCTACGGCCCAGCGCATGGGCACCGAGTGGCCCGACCGCGAGGCGATCGAGGTTTTCCTTCGAGAAGCGAAGATCACCGAGAGGAAGAAGCTCGGCGAGGGCATCACCAATCCCGAAAAGGTGACGCTGGAGCTCGACGGCGTCGTGCGCAACGCCATCTTCAAGAAGGTCGACAAGGACCATGATAGCTGGCGCAGCGAGGTCGCCGCCTACGAGCTCGACAAGGTCCTCGGACTCGGGATGGTCCCGCCCACCGTCCCCCGCAGCGTCAAGGGCAGGAAGGGCTGCCTCCAGCTCTGGGTGACGGGAACGGTGATGGCCAAGTTCGAGGGGGAGTTTCCCGAAGTCGAGAAGTGGCGTGAGCAGGTGAGCGTGATGTGGCTCTTCGACGACCTCATCGCCAACATCGACCGGCACCTCAACAACGCCATGGTTTCCCCCGACTATCAGCTCATGCTCATCGACAACTCCAAGACCTTTCGCTACCAGAAGACTCTGTTGAACGACTTGAACGCCTCGGGCACGGGCACCCACGCCAAGTTCTGGAACGTCGCCTACGACGACGCCCGCGAGAGCTATGAGACGCGCTATCCGGCGTCTCTGATCGAGAAGCTCCGGCGCGTCAGCGAGGACGAGATCGAGAACGCCATCAAGCCTTACGTCTGGGGTCAGAATCGCGGTCAGGTTCTCGAGCGGCGCGAGCTCATCTTGCGTCGGATCGACGAGCTGGGCCTCCAGGCGCTGCGCCCCGATGATCCCCCGGCGCGGGTGCCCTCGCGGGACGGCCACTGAGCCCGTCATGACGCGGACGGCGAGAAGCGGATTCACCGGAGAGCTCTGGGCAGCGGGGGAGTCGGTCTACAAGAACATCCTCCTCCATCCGTTCCTCGGCGGGCTTGCCGACGGCACTCTCGACGCGCATGCATTCCGCTTCTACGTGGTGGAGGACGCGTACTACTTGACTCAGTTCGCGCGGACTCTCTCCGTATTGGCGTCGAAGGCGCCCCGCGACGAGTGGATCGTGGCCTTCGACCGCGACGCCATCGGGTCGCTCGAGGCAGAGCGCGCGCTGCACGAGAGCTACTTCCGCGACTTCGGGCTTTCGGAGCAGGAGATCCGGGCGAGGCCGCCGGCGCCGACGAACCTCGCTTACACCAGCTACCTGCTGGCAACGGCCTGCTCGAGCCCCTTCGCCGAAGCTTTGAGCTCGGTCCTGCCCTGCTACTGGATTTACGCTGAAGTGGGAAAGGCGCTTGCGCGCAAGGGCTCTCCC